>ERZ772880.981-NODE-981-length-25721-cov-25.568262_pt1 | contig 25721 bp, 19 predicted proteins | sample MGYA00580577_ERZ772880 | MGnify/ENA primary metagenome ERZ772880 (study PRJEB29015, sample SAMEA2737705) | human gut metagenome | biome: human gut; feature: human-associated habitat; material: faeces | place: China | collected 2012 ... | reverse complement strand
CAGCCGCCGGAGCGGTGCTTAAGCCGTCAGGCGGGAATTGTGCGGTGTTGCCTTAAATTTCGCAGAGCTTACCCGGCTCTGCAACGCGCACCTTGCCATCGGCCACAAACCAGATGGGCTGTGCCGACGGGTTATACAGCCGCTTGCCGTCTGCACTTTCGCGCGTGCTGCGCAGCGCGGTCAGGTAATCTGCAATCTGGCCATTGGTAGCATACCAGATATCCTGTGCACCGTGCAGCTTTTCTGCCAGCTGCTCCATCAGGGGCCAGGTGTTTTCGCGCTCAAATTCAAAGCTGTGGCCCCAGATATAAAACAGCGGCATTTTTTCATATCCCGGAACATGCAAAAACTTTTCTGCGCGTTCCAGCAGTTTATCATTGTGGTGGCAGGTGGGTTTCCAGCGCAGCAGCTCCTGCGGCAGGGCAAAACTTCCGGTGCTTTCCACCGTGCGGCTGTACTGGATGCCCATGGCGCACAGCGCTTCCACCTGTTCGGGGTAGTATTCGCCAAAGGCATAGCTCATGCCTTGCACAATACCGCCGGTCAGTTCTTCCAACGTCAGGCGGTCCTGCCACACTTCCCGCAGCCATTCAGTCTGGTTCATCTGGCGCGGGTGGCGGTGGGTCACGCCATGGCAGGCAATTTCGTGCTCGGCGTACAGGGTAGGCAGCTCGGCCTTTTGCACATAGCCGTCCTTATCCAGGTTGCCGGAGTTCAGGTGGAAGGTTCCCTTGAAGCCCGCCTGGTTAAAAATTTCGATCAGGCGGCGGTCATATACCTGGCCGTCATCATAACTGAACGTAATGGCTTTGGCCAGCCCACCGGGATACAGGTATTCCATCGTGTTCGCTTCCTTATTATATAATGTTTAGGCAATACCGCATAATTCTAAGTGCCGATACGGCGAGCGAGGTGCGGCAGATGCTAAGCCAAAAGCGCAGATAATACTGGATGTCTTATCGAGCATTTTGGCAACGCAGATGCCGTGCCGCAGCTGCCGGAGCGGTGCTTAAGCCGCAAGGCGGGAATTGTGCGGTGTTGCCTTTATTGCGGCGTCACCTGGGCGGGGTCTGCATCCGGCAGGTAGCGGGCCGTGCCCAGAATATTGCCATCCAGGTCGGTGGTAATGCGCAGGCCGGGGCCAGCGGTGAACACCTTGCGGCCATCCACAAAGGCTTCCGCCTCGTGACCACTGTTCACGATCTCCCAGCTGCGGCCGTTCAGGGCTTGGGTATAGCGGCATTCCAGCGGGCAGGTGCCCCACACCACGGTATCCCGCACCAGGCTTACGCCGTACATGCGGGCGGTGTATTCCAGCACCGAGAGCATAGCCGGGCCGTAAGCATCCTGCGGGGGCTGGCCAGGTTCACAGATGACCGAAGGTTCGCCGGTAAAGGGGTCATACTGCTGCACAAAGCGGCACTGGGGGCCAATGGCCTGCATCAGCTTTTGCCCCAGTTGGGGAATCAGCTCATACATGCCGTAATTTTCCAGCGCACGGATGGCACGCTGATAGGTTAGCGCTTCAGCCTGGCCGCTCCAGTTGTTGGTGGTCACGTTGCGGAACAGCGGGTCGTTGGCGGCCACGCTGGGCAGCGGCATTTTGGTCCAGAACTCCTGCGGGTTCAGCAGGTGCTCCTTGACAAAGCGCTCCGCCAAAGCATCCGGCAGGCTGTGCCAATACATGCAGCGCAGCGTGTTGTGGATCAGGGTGGGCATCTGGTTGTGGTTTTTGTCGCGGTCAAACATCGCGCCGCGGGCATCGTCCCACAGGTAGCTCACCATCTTATCCTGCACGGCTTTGGCCTTGGCGGCCCACTGGGCCTGTGCCTCGGCATCGCCGCTGATTCGTGCAATTTCCGCCAATGTTTCGCGGCAGGCATATGAGTAGCTCATCACATCCATCGAGGCAATGGGCACCGCTGTGCAGCCTTGGGGCGGGGTTTCCTCCTCCCACGGGTCGGGGGCATCGGCGTAACGCATGGCGTGGTCTTCGCCAGTATCGTACTTGCACCAAGTCTCCAGGCAGCCGTCTCCATCGGAATCGCGTACACGCCACAGGTAGGCGTCAAACGCTTCCAGCGTTTTGGCCAGCTGGGCCAGGTATTCGGCATCCTTGCCGCCCAGATAGTAAAGATCCAGCGCCGGTTCCGGGAAGCAGAAGCCCTGGAACTTGTTGAACTGCGGCACCACTTTGCCATCAATCACCGCAATGCTGCCGGGAATCCGCCCGTCCGCACGTTGGTGGCGCATAAACATCAGGCTGTTGTTCAGACCGGTGGCAAAATCACGGCTGGCATACATTGCGCCGCCCATGGGCTGGGTTTCCAGCCAGATTTTTTCATAGCCGCCGCCCTCAACCAGAACGGGGTCGCCGCCAAAGTTTTTAATGTTTAGGCGGCACTTTTCTTCCGCCTGTTTGACCAGTTGGGAAAGCAGCAGGTCTTTGGTTTCAAACCGGACGCCGGTGTTTGCCTGCATCATGGGAGCTCACCTCTCAAAATGTACGTTCAGATAATCAAAATCGGCATGGTTATGCAGCCCTGCCATATCGTGGGCATACACACCCACATGCGCCCCGGTAAAACCGCGGCAGTGCTCGTCCGTCAAAATATCGGTGGGGCAGGCCGGGCCGATGGACTGCCACTCCCCCTGCGGCTGGCGGTAATAGAACTGCGCCATGCCGCCGTCCGGGGTGGTGGTCAGCTTAAAGTCCAGCGTGCCATCCGGCACGGGAACAGGGTCGCACACATCTTCCACCACACCAGTATCGCTTTTTAACAGTTCCAGCACCGGGGTACCATCCTCGGCGCAGGTCTTGCCCAGCAGGTAGAAGTTCATGCTGTCATAACAGTAAGTAAAACCGGCCATCTGCTCCGGGCAGACGGGGGCAAAGTCCATGCGGGTCTCGGCCTGCATTTCGTGCTCCTGCTGGCGGCGGGCCACCAGGGTGACATGGTGCAGCGAGTTCATGGATTCCTGCCCGGTCAGCCGCAGCCAGCCGGGGCGGACGGTCAGGTTCACACAATCGCCCAGCGGGGTGCGCGGCGTGGCATAGCCGGGGGCAAGGGCCGGAACGTCAAAGTCATCCTGTTCCGCCATTGCGGGCAGCTCCACTTCTGGCAAATCTTTTGGGGCGGGCACGGCGTTTTGGGCAATTTTTCCGCCGCAGGCCAGCCGCGGCCAACCATCCTGCCAGGTGATTTTTTGCAGCGCTGTTTCGCGCCCCAGCAGGCTGCCGCGGGCAGAGTTCGGGCGGGAGCACAGGTGTGCCATGTACCATTCACCGTTCTGCGTTTCCACAAAGGAACCGTGGCCGCATTTCTGGATGGCGGTCAGATCGTTCTGATCCGAAGTCAGCAGCGGGTTGTCCGGCATTGTCTCATAGGGGCCGAACACGTTGTCCGACCGCGCAATCGTGACACAATGGGAGTACCCAGTACCACCTTCGGCCACAACCAGATAGTACCAGCTGCCAATGTGATAGATGCGGGGACCTTCGGTGCAGCCGATGCCGGAGCCGCTGTATACCTTGCGGCGTTCGCCCAGCAGGGCGCCGGTTTCGGGGTTCATCTGCTGCACCAGCACGCCTTTGAAGCCGTTGACCATATTGACCAGGTAGCACTTACCGTCGGTATCATGCAGCAGCGAAGGGTCGAATCCGATGCTGTTCAAGTACACCGGCTGGCTCCACGGCCCTGTGATGGAAGCGGCACGGCTCATATAGTTATGGGTGTTGTACCAACGGCCCTTTTTGGTGGTCACGTTGGTGACAAGCAGGTAGTAATACTGCCCATCCCAGCTCAGGTCCGGGGCCCAGATACCGCCGGAGTTGGGGTCCCCCCGCAGGTCCATCTGGCCGGGTTCGCGCAGCGGGCTTGGCAGCTGCTCCCAGTGGGCCAGGTCTTTGGAATGGTACAGGTTGACACAGGGCCACCATTCAAAGGTGGATGTGGCAATGTAATAATCGTCCCCGGTGCGGATCATGCAGGGGTCCGGGCAAAAGCCGCGCAGGATGGGGTTCTGGATGGTTTTCATACAAACATCAGCCTTTCAGGCCGCTGGTGCCAATGCCCTGAACCAGATAGCGGTTGAAGAACAGGAAGATCAAGAACACGGGGATCAGCGAAAGGGTGGACATAGCAAACATTGCGCCGTAGTCCGTGGTGGAAGCAGAGTCGGCAAACAGTTTGATGGCGATGGATACCGTATAGGACTGCGGGCGGCTCAAGTAAAGCAGGGGGCCCATGTAGTCGTCCCACTTCCAGTAGAACTGGATGATAACGGTGGTCACGATGGAGGGTTTCATCAGCGGCAGGATGATGCGGCTGTAAATCTGGTATTTGCTGCAGCCGTCAATGGTAGCGGCTTCGTCCAGATCCTTGGGGATGCCCTGCATGAACTGCATCATCTGATAGATGAAGAACGCCTGGCCGCAGAAGTAAGGCAGGATCAGGGGCACATAACCGGGAACCAGACCCAGGCGATAATAAATCAGATACTGGGGAATCATGATGACCTGGGTGGGCAGCATCATGGTGACCAGCATGCAGGTGAACCAGAACTTGCGGCCGCGGAACCGCACACGGGACAGAGCATAGGCCACCAGAGAGGAACTGATGACGGTGCCGAAGGTTGCAATGACCGTAATGAAGATGGAGTTTGTAAAGAAGGTTGCAAAGGTGGTGCCGCCAAAGCCTTTCCAGCCGGTGGCATAGTTTGTCAGCTTCAGCTCTTTCGGGATCAGGGACAGGGTGCCGCGCAGAATTTCGGCGTTGCCCTTGAACGAGCCGCTGATCATCCACAATACGGGATAAACCATCATAAAGCCGAACAAAATGACAAATGCGTGATACAGTACTTTGGTGACTGCTTTTCTGTTATGCATAACCGTACTCTCCTTCCCTGCTTAGTTTGCTTCGCTGAACACCCAGAACTTGGATGTTTTGAAGATGATGAACGTGATAAGGCCCATAACCACCAGCATAAACCAGGACATGGCGCAGGCGTAACCCATATCATTGTACTTGAAGGCCTGGTTGTAAACGTACAGGGCGTACAGCATGGTGCTGTTGTTGGGGCCGCCGTTGGTGATGATCATAGCCTGGGTGAATGCCATGAAAGCAGAGATGGTCTGCATAATCAGGTTATACAGAATGATGGGAGACAGGCAGGGCAGCGTGATGCGGAAGAAGGTCTGGTATCCACGTGCGCCGTCGATCCTGGCAGCTTCATAATAGCTGACAGGGATTTCTTTTAAGCCAGCGGCAAAAATAATCATCGAAGAGCCAAACTGCCAGACGGACATCAAAATCAGCGGGTAAAGCGCCAGTTTCTGGTTGCCGAACCAGTTGATGGTGCTCATGTCCATGTTGGCCAGCACGCTGTTGAACAGACCTTTGCGGGCAAACAGCTGTTTCCACACCAGGGCAACGGCCACACTGCCGCCAACCAGGGATGGCAGATAGTACAGTGAACGGTAGAATGTAACCATGCGGCTGGGCCGGGTGAGCAGGTACGCCACCAGCAAAGCGAAAGTCAGCTTGAGCGGCACAGAGATCAAAACGTATTTTAAGGTGATGGCCAGAGATTTCAGGAAAACCTCGTCCTGGAACAGGCGCAGGAAGTTCTTGAACCCGATAAATGCTGCGGTTTTGGAGCCGAGCGAGTAGTTGGTGAATGCATAATAAAAGGAAATGCACACCGGAATCAGGGAAAAGCAGACAAAACCAAAGATAAACGGGAACGCAAACACATGGCCGACGGTATTATCTTTGTTCATGAACCTTTTCAGTGCCGAGGTGGAAGTTTGACCTTTCACGAAAGAATACCTCACTTTCAAAAAGGGCGGGCACAGCCCTTTCTTCCTGACCGTGCCCGCCCGGAGCATTATGAATTTGTGTTAAACCTTACTCAGCGAACAGTGCAGCTGCATCGTCATAGGTCTTCTGGGCAGCTTCTTCTGCGGTGATCTGGCCGTCAACAACCTGCTGGATGTAGTTGCGGTAGTTATCAACAACCTCGTCCTGGCCGTCGGGGCTCAGCACGTTGACCTTGTCCGGCATCTTGAACTTAGAAACCTTGTCCATGAAGTCGTACATGATCTGCTGGCCTTCGGTAGCGTTGGCAGACAGGGTCTCACGAACGGTAGCATTTACAGGAATGCCGCGCTCGCCCTGCAGGATGTTGTTGCAGTCGGGGTCATTTTCGAACCAGCTGATGAACTTAGCAGCTTCTTCTTTCTGCTGGCTGTCCTGAGAGACGCAGAGCATCTGAGAGGACTGGATGACAGCGCCGGAAGGGCCATCGCTGGTGATGCGGGGCAGAGTTGCCAGCTTGAGGGTGCGGCCCTGCTCCTGGCAGACGTTGTACATGGTCGGGAACTGGTTGGCAGCAACCCAAGCCATTGCAGCTTCGCCGGTTACCAAGAAGTCGTTTTCGATGTTGGTGATCTCAGCGGAAGCACCGGCATCGGGGTAAACCTCGTTCTTGATGGAGTCAGCACGCATCTGGATGTAGGGGGTCAGCATCTGGGGGTCATCGAAGCCCATGCCGGTCAGATCCAGGTTAAAGAAGCTGTACTGGCCAACATCGCCATACTGTGCAACGTAAACGGAGCAGCCAGCGATGAATTCAGAGGTCAGCATGGAGGAGCAGCCGTAAATGCCAAGCTTTTCATGGATGGCGTTGGCAGCGTTTGCGTAGTCATCCCAGGTCCAGGTATCGGTGGGCTCGGCAACGCCGGCTTCAGCGAACATGTCGGGATCGTAAGCAATGCCGTAAGAGTTCAGGCCGTTGGAGATACCCAGCTGATGGCCCTCAGTATCCTGGGTGGTCTTCAGGTTGGCATCGCCGATGCCGGAAACATCCACAACACCGGAAGCGATGTAGTCATCCAGCGGATAGATCTTGTCCATGTACATGGGGAAGTTGCCGCCCAGCTGGAAAATGTCCCACACCTGGTCAGAAGCAACCAGGGTCTTGAGCTTGGTGAAATAGTCATCAAAGGAGTAATACTCATACTCGATCTTTACGTTCGGGTGCAGGGATTCATACAGCTCGATGGCCTTGATGGTGCGGTCATGGCGGTCCTGAGAACCCCACCATGCCATGCGCAGGTCAACTTCTTCATCGCCGGTGGAAGCAGCGTCTGCAGTAGAGGATGCAGTGCTTTCGGCAGTGGAGGAAGCGGTGCTTTCAGCGGCGGAGGAAGAGGCGGTGCTGCCGCCGCAGGCTGCCAGGCTTACGCACATAGCGGCGGCCATTGTGGCTGCAATAATTTTCTTTTTCATATGGTGTTCTCCTTAATGTCAAGCAGTGGAACGGCGGCTGGGCAAGCGATGAACCAGCTTTGCCGTTAACATTTTTTATTCAGGCGGTGTGCACCCCGTCTTTCTTTCAACACTGTCATTATACCTGCTGGAAAGCACCGAAAATACTAAAAAAATATGCAGTTTTTGCTGCAAAACACAGTTTTCTTGACTTTTCCCAAAAACAGTGTATTATATATATCCATAATACATAAACCAATTTTCGCCAATTTATGCACAATGCTAAAAGTTACAACTTTATGAAAGGACGTCTTTGCCAATGAGTCCCGAACGCGAACCGATGGAGAACGACTCCAACTCCCGCACGGCGGAAGAATTGGAGCAGCAAACTGTTGATGTTTATGTAGAGCGTGCTCTGCACGGCCCGGTGTTCCGCATGTCTTACGAGCACACCCACACTTATTGCGAAATTTTTTACCTGAAAAGCGGCACCTGCACCTACACTGTCAACCAGGGCCAGTGGCACCTGGAAGCGGGCGACCTGTTTATTGTGGCTGCGGGCGATCCCCACAGCACCCGCTACGAGGGCAAAACCAGCTGCGAGCGCATTATCGTGTTCTGTAAAGCAGATGTACTTGCCGGCATGATGCGTGGCGACCCGACCGAAGTACAGCAGGCGCTGGAGCGTTCCTGCAAAGTGATCCTGAACGCCGAGACCCGCACGATGGTAGAAGCTCTTTTGGACCAGATGCTGCTGGAAAACGACCTGCCGCGCAAATATTCGGAGCAGGTGCTGGAGCTGGAATCGCTGCATCTGGTGCTGCTTTTGCTGCGGAATGGCATTTTCAGCCATGAAACCATGTCTCCCAAAGAGGGCTACAGCGCCGACATTGAGCGCGCGCTGAAATACATTGCGCTGAATTACCAGCAGCCCTTAACGCTGGAAGAAGTGGCCGGATACTGCAACCTGAGCCCCACCTATTTTTCCCGCAAGTTCAGGCTGATCACCGGGCAGACGTTCAAAGAGCATGTGAATTACATCCGGCTGCGCCAGGCCACCCAGATGCTGTTGATGACAGATAACTCCATCACCAAAATTGCCATGCTGTGCGGCTTTGGCAGCAGCAACTATTTCAAGGATCTGTTCCGCGCCAGCACCGGGCGTTCCCCCCGTGAATACAGAAAGCACTCCGGGCTGCCCATCCACCCCCACCTGCGGGATAACGGGTAACGCACGGAGTGCCGTAACCAAACCGTATTTTATTGTGCAGTTATTCCAGCGTCATGCCATATTTATCAAAAATGCGGTTGAACAAAAAGGCGTTGCAGTAGCTCGCCAGCCCCGGCGCCACCAGCAGCACCGGCCAGAATATAAAAACGCCCACGGCAAAAAATGCTATGGTGACCATCAGCGCGGCCAGAACAGGCATTACATTGCGCAGCGCCATGGCAATGCCCATCTTGAACAGCGCGCCGATGGTGTTATCGCACCGGGCAACCAGCGGGAAGAGCATGGTGATAAACAGCGCCCAACAGGCCAGCAGCACTACGCTGGTAAAAAACATTGCCCCCGCAAACACCGAACTGGTCTGCAGGCAGATCACCAGATCCAGTACCAGCAGGATGCCAACCGCCAGGTACCCCACCCACAGCGCGGTTGCCTGCTTGAGGTTCTGCTTAAAAGAATGGAAAAACGCGGGAATGAGCTGGCCTTCCTGCCCGCGGGCCATCTTTAAGGTAACGTAATACAGCGCCGTTGTGGCCGCGCCCGCCGTTACCACCGGCAGGCAGCAGAGATACCACAGGCAGGACAAAAGGAAAAAATCCGCCAAATTGCCGATAAACTTCCAGATTGGATTTTCGAGACTGAAAAATTTCATGATGTGCCCTTCCTGTTGTTGGCTGCATGGTCAGGGGGCTCCCCTGCCGCTTGCGGCCATTTTTGCTTTTGTAGGGCATGGTACCACAAAAAAAGAGCGCCTGCAAGACCCGGCAGGAAGAAAGGCTGAAAAAATTTGGCGGCATGTTCAGCAGGAATCGCTATCAAAAAAGTCTGCAATAAAGGCTGACGCCTGCTTTCCCACGGTGTTATAGGCGCTCTGGTGGTATAAAAAACATTGTTGATTATTCCACCTGAGGTGCATCTGAAAACAAAGAAAATGACGGATATTTCGCACACACAAACAGGATGTAAGGCAAAGAGCCGCAGGAATCCTTTGTGGGTTCCAAGGCTTTTTAATGCAAGCTCCCGCTTCGTTTGTAGAAACAGACGATATTTTCGACTTTTCAGATACACCCTACACAACAACTTTCAACTCTGCGCCGTTTTATGTTTGGATTGCGGTCACCGCCTTGTACTTTTTGGCTCTGGTCATTCTTGTGTGGATCGTTGGGGTCATAAAAAAGCAATAAAGAGATTCCCGCGCAACAGGCGAGGTAAAACTCTTTTGGGGTTCCCGTTCCATTTTGTAAAACCTGCAACAAAAACACAAAGAACCGCCCGGCCCTTTTGGCGGGAACGCGGCGGCAGCGGCATTCTTTTGTCAAGCTGGGTTGGGCGGTTTCGTCCATTCCGTTTTGTAGGGGAGTGGTGGTATAATTGCTGACAGTGTGTGGTTCGGGGGTATCTGAACACAAAGAAATGCCGGATTTTTTCGCTGGGGCAAAACAGTTTTTTCAGATACGCCGGTTGACCGCATAATTACAGCATGCAGGAGTTGTTAGAGACGGAAGTTGCGTATCTGTTACCGGGCCAGGACCGCTGTGTGGCGCTGCCCCCGCAAAACGGCAAAAAGCGTGTAGAATATTCTTATTGCACGGAGCGTGGAGAGCTGTTCTCCTGCATTGCCTCCACCGTTGAGGCCGCACAGGATATGTGCGAACAATGGATGCTGCGGCAGGAGCGGTATTAAAATTCAGCTTTCTTCCGTTATCATTTGCTTTTATATTATAATAGATAAGATACCAGACCGGCGGGGGTATGCTGTTTCCCTGCCGGTCTGTTTTTATGCTTGAACGCCTGCGGCCACAGTGTGTTTCCTTTATTTTTCGGCAGCCCATTGAAGGTCGTACCCTGGTTTTGCAAGATTCAAACGCTAACGTGCGCTCAAAATAAACGGTAAATTCTGAATTTTTTTTCTAAGGTATATCTGAAAACAAAGAAATAGACGATATTTTCGACTTTTCAGATACACCCTAAAGTGTATCTGGAACCTTAGGGCAATACCGCATAATTCCCGCCTTGCGGCTTAAGCACCGCTCCGGCAGCTGCGGCACGGCATCTGCGTTGCCAAAATGCTCGATAAGACATCCAGTATTATCTGCGCTTTTGGCTTAGCATCTGCCGCACCTCGCTCGCCGTATCGGCACTTAGAATTGTGCGGTGTTGCCTTAGCAAAAACAGCACCGCCGCCCGGGTTTTTCCCTTTGGGCAGCGGTGCCGTTTTTGTTTATGCTATTGTTGAGTTACGGGGCAAAGCCCGCGATCAGATCAGGCCCATCAGGCTGGGCAGACCCAGAGACAGTGCCGGGATATAGGTAACAGCCAGCAGGGCCAGCACCAATGCGACAAAGTACGGGATCAGCTTGGAAGTGACCTGCTCGATGGAAACATGGCCAATGCCGCAGCCGACAAACAGAACGGAGCCAACCGGCGGGGTGATGTTGCCCAGGCACATGTTGAAGATGAGCATAACGCCGAACTGGATCTCGGTCATGCCAAAGCTGGTAGCGATGGGCAGGAAGATCGGGGTAAAGATCAGGATGGCCGGGGTGATATCCATGAACATGCCGATCACCAGCAGGATGATGTTCATCAGCAGGAAGATGATGTACTTGTTGCTGGTCAGACTCATCAGGCCGTTGGAGATGGCTGCCGGGATGCCGGAGTAAGCCATAACAAAGGACATGGCGGAGGAAGCGGAGATCAGGAACAGGATGATACCGGAAGTTTTGGCGGAATCCAGCAGGATCTTCAAGAAGCTCTTGAAAGTGATGCTCTTGTAGACGATGGAGAGGATCAGACAGTACAGAACTGCGATGCCAGCGCCCTCGGTAGCGGTGAAGATACCGGAAACGATACCGCCGATAACGATGACGATGAGCAGCAGAGAGGGCACAGCGTCCCAAATGGTCTTGCCGATGCTCTTGCTCTTATCATAACCGGTAGCTTTCATGCCTGCCTTTTTGGCGCCGATAAAGGCAACCAGCATGCAGCACAGGCCCATCAGGATGCCGGGAACGTAACCAGCCATGAACAGGGTGGAGATGGAAACACCGCCAGCAACGGTGGAGTAAACAATGAATGCGGAGGTGGGCGGGATCAGCAGGCCGGTAGGGGCGGAAGCAATGTTGGCTGCTGCAGAGTAAGCGGGGTCATAGCCGTTTTCTTCCTCAATGGGGCTGATGCAACCGCCCATGGCGGAAGCAGCAGCAACGGAGGAACCGGACAGTGCGCCGAACAGCATGTTGCCCAGGATGTTGGCCTGTGCCATGGAGCCGGGGATCTTGCCAACGAACAGCTGGGCAAAGTTGACCAGGCGCTTGGCAATACCGCCGTTGTTCATGATGTTGCCAGCCAGGATGAAAAGGGGCACAGCCAGCAGAGAGAAAGACTCAACGCCGGAGTTCATCTTCTGCATGGTGATAAAGGTGATCTGGTCCCAAGACAGGGTGGACATGGCGGTTACAATGGAAGAAACCACGATGCTGATGGAGATGGGCACGCCCAAAAACAGCAGCACGCCGAACACAGCAAAAAGGATAACGGTTGTCAGTGTAATGCTCATTGTTCTGTGCCCTCCTTAGCAGTCAACTTTTTCGCCGGTGATATCTTCATAAATGTTGATGATCTGGGCGATGATGATGAAAATGCCGGAAATCGGAGCGATGGAGTACACCAGACTGCGGGGGATGCCCAGCAGAGCGGAGAATTCACGGCTGGCAGAAACAGCCAGCTTGAAGCCGCCGATGGTGATGACGAAGATCGCCAGCAGCAGGATCAGGCCGTCGATGGCAACCAGCAGAGCGGTGTGGGCTTTGCCGGTAAATTTATCGCGCACCAGCGTCAGGGACATATGCTCGCGGGTGGAGAATGCGTAAGCTGCACCGATAAAGCCGGTCCAGATCAGGCTGTAGCGCACCAGTTCCTCCGTAAAGGCAACGGGGCTGTTGAGGACATAACGGGAGAACACCTGGATGAGAACCAGGATGGTCATGAAAGACAGCAGAACGGCGCAGGCAATGCTGAGGAACTTATCCATCCAGAACTTTACTTTACCCAAAAACTGTTTCATGTTTTATTCCCCCTCTCGTGCAGCTTCAATCGTATCCATCAGGGTCTTAACGCCGGGATACTCGTTTTCGTAAGCTTCGATCATGGGCTGGGTTGCTTCGCGGAAAGCTTCCTTGTCTACATCGTAAACAAACTCAACGCCCATGGTTTCCTGTGCTTCCTTCACAGCTTCGTCAATAGCGGTGTCCCACATGACTTTGTGGGCCTCGGTAGAATTGTGGGCAGCTTCCAGAATGATCTCCTGATCTTCCGGGGAGATCTGCTTCCATACCTTTTCGCTCATGATCAGAACGTCGGGGATCATGGCGTGCTGGTCAACGGAGTAGACCTTGCACACTTCGCCGTGCTTGCCGGTGGTCAGTGCGGTTTCGTTGTTTTCGGTGCCATCAATGATGCCGGTCTGCAGGGAGGTATACACATCGCCGTAAGACATGGCAACGGGAATGCCGCCCAGATAGTTCATCATATCGGTCTGGGACTTCATGTCCTGCACGCGGATCTTCAGGCCCTTCAGGTCAGCCGGGGTGCGGATGGCTCTGTCTTTGGTGTAGAAAGAGCGGGCGCCGGAGGTGTAATAGGTCAGGGTAACAAAGCCGTCATCGCCGGTAGAGAGGAAGAAATCCTGCATCTGCTGGGAATCCATGACATGGTAGAAATCCTCGGTATCATTAAAGATGTAAGGCAGGCCGAATGCGTTGTAGGCTTCGTTGTACGTTGCCAGACCGGGGGCAGAAACCTTGGTCATGGCGATAACGCCTGCCTGCAGCTGCTCCAGGTTCTCGTTTTCGCTGCCGAGCTGGCCGTTGGGGAAGATCTTGACCTGGACGCGGCCATCGGTCTTTTCGTTCACTTCCTCAGCAAACTGGGTCATGGCAATGTGGACGGTGTGGGTCTCGGACAGGCCATGGGCCAGCGTCAGAACCAGTGGGTTTTCTGCGCTGTAGCTGGTGTCAGCCGTGGTGCTGGATGCGCCGCAGCCGGCCATCAGCCCGGCGCACAGCACAGCAGCCGTTGCCAGCGCTGCAATCTTTTTGAACATTTTGTTTCCTCCTTCTATTTTGTATCGCGTTTTACGGCGCGTTACATACCAATCAGATCAAACTGCTCAAACGAGACCATGACCTCATGGTCCTTTTTGGGGTTGGGGTATTTGACCTGCACGCTCTTCAGGCGCTGGCTGTAGTACCAGCCGCTCTCGGCTTCCTCAAACTTGCGGCGGTGCAGGAAGTGCGGCAGCTCCTTGCCGTCCAGCTGCACATAGAACGGGGATTTTTCGCGGTGGATCATATCCAGATACATGCTTTCCACAGCGGTATCGTAATCGCCCTCGTTGGTAAAGTGAACGTAAGTCTTTACGCCTGCGGTCACGGCAATGCGGGTCTTGAGGTAAGCGCCCTTCAGGTACTCATTGGTGCAGCCGTCATCCTCGTACAGAACAAACTCGGAATCCACATCCGGTGCCATCAGGATCTCCAGCTCAGTGGTCTTTTCGGTCATCAGGTTGTGCAGGCGGTTGCCGCTCATGGGCAGGATAGCACCGCTGCGCACAAACAGCGGGATGCTGGAAATATCAACCGGTACCTCGATCGTCTGGCCGGGAGCGTACTCCTCGCGGGTGTAGAAGTTGTAGAAGCGCTCGTTTTCGTTCTCGGTCTTGGGCAGGTAGACAGGGCGCACGGTCTGGCCCTTTTCCACAACGTTGGCAACCAGCAGAGAATCGCCAAACATGAAGTCAACGCCCTCATCATAGGTGGCGGGGTCGTTCTGGAACACGGCGAAGGTGGGCTGCCAGATCGGCAGGCCGCTTTCGTGGGCGCGCACCATCAGGGAATACAGCATCGGGCTGAGCTTATAGCGGAAGTTGATGGCATCGCGGATGTACTGCTTTTTATCACTGAACATCCAGGGCTCGGTCACGGTGTTGTCGGTGTTGGTGGAATGGATGGAGAAGCGCGGCTGGAAGATGCCGTTCTGCACCCAGCGCACGAACAGCTCGGCCTCCGGTGCGGGGCCATAGAAGCCGCCGATATCGCAGCCGTGGTTGGAAACACCGCACAGGGCCATGCCCAGGATGGTGGCAATGTTGTATTTCAGGGTATCCCAGTGGGTCAGGTTATCGCCTGCCCAAACCTGGGCGTAACGCTGGATGCCGGCATGGCCGGAACGGCAGACAGAGAAGGGACGGCAGTTGGGGTCGTACTCTTCAATGGCTTCGTTGGAAAGCTGGCACATCAGGTTGCTCATCACCGGCTTCATGGTGCCGATGGTGCTGCCCTTGCCTTCAAAGTAAACCTTGGCATCCTTGTCCACCATGCTGTCATACTCGCAGTTGTCGTTCCACAGGGAGCGGCAGCCGTAACGCAGCAGGGCGTCCTTGATGTACTGTTTCCAGTGTTCGCGGGTGGACTGCTTGGTAAAGTCCACAAACAGGCCGGGGCCGCCCCACCAGGTACCCACCGCCAGGCCGTCCACACCGGCGTTATCATCAGATGCGGGCAGGAACATATCCTTTGCCTTCATCTCTTCCAACAGGGGGTGAACCAGCAGCATGCCGGGTTTGATGTTGGGCGAAACGATAATGCCGCGCTTGACCATCTGGGCAAACCAGTCAGCGGGGTCCTTAAAGCGCTTGTTGTTCCAGGTGAAGGTGCAGCGCTTGATGCCCTGCTCGGTTTCCACGGCGCAGTAGCCGGAGGAAAGCTGGAAGCCGTCCACGGGGATGTCCTCCTCATGGGTGGTATCAATGAATTCCAGCACGGCGTCATCGCTGTTTTCCGGCAATTCGGGGTAGTACATGGAGCTGCCCAGATAGCCCAGCGCTGCTTTGGGCAGCATGACGGACTTGCCGGTCAGATCGGTGTAACGCTCAATGATATCGCGGATGGAGGGGCCTGCGATCAGGAAGAGATCCACATCCCCGGCATCGGTGCGGTAGGTGGAGTAACGATGCCAGTAGTTACGCTTTTCGCGGCCCATGTTGAAATCACATTCAGCGGTGTTGTGGTAGAAGTAACCAACTGCCTGTTTGGTACCGCGGTTCAGCTTGATGTAGAACGGAATGTGTTTGTACAGGGAATCGGTCTCCTTGGCATTGTAGCCCATGGCATCGCCGGGGGCCATGTTCATGTACTTTTCAGCCTTGTTGATCTCGCCGGATTTTTCGCCAAAGCCATAGAAGCAGTCGTCGGCTTCAATCTGGGAAGCGTGCATGCGGCGGTGGTTGGAATCCTCACGATAAGCAAGGTCGGGAATGTCTGCATGCAGCAGGCTGCCATCTTTATCGTATACCATGATACGGAAGGGTGCCTTTTCCACAACCACCTTCAGGCGGCTGCCCTGGATCACGGCCTGCTTGTCGCCATCGGTCAGTTCGGCAGCGGCGGTCTGCACGCGCTTGCGGCAGTCCTTCATCAGCTCGTCCGTGCGGGAGTCCCAGGCGGTCATGGTCAGACTGTAGGACGCTTCGTCCCAGTCCCCATCAAAACCGGCGCGGATACGCAGAATATCGTCCGTCAAAAACCAGATGCGGATCTCCACCGCATTGGTGGAAACCGAGAAGCAGTTTTCCAGCTTTTTGACCGGGCCTGCCGTGTAGCAAACTTTCATATACAAGCTCCTTCCCTTTTCTGTTTCATGTATTTGTCCGTTTTTTTGGCCTGCTCAAAAATTACGGTCACGCACTTTCTGCTCGTCAGTGGGCATATTGAACAGAAACCGCCATTCCTTTCCCCATAATCCATAGCAGCCTTTTTATTTCATCCCTATCATATCAAAGTTCGTTTATTTTTTCCTCACATTTTGTAGCCTAAATATTGCAAAATGTGATATGGTCGAAGTTGAAGGCCGAATAGGCGGTGGGACGGAGGTGGGATTGGGGATTTGGATTGGATGAGGTTGGCACATCTTCAGCACTGCTTGTTTCCTGCAGTTCTGGCTTTTCCTTTTATATTGTAAGCAGCGACCTGTCCACACCCAGCGTAACCGGGGCGTATCCTTTTCTGTACTGTGCAGCCATTTCCGTATTTCTTACTCCGGTTCCTTCACACCGGTGTATGCCGGTGCGGATGATTTTCGGCAGTACAAATGCCTGTTCATTTGAACTGCTCAAAAGATGTAACTTTTTCGTGTACGACTCCCCATGTTTCTTGACGGGATGAGCCATTCAGGATATGCTATGAGCAGTTGGATTGCTCAGTCATTATTATTGCCTTCGCCATAGACTTGCGCAATTTGATGGCGCAAGCTTTTTGTGGACAGGAGTGATCACCAAAATGACGTTTGGAGAGAAATTCAAGGCTGAACGGGAGAAGCGGAAGCTGACCCAGCAGGAAGTAGCCGATGCACTGGGGATCAACAGACGTATGATTACCCGGTACGAGAACGGCATTTCCTTTCCGCGCACCAAAGGCTCTTACAGAAAAATCGCGGATTTGAAAAGATGCTCAATGATCTCAAGGCACAAGCCTCTTACGAGGCGGATGAGATGGAACGCCTCAAAGCCGAAGGTTGAGAGAAGTCCGCGACGTATCGGCAGTTTTTCGGCAACCGGCTCTTTTATAAGCAGCTGCTGAACACCTATAAGAAATACGGCTTAATGGACTAAGCGCATCCGGAAGAGAATGGAGAAAGACAGGTGATGTTATGAACTGGATCAATGAATTGTCGTGGTTATGGGAAACACTTGGCATTGCGCTTATTGCTGCGGCTGTCTGCGTAGCTTGCGCCGCTCTGATCTGCAAAGCAGCGAAGAAGAAAACCAACAAAAAGGTGTTGGCTGTCATCGGTGCTGCAGCGTTTGTGGGCGCGATTCTGGCGGTCATTCTGATTGCCCGGACACCGATGCCGATTTGATTAGACAGGAGGCTTTTACTATGGATAAGGAAAAATATTCGATCATATTCAGCAGCTTGACCGGCAACACAAAAAAACTTGCTGATACAATTCGCGCGGTGCTTCCGGCAGAAGACTGTGACTATTTCGGTGCGCCGAAAGCGGAAGAACTGCACTCCGAAATACTCTATATCGGGTTCTGGACGGATAAGGGCAACGCGGACAGTGCAACCTTGGAACTACTGTCAAAGCTGAGAGACAAAAAGGTTTTTCTATTCGGGACGGCGGGCTTTGGCGGCAGCGAGGCATATTTTCAGAAGATCCTTGATCATGTTAAGCAGTCTGTTGGCCCAAGCAACTCCGTGTTCGGAGAGTATATGTGTCAGGGCAAAATGCCGCAGTCGGTACGGGATCGTTATATGAAAATGAAGACACAGCCGGAGCATCCGGCAAACATTGACGCGCTGATTGAGAACTTTGACCGTGCTCTCTCCCATCCGGATGAGGATGATTTGGAGCGACTGAGGAAAATCGTTTTGGATTGACAACAGAACAGGGGGATTCCTTAGGCAATACCGCACAATTCCCGCCTTACGGCTTAAGCACCGCTCCGGCAGCTGCGGCACCTCGCTCGCCGTATCGGCACTTAGAATTATGCGGTATTGTCATAAATTAAAAAAGAACACTGCTTTTGAACCGCGGCGCAGGTGCGCCGCTCAAAAATTGGTGCGCTATCGAAAAATGCAGGCGGCAACCTTTTATCATCAAGTACCATAAAAGAACTGCTGCAAGCACTGCAAGCCGTTTTTATTCAGTCCTGCATTTTACAAATCATTCTACTGAAAATTCTACTATTTCATCATAAAAACTTTCTAAAATCCTGTCGGACGCTGTGGTACAATAAACCTATCATAAAATAACATTCCGCACCACAAACCACAACAAGACAGGAGATTTGCCATGCGTAACGTAATTTCCCTGAACGAAAACTGGACCCTGACCTTCCCCAAGGGCGAACGCCCGGCTGAAGCGGTTACCCTGCCCCACACCTGGAACGCGGTGGATGGCATGGACGGCAACGGCAGCTATCTGCGCACCACCGGTGTTTACACCCGCACCTTTACTGCGCCCAAGCAGCCTTTGGCCGGCGGCCGCACCTATATTGAAGTTCTGGCCGCAGCCCTTTCCGCTACCGTCAAGGTCAACGGAACGGTTGCCACCACCCACGAGGGCGGTTACTCCATTTTCCGCGCTGATGTGACGGATTTGTGCCATGACGGCGAGAACGAGCTGACCATTGAAGTCAGCAACGAAGATACGCCGTCCATGTATCCCTCTTCCGCCGACTTCACGTTCTATGGCGGCTTGTACCGCGGCGTCAACCTGATCAGCGTGCCCAACACCCACTTTGACCTGGATTATTTCGGCGGCCCCGGCATTAAAGTTACCCCCAAACCGGCAGCGGACGGCGGCGCCTCGTTCGAAATCAAAAGCTATGTGACCAACCCGGACGAAAACTTTACCGTGCAGTACAGCATTGAAGATCCCTATGGATTTGAGGTTGCTTCCGCCACCCGCCCGGCTGATAACACCGCCGTTACCCTGTATGTGCCTGATGCTGAGCTGTGGAGCATGGACGAGCCCAACCTGTACACCGTAATTGCCCGCCTGCAGCGCTGCAATGAATCCTATGACGATCTGTACGTCAATGTTGGTGTGCGCAGCTACACCGTCACCCCGGACGGCGGCTTTTCCATCAATGGCGTGCCCACCCCGCTGCGCGGTGTTTCCCGCCATCAGGACCGCTTGTACAAAGGCAACGCTCTGAGCATTGACGACCATTACGAGGATGCCCAGATGATCAAGGAAGTCGGTGCCAACACCATTCGTCTGGCCCACTACCAGCACAGTCAGGATTTCTATAACGCCTGCGACTCCATCGGTTTTGCCGTTTGGGCCGAGATTCCGTTCATCAGCGTGTTCAAACCCGGCGAGGATGCCCACGCACACTGCCGCCGCGAGATGACCGAGCTGATCATCCAGAACTACAACCACCCGTCCATCATGTTCTGGGGCATTTCCAACGAAATTTTGATTGGCGGCATCAGCCAGGAGCTGGTGGAACGCCACCACGACCTGCAGAAGCTGTGTAAGGAGCTGGATCCCACCCGTTCCACCACCATTGCCCATGTTTCGCACACCCCGACCGACGGCCCCATGCACCACATCACCGACCTGGAAAGCTACAACCACTACTTTGGTTGGTATGGCGGCAAGATTGAGGACAATGGTCCCTGGCTGGACAAGTTCCACGCCGAGCACCCCGATATCTGTCTTGGCGTTTCGGAATACGGCTGCGAAGGCATCATCAACTGGCACAGCAGCACCCCCCAGTGCAAGGATTATACCGAGGAATACCAGGCCGTATACCATGAATATATGGCACAGGCCTTTGAGGATCGTCCCTGGATCTGGGCCAGCCATGTATGGAACATGTTCGACTTTGGCTGCGCAGCCCGCAACGAGGGCGGCGTGGCAGGCCGCAACAATAAGGGCCTTGTTACCATTGACCGCAAAACCCGCAAGGACAGCTTCTACCTGTACCAGGCATACTGGACCAAGGACCCGATGGTGCACATCAACGGCCGCCGCTATGCCCAGCGCGCCGGGGAAAACACCGAAGTCAAGGTTTACTCCAATCAGGACTGCGTGACCCTGTACCTGAACGGCAAGGAAGTTGGCACCCAGCAGGCCCACCGCGTGTTCCACTTTACCGTGGCGCTGGCCGAGGGCTTTAACACCCTGCTGGCCGTGGCCGGTTCCGCCAAGGATTCCATCACGCTGGAAAAGGTAGAGAAAGAGCCCGCCTGCTACACCCTGCCGGAGTTCAATGAGCGCCAGGAGGGCGTTGCCAACTGGTTTAAGCAGATGGGCAGCCTGGATCTGGAATCCCCGATGGAATTCCCCGAAGGGTACTATAATATCAAGGACTCTATGGCAGAGCTGGCCAAGAACGAGGAAGCTTTTGCCATTGTTGCCAAGGCCGTAAAGCTGGTCACCAACTTTGACCTGAAACCCGGCCAAGGGATGTGGAGCATGATGAGCGGCATGAGCCCCGAACACATGAGCGGCATGATCTCCACCGACCTGCTGGGGGATAAATTCCTGCCCAGCCTGAACGCCCAGCTGATCAAGATTAAAAAGTAATCCCCTGCCTTTTTAACCCCATAAAGGCAGACGGAACAGCAAGCAAAAACGCCAGAGCAGCACCCGGTAAGGGTTGCTGCTCTGGCGTTTTTATTCGCGTATTATTGTTATTTTTGTCGTTGTTAATTCTTTTTCTTCCTGTGCGTCCGGTTTTGCGGTAAAAAAGTGTTTCACCTTTTCTGCCCCGGCTGCATCCATAGGGTACTGGGCTTTGATGCGCCCATCCTCAAAACGCAAAATTACCGTGCAGCAGGTCAGCAGCAAATCGCACTGGCTATGGAGCATCCGGTAGAACGCTTTTATGCTTTTCCCTCTCGCCCGCTTATTTGGCGCAGGTCAAATCGCTTGCCTTGGCCACATAATCAAACAGGCCATCGTTCTTTTCTTCCAGTGCCTTGATCATGTGATAGGTATACTCGTTATACGGCGTGGGAATGCCAAGTTCCTGCCCCATCCGCATCAGCGCACCGGAGAACATGTCAATTTCGGTGTGCCGCCCGGCATCCAGATCCTGTAACGTGGAATAGCGCGTTGCAGGTGGGACCAGGCTGCCATGGCGGGAACTTGCATCCACCTTGCTCAAATCAATGCCCTTTGCCACGGCAATGGCCTCCAGCTCATGGCACAAACCATCGCTGATGGCTTTCATGTGGGCACTGCTCTGGTAACAGCCAACACCCGCGCCCAAAATGGCCTGCGGCAGATTGTTGCAGACATTCAGGCGGAACTTGCTCCAGATTTCTTCCTTAATATACGGGGTAACGCGGGAATGAATGCCCGTACCGGCAAGCAATGCTTCCACCGCCTGCACGCGCTCGCTTTTCAGCGGTGCGGCAAGCTCGCCATAGATAATGCCGATGGTGGTTTCGGGGTTGAAGTGGTAGCCGTCGGCTTCCTTGTGGGAGGCCACCTTGATGAGGGAGGGCAGAACATGTTCCGCACCGATTTTGGCGGCGATGATTTCCTCACTGTCCACACCGTTCATCAGGCTCATCACGGTGGTGTTGGGGCCAACGGCGGCGGCAATGCTGTCCAGTGCGCCGGGCAGCGCACCGTATTTCAGCGCAACCACCAATAGATCCACGCCGTTTGCTTCCTGCGGGGTCCAAACCTGCGGGCGGTAGGTGGTGCTGTTGATGGTGATTCCCTGTTGTTTCAGCCGTTCGGCACGCGGGCCTTCGGCAATTACAGCAAGGCGAATATCCTTGCGGGAGCTGAGTCCCCAGATGACATAAGAGCCGACTGCACCGGCCCCCAGAACAGCAACAGATTTGATTTGCATGTTTCCCTTTCCCCTTTCGCCTGCAGTACTTTTTCTATTCCCGCGGGTAATCGTTGTATTTCTTTGGGGCTATTGTACCATAAAGGAACGCTTTGGTTCAATTACTGCTCCATCGTATAGCTGACCCGATACTGGCCGGAGCCCACTTGGGCGGTAGGGCATCCGTTTTGTTCCGCAAAGGTCAGGCCGTCCGTTTCCAGCAGCTTGGCACCGGGTTCCAGGCAGATTTTTGCCGCTGCATTGGGTGGAATTGCCGCCGTAACGGTGATTTTCCCGTCATCAACTTGCCACTGCAGGGCATAGCGACCAAAGGGGGTCTGGTGCCAGGCCTGGGCCCAGCGCAGCCCGCCACCGGGGCGCGGGGCCAGCCGTGCGGCGCAAAAACCTGCCGTGCCCGGCTGCTGGCCAATACCGGCGCACTCGCCGTACAGCCATGCCCCCACCGCGCCGTATGCGTAATGGTTGAAAGAGTTCATCCCCGCGGACCACATCGTGCCGTCCGGGCGGCGGCCATCCCAGTGTTCCCACACAGTGGTGGCTCCCTGCAGCACCTGATACAGCCAGCCGGGGTAATCTTTTTTCAACATCAGGTCATACGCCTGCTGCCAGCAACCATTCTGGCTGAGCGCCGCGCAGAAATACGGTGTGCCCAAAAAGCCGGTAACCAAATGCCCGTTTTGTTGTTCCAACAGTTCCAGCAGGCGCTGGATCGTTTTCTGCTTCCACTTTTGCGGGGTCAGGCCAAAGCGCAGGGCCAGAATATGGGCTGTCTGGGTCTGGGCGGTCATTGTACCATCCAGAGTAAAAAAGTTTGCGGCAAAATCTTGGGCTGCCTGGCGGTGAACCCCCGCGTAAAGCTCTGCATCCTGCCGGTTGCCCAGTACCTCCGCCGCCAGCGCCAGCAGCTGGGCCGAAAGCGCATAGTACGCCTGGCTGGTCAGCGCCGTGGGGGTTGCGCCAAAATAACTGCCCGGTTCGGCGTCCAGCGCCACCCAGTCGCCCAACTGCATCTTGAAATCAAACAGACCGTTTTGGGTGTTGGCGCGCATAAAATCCACCCAGCGCTTCATGCTGGGGTACTGGCTGCGCAGAATGGTATCGTCGCCATACATCTGGTACAGCACCCAGGGGATCACCGTCGCGGCATCGCCCCAGCCAGAAGCACCATATGGGCAGTTTTTCATCAGCCAGTTGGCCTCGGTGTGGGTTTCCTCAATATTGGGCACCACATTGGCCACGCCGCCGTCCGGCAGCTGGTCCACGGCAAGATCTTTCAACCACTTGCTGTAAAAAGTCCAGGTATCGGCCAGCCAGCAGGCGGTCTCGCAAAAAATCTGTGCATCGCCGGTCCAGCCAAGGCGTTCATCGCGTTGGGGGCAATCGGTGGGCACATCCAAAAAGTTGCTTTTCAGCCCCCACAAAATGTTATGGTTCAACTGGTTCACCAGCGGTTCGGAACAGGTAAACTCCCCCGCCGGCTGCATGGCGCTGTGCAGCACGCAGGCGGTAAAATTGGCCGGTTCCGGTTTTCCCGGCCACTGCACCACCAGCGCATAGCGGAATCCCATATAGGTAAACTGCGGCTGCCAGGTCACCGTTTGGCTGCGGGCAAAGGTATATTGCATGGTGGTGCGGGCTTTGCGCAGGTTGGCCAGGTAGGGGTTGCCATCGGCATCCAGCTCCTCAAAGCAGCACAGTTCAGCCGTCTGCCCGGCTGTACCCTGCACGGTAATTTCCACCCGGCCCGCCATGTTCTGGCCAAAATCCACCACTGTGCTGCCATCCGGCGCGGTAAACACCCGCTGCGCCGGGATGCGCTGCTGCACGCATACCTTGCCTGCGGCCTGGGCGGCCAGTTTGGCGGCAGGGTACGGCACGGTGTGCACGGCGTGCCAGCGGCCTGCGGGGGTGTTTTCCGGCGTTTCGCATTCGGCCCAGTGGGGCAGTTCCAGCGCGGCATCGTATGCTTCTCCGTGGTAAATCTCTGAGAATATCACGGGTGCCTTCGTTCCCTGCCATGCTGGGCCGGTGTTCACGGTTTCACGGGTGCCATCGGCATACACAAGGGTCAACTGCATGGCAAAGGCGGTGGTATCGCCATAGTTGTTGCGGGAGCGGGTCAGGCCCATCACACCCTTGTACCACCCGGCCCCCAGCATTGCCCCGGCCATGTTGAGGCCGGGGTGCAGCATGGCAGTGACCTCATAGGTCTGGTAGAGCAGGCGGCGGTTATAGCTTGTCCAGCCGGGGGTCATCTCATCGGTGCTGACCTTTTGGCCGTTGAGATAAACATTATACAGCCCCAGCGCCGTGGTGCAGGCATACGCGGCCCGCAGCCCCGGCTTTACGGTGAACGCCGCGCGCACCATTGTACCGGCGGAGGATTTCCTGCAGGTTTCGGGGGATTCCGCGCTCACAAACTCGGCTTTCCACTCGGCTGCCGGGTCCAGCAGGGCGGTGATGAACACCGCCGGTTCGCTCCACAGGGTCTGCTGGGGGCCAGCAGCGGTATCGGCCCAAACCTGCACACGAACGTAATATTTTTGCAGCGATTGCAGCGTCAGGCCCGCCGCGTGCACCGCGGTGGAGTTTCCGGTTTCACAGGTTTCATCGTACAGCAACGCGGCAAAATCCGGGGTCAGGGCAACTTGCAGGCGGTACTGCGTCTGGCGGATGTTCCGGCAGTTCCCTTCCAGCTGCCAGCCGAACACGGGGGTATGGTCCAGCCCAACGGGGGTCCGCTCATGGTCAAACCAGAGGCCGGTCACAGTCAGCATGGTTCACTCCCCCTTTTGCGCCATATACTGGGCAAACAACGCCAGCTTGGCGTACAGATCATCCAGGATCAGACGGCTGTCGATCCCCTTATACACCCGGATGGGCCGATTGCGGCCGATGGCGGCATAAGTCTGGTCCGCCGTTACATAGGGCGCGGGCACCCAGTCAAACTGGAAGCGGTGTTCATACAGCAGCAGGCCGGGGGCGGGGTTATCGCCCAAAACCCAGCTTTCGCCCGTGCGGAACGCGCTGGCGCGGGATTCCGGCGTTTGGCTGTAAGCCACCAGCTGGTCAAACAGGTAGCGGCCCACGGCTCCCTGGGGGCGCACACGGTATTCCAGTTCCGCCATACTGACCGGCATCATCTCGTATACATTTTTGGGCACCTGCCACACCGGCATGGTGCTGCCAAACACCACGTTGACGGCGTTGACATCATTGCCCAGGTTGAACTCCGGCCCGCCCACAGGGTACGGTGCGCCGCCGATCCAGATTGCGGTCAGCCGGCCCGCAATGCGGGGTTCCTGCAAATAGGCGCTGGCCAAATCGGTCAGTGGGCCAAGCAGCAGCACAAACAGCGGGCGGGTATCCTCTTTCATCGCTTCACGGATGATCAGCTTCGCGCCTTCGCTGGGCACCGGGGTAGCGGCATCCGGCAAAGCGTGGGGCGCACCGTGCAGCACCGGAACCGTCAGCTGCATCAGGGCCGTCAAGTCTTTCAGACCCTGCCAGCTTTTCTGCATTCCGTTGGGGTCGCGGGTGCCAAAGTGGGCGGCCACCACGCCGACATTATCAAACTTGGGGCTCAACAGTGCCTGCACAACAGCAAACGGATCGTCCGCTTCGTTGCAAAGGTCGGTATCGGTAATTACACGCACCATTTTTTCTTCCGGCACGGGGAAGTTGTAGTGGGTACAGGTCATGCTTTCCTCCTATTTTATGTTCCGGGTGCTGCGGCTTGCAGTGGGGGCAGCAGCCCGTTTTTTATTAAAGGCAATACCGCACAATTCTAAGTGCCGATACGGCGAGCGAGGTGCGGCAGATGCCAAGCCAAAAGCGC
>ERZ772880.978-NODE-978-length-25738-cov-4.282560_pt1 | contig 25738 bp, 27 predicted proteins | sample MGYA00580577_ERZ772880 | MGnify/ENA primary metagenome ERZ772880 (study PRJEB29015, sample SAMEA2737705) | human gut metagenome | biome: human gut; feature: human-associated habitat; material: faeces | place: China | collected 2012 ... | reverse complement strand
GTTTGGAATACGGAGATTTACTTGTTCTGGAGCTTGCGGTCGATGGCTTCGGCAGCTTTCTTGCCCGCGCCCATCGCCAGGATGACGGTGGCCGCACCGGTGACGGCGTCGCCGCCGGCGAAGACGTTCTCGCGGGTGGACATCTCGTTCTCGTCGACGATGATGCCGCCCTTCTTGTTCGTCTCGAGACCCGGCGTGGTGGAACGGATCAGCGGGTTGGGGCTGGTGCCGAGGGACATGATGACCGTGTCGACGTCCAGCACGAATTCGCTGCCCTCGACCGGGATCGGACGGCGGCGGCCGGATGCGTCAGGCTCGCCAAGCTCCATCTTGATGCACTTCATGCCGTTCACGCGGCCATCCTCGCCGCCGAGGATCTCGACGGGGTTCGTGAGGGTCATGAACTCGATGCCCTCTTCCTTCGCGTGGTGCTGTTCTTCCAGACGGGCGGGCATTTCGGCCTCGCCGCGGCGGTAGACGATGTACACCTTCTCCGCGCCCATGCGCTTGGCGCAGCGGGCTGCGTCCATGGCGACGTTGCCGCCGCCGACGATGGCCGCCGCGTGGCTGACGAGGATCGGGGTGTCGTACTCTTCCTTGTACGCCTTCATCAGGTTGATACGGGTGAGGTATTCGTTCGCGGAGCAGACGCCCTTGAGCGCCTCGCCCGGAATGTGCATGAACATCGGCAGGCCCGCGCCGGAGCCGACGAAGACAGCTTTATAGCCCATCTCGAACAGGTCGTCGATCGAGAGCACCTTGCCGATGACCATGTCAGTCATGACCTCGACGCCCTGCGCCTTCAGCTTTTCCACTTCATTCGCGACGATTGCCTTCGGCAGACGGAACTCCGGAATGCCGTAGACCAGAACGCCGCCAGCGGTATGGAGCGCCTCGAAGATCGAGACCTGATAGCCCTTCTTGGCCAGCTCGGACGCGCAGGTCAGGCCGGACGGGCCGGAGCCGACGACCGCGACCTTGATGCCGTTGGAGGCAGCCTTCTCAGGCATGGCGTTGACATTTTCACGATACCAGTCGGCGACGAAGCGCTCGAGACGGCCGATGGCGACCGGCTCGCCCTTCACGCCGCGGACGCACTTGCTCTCGCACTGCGTCTCCTGCGGACAGACACGGCCGGAGAGCGCGGGCAGCGCGTTCGTGGAGGTGATGATCTCATAGGCCGCAGCGAAATCGCCCTCGGCGACCTTCGCGATGAACTCGGGGATGCGGATATTGACCGGGCAGCCCTCGATGCACTGCGGCTTCTTGCACTGGAGGCAGCGCTTGGCCTCGTTCACGGCCATCTCGGCGGTGTAGCCCAGCGTGACTTCTTTGAAATTATGGTTACGGACGTTGGCGTCCTGCTCCGGCATCGGAGTCTTTGTCATCTGCATGTTAGCCATGGTTCCGTTCCTCCCTTACTTGATCAGCTCTTCGCCGAGCTTTTCGATGCGGCACTTGTGGCTCTGGCGGACCTCGGCCTCGCGCTCGCGGTAGACGCCGTTGCGGTTCATCAGCTCGGCGTAGTCGACCTGATGGCCGTCAAAGTCCGGGCCGTCGACGCACGCGAACTTGACCTCGCCGCCGACCGTCACGCGGCAGCCGCCGCACATGCCCGTGCCGTCGACCATGATCGGGTTCAGCGAGACGATGGTCTTCACGCCGAACGGCTTCGTGGTCTGGGAGACGAACTTCATCATCGGGATCGGGCCGATGGCGAGCACCTCGTCATACTGCTTACCGGATTCCAGCAGCTGCTGGAGCTTGACGGTGACAAAGCCCTTTTCGCCATAGGAGCCGTCGTCGGTCATGAGGTACAGGTTGTCGCACGCAGACTTGAACTCGTCCTCGAGGATGACGATGTCCTTGTTGCGGAAGCCGACGATGACATCAGTCTCGACGCCCGCTTCCTTAAACGCCTTCGCGGACGGATAGGCAATCGCACAGCCGACGCCGCCGCCGACCACGCAGACGCGCTTCTTGCCCTCGACGTCCGTCGGCTTGCCGAGCGGACCGACGAAGTCCTGAATATAGTCGCCCTCGTTCATGCTGCCGAGCAGCTCGGTCGACAGACCGACCTTCTGGAAAATGATTGCGACCGTGCCCTTTTCGCGGTCGTAACCGGCGATGGTCAGCGGCACCCGCTCAGACTTGTCGTCCACGCGGAAGATAATGAACTGACCGGCTTTCGCCTTCCGCGCCACGAACGGAGCTTCGATCTCCATATAGGTGACGGCGGAATTGAGTTCCTTCTTACATACGATCTTGTACATAGTGTTTGCTCATCCCTTCATTTGTCGTAATATTACGCCGGATGGCGCTCTATATCACGCTTGTTTTCCAACATGCCCATTCTAACATAGAGTGCGCTTATTTGCAAATCCTACCGGTGGAAAAATACCGAATTTACAAAAATATTTTTGGTAAAAACGTGCGTCCAGTCGAATTCCCGTGTCAGCTCTGCCGCGCTGGCCGCCTCCGGCCTGTCCAATAATCCCGCCAGAAACGCCAGCTTGCCCAAGAGCTGCCCTGCTGTCAGCGTTTGGCGCAGCACGCCGAGGTCGAGATCGTGCTCGCGCTTCGAGAGCCTGCGTCCGTCCGGCGCGCAGAGCAGCGGCACATGGTAATAGTGCGGATGCGGCAGGCCGAGCTGCGTTTGCAGCCAGAGCTGCCGCGGCGTCGACCGCAGGAGGTCCGCGCCGCGCACGATCTCCGTCACACCGCCCGCCGCGTCGTCCACGACGACGGCCAGCTGATAGGCGTAGACGCCGTCCGACCGGCGGAGGATGAAATCTCCGCACTCCCGCGCCAGATTTTCGCGCACTTCTCCCTGTAAACCGTCTACAAACGAAACTTCCTCGTCCGGCACGCGCACGCGCCAGGCCGGCCGCCGCGTCTTTGCCGCGCGCTCCGCCGCCGTGAGATCGCGGCACGTCCCGGCGTAGATCACCGCCCCGTCGGAGGCGTGCGGGGCCGAGGCCGCGTGCAGCTCGTTCCGGCTGCAATAGCAGGGATAGGTGTCCAGCCTGGCAAACGCCTCCGCATACGCCTCCGTCCGCTGCGACTGCGGCGTCTGTTCCTCGTCCCAGTCCAGGCCCAGCCATTCAAGGTCGCGCCGGAGCTGCGCGGCGTATTCCGGCCGGCAGCGGTCGGGGTCGAGATCTTCAATGCGCAGGATCATTTTTCCGCCCGCACTCCGCACGGAGAGCCAGGCCAGCAGCGCCGAAAACACATTTCCTAAGTGCATCCGCCCGCTTGGGCTTGGGGCGAACCGCCCTACTACCATACCATCACTTCCTTTTCGCCCATTCTAGCATACCCGCGCGGAAAAAGCAAAAGGCCCCGCTTTGAAAAGCGGGGCCTTGGTGCGCAGCTCAGAGATGGTACTGCTGGCTGTATTCCTCGTAATAGCGCTCGTAGGTATCGGATTTCATTTCCTTGATGCTGGAGAGGTATTCGTGCGTGTCGAACGAGTCGGATTCCAGCTCGATCATGGCGACGGCGATGTTCGAGCAGTGGTCGGCCACGCGCTCGTAGTTGGTCAGCAGGTCGTTGAAGAGGAAGCCGTTGAGCAGCGTACAGTGGCCCTTCTGGAGGCGGTCGACATGGTGGAGCTTCAGCTCGTCGCAGAGATCGTCGATCAGCTCCTCCAGCGGCTCTACGCGGGAGGCCAGGGAGAGATCGTTGCGGATGAAGGCATTGACCGTGATATGGACAATCTCGGCCAGCGCAGATTCCAGCACGGCCAGCTCACGCAGGGCGTCGTCGGAGAAGACAATGCTCTTTTCGCGCATCTCTTTCGCCGTCTGCGCAATATTGAGCGCGTGGTCAGAAATGCGCTCGAAATCGGAGATCGTGTGCAGGAATTTCGAGGCGTCCTCGTTCTGCTTTGAGCTAAGCTCCTGCCCGGTCAGCTTGACAAGGTAGCTGCCGAGGCGGTCTTCGTAGCGGTCGACGACCTGCTCCATCTCGACGACGGTGCGGTAGCCCTCGTCGGAATAGTGGTGCAGGAGGCGCACGGCCTCGGCGAGGTTTTCCTGCGCCTCAGCGGCCATGGAGTTGATGGTGATGCGGCTCTGCTCGATGGCGAGGGCCGGGTGCTGGATGAAGCGCTCCTCGAGGCGGATCGTCTCGTCCGTGGTCTCGGCCTGGACGGGCTTGTCCTTGACCAGCAGATCGACGACCTTTTCGATGACGTCGATGAACGGCAGAAGAATGACGACCTTGACGAAGCGGAAGAGCGTGTTGACAAAGGCGATGGAGACGCTCGACATCGTCATGCTCATGAAATCAAACTGTACGAAGGCGTTGACGAGATAGAACGCCGCCGCCCAGAAGATGACGCCCACAACCTCGACCACGAGATAGACCATAGCCGCGCGCTTGCCGTCGACATTCGCGCCGATGGCGGACAGCAGCACCGGCAGGGCCGCGCCGATGGCGATGCCCATGATGATCGGCAGGGCCATCGAAAAATCGATGACGCCCGTGGAGGCCAGCGCCTGCAAAATGCCGACGGCGGCAGATGCGCTTTGCAGCACGCAGGTGAACAGCGTGCCGAAGAGGATACCGAGCATGGGATTGGAGAACGTGGTGAGGATGCGCAAAAATGTGGGGTCGCTCCGCAGCGGGGAGACAGCCCCGGACATGGCGCTCATGCCGAACATCAGCACGGCAAAGCCCATCAGAATGTCGCCGATGTGGCGCTTCGTCTGGCTCTTGGAGAACATGCGGAGCACGATGCCAACGACCGAAATAATGCCGGTCAGCGTGGCCGTGGAGAACAGGTCGATCCAGCCGCCGCCTCCGCCAAGGTCGGAAAGGCAGATGATCCAGCCGGTGATGGACGTGCCGAGGATGGCGCCCATGACGATGGAGATGGCCTGGCGCACCCGCATCATGCCGGAGTTCACAAAGCCGACCACCATGACCGATGTCGCCGACGACGACTGAATGACCGCCGTCACGCCCGTGCCGAGTAAAAATCCCTTCAACGGGCTGCCCGTGAGGCGGAAGAGGATGACCTCCAGTTTGTTGCCGGCGACCTTTTTCAGTCCGTCGCCCATCAGCGCCATGCCAAACAGGAACAGTGCGATCCCGCTCAGCAGCGAGATCAGATTCGCAATGCTCAACGCAGTTTCCTCCGATTTTCAATGTTACGCGCTCTATGATAGCGGCCCCATGTTAAATACCGTGTAATTTTTATGTAAAATCCAAGTTAAATCTTGCATTTTCCCGATTCTTCACATACACTAATAGAAGAAAGATGGAACGGGAGGAAGCAGCCATGATCTATATTCTTGAGGACGACGAGTCCATCCGCAAGCTCGTCGTCTACGGACTGGAGAGCCAGGGCTTCACAGTGGAGGGCTTCGCGCTGCCATCCGCGTTCCACCGCGCGATGGAGCGGGCCCTGCCGGAGCTGGTGCTGCTCGACCTCATGCTCCCGGAGGAGGACGGACTGCACATTCTGCGCGATCTGCGCGCCTCCGCCGCCACGCGGACGCTGCCCGTCATCCTGCTGACCGCAAGGGACACGGAATATGACCGCGTCATCGGACTCGACGGCGGTGCGGATGATTTCATCACGAAGCCGTTCAGTATGCTGGAGCTTGCGGCGCGCATCCGGGCCGTGCTCCGGCGGACAGGCTCCGCCGCGCCGCGCGAATACCGCGCCGGGCCGCTGCGTGTCTGTCCGGCGCAGCGCATCGTGCAGGTGGACGACGCGGACATCACACTGACGAACAAGGAATTCGAACTGTTGTGCCTGCTGCTGGAAAATCAGGGCATCGTCCTCGCACGTGCAACGCTGATGGATCGCGTGTGGGGCATGGAGCTGGAACGGGAGAACCGCACGCTCGACGTCCACGTCCGGACGCTCCGGGCCAAGCTCGGCCCGGCGGGCGGCCTCATTGAGACGGTGCGCGGCGTCGGCTACCGGATCGGAGGGGAACGGACATGACCGCGAAAATTTTCCGCAACAGCTTTTTTGTCGGGCTGCTCGTGCTGCTGGCGGCGGGGATTCTGTTTCTCAGCGTGATGTACGCCAACGACGAGACGCTCGCCTTCGACGAGCTGGAGACCGAGATGGCCGTGCTGGCCCCGGCGGTGGAGCGGCTCGGCCTGCCCTATTTGCAGGAGCTGGACGCCGCCGGGCGCGTCACATGGATCGCGGCGGACGGGAGCGTCCTCTATGACAATTCTGCCCAAAAAGACAACATGGAAAACCACCTCGCCCGCGAAGAGATCGCCGCCGCGCTGGAAACCGGCGAGGGCCGCGCCACGCGCGACTCACAGACCGGCGGCGCGCGGACGCACTACATCGCCCGGCGGCTGGCGGACGGCTCGGTGCTGCGCACGGCCTGCACGCAGACGTCGCTGGCGCGGCTGATTTTGAATCTGCTGCTGACGGTGCTCTGGATCGTGCTGCTGATTCTGGTTTTATGCGCAGCCGTCTCGTTCCGGCTGGCTCGGCAGATCACCAGCCCCATCAACCAGATCGACCTCGACGCGCCGGGCGAGAACGCCGTCTATCCGGAGCTGCGGCCGCTGGCCGCCCGCATCCGCGAGCAGAACCGCACCATCCGCTTCCAGCTCACGGAGCTGTCGCGGCGGCAGCAGGAATTTTCCGCGATCACCGAGCAGATGCGCGAGGGCTTTTTGCTGCTGGACGCAAACTGGGACATTCTCTCCGGCAACCGCAGCGCGAAGACGCTCCTTGCCCTGCCGCAGGACGCGGCGAGCCTGCGCGGCGCGAGTCTCCCGCCGGAGGCGGCGCGCGCGGTGGAGGCGGCCTTGTCCGGTACGCACGCCGAGGCGCTGCTGCACCTTTCGGACGGCGTCTGGCAGCTGACGGCGAACCCCGTGGCCAGCTTTGGCCGCCCGTCCGGTGCGGTGCTGCTGCTGATGGACGTCACGGAGCGGGAGGAGCGTGAGGCGCTCCGCCGCGAGTTTTCTGCCAACGTCTCGCACGAGCTGAAGACGCCGCTGACCTCCATCTCCGGCTTTGCCGAGCTGATGAAGGAGGGCCTTGTCCCGCCGGAGAAGATGCGGGAGTTTTCCGCGGACATCTACCGCGAATCAAGCCGCATGATTGCGCTCGTCGACGATATGATGAACCTGTCCCGGCTCGACGAGGGCGCGGCGCTCCCGCGCACGACGGTCGACCTCTATACGCTGGCCGAGGGTGTGACGCAGTCGCTGCGGGATGCGGCAGGCCGCTGCGGCGTGACGCTGCGGCTGCTGGGCCAGCATGAGCAGATGGAGGGCGTGGAGCAGCTGCTGCGCGAGATGCTCTACAACCTCTGCGACAACGCGATCAAGTATAACGTCCCCGGCGGTTCCGTCACGGTCAACGTCTGGCGCAATGGTCAACATCCGTGCGTCTCGGTGTCCGACACGGGCATCGGCATCCCACAGGCCGATCAGGAGCGCATCTTCGAGCGGTTCTACCGCGTGGACAAGAGCCATTCCAAGGCCGTCGGCGGGACGGGCCTTGGCCTGTCCATCGTCAAGCACGCCGCGCAGTACCACGGCGCGCAGCTTGAGCTGAGCAGCGCCCCCGGCCGCGGCACGTCTGTTACCGTTACATTCTAATGATATAAGTAGTTGGTGTATTCCATCCGGAATACACCAACTTTTATTTCAGTGTTTCACTGTTATTGAGCACCGGTGTGCTGTAGAGGAACAGCACATCCTGATTGTCAAACGTCAGCCACATACCGAGCCGCTCCGGCGCGACATAGCGGATGTCGACGAGGGTGATCCTCGCATAGCCCTCTGCCAGCAGCGGCACGAGGCTGCTGCCGAACGAATCGCGGAACACGACCAGCTCCCGCTCCGTCCCGGCATTTGGATTCTCAATCGTCAGCAGCGATTTCGACCCGGAGAGGAAGATCGCATAGGCGTCGTCCCCGCCCGCTGCATCCAGATCGTAGACCGGCAGCGTTGTATCCGTCTCATAGTCGTAGACCGTGCAGGCCCGCAGCGTGTCATTTGTGAGATACGTGAGCGCATCGGGTGCAAGATCCAGCGCAGACTGTCCGCAGTAGACGCCGCAGAACGGCGCGTCCAGCGTCACCGCCTCAAATTTGTCCGTCCAGTCCGCGCCCATCGCCTCGGCCAGCCGCTGCGCCGCTGGCAGAATCGCCTCCTGCCGCCAGTGGATGTCCGTCCGGTAATAGCTCCCCAGCGTCAGCACATCCGTCAGGCCGACGGTCTGTGCATAGTCCATACCGTCCGCGAATTTCTGTATAAACTCTTCGTAATCAAGCGCCGGATAGCCGTATTGTTCCGCTAAAAAGTAATTTTTGTCTGGGATTGCCGCGAAATAAATTTTCGCGTCCGTCCCCTGCAAATACCGCTCATAGACAAAGCGGAACCGCGCCAGCGCATGTTCCACTGAGTCCTCGTTCAGCGGGTAGTCGAGCTTCGCGGCATACCCGTCCGCGACGTAAATGCCGTTGTTGTCCTTCTGCCGCAGCACGTCCAGCTGGACATGCGCCTTGAGGCTGCGGAACGTGTCCCGCAGTGGGAACTGGTCGAGCGTGTACGTCTCGAACTTCGTCATGAATGTCCCGTCCCAGACAGACTTTGCCGTCAGCTCCGGCCGCTGCGCCAGCGCGCGCCGCTCGGAGACCGAGCGCGCATCATCCGCCTTGCAGATGCTCCACAGCGCAAACACCAGCAAAAATCCCGCCGTCAGGCAGAGGACAAGCCAATTTTTTCGCTTTTCCATTGCCCTGCCTCCTTAAAACCGGAAATACAGGAACGGGTTGAACGACCCGTCCACGAGATACGCCGTGCAGACGGCCAGCAGCCCAACAAGGCCCACCGGCTCCAGCACGGTCAGCACCGCCCGTCCGCCATGCGTCTTTCCCAGCGCATCAAACGCCCGTCTGGGGAGAGGCGTCGCACCGATGGCCGCGACCGCCAGAAGCACAGCGCAGCTGCGCAGCTGATAGACGGCCTCCGCACTCGCCAGCGGAAGCCCCCCGCCGCCGAACAGCGCGCGGATCGTGCCCCATGCGTCGCAGACACTGGACGCATCGAACAGGATAAATCCGAGCAGGACGGCAAGCAGCACATAGCAGCGTCCCAGTCCGCGCCGTTTTTGCAGAACCGGAAGCAGTATCAATTTCTCGACCAGCAGCAGCACCGCGAACCACAGTCCCCACAGCACAAAGTTCCAATCCGCCCCGTGCCAGAGTCCTGTTGCAAGCCAGACGATCAGAATGTTGAAAAGCTGCCGCCCCTTCCCCTTCCGGTTGCCGCCGAGCGGGATATAGAGATAGTCGCGGAACCAGCTGCCGAGCGAAATGTGCCACCGCCGCCAGAATTCCGTGATGCTCGCTGCGATATACGGATAGTTGAAATTCTCCGGGAACCGGAAGCCGAAAATGCGCCCCAGGCCAATGGCCATGTCGCTGTAGCCGGAAAAGTCATAATAAATTTGCAGCAGAAATGCGACCGCATACAGCCACGTATAGAGCACCGAGCCGTCCTTCGTCGCGCGGAACGCCGACACGAGCGCGCCGAGCTGATTCGCCAGCAGGATCTTCTTCGCCAGCCCGAGCACGAACCGCCGCGCGCCGTAGGCTGCATCCGACACGCTGTGCATCCGGGTGCGGAGCTGCGCGGCCACATCCGAATAGCGGACGATTGGCCCGGCGATCAGCTGCGGGAACATCGCGACATAGGCCGCGAGGTCGACAAAGCTCCGCTGCGCGGCGACATCGCCGCGGTAGACATCGACGAGATAGCTCACGATCTGGAACGTGTAAAAGCTGATCCCGACCGGGAGCGCCACGCGCAGCAGCGGTACGGAAAGGCCCGTCAGCGCGTTAAAGTTCGCAAGGAAAAAGTCCGCGTATTTGAAATACGCGAGCGCCGCGAAGCTCAGAACCACGGACGCCGCGAGGCACGCCTTCGCCGCCGGCCTGCCCCGGAGCTTCCCGATCAACAGACCGAACACATACCCCTGCACGATCGACGCCAGCATCACGAGCAGATACCGCGGCTCGCCCCAGCCGTAGAAGACGAGGCTCGCCAGCAGCAGAACCGTGTTTTTCAGCCGCCGCGGCGCGAGAAAATAGACGAGCAGCACACACGGCAGAAACCAATATAAAAATGGGATACTGGAAAACAGCATGTTTTTCTCCGTTTCAAAAACGGCGCACAGAAAAGGCTGCGCGCCGTTTTGCGTTTTGTTGCTTTAGCCGATGGCGATGGCCTCGTCGGTGATGACGTTCGCGCTGGGATAGGCCGCGGCCAGCTTGTCGCGGAACGTGTTGACCAGATCCTCCGCGCCGAAGCACTCGACAATGTAATTGCCGACCGACACGACGATCAGCTTGTCCGGGAAGCCGCACATCCACTGCTTGCCCATGACATATTCTTTGATCGCCGCGGCCACGCTATCCACATCCGCCGCATCCTTCAGACGGTATGCGCCGCAGGTGAAGGTGTTCAGGTTCATCATATGGAACAGGGACGCGGCGTCGTCGAATTTTGAAACGACATCCGCCGGGACGCTGACCAGATATTCCACGCTCGATGCGTCGTCCAAGCCGACCTTGCCGGGCGCGCCGTCGGTCATGTTGGCCTCGTCATAGTCGCCGCCCGCCGCCGGGAACTTCTCGTCGTCGGTATAGCTCGCCCAGACCGTGTTCAGCAGCGTCAGCGCGTCTGCGATCTCCACGTCCGCCGTGTCATTCTCTGCGGGCTTGGCCGCGCAGGCCGCGAACGAGCACACGGTCAGCACCGCGAGCAGCATTGCCAGAAACTTTTTCATGTTGTGATCCTCCAAAATTTTGATGCCTGTGCGGATCTTCCGCACTGTCCTTCCAGACGCAAAAATCCGCGTCCGGTTGCAGCAGGACGCGGATGATTTTAACGGATAATTGTAAACATTTCATGAACAGCGCACAAAATCCTGTATTTTCCGCCGTACAGGCATACGGCGCAGCTCATTTCCCGCGCCGCAGCTCCTTCAGCAGCGCCTCACAGCCCTCCAGCACATCGCGCCACGTCGTCTCGAAATCACCCGTATACCACGGGTCGGCCACGTCGCCGCTCCGCCCCGCGTGCTCCAGCAGGAGCGAGAGCTTCCCCTCGGGGTCGCCGCCGCAGATGCGGCGCATATTTTGAAGATTCGCGCGATCCATGCCGATCAGCAGGTCAAACGTGTCGTAGTCCCGCTTTGTCAGCTGCCGCGCCGCATGGCCCGCGCAGGAAATGCCATGCTCGGCCAGCTTGCGCCGCGCGGGCGGATAGACCGGATTGCCGATCTCCTCCCGGCTGGTCGCCGCCGATTCGATGTGAAACTTGGCCGCCAGCCCCGCCTTCTGCACCAGATCCTTCATGATGAATTCTGCCATCGGGCTGCGGCAAATGTTGCCATGGCACACGAAAAGTATTTTTATCATCTTTTTATAACTCCTCATAAGTCCTGTATTTCTTCTCAAATGCTTGATATTACAGGATTTTTCACACTTTTCGTGCAGCCTGAGCTTCCACCTGCTTTGGAGATATCTTCTCAAATCTTCTCAGGATTTCTCATGTTTTTCCTGCAATATTGGTAAAGGCGTTGGTAAAGAAAGCCGCTTTACCAACGGGCAATTTTAAGCGTTTGCCACACGCAGCAGTTCATCTTTGGCATCATCAAACTTCACATGGGTGTAGGTATTCAGTGTCACACTGATGTCTGTATGACCCATGATGTACTGCAATGCCTTTGGGTTCATCCCAGATTTTGCCATATCGGAACAGAAGGTGTGCCTGCGCACATGAGGGGTTACTTTCGGCATCTGGATGCAGTAAATCTTGTTATACTTCTGGACAATATGCTCCATGCTCATCAATCAGCATCCGCAGCTTTCCCTCTCCGATATGATAATATCCGGCGGCTTCCTCAATGGTCAGGGTATAGCGCCGCCAGCCATGAGATGCGTTCCACACCGCCGCGCCCGACCGGCAGTCCCTCAAAAAACGCCTCCATCAGCGGCAGACTTTCCAGCTTCTGATGCTTGCCGTTGGTGTCGCCGTATTTATCCCGGCACAGCGGGCAGGCAATGTCATGCACCACGGCGGCAAGCTCCAAAATCTCCTGTGCGTGCTTGTCCAGTCCCTCCAGCTCCCCCAATCGTCTTTGTCATAGCCCAGACCTTGAGGAAGTGGTCAATATCGTGGAGATCACCTTTATAAAATTCGACCATCTTTTGAATCGCAGCCGAAACGATCATCGCTTTTCCTCCCTTAAAGTGCAGTGCCTTTTTTCGGGACAAAACTTCATGCATGAACGCTGCATCACGAAAATGTGCAAATGCCTGTGCATGAAGTTTTTGTGCATCATTTTCGGTTGCCCCGCAGGGGCGAGGAAATGGCACATTTCTTATTTTGCGATGCTTTTGCATAGCAAAAATCCGGTCATATCAGTACATTCCAATTTCAGCAGCTTCATCTTTTTATCAACACCCCCGGCATATCCGGTCAGGCTGCCGCTTGTACCGACCACACGGTGACAAGGGATCATCAGAGAAATCGGATTGTGCCCGACCGCGCCGCCAACCGCCTGTGCGGACATCTTCTCCAAGCCCTGCTGTATGGCGATCTCAGCGGCAATTTCGCCGTAGGTCATCGTCTTGCCGTATGGAATCGTCAGTATGATGTCGCAGACCGCTTTTCGAAACGGAGTAGAATCATACCGAAGCGGCGGTGTGAAATCCGGCGCGCGCCCGGAAAAATAGATGTCGAGCCAACGCTTTGCATCCTGTAGAAGCGGATGTTCTTTTTCAGCAAGTTGTTCCGGCAGGATATTTCCAAAATACTTTTGCCCGTCGAACCACAGACCGATGATCGCCGTCTCGTCGCAGGCCAGCGTGATGGGGCCAAGCGGCGAGTCATAATGCTGCACAAACACCATGTCATTTTCCTCCGTTCTTCGGCCTATAATCCTTCATCTCCGGGATTGCTCCGCCAGCCACGGCCCAGAAATACAAGCTCGCCACGCTGCAATATGGTGAAAATCTCCGGCGGTATTTCCCAAAGCGCTCGCGGCCGATCTCCCGGTGGTGGTAGACCATCCGCAGCCCGCGCTGGATGGCGAGGTCATCAAAGCTGAAAATATCGGGGCGCTGCAAGCAGAACAGCAAAATCATTTCTGCCGTCCAGACGCCAATGCCTTTCAGGCTGCTGAGTTCCCGGATGGCTTCTTCATCACTCATGTGCTCCACGGCATCAAGGTCAAATGCGCCGGCATGAACTTTCTTGGCAAAGTCCGTGATATACTCCGCCTTGCGGAACGTCATGCCCAGCCCTTGCAGCTTGGGAACGCCCGCCGCCAGAAGGGTTTCGGCATTGACTGTCCCCAGCGCATCCTGCATCCGCTGCCAGATAGTGGCCTGCGCCTTGGTCGAGATCTGCTGCCCAATGATGTGGTGAGCAACGGATGAAAACAAGTCCAGATCCACTGCGCGGTCAATATGCCCGATACGGTCAATGACTTCGCAAAGCCGTTTATCCTTTTGCCGCAAATAAGAGACTTCCGTTTCTCCGTATGTAAAATACACGTTTCTCACCCTCTTGCGTTTCTTTCAAATTGCGATATCATTATATCGCAATTCATCAGACAATACTATTAAAAAATCCGGGAAATATCAAATTTGCTTATCGGCTTAATGCAGCTGAGCGCAAGATGCAGCGACGGCTCTTGCTAGGCGCAAGAAGATTTGATCGCCGGTTTTTCGGCGATTGAAACGGAAGCAGAACTCGTCCAGATACGCCTGAAGCTGTGTACAGCGGCCGTGATATGTGCCGAGCAGAAACGCTTTCAGGTTGCTGATAGCCTTGTGCAGCCAATGCAGATAGCCGGTCTCATATTTTTTCGCGTCCAGCGTAACGCCGGACAAATTCCGATAAAGGCGGACGTCACCGTATACGACAGATGCAAAACGACGTAGGCCAGCACCATGATCCAGATCGTGTTGTAGAGCGGGATGATCTTGTAGATCGCGTTCCAGAACAGCATGATGCCGAAGACGAGGACGATGCTCGGCAGCATCTCGGGAAGCAGGCTCACGCCCTCCAGCGTCTTTTTGAAAAAACCCTTCGACTTCCACACTGCCGCGACCACCGACGTGCCGATCACGGAGCAGATCGTCGCAGACGAGACCGCGAGGAACAGGCTTTTCCAGATGGTGGCAAGCGTCTTCGGCGTGGTCAGCAGTTCCTTATAGTGGTCGAGCGTGAAATTTCCCGCGGCAAGGCAGTAGCTATTTTTGCCTGTAATATCATTTTGCAGCAGCCACATGGCCATGCAGATGCAGGCCAGAATGGAGGATAAACTCGCCGAGCGTCCGAAATCAATTGGTGCGGTGGTGGAATAGCGGTGAATGTCAGTCGTGAACACGTAAAATCCGATGCGCCGCCCCAGCGTGTAGGGCGTGCCGTATTCGGAGAGCGTCTTGACGAACACCAGCAGCGCACCGATGGCATAGTTGCCGGTCAGCAGCGGGGCGAAAATTTTCCGCAGCCGCTGGCCGAAGCCCGCACCAAAGACCGCGCCGCTCTCCTCCAGACTCGCCGGGATGTTCAGCATCGCGTTTTTCAGCATCGTCATCAGAAACGGGAACACGTGCAAACTCATCACCAGCACAAGCCCGCCGAAGCAGAAGAAGCCCTCTGACCACGAACCTGTTGCGGGAAACAGCTGCTGAAACAGGCCCTTTTCTGCATGAACAGGACCCAGCCCATCGACGCAATATACGGCGGCGTCATAAACGGAATCATAAAAACAATCTCCAGCCAGCTGTGCTTTGCCAGCTGCGTGCGCGCCAGCAAAAACGCCGTAGGCACGGCGATGACCGTCGAGCACAGCACGACGCACACGCCGAGCAGCAGATACGCCTCGGCGACCAGCTGCTGCGCTTCATCGCTGAACAGGAAGTCGATGAACGCCTCCAGCAGATCGGGGAACTCGGCCAGAATGTACGGACCGACGCACTCCGACAGCCCCACCGCATCCGGCCGCTGGAGCGCCTTGCGGATGATCTCCGGGTTGAAGCGGCCGCCGCTGGTTTCCAGATTGGGCGAGAACGGAACATGGGACGGAACGACAAAATAGATCTTCAGATCCGTGGCCTCTGCCTCTTTCAGGATGGACTCGATGCCCTCCAGACCGGACACGACGCCAACCTCGTGCAGATCCGTCATGATGCCCGTCGTGCCGTGAGCCAGAACGGCCTCCGCAAACGGACGGATCGCCAGAGACGAGCTTTCCGGATGGATGTGCCCATCGAGGAAGCCGGGCGTCAGATAATTGCCCCCGGCGTCGATGACCTTCGTCCTCTCGCCGATGCAGTATGCCACATCGCCGACGGCCGCGATCTTGTCGCCGCAGACGGCCACGCCGCCCTCATAGATCTCGCCAGAGTAAACATTGACGATCTTACCATTCTGGATGACCAGATCGGCAGGCTTCGTCCCCTTTGCAACAGCCAACAGTTCCTTGCTCATCATGCAACCTCCGTTTTTATGATTTCGTAGATTTGACGTATCTAATCTCACTGTGCAGCATTAGACTTTCACGACCGGGAACCGGTCGGGCAGGACGATCCCCGCGCGCTTGTAAATTGCCTTTGCCCGCTCACACGCTTCCTTCAAAATTACTTCCTCGTCCAGCGTCAGGATCTTGCGGTCGCGCATGAGCCATTTGCCGTCGCACATCGTCGACTGGATGTTCGCCGAGTGCATCGCCGTCACCAGATTGGCGATCTTGCCGTTCACCGGCATCATCGACGGGCCGTGCGGGTCGATGACGATGAGATCCGCCTTCTTCCCGGCCTCGAGACTGCCGTAGAGTTCCTCGTCAAGCAGTGCCCGCGTCCCCATTTCGTCGCCATGCGCAGGATGTCCTGCGACGGGACGACCGTGGGATTGAGCCGCCAGCCCTTGTGGATCAGGCTCGTCAGCCACATCTCGTCCACCATGTCCATGTGCTTGGACGAGGACGCGCCGTCCGTGCCGATGGAGGGGCGAAGACCCATCTCCAACATCTTCGGAATTCGCGCAAAGCCGAGCACGCGCATCGCAGAGGCCGGGTTGTGCGAGATCTTGACCTCCCGCTTGCGGAACAGCTCCAGCTCCTCATCCGTGAGCCAGACGGTATGCACCGCCAGCAGATTCTTGTCCAGCACGCCGAGCCGCTCCAGATGCTTCACCGTGCCCTCGCCCCACCGTGCGTAGGTCTGCATGGAACTCCTCCTTTTTTCGCGCCGCGCCCCCTGTTCGGGCCGCGCCGCTGTGTTGAAATCAGTATAGAACCTATAACAGTTATAGGTTCAAGCCCCTAATTTCATTTTTGTAGGAACGCATAAATTCCGGCCGGTCTTTCTGGTGTTTTTGAGAGACAATATCGGCCGCAAACGGTTCAAGAGGGCCGCCGGATCGTATGAAAGAATATCTTTCCATCGGAGAGCTTGCGAATATTTTCGGCATGGACGTACAGCTGCTGCGCTATTATGACGCCCGCGGGATTCTGGTGCCCAGCGTACGGAACGAGGCAAACGGGCGGCGCTATTACCATTTCGATCAGGTCTATCCCCTCGCCACGATCCGCGACAGCATTGCCGCCCTCTATGCCGAGGGCGCGCGGCGCGGATACGAGCTGGCCGATACCGTTGTCACGCTGAATATCATCGACCAGTTCTCCGAGGGCCACCCCAGCAGCTATGTCACCGCGCTCGAAACGCGCATCCTCCCCGCCTGGTCCTGTGATCCTGAAGATGAAAAACGCCGTCCGCCGGGGCAACCGGCGGGCGGCGTATTGTTTTGTTGTTGGAGTCAGCTCAGATCACCGGCCGCCTTGATCTTCACGCGGTTGGTGTTGCCGGGATAGTACGCCAGCGGGACGTCCTCCATCTCGATGATCCCGACCGTCTCGCGCACAGCCCCGGCCTCGACGGCCAGCTCAATGGCCTCGTGCCTGGCTTTCTCGAGCGACTGCTCGCGCGGCAGCTCGTCATAGTTCATCAGCTTTTCATAGGTACCACTGACCTTGGAGATGGCAGAGCCGATGGCGTTTGCGCAGCCGAAGTGCTCCGGCTGCAGGACAGACGCCGCGCCGTGGATCTTCTCCGGCAGAATGATGGAGCCGCCGCCGACGAGGATCAGGTCGACGTCCGCGTTCGAGACCTTCATCGCGTCCACGCTGTCCTCAACGAGCGCGCGGATGGCGTCCATCGCCTTGTCTGCGACCTCCTGCGGGATGCCGGCGGCCTTCGTCTTGTCGCCAAGCTCCACCATACCGAGCCGCACCGCGATGTCCGTCGCGGTCATCACATCGCCGCCGAACACGAGTGCCTTTTTCGTGATCTCATAGCCCACGCTGTCCGGGCCGACGGTCACGCTGCCGTCCGGCTTAACGCGCACAATGGAGCCTCCGCCGAGGCCGATGGAGATGACGTCCGGCATCCGGAAATTCGTGCGCACGCCGCCGATGGTAACGGCCACGCTCGACTCACGCGGAAAGCCGTTCTGGATGACGCCGAGGTCGGTCGTCGTGCCGCCGACGTCCACGACGATGGCATCCTTGAGCGAGGAAAGATAGCTTGCGCCGCGGATGGAGTTCGTCGGGCCGCAGGCGACCGTCAGGATCGGATAGCGGCGGGCGTGCTCCATGGTCATGAGCGTGCCATCGTTCTGGCTGAGGTAGACGTCCGCATTGGTGATGCCCTTGTCGCGCAGGCTCTTGGCGAAGCCCTCGGTGAACCGCTCGGCCACCTGCCAGAGCGCCGCGTTCAGGATCGTCGCGTTCTCGCGCTCGATGAGGCCCATCGAGCCGATCTCGCTCGAAATCGAGACATGGACGTCCTCGCCCATGACTTCTCGGCAGAGCTTCGCGGCCTCAAGCTCGTGGTCATTGCGCACCGTGGAGAACACGCAGGAGATGGCAATAGACTTGACGCCCTTCGCCTTCATCTCTTCGAAGAATGCTTTCGCGGCCTCCGCGTCGAATGGCGCAAGCTCCTTGCCGTCGTATTCAAAGCCGCCGCCGATGATCGTGCTGCCGACGGCGATCTTCTGGATATCCTCGGCCCAGTCGACCATCGGGCGGATGCCGGTCGTCGCGGGCGCGCCGATGCGCAGGATGCCGATGGGCGCGAGGTTTTTGCGCTCGACGATGGCGTTCGTGCACTGCGTCGTGCCAAGCATCGCCTGATGGATCTGCTTCGGATCCACGCCCGAGACTTCCAGCACCGTACGCATCGCGCCCAGAATTCCGTCATAAATGTCCGCAGAGGTGGGATATTTGATGTCCACGACCACTGTGCGATTCTCATCCACCAGGACGGCGTCCGTATTTGTGCCGCCCACATCGATTCCAAGTTTGTACATGCTCAGTGCCCTCCCTTGCAGCGCTCTTCCAGCGGAATATAATCGGTGTCCACGCCGAAGTAGCGCGGGCCTACGAGTTCAATGCCCTTTTCCGTCCGCCACAGGTGGAAGCACTTCAGGCCGACCACCATCACGCGCTTACCGTATTTCAGCGCATCCGTCGTCACCGGGAGGAACGTCTCCGTGTCCACGAGCGAGATGAGGTCGGGCGTTGTGGCAAGGATCTCGCCGTCTACCGTCGCGGTCAGGTTCTCGTTCTGGAATTCCACATAGGCCGAGCGCCCCTTGTAATCGCCGATCCCCTCGAGCACGACCTTGCCGAAGTTGAAGCCCGCGCGCGTCTCGCGCAGCACATCCGCGATCTTGCCCTTGAAGAGCTTGAAGCCCTCCGCCATTTCGAGGAAGTGCTCCTCCGGCGTCTTGTCGCCGCAGTCCTTGATGGTGCGGATGGCGCGGCCGAGCTGCTGGCTGCGCGTCACAATGCCATGTACACCGAATTCCTTCATCTGCCTGCCGCTCATCGGATAGAGCGAAACAGAAACCGACGCGCCGCAGCTCATCGTCACCGCACGGGCCAGCTCCTCCGTCCACTTGTTCGTGATCGTTTCAAAGATGCAGCTGTTGCCCTTCTCGTCCACAAGCGCCATCGGCGTCGCCTTCATGCCGCCAATGGTGAACGTGACCATCTGCAATTCCGGGAACGCGCGGCCCATGCCGTCGACGTCCACCATCGGCATACCGAGGCGCGCCGCCGCCGCGATGGGCAGCATCGAGTTGACGCCGCCCGCCTCAATGGGCATGAAGGCGTAAATCTTCTGCCCAAAGAACTTCGAGACCATGTCAAAGAGCTTCTGATACTCCGTGCCGCCGATGGCCTTTTCCGCCAATACCGTCGGTGCGCCCATCATCGCAATCGGGACGATCAGCGCATCATCCGGGACTTCCTCCGGCTCCAGCAGCGTCACCGGGCCGCACTCCTGCACTGCGCCGATGGCCACAAGCTTGCCGACATAGGGATCGCCGCCGCCGCCCGCGCCGAGCAGGGCCGCGCCGGTCGCAATATCTTCAATTTCCGGGATACCGATTTTCCGCATAACAATACTCCTTCTTTACGATTCCGGGGGCATGGGCAATGCTCATGCCCCAAAATCAAATTACTTGTTTTTTGCCGGGAACGCCTTCGCCAGAATGACATAGAGCACCAGCGAGACCACAATGCCGTTGACCGGGCCGACGAAGAACGGCCAATTCAAAAACGGCAGCGCCTCGACCAGACCGGGGAAGCTTGCGAACGTACCGCCGGTGATGCAGGCAAAGATCGCGCCCACCGCGAACGAGATCACGCCGACCGCCGAGAAACCGGGGTGAACCTCGAAGTTCTCCTTTTTGCCCTTGCCTACGATCCAGTAGGCTGCAATCAGCACACCAGCTAGCGGCGGAATGAGGGCGGACATCAGGGACAGGAAGCCCTGGAACGCATTGAGCAGGCCGAACGCCGCGAGCAGCGTACCGATGCCGCCGGCCACGCCGGTCGTGATCTTGAACTTGCTCTCGTCAAAGCCAAGCAGATTGCTGAGGGCGAGGCCGCCGGAATAGGCGTTCGTGACGTTGGTCGTCCATGTGGCCAGCACGAGCGCGACCAGACCGACGAACGGCACACCGAGAGACGCGAGAATGGCGGAAATATCATACTGCCCCGTGACGATGCTCATCAGCGCGCCGGTGAGCAGCATGAACAGGCCCGCGGGGATGACCCCCACAATGGAGGATTTGACCACGTCGCCGCGGCTCTTGGCAAAGCGGCAGTAGTCCGCAGAGATGACGCCGCCGAGCGCGAAGGACGCGACGACCATCGAAATACCGAACACCATACCGGAGGACACTTCCGGCGCATAGTTCGCAATGGCGCTGCCGCCGTCGTTGGACACGATCCCGGCAATCAAGCCGTACAGGCAGACGATGACGAGCAGCGGAACCGCGATGTAGTTGAGCCATTTCAGGCCCTTGAAACCGCTGCACGCCGTCACCAGCATGATCACGCCCCAGACGATCGAGCTGATCGTCACGAATGTAGGCGTCGCCTCCTTGCCCATCATGCTCGCAACCATGCTTGCAAACGCGCTGCCGCAGGTCGCGGACTGAATGCCGAACCAGCCCACGCAGGCAATGGCCAGCAGCGTACTGATGATATACCGCGCGCCCTTTTCGCCCAGCGCACCGGAGGCCATGACCGAAACGGGCAGCCCCGTGTCACAGGCCTGCATCCCAATAAAGATCATATAGGCGCAGATGATTCCGTATCCGATCAGGATCGACAAAATGATCTGCCCCAGGCTCAGCCCGCCGCCGGCCAAAACGCCGCCGATCATCAGGCACGGCACGCAGATCATGCCGCCCGCCCAGACCGCCGCGATGGACAGCCAGCTCTGCCGCTGCGATTCTTCGATCTTGAATCCGTTCGTTTTTTCACTCATAGAAATTGCTCCTCTCTCCTGAGAAATCTCTTTGACGTATCAAAGAACGGCACAATGATACCACTGCAAATCGCAAAAGAATATTGTCGAATCGGCAGAAAAAACGCCCTGTGCATTGTCCGAACGGACAATGCACAGGGCTTGATTCATTTCTATGCCTCATGCTGCGCATGGAGGAGGCGGTAGATGGCAGCGCTGCGGTACAGTTCGATCGTCTCCGGCATCTTCCCGAGCCGGTAGCCCAGCAGATCCGAGATCCGCTGCAAGCGGTATTTGATCGTGTTGATGTGTAAAAACAGCGCCTGTGCCGTGCGGGTAACGCTGCTGTCACAGTCCAGAAGATACACGCACACCGTGTTCAGCAGCTCCTGATACTCCCGGTCCGCCTGCAACGCGGCCAGCGGCAGAATCCGCCGCGTGGCCGCCGCCTCGCCCTCGCTGATCCGTTTGCGGCACATCGCCGCCAGCTCCAGCTCTCCTTGCAGAAAAATTCTTTTGTGCGGATAGATGAATTTTGCATCCTCCAAATTGTCTAATGTCAACAAATAGGCTTTCCGACATCTTGTCGTATTGGACAATCCGCTGCATCGTACCAAAACGGCCTCTGGGTGCTCCGGCAGAACCTGCCGGAGCATCTCCTCCATAGCCCGTTCCGTGTCCCGCAGCGAGCGCGGAGTGCTCAGGCTCATGACCGGATTCCCGTCATAGACCGCGCCGATCACGCTGTCCGCGCATTGCCGCGCGGCATCAAGGAGCTGCTCCATCCGAATCGTTTCCGCCTCCTTGATCCCGCACAGCATCCAGATCTCGTGCAGCGCGGCCACATCGACACGGAAAATCTCCGCCAGCCGCCGCATTTTCAGCGGCTCGTCCTGTAAAATGGCGCGGATCAGCTCGTGGATCGCGACTGCGCCGTGCTGTCTGCCCCAGATGTTGATGCAGATACGCACGGTATCCGCTGCCTGCTCCGCCAGCTGCGCACTGAGCGGCTGGCCGACTCGAATCATTGTCAGCTGCAACGGATGCGGCAGATCGGCGCGGATCGGCTTGCAGATCAACGCCGCATCCGGCAGAAACGGACACGGGGTCGTCTCTCCATCCACAAGCGGCAAACACCGCTCGATCCCCTCGCGGATGCTGTCCTCCGTTCCGCTCGGCCATGCAGCAAGATTCAGGATTCGACCCTCGTGCGTGCTCAGCACCGCCGAACAGCCCAGCTCCGCACAGAGCATCTGCAAGGCTGTCCCCACAGACTGCTGATGGTGCGGCACGGTCGAGATCCGCGCCAGAATGTCCGACACGAGCGAGACGTTTGCCGCCCGGTCGCGGTAAATGCACTCCGTCACATCGGTGATGAGGTCGCTGTACCGCAGATGCCGCTGTCCCTCCGGCATACAGATCAGGACGAAATCGTGCGCATTTGCGATCTCAATGAGCCTCGGGTTCACACGCGGGAGATACACCCCCACGTAATACAGCACCAGTCCCACTTCCCCGCCCTCGATCAGCCGCAGCAGGTTGGAACACTGCCGGTCAACATCTTCGATGCAGTTCAAAAAGCCGGTAATGACGATCTCACTTCCGGAATATTTCTCGTGCGGAAATACCTCCTGCACCAGCACGCCCGGATCGACCGATTCCAGCACCGAAATAGACGAAACGGTTTTCCCAAGTCCCTTTGCTCCGCCGATCACCTTCGCCTGCCGCAGCGACGGCAGTTTGAGCAGATCCGCCACCGTAACGCTCATCCTTTCACCTTCTTTTCCTGTATTCTAATGGTTCAATGCAGCCTTTCAAAGAAGTCCGCCGCCCAATCATAATCAATAATCTGATAGGGTGTTTGTACCATTTGTGCCAAAGGCTGTTTGAACCGCTCCGCGATCGCGCCATAGGCCCTGTCGCTTAACTGGTATGCAATCTCTTTTCCGGCAGCGCCATAGAGAAATACGATGTCTTTCCCATTGCAATAGGTGTAAAAGGCATTTCTGAATTCAAAATCCGGCATCTTCTGACTCGTCTGCGACACCAGAAACACCTTGCACAGCTCGACGACCCTGTCATCCTTTCCGGACTCCAGACAGGCCGCTTTTTCGCGAAGCGCATCCATGTTGGGCACAATTCTGGTCATGGCATAGGGAAGCAGCTCTGTCTCCCGCACTTCGGCAACTTTTCTCGCGTATTCCGGGCCATTATCATGAACGACCCAGATCGCTGCGCCATGCTTCATATCATGGTACAGCATGTCATATTCAAGATGCGCTTCAAATCCGCAATTTAGGCATTTCCCGGCAAAGCGTTCCCCGCTGATTACCGTTTCAATCACATCCGGAGCAAAATCCGTATTCAGGCTTTCAAATATGGTCGTCTCAAAATTTTTTCCGCAGTTCGGGCAGCTTACTGAAATTCTTCTTGGAATCGACATCTTCTGTTGCCTCCTTTCGCTCTTTCGAATACGAACAAATCGTCGCAAAAATCATAGCATATGCCGACCTGTTTTGCAAGGCCGCCGTAGTGTGGATCTCTCTTGCGGTTTTTCTGTGCCGCATTAAATATGCTCCACCGGCAGTCTTCCCATTTCTGACACCAGAGCGCACGGAAGATCAAAAAATGTTGAAATACCTGATTGAATAGTTGCCGCAAAAGTTCGTTTTGAGCTTGTTTCAGTACTATTGCACAAAGATATTTTGAGAGGCGGCAAAATGGATTACAGAATTGAAAAGCGGGGCACATTTCAGGTTGTCTGCAAGCGCAAGCGGGTAGACAAGCCGCAGTCTGGCACGGCAACGCGCGAGATCTCAGATATGAGGCAGGAATTCGGCGCGAACGGCACGCCGGAGCGGCTGATCGCCCGCCTCCCGGCGCAGCGGTCATAAATTTAAAATCGAAGCGTCATTGTGAACCAGCCCGCAGGCTGGTGCGGCGGTCCCGTGAATCTTATTGGAGTGTTCCGATGTGCTTGTAAGGGCGTGACTCTGCTCCACACGTTCCGCCACAACGCCAGAAAGCCCCCTCTATCAAGAGGGGGCTTTCAGTGCTGCTCAGCCGGCCAGCTCTGCGAGCCGGCCAAAATATTTTTCGTGTGCGGCCCGGTATTCGGCGTTGAAGAACGAATCGTCGCCCTGATGCAGATGCTGAATATAATCGTGGTGCGTCCGGGCGATCTCCGGATCGGTCAGTGCAATGGTGTAGATGCCGAGGTTGGAGCACTGATCCGCGATGCGTTCGATGTTCGTCAGCGAATTCAGAAAGCCGAGTCCGCCGTAGACCGTGCATTTGCCGTCTAGCAAACGGCGCGTGTGCCGCGTGCGGAGCGTCTCGACAAGGTCATCGATGACCTCCTCCACCGGCTCGATGTGTCGGGCGACGTGGGCCTGCCGCGTGGTAAAGGCGTCCTCCGCATAGCCCATGATCTCGTGCAGCGCGCCCTGCAGCACGGTAAGCTCCTGCCGGGCCGTGGTGGAAAACTGTGCGCCGCGTGCGTGCAGCTCTTCGGCGCTCTCGGTGAGGTTGACGGCGTAATCGCCGATACGCTCAAATTCGGAGAAGCACTGGAGATAGTAGTTCAGAAGGACGCTGTTGTCATCGGCCTCCATGTGGCCGGACAGGCGCACCAGATAGTTGTTGACCGCGTCGGCCAGCATGTCGATCGACTGCTCATTTTCCTGCACGGTCTCAATGACGGCGCGGTCATACGCGCCGAGCGTGCCCATCGCGCTGTCCGCTCTTGCACAGGCCAGGTGCGCCATCGTGGCAATGGCTTCGTCCGAGCTGGAAAGCGCCAGCTCCGGCGAGGTGAAGAACTTATCGTCGAGCAGCTGAAGCTCGTGCTCGACGCCCTGCGAATGGCGCACATCGTCATGGACGACAATGCGGCTGAGCTTTTCGTACAGGCCGCAGAGCGGCAGAAGGAACACCGCGCAGGCCAGATCGAACAGCGTATGCATGTTCGCGATGCCGCCGGAGGTGATCGGCGCGGCCCAGATGCGGTCCAGCGCCCCGGCGCTGTGCAGGATGTTGCCCGCCGCGAAGACCAGCACGGCCTCGCTGAGGTTGAAAAGGATGTGCACCATGCCGGTGCGCTTGGCGTCGGTCTTCGCGCCGATGGAGCAGACGATGGCCGTCGTGACGCAGTCACCGAGGTAGATGCCGACGAGGATCGGATAGACCGAACCGAACGTCAGCTGCCCCGTGACGGACAGCGCCTGTAAAATGCCGATGGTGGCCGAGGAACTTTGGATGGAGAACGCGACATCCGCGCCCGCGAGAAAACCGAGCAGCGGCTTGTCTGCCAGACTGACAAACAGCTGCGCAAACGTCGGCGACTGCGACAGCGGCTCCACTGCGGCGGTCATGTTCATCAGCCCGGTGAAGAGGATGCCGAAGCCCATCGCAATCGTGCCGATGGTGTCAGAGTTGCGGAAGCGGAAGGCCATGATCAGCAATATGCCTAGGATGGCCGTGAGCGGGGCCAGAGTCGAGGGCTTGAAAACATTCAGAAAGGAATTCGCGCCCGCGTTCAGGTCGAGCAAACGGATGATCTGGCCCGTGACCGTCGTGCCAACGTTCGCGCCGAGGATGATGCCGATGGACTGGTGCAGCGTGATGATGCCCGCACCGACGAGTCCGGACGTCAGGACGATCGTCGCCGTGGAGCTTTGGATGACAGCCGTCACGCAGAGTCCCAGCAGGAAGCCGACGATGGGACTGTTTGTCACCTTGCCCATCGCTTTTTTTCAGCGCGCCGGACGAGCCGTGCTTCAGCCCATCGCCCATAATGCGCATACCGTAGAGGAACAGCGCCAATCCGCCGAATAGTGCGATCACATGAAAAATACTCATTTTCTTCTCCCATCCTCCCCGCGCGGGAGGCC
>ERZ772880.974-NODE-974-length-25805-cov-5.593243_pt1 | contig 25805 bp, 20 predicted proteins | sample MGYA00580577_ERZ772880 | MGnify/ENA primary metagenome ERZ772880 (study PRJEB29015, sample SAMEA2737705) | human gut metagenome | biome: human gut; feature: human-associated habitat; material: faeces | place: China | collected 2012 ... | reverse complement strand
GGTCTCCTCCTCGGGGGACGGGGTCGGCTCCGGGGCCGGTGTCGGTTCGGGGGTATCGGGGGCGAAGTAGGCGCGGATGTCGCCGTCGCTGCGCTGGGTCGAGATGTCGAGCACGCCCTTATCACCGGCGGCCAGACCCTTTTCCGGGTCGGTCAGCGCGGCAGCGGCCAGTCGCAGCTTGTAGGCGAGGTTCGTCTCACTGCCCAGCAGCACCTGAACGCGGTTTTGGTAGGTGAACTCAATATCACTCAGATCCTGGATGTTCAGCGCCGTCGTGCCGTCAAACAGGTTGTTCTCCTGCAGGCCGTCCCGCATTTCGGTCAGCGTTTGCAGTGCGCTGGCCTGCAGACCCGCTGTCTCCGCTGTGGCCTGCTGTGTCTCGCTAAGGAGTGAGTTATAACTCTTGGGCTCGATGTTCTGCCCCACCACGGGGGAGAAATCTGTGGGCAGCGACATGGTCAGCAGAATCAGGCCGTCCGGCTGGCTGACGTCGGTGCGCAGAATTTTGAGGGAGTCGCTCAAGACCATCCACCCGCCGGGGTACATACAGGCGAACCGCTCCGTGGCGGGCTCGACCTTGATGATGACCGCGGCGGGCAGTTGGATCTCCACAGCGACACGCTCCAAATACGGGAACTGAAGCGCCAGCTGCTGGGTCTTTTCCGCGGTGGAGAAGGCGAACAGGTTGGAGTTTTTCTCGATGCCCAGCGCCTCGATCAGCTCATCGGACGTGTAGATGCCGGTATCGACGGGCTGGGAGCCGTCATAGCTCTCTACCCGGAAGATCGTGACCTTGAACAGAAGGTTGATCGACACAAACGCACCCACGGCCAGCACGGCCAGCACGCCGAGTGCCCCCAGCAGACGGCGGCGGCGCTTTGCCCGTATGATCTCCGCCTGTGTGACGCGGCGCGTGCGCCTTGGCGTGCCGGGGCGGTAGCCTGCCTTCTGGGGATTGATCTCCTGCGCAGGGCGCTGCCGCGGGGGCGCATGGGGAGTAGGCGCGGCCTTTTCAGGCGGCGCTTTGGGGCGCGGGGCGTTCCTTTTTTCAAGGCCCAAGCGGCTGCCCATACTGCGGCGGGACTGTTGGGCGTAGGAGCCGTTTGCGGATTTTTGCCTGCGGCTGCGCTGGTTGCGGTCCATAAGCGGCTCCTTTCCGGTGAATTTTGGGGCGGCTGCCCGTGGGTGGATGGTACGTTGGGCGGGCGCATATAGAATGCACCCCCTACGGGGTGTGGCCCGGCGACGCTCGTCGCATCGGGCGGGCGAACGATGTTCGCTCCTACAGGGTGTATGCAGCCTTGCTTAGCCGTTGACCAACTTCAGCAGCTTTTCGGTAATCAAATCAAGGCTGTGCGGATTGCCGAGGGTCTTGGCGTTGGCGCCCATCTCGGCCAGCTTGCCGGGGGAGGTCAGCAGGGTCTCGACAGTTTTGACAAGACCGTCACCGGTCAGGTTCTTTTCCTCGATGACGACTGCCGCACCGGCCTTTTGCAGCTCAAGGGCATTGTAATACTGGTGGTTTTCGGCCACGTTCGGGCTGGGGATCAGCACCGATGCACGGCCCACAGCCTCGAGCTCGGCCAGCGTCAGTGCGCCGGAGCGGGCAATGACGAGATCTGCCGCGGCCAGCAGCTGGGGCATGTTGTTGATATACTCCGTCACGACGAGGTTCTCGCCGGGGGCAAAGCCCTTTTCCTTTTCCAGCCCTTCAAACAGCTTGACGCCGCGGCTGCCGGTGGCGTGCAGGTGAAGCACGTTCCGGTGCGTCTGCTTTTCCCAGGCGCAGAGGTCGGCCACGACCTGATTGATGCGGTCCGCACCGAGACTGCCGCCGAAGCTCAAAATCACGGTGCGGTTTCCGGCGTTCAGCTTGGCGCGCGCTGCGGCGCGGTCCGCGGTCAGCACCTCGGGGCGGACAGGGTTGCCCACGACGGTGGTTTTTTCCGGCGCGCCGAGCTTTTCAACCGCGTCCGCGCTGGCGGCCAGCACAATGTTGACCTCCTTCGCCAGCAGCTTGTTGGTCACGCCCGGGAAGGCGTTCTGCTCATGGATGGCTGTCTTGATGCCGCGCCGGGCTGCCGCGCGGACGATAGGCCCGCTGACGTAGCCGCCGCAGCCGATGACAAGGTCGGGCTTGACCTCGTTCAGAATCTTCCGGGTGCGCGGGCCGGACAGCGCCAGATGCCAGATGGCTACGATGTTGCGGCCAATGTTTTCCAGGCTCAAATGGCGCTGGAAGCCGTTGATCTCAATGTGATGGAAGGGGTAGTCTGCCTTGGTGACAAGACCGTACTCCATCCCCTCGCGGCGGCCCGCAAAGTGGATCTCCGCCGTCGGGTCCGCGGCCTTCAGGGCACCGGCAATCGCCAGCGCCGGGTTGATGTGACCGGCTGTACCGCCGGCAGCAATTAAAACGCGCATGATGGACCTCCATGAGAATAAAATATAGGCTGTGCCCGCCGTGCCGCGGGTGCCGGGCGTCCCCCTTACCGCGCGGCTCTGCTGCGGTAGCGGGTGCGCTGCAGCATCCGTTCTGTCTCGGCGCGGTGCTGCTCTGCCAGGCGCTGTTCCCGGGCATTTCCGGCGCGCGAGATACTCAACAGCACGCCCATCTCGCTCAGCAGCAGCAGCAGACTGGTGCCGCCGGAGGAGAAGAACGGCAGGCTGATGCCGGTGTTGGGGATCAGTGCCGTGCCGACGGCGATATGCAGAAACACCTGCCAGGCGATCTGCGAGATGATGCCGATGCCCAGCACCGTGCCGTACAGGTCGGGCGCGCGCAGGGCGATCATAACGCCCATGATCAGCAGCACCGCAAACGCACCGATGAGAATAACACAGCCGAAGAAGCCCAGCTCCTCACCGATGACGCCGAAAATAAAGTCGTTTTCGGCGTAAGGCAGCCACTGGTGCTTCTGCACGCTCGCGCCGATGCCCACGCCGAACATGCCGCCTGTGGAGATAGCATAGATGCTCTGACGGGTCTGCCACCCCATACCGGCAGTATCCAGCGGCGCAAGGCCCCAGGTAGCGTCCATACGGCCCGCGGCGTAGCCTTCCCCGCCGGCCAGCCCCTTCAGGAAGTAGATGACGGCTACTGCACACGCCGGAACGAGCGGCAGCAGCCAGCGGCCGGGTGAGAGTGTGCAGATGAGCATCGTGGCAAAAATCAGGCAGAGCAGGATCATGGCGGAGTTGTGCGGCTCCTTGTGCAACAGATACAGGATGGGCAGCAGCGGCAGCGCAGGCTTTATCGCGCCGTACCACAGTCTGTTTTTCTTGTCATAGTCGCGGTCCAGCATATCTGCCGTCCAGATCATGAGTGAGAATTTTGCCAGCTCCGACGGCTGGAAGGAGGCACCGCCCGGCAGATACACCCAGCGGTAGGTGCCGTTGGTGTCCTCCGGGCTGAGCAGCGCCAGGATCAGCAGCACAATGGTGATGATGTACAGACTCTCACTCATCAGACGCAGTGCGCGGTAGTTGATTTTGGACAGGATCCACATAAAGGCCAGCCCCACAAGTGCAATCATGACCTGCGGTTTAATGATACTGTACAGTTTACCGCTGGTGGCGTAGGCGCTGGAATAGCTGGCTGAGAACAGCATCGTCAGCCCGAAGAACAAAATGACCAGCAGCAGGGCGAGAAAGCCCCGGGAGACTGGCCCCCGCTCCAGTTTGGGCAGGCGTATGATGGGTATCATGCGCACAATATTTCCGATAGTATGGTCAAACAAAAGGCCCAGCAGTGTACGCACAATGCTCACGGCAGTGCTCATGGGCGGTCACCTCCCTTAGGGGCAGAAACAGGCAGAGGCCGGGTAGGCCCGGCCCCGCTGCTTATGCCACACAGATGTAAAAAATTCCCATTGCCACACCGATGACGGCAATCAGCGCAAAAAAGCCGTCGATCTTTACCTCGCGCCAGCCGCGCATCTCAAAGGCGTGGTGGATCGGCGTCATGCGGAAGATGCGCTTGCCGTGGGTCGCCTTAAAATACGTGCGCTGGATGACGACGGTCATCGCGTCCCAGATGTAGACAATGCCGAAAAAGAGCACCAGCTCGGGGCGCTGCATCACAAAGGCCAGCGCCGTAACGATGCCGCCGAAGAACATGCTGCCGGTGTCGCCCATAAAGACCTTGGCCGGGTAGAAGTTCCAGACCAGAAAGCCCGCGCAGGCACCCGCCGTGGCAGCGGCGATCAGCGAAACATGTACAAAGCCCAGCAGACTGCCGGCCAGCAGATAGCCGATCATCGACACGAAGGTCACGCCGGTGCACAGGCCGTCCAGACCGTCGGTCAGGTTGACAGCGTTGACAAGGAAGATGATGCCGAAGAAGGCGATGGGATAGTAGAGCAAGCCCATGTCCACCAGCCCAAAAATCGGGAACTGGACCTGCGTGGTCAGCAGCCCGAGACTGTGCAGGCCGAACATGAACCCGAAGGTCAGCGCGATCTGCAAAATCATCTTCTGTGCCTCGGTCAGGCCGAGGTTGCGATGCCTGACGACCTTAATGAAGTCATCCAGAAAGCCGATGAGGCCCGAACCGAACGCGAGAAACAGCACCAGCATACCGGCCTGCAGCTGCGGCATACCAAGTACCTCCGGCAGCTTAGGGCTATACATGACCCAGACGATGCCCAGTGTGGCCAGAATGCCCAGAATAAAGCAGAGACCGCCCATGGTGGGGGTGCCGTTTTTCTTGCTGTGCCATGTGGGGCCCTCCTCGCGGATGGTCTGGCCAAAGTGCAGCCGGTGCAGCGCCGGGATCATGAATTTGCCCGCCACCGCCGTGATGGCAAAGCCGCCGACGGCTGCCGCCGCCAACAGGGATGAGATTTGCTCCATGCCGTTGATTCCTCCAAACGTGTGTTGGGGTGCTTACCCCTGCGGCAATTCCTTATAGTATTCCTGCAGCAGATGCTCCAGGCCCATGCTGTGGCTGGCCTTGACCAGCACAGCGTCACCGGGGCGCACGAATTGCCGTACATATTGTAGCACTTCTTCCGCCGTTTGGCAATGCACCGCTGCAACCCCGCGCGCTTTTGCGGCCTCGGCCATGGCGGCGCTGCGCGGGCCGTAGGCGATGAGTGCATCAACGCCCGCGTCAGCAACCCACTCGCCGGTATGGCGGTGCCCTTCCTCGCTCGCACCGCCCAGCTCAAGCATATCGCCGAGCAGCGCGATCTTCCGGGCATTGGGCAGTGCCTTGAGGACAGAGAGCGCAGCCTTCATGCTGTCGGGGCTGGCGTTGTAGCAGTCCTCAATGAAGGTGATGCCGCCCTTTTCCACGATATGCTGGCGCATGCCCGTCGTCCGGTAGGTCGCCAGCGCGGCAGCGCAGCGGGCAGCGTCCAGACCCAGGCGGGTCGCGGCGGCGTAGGCGGCCAGCGCGTCGTAGACCGTGTGGATGCCCGCTGTCGGGATAGCGGCATCGAACGTACCGTACTGCGTATCAATGATTTTGAAGGTCGTGCCGTTTGCGCCGGTGACGACATCCACCGCGCGGACATCGGCATTCGCGGCGTCAATGCCGAACCAGACCGGCCGCAGGCGGCTGGGGATGCTTGCCGTGGGCAGCAGGTCGTTGTCCGCGTTCAGGGCCAGCGGTGCGCCGTCGGGCAGGCCGGTGCAGATTTCCAGCTTTGCCTTCAGTATATTCTCGCGCGTGCCGAGATTTTCCAGATGCGAAACGCCGATCATCGTGATGATGCCCGCGCTGGGCCGGGCACAGCGGGTCAGACGCTCGATCTCGCCCGCGTGGTCCATGCCCATCTCAACAACGGCGTACTCAGTGTCGTCGGTCAGGCGGAACAGCGTGTTGGGCACGCCGATGTCATTGTTCTGGTTGCCCTCGGTCTTGAGGGTCTTGCCGAAGGCGGAGAGCACCGCGTAGCAGAACTCCTTCGTCGTCGTCTTGCCGACGCTGCCCGTGACGCCGATCATTCTGGGGTTGAACAGCATCCGGTAGTTGGACGCCATGCGGATCATGGCCTTGCCGCTGTCCGGCACAATGACCGTGCGGTCCGCAGGCACGCCCTCGACGGGATGGTTGGCAACGATATATTCTGCGCCGCTCCGGTAGGCACCGGCGGCGTAGTCATGGCCGTCAACACGTTCGCCGGGGAAGCAGACAAAAACGCAGCCCGGCTCGACCTTGCGGCTGTCGGTCACAACGGCGCGGATGGTGACCGGCTCGGCCAGCGTCAGTCCGGCCAGCAGTTGATTGGCAGGAATGGTTTGCATGAAAAAGACCTCCTATACAGAAATGCAGCGTTTCGCAAAAGCCCGGGTGCCCCTGCGGGGATGCTTACCCCTCCTCGTTTGCCGGGTCGATCTCCTCGGTCACCGTCGGGGCATCATTGGTGGTATCCTCTCCACTGTCCATCGTCAGCGTTATGATCGTGCCGTAGGCAGCGGAGGTTCCGGCCTCGACGTCCTGCGCCACGACCTTGCCGCTGCTGTCGCCGGCGAACTGCACGTTCAGGTTGGCGGCCTTGAGCATCTGCTCGGCAAAGGTGCCGGTCTTGCCGACGACGTCGGGCGTTGTGGTCATCGAGTTCTGGTCGGTGGCCGTGTACAGGTAAATGGTGGAGCCCGCGGGCACCACGCTGCCGCCGACGGGGTACTGGTAGACGATATTGCCGCTGCTGGGGCCGATCAGCTTATGCTTGAGGCCCAGGCGGTTCAACGTGACTTGCGCGTTCGTCCAAGTGTAGTTCAGGCAGGTCTGCACGGTCACAGTTCCGGTGGGGTTGTAGTCAGCGTCCTGCTCGATGCCCAGATAGGGCGCGATCTCGCTGATGATGTTGCCGACGACGGGGGCCACGACCTGGCTGGCATAGTCCTTGACCCAGCGCGGGTCATCCAGCAGGACGAAAACCTCGATCTCGGGATCATCGATGGGCAGCACAGCGGCAAAGCTCATCATTTTATAATAGTCGCCGTCGCCGCGCAGATGGCGGTCCGTGCGCTCTGCCGTACCGGACTTTCCGCCGATGCGGTAGCCCGCCACGTAGGCGTTGGCGCAGGAGTGGTAGTTCCCTGCCCCGTGGACGTTGTTTTCCATCATGGCCAGCAGCTGCCGACTGACTTCTTCGGAAATGACCTGGCGGCGGATGTTTGTCTCGGTCTGGGAGATAATGTTGCCGTCCTTGTCAGAGATGGAATCCACGACATAGGGCGTAACAAGGTAGCCGCCGTTGGCGATGGCCGCTACGGCGGTGGCCATCTGCATCGGGGTGATGGACTCGTTCTGGCCGAAGGCCGCCGTGTACAGGTTTGTATCGACCTCTGCCATCTGCTCGGCGTTGTAGACGCTGGTCCAGCGGGTCTCGTTGGGCAGGTCGATGCCGGTGGGCTGGGTGAAGCCGAACGCCTGGATATAGTCGTAGAAGATCTGCGGCTTGAGCGTCTCTGCCGCCTGAATGAACCAGAGGTTGCAGCTGTGGTTCAGCGCGCCCGCCATGTCCTGTTCATAGTGGACCTCGCCGTTGGCGCAGCGGTAGGTATGCTCCCACAGTTCGCTGCCCTCATTGACGGTCAGGCTGCCGCCGCAGTAGAAGGTCTGCTCCGCACTCATAACACCGGAGTCCAGCCCTGCCGAGGCCGTGATGAGCTTGAACACCGAGCCGGGCATATACAGCTCGGTAATGTTCTTATTCTTCCACTGGGCCTCGCGCATCATACCCTGCAGCTGGGTAGCCTCGCTGGAGACTTCCTCGCCCTTCTCGTTCGTCGTCTTTTCATGGCTGATGATTCCGTCTGCAATGATGTCCTTGACGGCCTTCTCGCCCAGACGGCTTTCCAGCCAGTCAATGTCCTCCGCGTCGATCTCTGTTTTGGCCAGGATCTCGTTCATCTTGGGGTCGGTGATCGTCTTGGGGTCGTTGGGGTCAAATTGCTCAAGGGACGCCATCGCCAGGATCGCACCGGTCTTGACGTTCATGACAATAGCGCTTCCACGGCCATGGACCGTAAAGGTGCTCATCGCCTCGGTCAGGTACTCCTCGACGATGGACTGTACGTTCTCGTCGATGGTCAGGTTCAGGTTGCTGCCGTCGATGGCTTCATGCACGTCGGCCTGACCGCTGGCCAGCGGTTCACCGTAGGCGTCCGTTTCGGCCACGCTGCGGCCCGGCGTACCGGCCAGCGTCTCGTCGTAATATTTTTCCAGTCCGTAGGCACCCGAGCCGTCCTCATTGCAAAAGCCCAGCACCGAGGCCAGGAACGCCCCATAGGGGTAAGTGCGGGAGGCTGCCTGTTCGCTGGTCAGGTAGAGGATACGGGTTGCCTTGCTGGTTTTGGCCTCGCCGTCCTTCTTGTCCTCCTTTTCCTCGGTCTGCAGGCTCGTGTCCACCGCAGCGCCGTCCTTGAGGCGGTAGCTGTCTGCATAGGCCAGGATAGCATCCGCCACGGGCTTTTCGACACCCTTTTTCACCACACGGTACTGGTACGGCTCACCGGTATCCTTGTTGGACGCCGTCAGCGCCTTGTACACAGTATCCGCCGTTGTGCCGTCGTCCAGCAGCTCGGCAATGTGCTCTGCCGCTGTGCGGATCTGCTCCTCCGTCGCCCCGCTCTTTAAAACGGAGGACGGATCGGCCACGATGTTCCATACCGTGCTGCTCTTGGCCAGCAGCTTGCCGTTGGCGCTGTAGATCGAGCCGCGCACAGCGGGCAGCGTTGTGTCCTTCAGCTGCTGGGTCACAGCCTCTGCGCGGTAGCTCTCGGCATCACGCACCTGCCACACATACAGCTGGTAGACCAGCACGCCGTAGCAGGCGAGGATAAATGCTATCATGCAAAACAGCGTCCAGTATTTTATGCCCTTGCTTGCCCGGGGACGATGCCGGGGGGAATGGTTGGGTCGTTGCTCTGTCATGGATACACCTTGTTATTTCAAAAGCCTTTTTGCCGACGGCAGCAAGGCCGTGCAGCAAAAAGGCTCGTAGCTGCATATTTTTGGTTGTTTTACGGGTTCAGGCTGTCCAGCAGGCTCAGCGCTGCCGTGCGCACCTCATCCAACAGGCGGCCCGCGGCACCGGTGTTCCGCTCAATGATGCTCTGGTCCTCCAGCTGGACGTAGGTGATCTGGCTGGGATCGGCCTTGACCAGTCCCAGCTCACCCTCGGCCACCTGCTGCAGACTGGCGCGGCTCGTGATGTCGTTCATCCGGGTGTTCAGGTAGTCGTATTCGCTCTGGGCCTCGGCCAGCTGGGCGCTGACCTCATCGACCTGCGCGTTCAGTTCCATCAGCGTTGCACCGCTCATCAGGCTGCTGATTGCCAGCCCGCCAGACACGGCAAGGATCAGCACGATCACGGCAGTCCGCATCACATGGCGGACGCGGTTCAGGCCGTGGTTGCCGCCGCGCACCGCACGCACCTGCGGGCGCGGCGGGGGCTCCAGTTTCGGTGCTGCCGAGCCCTCGTGCAGCAAAACAGTTGTCATGAATAATGCCTCTTATGCTTTCTCCAACACTCTCAATTTGGCGCTGCGGCTGCGACGGTTGGTCTCCAGCTCCGCGGCGTCAGCCTCAATGGGCTTGCGGGTAATCAGCTTGGCCTTGGCCACACCTCCGCAGGTGCAGATGGGCTGTTCCGGCGGGCAGGTGCAGCGCTGTGCCCAGCGGCGGAACTTGTTCTTGACGAGCCGATCCTCCAGGCTGTGGAAGGTGATGACGCAGAGCCGCCCGCCCGGGGCCAGGCAGTCAAAGATGGCGTCGAGCCCCTCGTTCAGGGCGTCCAGCTCGGAGTTGACCGCAATGCGGATGGCCTGGAAGGTGCGGCGCGCCGGGTTCTTCGCCTTGCGGCGCTCTGCCGGGGGCACAGCGGCGGCGACGATCTCGGCCAGCTGCAGCGTGGTCAGGATGGGCTGCTCCGCCCGCGCGGCGACAATTTTGCCCGCGATCTGCCAGGCATACGGCTCCTCACCGTAGTCACGCAGGATGCGGGTCAGCTCTTCACGATCCAGCGTGTTGACCAGATCCGCGGCGGTGGGGCCCTGCTGGCTCATGCGCATATCGAGCGGCGCGTCGGCATGGTAAGAGAAGCCGCGGGCCGCGTCGTCCAGCTGGTGGCTGGATACGCCGAGATCGAGCAGGGCCCCGTTGACCGCCGGGATGCCAAGCTCCGCAAGGACGCGGGCGGCCTCACGGAAATTGACCTGCACCACCTGCGCCGGCAGACCCTTGAGCCTTTCGGTGGCGACTGCCACCGCATCCGGGTCCTGATCGAGCGAGATCAGACGTCCTGTGGTCAGGCGTTTGGCGATTTCTCTGCTGTGACCGGCGCCGCCGGCGGTGCCATCCAGATAGATACCGGCAGGGTCGATGTTCAGCCCGTCCAGACAGGGCTGCAGCAGTACGGGGATATGTGAAAATTCCATGTGTTATCGTCCTGTTTTGTTAAAAGTCAAGATCTTCCATCGCAGCGGTGAAGTCCTCATCGCTCGTTTCCTGGTTGGCGTTCCACGCCTCGGTGTTCCAGATCTCGGCAAAGCTGCGGCTGCCGATGATGGTCACATCGTGGTCGAGGCCCGCGTACTCCCGCAGCTTGGCGGGCAGCTGAATGCGGCCCTGCTTGTCCGGGGTGACCTCGACGGCGGAGGCGTAGAGCATACGGCTGACCTTGCGGCCCTTGACGAGGCCCTTTTCCTCAATTTTGGCGGCGACCTTTTCGAACTCCTCCGCCGGGAAGGCGGCCAGACAGTGATCCAGCCACCGGGTCACGATGAAGGTCTCCCCCATCGCGTCCCGGAAGCGGGCGGGAAAGTTCAGACGCCCTTTTGCGTCGATTGCGTAATCATACTGACCGACGAGCATCCGGCTTTCCCTCCCTTCGTCATACTGCACAAATCTTCGGCAAGATTTTTTACGTCGCTGCGTTCAGTTTGTTAATAACTCTGTGGAGAACGTGGAAAACTACCCATTCTTCCCCACTTTTGTTGTTATTCACACCACAATTACCCACCTGTGGTAAAATAATAGTACCATTTTATTCAGCAAAAAGCAAGGGCAGGCGGGGAAAAACTGCGCCATGAATTGATTTTTCACAGTTTGTACAAAGGGATCGGGATGCAGGTCAGCAGTTTGCAGCAAATGCGCACGCGGCAAAATTCCCGCCCCCGGGCAAAGAAAAACGCCGCACCATATTGCACGGTGCGGCGTTGTTTTTTTACATATTGTGCTGCCACGGGCAGAAATGTGCCGTGAATAACAACACCTCTGCATTTCTTACTTGGGCATATTATTCTTGGGGCGGGCGGCGCTGCGCAGATTCATGCGGGTGTTCTTGATGTCCGCCATGCTTCGGCCCAGCACCTCCTCGGAGTTCTTCAGGATCGTCTCGCAGTACAGGGTCGCCTTGCGGGTCAGTTCCTTGGCGCTCTTCTGGGCAGCGGACAGGATCTCCGCCGCGTGCTGCTGACTGCGCTTGACGATCTCCTGCTCGCTGGTCAGGACGCGGGCGCGCTCCTCTGCCTGCTGAATGATGCTTTCGGACTCAATGCGGGCGTTCTGCATGATTTGCTCGCGGTCATTCACGATTTTTTTGCTTTCGCGGATCTCGTCGGGCAGGTTGTTGCGCACCTCATCGATAATATCGCGCATACGGTCCACATCGACCATGCGCTTGGAAGCGGAGAACGGAACTATCGTCCCGGCCTCCAGCGTTTCCTCCATCATCTCCAACAGTTCTTCAACGTTCATACCTCTTCCCCTCTCTCATAGCGGCTGACCTTGATCTTGCCGTAGTTGTACTGCTTCACCAGCGTCAGAGCGCCCGCCTGCTCGGGCAGGTCGGCCTCGCGCTCGGTCTCGCAGAGCACGACCCCGCCGGGGGCCATCTTAGCGGCCAGCAGCGGCAGCACGGCAGCCACGGTATCATGGTGGAACGGCGGATCCAGCAGAGCCAGGTCAAATGGCCCGCGGATGTTGGCGAGAAAGCTCTCGGCCTCGCCCTGGCGTATATCACTCTGGCGGTCCACCCCTGCCGTTTTGCAGTTGGCCTTCACAACGGCGAGTGCCTCGGCGGAGCGGTCCACAAAGAGGCAGCTTTTGGCACCGCGGGACAGAGCCTCGATGCCCAGCTGGCCGCTGCCTGCGAACAGGTCCAGCACCCGTGCCCCCGGCACCAGGAACTGCACGCTGGAGAACATGGCCTCCTTCACACGGTTGATGGTCGGGCGGGTAATGTCCTCGCCCGGCAGGGCCTGCAGATTTTTGCCGCGAGCTGTTCCGGCAATCACGCGCATGGTGCCGCACCTCTTTCCTCTCAAAATTTCGTTTATACAGATTCAGTATTTATTATGGTGCTTTGAGGTAGGATTGTCAAGGGTGCAAAATGTAAAATAAAATGGCAAAAGGGTAACAGAGACAGGAAAACACGGCCCGGTGGGCTTGACAAACACCCCCGCAGATGGGTATAATAGATACTGTTGTTACGCGGCTGTCGTACAACGGCTAGTACATCAGCCTTCCAAGCTGAGGACGTGGGTTCGACTCCCATCAGCCGCTCCAATAAAAAATCCCTGTGTCACATTCAGACGCAGGGATTTTTTTATTGCAGAACGCAGCCGGGGCGAACAGCATTCGCCCGCTGGGCCGGTTTCCGATTACAGCTTCACCAATTCCGCCTTCAGGTTCTTCAGTTCCTTCTCCAGGCGGTCCTTGTCCTTGTTGTAGTCCTGGTAGGCCTGCAGGCGAGCTTCGACGTTGGGGTCCTCGGCGGAGAGATAACCGCTGTTCATCGAGGCTGTGTAGCTGAACTTCTTCAGCGTGCCGTTGAAGTCGATGACCATGAACTGGCCCTCGGCGGGTCGGACCGTGCCTGCGCCGAACATTTTATGGTTGATTTTACAGCCGGTCAGGTCGGGCAGCGCAGCAGGGTTCGCCAGCAGCTCCTGCAGCTCCTGCTCACACTCGCCGATGCGGATGCAGAGCTCGGCGCGGTCCGCCTTCTCCTTCACAGCCTTTGCGCGCTCCCTGCTCGTCGAGCCGCGGGTGTAGCCCTTCGGGTAGAACTGTTCGGCGTAGGCCGTGTGCAGGATGTCGTACACAAGCAGGTGCAGCGCGTCGTCGATGCCGCCCAGCTCTTGCTCCGCGTAGGCCTTGTGCAGGGCGATGATCTCCGGGTAGTTCTCCAGCGCGTGCAGCAGGTCGTTGCACATCGTGTAGTAGCGCGGCAGGTCCAGCGCCGTGCCGCCGCCAAAGTCTGCCTCATACCCAAAGTAATCCGCCCACGCTTTCGCCTCGTTGGCCTGATAGAAGTAGTTCGCGTGCGGCTCCCACAGGTTCAGGAAGAACACCGCGTTGGCCGTGTTCATCGTATACTTGCTCATGCGCGGGAACACGCGGCGGAACCGCCCGTTGATCTGGTCAGCGAACAGCTCGGCGCGGCCCCGGCGCTTGGAAATATCACCGCCGTCCTCATTGTACAGCCAGCGGAAGCACTCGCGGACGAGTTCGACCTCGCTGTCGCGCAGCATCAGGTTCTGCAGGCCGCCGATGGGCTGCAGGGCCGGGTTGTCCAGCGTCGGCTGGGCCTGCTGCATGGCATCGGCAAACATGGCCGGAAAGTCGCTGTCCTCGATGTCCCAGTTCACGCCAAAGCAGTCCACCGCGCGCCAGACCGTTCCCTCATCGGCTGCCGCGCGGGCTTTGCAGTGCTGAACGTATTGTGCAAGGATCCCATTCAAATTCTCAGTATTCAAACCAATTCCTCCTAAAAAAATCAGCCTTCCCATTATAAAAGACCCTGCGCGGAGCGTCAAGACCGCAAAACGACAAAAAGCCCCCTCTTTCGAGGGGGCAAAATCGTCAGAAAATTTACAGGCTCGAGTAGCCGAAGCTGTTGACAAGCGCATCAATTTTCTTACCCTGCCTGCACCACGGGCAGCTGTGGGAGTCGTAGGTTTCGTAGTCGGGAAGGTCGTGGGTGTCAAAGATGCTGGCCACGGGGTAGCCTGCGCACTCCTTGACCGACGCAAAGATCGACGCGATGCCGACGGGATCGCCGCCGTAGTAACGGATGGCCTCGACAGCGCCCTGCACGGTGAAGCCGGTGGTGACAGACGCCGCCAGCACCAGCACATGCTTACCGGCGATCATCGGGGCGGTGTTTTCGCGGAAAAGCAGCTGGCTGCCGGTGGTGTGCTCCGGCGTGACGACGTAGATCGTCTGGTGGGCGTTCATATTCGTATAGCCGGCCTTTGTCAGCTCACTGGCCATGCAGGCGCCGATGACCTCGGTACCGTCCAGGCAGAGGATCGTGTCCACAATGGTCGTCGACTTGTACTCTCGCACCAGCTCGGCGGCGGCAGCGCGTGCCTCCGACAGGCGGAACTTTGTCAGCGTGACATCAATGTAGTAGTTGATATGGCTGTGGCTGGTGGCATAGTGCCCCTTGCTGACGCGCAGCTGCAAATTCGATTTGCCGGTGGGCAGTTTTACAAGATTCATCGCCATGGTGGTCTCCCCCTTAATGCTTTAACTGTTTATGGTACTATTGTACAAATTTGTGTATCAAAATACAAGGAACGCATTGCCCAAAATCCGGCGCTGATTTTTGGGCAGTTTTTCTTCGAGATTGACCAAACGGCACTTTTGTGGTATAATAAACCAACAATTTATAGTGGGGAGGTTTGCGGATATGGGCTACAAATTGGCGGCAAGCAACGGCGACACGCTGGCTGTGCCGCAGCTGGTCCTGACCCATCTGACCCAGACCGACGGCGATACGATCCGGGCCGCACTCTACATTTTGCAGACCCACGACACCGACCCGCGCACGATGGCCCGCGCACTGGCACTGCCCAGCATCGAGGCTGCCAAGCGCACCCTGCAATACTGGGCCGGTGCCGGGCTGCTGGTCAGTGAGCGCGGGGCCGCCCCTGCCCCGGTGGCCGAGCCTGCGCGGGTCGATCTGGCCAGCGTGGCCAACGACCCCTATGTTGCCGTTCTGTGCCAGGAGGCGCAAAGCATCTTCGGCAAAACGCTGAGCCGCAGCGAGATGCAGCGGCTTGTGGGGCTGTACTTAAACGACGGCTGGCAGCCCGATGTCATTCTGCTCTGCTGCGCCGAGGTCACCCGTCTGGGGCGGCGCACCATCGCCGCCGTGACTCACCTGCTGGCCCGCTGGCGGGAGGACGGCGTTGAGACCGGCGAGGACGCCGAGCGCTGGCTGCAGCGCGCCAAGCAGCGCGAGGCCTGGTGCCAGGATGCCGCCGCACAGTTTGGCATTGAGCCGCGTGCACTGACGAACTGGGAGCGCCGCACGATTGCCCGCTGGCACGAGGAAATGGGCATCGGGCGCGAGATGATCGACGAGGCACTGCTGCGTGCCAACGGTAAAAACACCGTGCGGTACGTGGACGGCATTCTGCGGGCCTGGCGTGCCCAGGGCATCACAACGATCGACGCCGCGCGCCGTCAGGGCCAGCTGGAGGGCAGCAACATCGTGATGACCGAGCGGCCCAACGCCCAGCCGCCCGCCGCCAGCGCCCAGAAGGACCTGTTCAACCGCAACTGGGCAGCCATGTTTGACGAGGAGGGGTAACCTATGCGCACAAAAGACGAACTGTTCCGCGCCGCGCAGCGCGAGGTGGCAGCCTACCGCCAGCAGGCCGTAATGCAGGCCGAGACTGCCCGCCGCGCCGCCTACGCCGCTCACCCGGCGCTGGCCGAGGCGGACAGCGCCCACCTGCGTGCGGGGCTGGGCCTTGCGAAGGCCGCAGCCCTTGGCGGAAACATGGATACAGCCCGCGCCGCGCTGGCCCGCGCAGATGAAGCGCTGGCCGCTGCGGTCAGGGAGGCCGGGTTCCGCGCGGACGATTTCAAGCCCGCCTACCGCTGCCCGCTGTGTGAGGATACCGGTATGCGCGGCGGTGTCCCCTGCCGCTGCGTGGCAGACGCCGCCCGCCGTCTGCGCCGGGACGAGATCAATGCCGCCAGCCCGCTGGGCCTGTGCCAGTTTGCCAGCTTTGAGGTCGAGCGCTACAGCGACGCCGTGGAGCCGGAGCTGGGCATCTCCCCGCGGGAGTACATGGGCAAGCTGCTGAACTACTGCCGCGGCTACGCCGCCAAATTCAGCCAGAACAGCCCGAACCTGCTGTTCATGGGCCACACCGGCCTGGGCAAGACACATCTGGCGCTGGCGATTGCCGACGCCGTGCTGGAGGGCGGCCACGACGTACTGTACACAAGCGCCGCCGCGCTGGCCGCGCAGCTGGGGCGCGAGCACTTCAACTACACGACCAACGACGAGTGGCTGGCCGCCTGTCAGGAGGCCGACCTGCTGATTTTGGACGACCTGGGCACCGAGTACATCACGCCGCTGACCATCAGCGTGCTGTATGAGCTGATCAACACCCGGATGCTGACCCACCGTCCCACGATCTACACGACGAACATCACCGACCAGAGCGTTTTTGTAGCCCGCTACACCGAGAAGGTCGCCAGCCGTATGCTGGGCGGGTGCAAGATGTTCAAGTTTTTTGGAACGGACCAGAGGTTGAAATAACTTCATAAAAAAACCGACCCGGCGTGTGCCTGCCGATGGGCACACGCCGGGTTTGTTGTATCATGTTGCAGGGGCCGCCCGAGGCCTTGCGCAGGCTGCCCTGTATGGGTAACGGGCGGGCCAGGCATGTCCGGCCCCTACAGGCGGAAAAATTGTCAGTACCTCGCATACAGGAAGCTGCCGCCGCCGAGAAAGCGGCCCATGAACAGGAAAACAAAAATGCAGACCTCATAGACGGCCCAGCGGGCGGGCGTGGGCAGGGCGGCGATTTTGGTGCGCAGCGAGACACCGCGCTCATGGGCGGCGTCCACGGCCAGCAGAATCGCAATGCCCGCGTAGAGCAGAATTTCCTCCTGAAGGCTCGTCAGGCCAAGCTCCCAATAGTTGGAGAACACGGCGTGCCCGCCATTGCAGAGAATACCCTTAAAAAGCTCTGCCGCGTTGGCAAGGCTGCTGGCGCGGAAAATCACGAACGCACCCGCCAGAATGCAGAATGTGCCCGCCACGCGCAGCGCATGGCGGAGCTTACCCGGGCGGCGGGGCGGCAGGTGGTTTTCCGCCGCCTGGCACAGGCCGTGCAGACCACCCCAGACGAGGTAGGTCAGCCCCGCGCCGTGCCACAGGCCGCTGACGAGGAAGGTTATAATCAGGTTTCCGTCCTTGCGCGCCTTGCTGCACCGGCTGCCGCCCAGCGGAATATAGATATAATCCCGCAGCCACTGCGACAGGCTGATGTGCCACCGCGCCCAGATGTCCTTGACCGAGTCGGCAAAGAACGGCTGGCGGAAGTTTTCCGGCAGGTGCAGGCCCAGCACCTCGCCGACACCCAGCACAATGTCGGTGTAGCCGGAGAAATCGGCGTAGAGCTGCACGGTGAACAGCACGCCGCCCAGCAGCAGCTGGGTGCGGTCAAAGGCGGCGGGGTTGGCAAAGACTGCATCCACAACGACGGCGGCGCGGTCCGCCACGGCCAGCTTTTTAAAGTAGCCCCACGCGCTGCGCTGTACGCCGCGCCAGACCCGGTCCGTATCCCAGACAGTGGGCCGGTCCAGCTGCGGCATCAGGGCGTCATAGCGGTTGAAGGGGCCCTGCGTGATGGAGAGAAAGAACGACGCATAGCACAAAAGGCGGGCGTATTTTTTCTCAGGCAAAATCCTGCCCCGGCGCACGTCACACAGATAGCTGACGAGCTGCAGCGTAAAATAGCCGATGCCCAGAGCGTTCGCCAGCGTGCCCTGCCAGCCCAGCGCAGCGGGCAGATACTTGAGCAGGGCCAGCGGCAGCAGTGCCGCCGCAAGCCCCGCAAGGAACACGGGCTTTTTCGCGGTGCGCCGCCCGCACCACCAGACCAGAAAGCTGCTGCCCGCCAGCACCGGCAGTGCTGCCGGGCAGAGCACCGCGTAAAATAGTAAGTTTGCCCCCAGCAGCAGCTGCCAGCGGCGCGGCGGCGGGCAGGCATACCAAAGCCCCGCCAGCAGCGCCGCGAACAGCACAAAGCCGGGTGATGTCACGGCGATCATGGCAGGGCCTCCTTCTTATTCGTCTTGCAGCTTTGCATAATAGGCCATCAGGACGGAGTCGTCCGGGGTGAGGGTCAGCTTTTCCTCCACCGTCTGATAGAAAAGATCGTCAACGCTCTCCCCCGCCGCACGGCGTTGGATCGTCTTGCAGAGAATGGCGGTGAACTTTTCCGCCCCCGCGCCGTTCAGGTGGTGCGCGTCGGAGAAGTCCTCGATCTTCAGATTGATCTCGCTTTGCAGCTTGTACAGCGAGAAATCCCAGTATTCCAGCCCGTCATGCGCGGCGCAGAAGTTCCGCAGCGCATCGACGTAGGACTGATAGTTTTCGGTGTTGTACAGGTAGCCGCTGGGCAGCGGGGCCGTAAACAGCACAAGCCGGATGCCGTTTTCCGCGCAGAAATCGGTGATTTTGTTGAGGTATTCCCAGCCAAAATCCGACAATGGCGCGTCGGCATCTACGTTCAGCAGCGTGGCAAAGCCGTCCTGCGGGATGCCGGTGGTATAGACAAAGCCGCGGCCCCGGTACGCCTCACCGCTGTCCGGGTAGGTCACATAGCCGTAGCTGTCCGGCGTGTAGCCGTCAGTCAGCTTGGCCTTCCAGAGGGCGGGCATTGAGGACGGCGGCGCAATGCCATGGCGCGCGGGCAGCAGCAGGTCGGCATAGGCCGCCAGACCGCCCATCTCCGACAGGTAGGCGTATCGGTTGGGTGAGCGCCAGTCCATGTGGTCGGCCAGCAGATAGCAGGCCAGCGGGATGTTGGCGGACGCGCTCTCATTGTAGCCGGTGTAGAACATTTCGAGATAGACGGTTTTCAGCGGGTTCTGCGCAGCAGCTTCTTTCAGTATATAATAGGAGCCGTCCGGCAGCTGCTGGGACGACCCGGCGTTGAAGCTGTGGGTGCCCAGCGCCGCGTCCACCTGCGCGGGGTCAACGCTGCGGTAGCAGTGGGACGAGCCCAAAAACAGCGTATCTATGTTTCCGGCGTCGGCATACAGCTCCTGCAGCATGACGCGGGAGTAGGAGTGTACATCATCCACCAGCAGAAAATCCGCAGCCGCCAGCAGTGCCGCCGTGAGCAGCACAAACAGTGCGGCGGCTGCCGCTTTTTGCAGGATGGTTCGTTTCATACGGTTTCCTATCTGTCAGCGTTCGATCTTCATGTGGGGGTGCTTCGGCGTGTAGGCGGCAATGTCCAGCGTCCATTCCGTATTGCCGTCGGCATCCTCCGCCGTTTTGGCAAAGTCATATTGCGCGTAAAATTCGCGCACCATGGCGTTTTTGGCTGTCGGATAATAATGGCCTACGATGGTTTTGACCCCGCGGGCGGCGGCCTCGGCCACGACGGTGTCCATCATGGCGTCCTCCATGCCGCGCTTGAGCACGCGGCAGCTCATGAGCCAGAGCGTCAGGTCGAGCACATCGCCCTGCTGCCGGCCCGCCACAACGGTGACAATGCCGTTATCACCGAATTTATCCACGAGCTTGCCGCAAAGGCAGAGGTCGTTTTTGTCCCCGGCCATCGCGCGGATGTCATCCTCGGAGCAGCGCAGCGTCGTCAGGTTGAACTGGTTGGACTTGTTCGTCAGCTGGGCAATGCGCTGGATGTAGAGCGGCTCAAAGCCCTTGATCGTGGCCGTCATTTCAAGGCTGTCGAGATACTGGCCGTAGTCGGCAAACGCCGCCTGTGCCTTGGCGCGCTCGGCGTTCTGGTGGTAAAGCTCGGTCTTTTTCAGGTCCTCTTTGGAAAGGGCCGTGACCTCAAAATAGCCGCCGTGGTCGAGGGTCTTGATGTAGTTTTCGGCCCCGTCCAGCGCGGGCACGGCCACACCGGGCACCTGCGCGGCCACGATGGCGCGCTCCGCCGGGTTGTCGTCGGCAAAGACAAAGCTGTCCGCGCCCAAATTCAGCTCGGACGCGATGGCCTTCAGGTTCAGGTCCTTCGGGTCCCAGTTGGCCTTGATGGCGACGAAATCATCGGGGCGCAGCACGCCGTCCGGGTGGTTCAGGCCCGCCAGCGCGTTGGCCTCGTCGTTTTTGGAGTCAACGGCCAGGATGACGCCGATGGATTTCAGCGCCTTGCAGTAGCTCTGGAACTCGGCGTAGACCTGACCCTCGGGCACCTCGGGGCCGATGGCCAGGCCATCCACGCCGTCGTCGCCGACGATGCCGCCCCAGAGCGTATTGTCCAGGTCGAGCACAAGCGCCTTTTTGTTGCGCCCGTACAGGGACTTGATGATATTGGCCACGCTGTTGGCCAGCGACGGGATCGCGTCGAGGCAGATGGCATATTTGTACATGTGCCAGAAGAAGGCGTCGCCCCACGCCGTCAGGCCGTAGTCCGCCGACAGGTAGTCGATGTCGTTGATGTAAAAGTGCTCATGGGACGCGGCATAGGCGTAAAATTTCTGGTTCAGGCGGCTGATGAAGTTGGAGCGGCCATGGGGGTCCCAGATGTCGCGGTTGCCCATGAGGCGGAAGTTCGGGCGGTCAAAGTTGTTCTGGATGACCGGGCAGGCGAATTTTTGCTCCAACGCCTGCCACATCGTCTCAAAATGGGCGTACTGCTCGTCGAGCATCGCGTCGATGGCGGCTTCGCTGTCGGCTGTCGTGGGCAGGGCGGTCAGGTTGCGCCAGTTTGTGTGGATGTAGATGACGTCGGGGTGGAAGTCGTCCAGCTCCGGCGTGCCGAACATGGCGTCCTGCCAATACTGGGCGTACTCGCTCTGGTAGAACTCCGCCTCGATGCCGTATTGCAGCAGAAACAGCCCCAGCTGGTCGGCCACTTCGTTTGTGGTGGACCCGCCGAGGATGGCAATTTTTTTGTGCAGCGGGTGCGGGTTCCGGGCCAGCAACTCACGCCGCAGCTTACGCTTTTTGCGCAGCAGCGTTTCGGTATCGAGAGGGTAATGGAAGCAGTCCATGGAAAGCTCCTTTTATAGTAATAAGCCTTGTGGGCAAAATGTAGGGGCGCATTCTATATGCGCCCGCAAGGTGTGCGGCTGCCGCAGACGGCCCGGGCGGATATGGAATCCGCCCCTACGGACCTTTATCAGCCCATCTCCGCCAGTGCGCCCTTGAGTGCCTGGGCGATCTGGTCGGGGCAGCTGGTGGGCTTGCGGCCACAGGTCGTGCCCTCCATGCGGGCGATGGCGTCCTCGGCCTTCATGCCGGGCAGCAGCTTGGCGATGCCCTTCAGGTTGCCGTCGCAGCCGCCCAGGATCTGCACGCTCTTGATGGTATGGTCGTCGTTCAGCTCCACGACGGTGCGGACGGAACAGGTGCCTTTATTGTTGTAGGTGTATGTCATTTTGATTTGCTCCTTATTTTTGTCTCTTGTAGGTCGATTTGCGCGCCTTGGCTATGTCGCCGATGCGCGCGATCATCTCGTCGCTGGTCGTAAATGCTCCCACCGGGCGCGGCGTCACGGTGTTGATGCCGTGGTAATCGGTGCCGCCTGTGACGATCAGTCCGTTTTCCTTGGCTAAGCGGGTCAGCTCGGCTCTGTCCTCCGGCGTGTTGCGGGGATGGTCGATCTCGACGCCGTCCAGCCGCCCGGCGGCGATCAGCTCGCGCGCCAGCTCCATACTGTGGTAAACGCTGGGGTGCGCCAGCACGACCACTGCGCGGCTTGCCTTAATGACATCCAGCACGGTATCCACCGGCTCATACCGCGGCGTGTGCAGGATGCGCCCGCGCACGGGCTTGAGCCCGAACAGCGATTTGTATACGGTATTATACATACCGTCGGCCAGACCGTACTGCCACAGCACCCGCATGACCTGCGCCTTGAACAGCGTGCCGCTGTCTTTGGCAAGCTCGAGCGCCTCCGCGGTGCGGAACTGGGGGCAGATGGCTTCCAGCTCCTTGCAGCTCTGCAGCATGGCGGTCAGGCGGCGCTCGGCCATCATGGCGGAAAAGTCCGCCAGCGCGGCGCAGTCGTCGGGCCAGTAGCAGAGCAGATGCACGCGGTGGGCGCGCTCGTAGTCGTAGGCTGTCAGCTCGGTGGCCGGGATGAGGTGGACGCCGTTCTGCACGGGATGGGCATAGGCGTAGCGCACGCTCCGGATCGAATCGTGATCGGAGATGGCCAGATGGGTCATCCCCGCGCAGGCCGCCAGAAACGGCAGCTTGTCCGCCGGGGTCGAGCCGTCGGAGAAGGTCGTATGGGTATGCAGATCACCGGGCATAGGCGTCACCTCACTTGCGAATGTGGATGCTATGGGACATATTATTATACTACAAGTCGAGGGAGAATTGCAAGTAGGGGCGGACAATGCCCGCCCGCAAACCTGGCGCAGCCAGCAAGGCTCCCGGGCGGATATAGAATCCGCCCCTACAGCGTAGGGGTCGATGCTCGTCATCGACCCTGGGAACCATGCGAAGGCCGGAACATTTGCGGGCGAGCAATGCCCGTCCCTACAAATTTTACGCTATTTTCTCTCTTTTTTCAGTTCCTCCAAGTATTCCGCCAGCTCGTCTATGTCGGCGTCGGTGAGGGTGTCGGTTTCGGCAAGGGCGGCTACGAAATTGCGGGGGCTGCCGCCGAAAAGGCGGCCCCACAGACTGCGGCTTTCGGCGGGCAGATACGCGGCCCGGGTCAGGGCGGCGGTGTAGAGGTAGCCCCTCCCCTGCTTTTCGCGGGTGACGCAGCCCTTTTCCTCCAGCCGGACCAGCAGGGTCAGCAGCGTTGTGCGGGCGCGGGGCGGGCCGGGCAGCGCCGTTTCCAGCTCGGCAGCGGTCAGCGGCGCGTCGGCATCCCACAGGGCGTTCATGATTTCCAGCTCTGCGTCGGGCAGGCGTTTGATTTTTAGCATGGATGTCTCCTTTTTAAGACAGGCTGCGGCCCTGTACACAGATGGTGCGGGCGTCAAATTTCAGGCTGGCGTTGCCGTTATGAACGTAGAAGGTGTAGCGCTCCACACCGGGCCATTCGGCAGTAATATACAAGCCCTCGCGCGTGAAGGTCCAGACGCCCGGGTCGTCGCTTTCGAGACTTTCCGGCGGGGTGTAGTCCGGAATGGCGGCGGTCTTGGGCGCTGAGAAATCCAGTGCGTTCACTTCGTCGTAGGTCAGGTAGAGCAGCTGTTGGTTCCAATCATTTGCAGGAGTGAAATCAACGTTCAGCATCAGCAGGGCATCGGCCCCGCCGTAAAAATACTGGTTGCGGTAATAAAGGTAGGTTTCCAGCTCGTCCTGCGGCCAATCGCCGGGGTTAAAAAAGTTCTGCGCCCCCGCCCGGGCCAGCGCATCGCACTGGTGCAACAGCATACGGTACTGGTTGTTGGTCAGGTCCAGCTCCCGCGCCATCGGCAGAATCTCAAAATGTGCCGATTGATTCGGGTCGTCGGCAGACTGCCAGCCGCTGATGACCTCACAGGGCTGCGCCTCGTCGAACGGTGCAATCAGATAGACATGAAAGCGTCCCTCGCCGTATTGTTTGCCCAGATACCAGGCTTCGGGCGTCAGTTCGGCTTCAAAGGTCGCTTTGACCAGTGCGCCCTGGCCGTCGTTCAGGTAGTCGCGCCAAGTTGTGCCGTCGCCGCGCCGGGTTTCCAGCAGGGCGGAAATATATTCCGTGTCGTAATCCTCGGGCTCCACAAGGCCGCACGCGCCGCTGTGGAAGTAGTAGCCGTTTCCGTCGGTCAGATACTCACTCCAAAGGAAGTCCGCACCGCGCCGCACGGCTGCGGCCCCCGCCTCCATTGAGACGGGCGGCGGCTCCGGGGTCACGATGGGGTTGGCGGTCCCGGACGGCGCCGGTGCGGCAGCTGCGGCGGGTTCCTGCTCGTCTTGTAGGGCCGCGTCGGCGGGCTTGCAGGCGACCAGTCCGCCCGCGCAGCAGGCAGTCAGGGCCAGCACCGCCAGCAGGGCGCGTCCGCGGTGCTTGGGGGCAGTGTCCCACAGGGCGGCCAGACGCTGCTTGAACTGGCGCTTGTTCAGGGCAAAGCCGCTGGTCAGCGCGGGGCCGCGGTTCTGGCGCACGGCGGTCAGCAGGGCGTCGGCGTAGGCCGCGCGGCAGTCGGCATCGCGGCCACACAGGGTCTCGGCGTCACAGGCCTCCTCAATGTCGCGGCCCGCGCGGGCGGCCAGCAGCCAGACAGCAGGGTTATACCAATGCACGGCACACGCCAGCGTAAACAGCAGCTTTTTGGCGACGTCATGCCGTTTTATGTGGGTCAACTCGTGGGCCAGCATGTAGTCTGCGCCCTTGGGAGCCGTGCCCGTGGGGGTCAGAAGTACGGGATGCAGCGTGCCCGCCACCATGGGGCTGCGTACCAGCGGCGTGGCGACCATGCGCGGGCACGCCCCCTGCGGCAGGGCGCTGCGCCAGCCGGGGTCAACCGGCTGCGCGGTGCGGCGGACGCGGATGCGCCAGACGGCATAGCCGCCAAATTGATAGAGCGCAACAGCCAGCACGCCGAGGTTCCACGCAAGGGCCAGCAGGTTCAGCCGCGTTGCGCCGACAGCGAGGCGTTCCAGCACCGTGCGGTGTCCCGTCTGCAGCTCGGCGCGGGGCACGATATAGCCCGTGGGCGCACCGCCCTCCACGGCGACCATGTAGGGCACACCGTCGGCGGGGCGCTCGGTGACTTCCTGCGAAAGGGCGGTCCGGCTGTACAGCGGTGTGGTATCCACGGACACCGCCGCCGGGGCCTGGGGCACAAGCGCGTGCAGCGGCACCAGAAGCAGCACCGCCAGCGTGACCCACAGGCGGCAGAGCCACTGCGGGCCGTAGCGTTTTTGCAGCCGAGGCGCCGCGGCCAGCAATGCCAGCGCGGCCAGGCCCAGCAGAATGCCCTGCACGAACAGCGAAGCAAAAAGTGTGGCGAACATGGGGTCGACCTCCTTTGTTCTACAGTTGTAGAAGATAGTTTTATTCTACAAGTGTAGAAGGGCGGTGTCAAGAGGCGAGGGTGACAAAGTTTGACAGGGTTGTTTGGTGGAATTGCATAAGGGCGGCAGCGGGCAGGTGGAGGGCCGGGCATGCCCGCCCCCTACAGTGCCACGCTTGTTGAACAGGCGTTGAAGGCAAGGCATACGGGAGGGATGAATCCCTCCCCTGCAAATCATTACCGGGTGGCCGCCGCGGACGTTTGCGGTAATGAGAAGCCCTGCGGATTGTTGTAGGGGGCGGCGTCCCCGACGCCCCCGGAGGGGTCAAGACCCCTCCCTACGATGCAAAAGATAAAGGGGATACAATGGCAAGGCTGCGGGCCGGGCATGCCCGGCCCCTACGGGCTACTGTGAACGGGTCGCGCACGAAAGGGGCGCACGGGTGGCTGCCTCTCCCGTTCAGCCCCACAAAAACAAAAAAAACGAGACGGCCACTGCCCCGTCTCGTTTTTTCTTAAAAAGAAGGAGAAAAACAGAACGTCTCGCCGGCGCCTGAATGCGAACGGAACCACCCCTCTACAAGTGATACCCTCCCTACGGATTCGGCAGGGCGCTCTGGTATTCTTCCTCTTTAGCTGTCGCTCGGAAGCTCTCGCTTTCGATGTACTTATAGTACACTATTTTTGTCGAATTTGCAAGATGCGCACTTGTACAACATGCTACATTTACCGCACATTGTTTTGTATAGTTTGCACAACTGTTCACGGATAATTCATACAAATAGCGCCCGGAGCGTTCAAAGCCCCGGGCGCAAGAAATATGCTGTTTTCAGACCGGAAAAGCGGGATCTCTCCGCTTATTCCACAGGAACGATCCAGCCCTTGGTGTCGGGCAGCTTGCCCCACTGGATGCCGGTGAGGGTGT
>ERZ772880.972-NODE-972-length-25827-cov-32.946337_pt1 | contig 25827 bp, 20 predicted proteins | sample MGYA00580577_ERZ772880 | MGnify/ENA primary metagenome ERZ772880 (study PRJEB29015, sample SAMEA2737705) | human gut metagenome | biome: human gut; feature: human-associated habitat; material: faeces | place: China | collected 2012 ... | reverse complement strand
CCTTACAAGCAGAGGGTCGGCGGTTCGAATCCGTCAACGCCCACTTTTTTTTTAAGAGCAATCATGATTACATGATTGCTTTTTTTATTTCCCAACCAACACAAAGAAACACCTTATTCTCCCACTATTCTTTAAAAGAAGGCTAACACAACAAAAAAGGCAGGAATAATAATTCCCGCCTTTTTGTTTCCTTTCGTATACACCTAACAGCTTCCCCTATAGAACCTCACCGTTTCTTTTTATATAATGCAGAAGATATGACATGATCGATAGAAAATTTACCCGGTCCCGTTATGTACATCAGCACAAATACCACCAGATAAATAAAGGCCAGTTCCTTCACGGCAAACGGATCATTCCCGTGTATCACAAAAAAAGCCATTCCCATTGTAAAGACCATCGGGATCATAGCCAGACGATAAAACGCACCGAATATAAAGCCTACGGAGCAAAATACCTCACCGAAAACAGCCAGCCCCAACGACAACGTACTTCCTACACCCAATGGGTCCGGGAAAGATTCCGACATGACACTAAAATTCGTCCATTTCTGGATACCATGCGAAAGCAGCAATACTCCGAAAAGGATACGCAACGCCAACAAAAAAAGAGAAAAAGCATTTCCTACCGGCTTGGCAGGAAAAAGAAATTTATAAACCACTGACATAATCTTTGTTCTTTCTTAAATTAGTTATTCATTTATAAAACATAAATAAAAAAGAAAAGTTTACGCGTAACCCCATAAAAAAAAGGACTTCCAACACTTGGAAATCCTTTTGTGACCAGGGTGGGATTCAAACCCACGACCTTCAGAACCGGAATCTGACGCTCTATTCAGCTAAGCTACCCAGCCAAAGACAGCGCAAAAGTATATATAATCTTGCAGGAAAACAAATGAACGGGCAAAAAAAGATTACTTTTGATATTTTGCAAGCATCCTAACGACAATCACTTCCATTTTGCAAATAAAAAAAGGCACATAATTGCTATTTTGCCATTAATTAGTATCTTTGTCACGCATTATTCACAAACATAAAGCACAACAAGTATATGAGTTACTTAATTAAACCAGCAGGATATAAGGCTTTATTGAACTTATCGCAGACCGAGATGGGTATCAAAAAGATCAAAGACTTTTTCCAGCAAAACCTGTCTTCCGAATTACGGTTGCGGCGCGTCACCGCTCCGTTGTTCGTTTTAAAAGGGATGGGTATCAATGACGACCTGAACGGAACGGAACGTGCGGTCACGTTTCCGATCAAGGATTTGGACGATGCCAAAGCTGAAATCGTCCATTCGCTTGCCAAATGGAAACGACTTACTCTTGCTGATTATCAAATCGAAAAAGGCTACGGTATCTATACCGACATGAACGCTATCCGCTCTGACGAAGAGTTGGGAAACCTACATTCTTTATATGTCGACCAATGGGACTGGGAACGCGTCATGGGAGCCGAAGAACGGAATGTAGATTTTCTGAAAGAAATCGTACGTCGCATCTACGCAGCCATGGTACGTACCGAATATCTGGTCTATGAGATGTTTCCCGAAATCCGTCCTACATTGCCCCAGCAAATCCATTTCATACACTCCGAAGATTTATTGCAAAAATATCCGACCTTCACGCCGAAAGAACGGGAAGATGCGATTACGAAAGAATACGGAGCCGTTTTCATTATCGGTATCGGTTGTAAGTTAAGCAACGGAGAGAAACATGACGGACGCGCTCCGGACTATGACGACTGGTCGACAATTGCAGAAAACGGACATGCGCCGCTTTGCCGAACCGATCCTGCGGGAAGTACCCGATACGGTCCCCGAATACGGCGAGGCCAAACGCATGCTCAAGTTCCTCGACAACTTCATCCCGATCTCTCCCGAAGAGATCCCGCCCACGTCGCTCCTGCGGGAGTTCATCGGAGGCAGCAGTTTCAAATATTGATCCCGAACGAATAAATTCGAATTACAAATCATAAAAAAATCATTCTCAAAATCCTATGTTTGATAAATTTTCCGACCGCCACATCGGCGTCACCAATCCCGAGGATTTGAAAGCGATGCTCGCCGTGATCGGCGTCAAATCCGTCGATGAGCTCATCGCACAGGTCATCCCTCAGTCTATCCGCCTGAAACAGCCGCTCGCCCTGCCCCAGGGCATGAGCGAATACGAATTCGCGAATCACATCCAGGCCCTCGCAGCCAAGAACCGCACCCTGCGTTCGTTCATCGGCATGGGTTACTACCCCTGCGCCGTACCGGCCGCCATCACGCGCAACGTCTTCGAGAACCCCGCCTGGTACACTTCGTACACCCCCTATCAGGCCGAGATTTCGCAGGGACGCCTCGAGGCGCTGCTGAATTTCCAGACCGCCGTCATTTCGCTGACAGGCATGGAGATCGGCAACTGTTCGCTGTTGGACGAAGGCACCGCAGCCGCCGAAGCGATGCTGATGATGTTCTCGCTCCGCTCGCGCGAAGCGGTCAAGGAGGGACGCAACCAGCTTTTCGTCGATCGTAACATCTTCCCCCAGACGCTCGACGTACTGATCACCCGCAGCGAGCCATTCGGCATCGAACTGGTGATCGACGACTACAATACATATGAATTCACCGGCAAGGAGTTCGGCGCCATCGTACAGTACCCCGCCGCCAACGGCGAGGTGCGCGACTACGCCGCCTTCACCGAAGCGGCCCATGCCAAAGGCGCCCTGGTAACGGCTGTTGCCGACCTGCTGTCGCTGGCCCTGCTGAAGGCTCCGGGCGAATGGGGGGCCGACATCGTCGTCGGCACGACGCAGCGTCTGGGTATTCCGATGGGCTTCGGCGGCCCGAGCGCCGGCTACATGACCACGCGCGAAGCGTATAAGCGCAACATGCCGGGCCGCATCATCGGCGTATCGATCGACCGTCTGGGCAACCGTGCGCTCCGCATGGCGCTCCAGACCCGCGAACAGCACATCAAGCGCGAGCGTGCCACCTCGAACATCTGCACCGCTACGGCACTGATGGCTTCGATGGTCGGCTTCTACTGCGTCTATAACGGCGCCGAAGGTCTGCGCCGCTCGGCCAAGACGGCCCACACGGCAGCCGTAACGGTAGCCAAGGCGCTCGAAGCGATGGACTACAAACTGGCAGCCAAGAACTTCTTCGACACGCTCGAAGTAGAGGCGGAAGCCGCCGTCGTACAGTCGCTGGCGCTCGAACGCGGCATCAACTTCTTCTATCCTTCGGAGGATCGGGTTCGTTTCTCGTTCGACGACGTGACCACCCCCGAGGAGGTGAACGAGGTAATCGCCATCTTCGCCGAGGCCAAAGGCAAAAAAGCCAAGGCCGTCAAACTGTCGGAGGAGATTACCATCCCGGCCGCGATCCTGCGCCAGTCGGAGTTCCTGACCGAACGCGTCTTCAACACCTACCGCTGCGAAAGCGACCTGATGCGTTACATCAAACGCCTCGAGCTGCGCGACATCTCGCTGGCAAATTCGATGATCTCGCTCGGCTCCTGCACCATGAAACTCAATGCCGCAGCCCTCATGCAGCCCCTGTCGCTCGCCGGGTTCCAGAACATGCACCCGTTCGCTCCCGCCGACCAGACCGAAGGCTACCGCGAACTGATCGACGGGCTGGCCGCCGACCTGGCGACCATCACCGGCTTCGCCGCCTGCTCGCTGATGCCCAATTCGGGCGCCGCAGGCGAATACACGGGACTGATGGTGATCCGCGCCTACCACCAGAGCCGGGGCCAGGGCTACCGCAACATCGTCCTGATCCCCTCGTCGGCACACGGCACCAACCCCGCTTCGGCGGCGATGGCCGGCATGAAGATCGTCACGGTCGACTGCGACGCCAACGGCAATATCGACGTGGAGGACCTGAAGGCCAAAGCCCAGGAGCACAGCTCGGAGCTGGCCTGCATGATGATCACCTACCCCTCGACGCACGGCGTATTCGAGAGCCGCATCCGCGAGATCGTGGATGCCGTACACGACGCCGGCGGACAGGTATATATGGACGGCGCCAACATGAACGCCCAGGTAGGCCTCACGAACCCCGGCTACATCGGTGCGGACGTCTGCCACCTGAACCTGCACAAGACCTTCGCAATGCCTCACGGCGGCGGCGGCCCGGGCGTAGGTCCGATCTGCGTGGCGGAGCACCTCCGCAAGTTCCTCCCCTCGCATTCGATCGTCCCCACCGGCGGCGACGAAGGCATCACGGCCGTGGCATCGGCACCCTGGGGTTCGGCCATGCTCTTCCCGATCACCTACGGTTACATCAAGATGCTGGGCGGCGAAGGTCTGAAAGCGGCTACCGAGATGGCGATCGTGAACGCCAACTACATGTCGTCGGCCCTCAAGTCGGAGTACCGCACCTACTATTCGGGTGAAACGGGCCGCGTGGGTCACGAGATGATTCTCGACCTGACCCACTTCAAGAAAGACTACAACATCGACTGCGGCGACATCGCCCACCGTCTGATGGACTACGGCTTCCACGCCCCGACGCTATCCTTCCCGGTACACGAAACCCTGATGGTCGAGCCTACGGAATCGGAGCCGAAAGCCGAAATGGACCGCTTCATCGCCACGCTCATCCAAATCAAGCGCGAATGCGAGGAGGCCGCCGCTTCGGGCGAAGCGGACAACGTGGTGGTGAACGCTCCCCACACGGCTGCCGAAATCTGCGGCGAATGGTCGCATCCCTACACGCGCGAAAAGGCAGCGTTCCCGCTCGAATTCATCCGCGAGTCGAAATTCTTCCCCTACGTGTCGAAGATCGACAACGGCTACGGCGACCGCAATCTGGTCTGCCGCTGCACGGAATAAACCGGGACTCTGCATGAAAAAGGAGGGACGCGGACTGCGCCCCTCCTTTTTATTTCACCCCGAAGGATTCGAGCCTAAAAACTCAACCCGGCACGCAGGACGATACCTCCCAGACCGCTCGAAGTGTCGGGAGCAGTCTGCTGCTGCACCTGGAATCCGAAGTCGATGTTCAGTGCCAGGACACTCCCCAAACCGAATTTCACACCGACGGCCGGCGCAGCATAAATACCGCCGTGCTTGTGGATGCCGTAACCGATATCCACTTTCAGATAGGGGGAAATCCGCCGGTCGAGGAAATAAACCTTCATATCGGCGAAAATCGGGACGAACGAACGGCCTCCGTCGGTGTACTCCCTGAAACTATCGTCCGGCATATCTCCCCGGGCGGAATAGTAGTTCCAGGCCACACCCAGGCCGACGAACAGTCGCGGGCCGATGCGCACGCCGTGGACGGTTTCCAGGACGAAACGGTCGTAGGCGTTCGATCCTACTCCGAAAGCGGTCCCCACACCGACCTCTCCCTGATAACGAATCCCCTGCCCGCTCTGCGCGAATACTGCGGGGAAGCACCACAGCGCCATGATCCATGCGAAGAATAATTTTTTCATCGTTTTCGCGTTAATAATACAATGTATAAATCCGTTTATTTCATCCCGATTGCAAAATCCGGGCGAAAATCGTATCTTTGTCACAATTACACTCAAATAATTTTCTGAAAACAATGAAAGTAGAAAAAAACAAAATGGTAGCGGTCGATTACAAACTGACCGTTGACGGCGCAATCGCAGACCAGTCCCAGCCGGGCGCTCCCCTCGAGTTCATCTGCGGAACAGGCATGCTGCTCCCCAAATTCGAGGAGGCGATCCTGGGCAAAGAGCCGGGCGAGAAGGTTGCCTTCACGCTCTCTCCGAAGGACGGTTACGGCGAGGTGATCGCCGAAGCGATCGTCGATCTGCCTAAAAATACATTCATGGTGGACGGCAAGCTGGCCGAAGACATCCTCTTCGCAGGTTCGCAGGTGCCGATGAGCGATGCACAGGGCAACCGCATGATCGGTACCATCAAGGAGGTGGGCGAAGAGACCGTGAAAATGGACTTCAACCATCCGATGGCCGGCAAGACCCTCAATTTCGAGGTCGAGGTCGTTTCGGTACGCGACGTAACGCCCGAAGACCTGCAATCGGCAGGCGGCTGCAGCTGCGGTTGCGACGGCGGCTGCGGCGATCATGAGGGAGGTTGCAGCGACCACAAGGGAGGCTGCGGCGAGGGCTGCTGCCACTAATCCGACACCGGAAAAGCGTTCCCGTACGCTTTTCTTCAATCCTGCAAGTGGAGAGCCTTCGGTTTTCCACTTGTTTTTATCTTCCCTTCATCCTGTTATCCATGCTCCATTCGATCCGCCAATTCATCGAGGCTCTTCAAGATCCCTATGGGCTGACCCGCACACTGGGAGAAATCGAAGTGTGCCGTTCTTCGGACGGCGAACCCCTGCGCTGGGTCGGCAACAGCGCGGTGGTTTTCAAAATCCGCTGCGGCGGCCGGTACAAAATGCTCAAATGCTACACACGGCCTATGGAGCATCTCGAAGCGATCTATCAAGAGAAACTCCTGCGGCAAGAGCTTTACGTTTGGCAGGCCGACGGGCAGGGCGAGTGGTGCGACGTGGTCATAGACGACTGGATCGAAGGGATCACGCTCTACGAAGCCGTTATGCGGGGCGCCGGCTCCGGCGACAAAGCGCACCTCAGCAACTTGGCCCGACAGTTCGACCGCCTGGCGCTGGAACTTCTCGAAAGCGACTGGGCGCACGGGGACCTGAAACCCGAAAATATTCTGCTGGACGAGAGCGGCACGCTCCGTCCGGTGGATTTCGATGCGATGTTTCTTCCCGTCTTCGCCGGAGAGAAAAGTCCCGAACTGGGCACGGCAGCCTACCAGCACCCCGGACGCACGGCGGAGGATTTCGACGCGTCGATCGACGACTACTCCATCGCCACGATCTCCACGACCCTGCACGCGCTGGCGCTCGAGCCCGGACTGCTCGCCCGCTACAACCGGGGAGAGGGACTGCTGCTCTCGCCCCGGAAAATCGTCCGGCACGGCTGTGCGGCCCACGCAGAATGCCTCGCACTGTTCGAAAAGGCGGGCGACGCCGTCCGCTATCGCATCGCCCGGGTGCTCAAATCCCCGCTGATGCGCCTGCCGAACTTGAAGCCGCTCGTCCGATACGCCGTTTGCGGGCCCGAAACTCCGGCCGACCGGGGCGAACTCTTCGTCCGGGACGGACTGTGGGGTTTCAAAATCGGAGAACGGGAATTGATCCCACCCATATACGACGCCGGTTTCGACTTCTCCGAAGGCTTGGCCGCCGTCCGCACGGGACGCTGCTGGCATTTCATAGACTCCACCGGGGCCGTAGCGATCAACTGTTCGGACTGCAACGCGGTAAAACCGTTCGCAAACGGCCGGGCGATCGTCGTCCGCGACGGACAACGTCTGGCCATCGGCCGCAAGGAACCCCGAACCACCTTGCATATTTGACGGCGAACAACTATCTTTATCCGAAGAATACCTGTTCCGACAGGGTCGTTTCGCGGGAATCCGAAAAATAAATTTTCGATTGCCCGTCGCTTTGACTATCTTTGCAAAAGATAGAAGGCGACTCGGACAAGTTCGGACAACCGACGGTCGAAGCGAGGCAGAGTTCACGAGTGCCCTCTGCCTCGCAAAAAAAGAAACTAAAAGGGATGTTTGGCTTGCCGTCCTCCTTTCGTTATCTTTGACATAGTTTTAGATAGAATGCGCCTCGGAAAACCGGGAATAAGTTCCCGTTTTCTCCCGGCTTTCGCTATCTTTGCAGAAGATCGGAGGCAGTTCGGCAATCTTTGCGTGCAAGCCCGCACGATTGCCCTCACCTTTCACGATCTTTGTCTTCAATATTTCGAATCGCAACGACAACATGACGGAATACAGAAAACCGACACCGGCCGAAATCGAGGCGCTCACGGCCGCCGGAAACAGCGCGGAAAATTGGGATGCCATCGAAGTCGCACAAGACTTCACACCGGCCCAACTTTCGGGCTGTCGGCTCGAAGGACGCGTACAGATCGGGCGGGGAGCACGGCTGCGCCGCTGCACCATACGCAACTACCGCATCGGCGAAGAGGCGCTGATCGAAGGAGTTACGGCGCTCGAATGCCGCCGCGAATCCTCGTTCGGCAACGGAGTCCGGGTCGCCGCCATCAACGAGAACGGCGGACGTACCGTACGGATCTACGACCGACTCACCGCCCAGACCGCCTACATCCTGGCCGTCTATCGCTATCGCCCCGAGGCTGTCGAAGCCATCGAACGGATGATCGAACGCTACGCCGCAGAGCGCCGCGACACCCTCGGTACCGTCGGTCCGCACGCACGCATCACCGGCGCCCGTTTCATCCGGGAGGTCAATATCGGGGAAGGAGCGACGATCGACGGAGCATCCCTGTTGGAAAACGGCACGGTCTGCGCCGGAGCTTATGTCGGCATCGACGTCCAGGCCCGCGATTTCATCGCCGCAGAAGGAGCCCGCGTCGACGGCGGCACGCTTCTCGAACGCTGCTTCGCCGGCGAATGCTGCACGCTGGACAAACACTTCACGGCCGTCGATTCGCTCTTTTTCGCCAACAGCCACTGCGAAAACGGAGAGGCCGTTTCGATCTTCGCGGGTCCCTACACCGTTTCGCACCACAAATCCTCGCTGCTGATCGCCGGAATGTTCTCGTTCTTCAACGCCGGCAGCGGCGCCAACCAGAGCAACCACCTCTTTAAGAGCGGCGCAGTGCACCAGTCCGTCCACCTGCGGGGCTGCAAATTCGGCAGCGGCACCTACATCATGGCTCCGGCCATCGAAGGACCCTTTACGCTGGTCCTGGGCCGCCATACGCAGCATCACGACACCTCGGCGTTTCCGTTCTCCTACCTGGTGGAACAGGACGGACGTTCGGCGCTGATGCCGGGCGCCAACCTCACCAGCTACGGCACCGTGCGCGACATCGGGAAATGGCCCGAACGCGACCGGCGCACCGTCAAACGCGACCGGATCAACTTCGAGGAGTACAACCCCTATCTGGCCGGAGGAATGATCGATGCGGTCAATACCCTCAACTCGCTGGCGGAAGCGCACCCCGACGCGGAGAGTTATGTCCACAACCACGCCCTGATCCGCTCCACGCAGCTGCAAAGGGGCCTGAAGCTCTACAATAAGGCGATCGTCGCCTCGCTCGGCGCAATGCTCCGAAACGGCGAACCGGGTCGTGCGGACGGCACGGGCCGCTGGAACGATGTGGCGGGGCAATACGTTCCCCGCCGGGAGGTGAAACGCATCCTCGACGCCATTGCGAACGGCGGCATCGATTCGCTGGAAGGCATCGACCGGGCATTCGGCCGGATAGCCGCCGACTACGACCATTACGCCCGCAGTTGGGCGGAAGGGGTGCTCGTGCAACTGCTCGGACACGCTCCCTCCCCAGAAGAGATCGCAGAAGCCGTGACAGCCGGAGAGCGAACCCGCGAAACACTCCATAAATCCGCCGAAGACGACCGGGCCCGCGACTGCTCGCCCGCCATGGCCGTCGGATACGGCGTGGATGCCGATTCGGAGGAGGAGAAAATGCAGGACTACCACACCGTAAGAGGAATCCGATAATGTACACCCAAAGTATCACGCGGAGCCACCGCACAGCCTTCATCCTGGCCATCGACCAATCCGGCTCGATGGCGGAGAAACTCCTGTTCCGGGGACGACAGACCACCAAGGCCGAAGCCGTCGCCGAAGTCACCAACCGGCTGCTGTTCGAACTCATCGAACGGGCCCGGCGCAGCGACGAGGTGCGCGACTACTACGACATCGCGGTATTGGGCTATTCGGGCGACGGAATCGTATCGCTGCTGAACGATCCGGAGCCGCTGGTTCCGGTATCGCGGCTGGCCGCTCTGCCCGTCGATTTCGCAGAAACGGTCGTGGAGCGCCGCATGCCGGACGGCGAAGCCACCTTCCGCAAGATTTCGATGCCGGCCTGGATCGCTCCGAAAGCGGTCGGACAGACACCCATGTACGAAGCGCTGCTGCAAATCCGCGACCTGACACAAGCGTGGTGCACGAATCCGGCCCACAGCGAAAGTTTTCCGCCCATCGTCTTCAACATCACCGACGGGGAAGCCTCGGACTGCGACCAGCGCGAACAGCTCGCGATCTGCGAAAAGATCCGCACCATCGGAACCACCGACGGCAAGGTGCTCCTGATCAACATCCATATCGCCACCACGTCCGACTCACGTTCGCTGCTCTTTCCGACCGAAGAGGAGATTCCCGCCGACAACCGCTACGCAAGACTGCTGCACGACTGTTCGAGTCCGATGCCCGAAGAGCTTTCAGAGGCGATCCGACAGGTGCGGGGCGATCTGGCCAAACCACCCTTCCGGGGAATGAGTTACAACACGTCGATCGCCGAACTCATCGCCATCCTCAACATCGGCTCGATCAGCATCAAAATACAGTAAAAAGATGACCGTTCCCACCCTTTATAACTTCACCGAAGCGCTCCAGGCTCCCGATCTGGCCTTTTCGACGCTCCGCGACTGCCATCCCCGCCGGACGGCGACGGGAGGAGTAGCCCTGTCGCGCACCAGTCGCTTCGCCGAAGCGGAAATCGAATGGCAGAGCCGGAAATACCTGCTCTGCTTCCCGCTCTCGACAGCCTCGATCTTCGCCGTCGAACAGACAGCGGCCCGGCTTCGGTACCTCCGGACACCGTTGCTTACCGAATACACGATCCTGCGCGACGAAATGACCTACACGGACGACACCGGGACGACCCGCACCTGCGATGTGGTGCTGCATCGGCTGCCCGAAGGGCGCCCCCTTTCGGTCTGCGCCGCAGAGTTCGATGCCGAATCCCTGCGGTCGGCGCTCGATAAACTGGAGGCGGGACTGTCCGAGCTGGGCTTCAGCCACAACAATCTCAAACCCGGCAACCTCTACGTCACCTCCGACGGACGACTGATTCCCGTCCGGTACCATTTCGCCCGTTTCGGCGAAGGACACGACGCCGAAGGATTCGAACGTCTGCGTCAGTTCGTGCGCGAACAGGGCGGCAAGGGGCAAATGCTTTGCGACGCGGAACCGTCCCGCTACACCACGCTGCCCGAATTTCCGGGACATCTGTTCGTGGGCGAGATGTCCGATCAACTGGTTCGTGTGGAAGACGAAACCGGCTACGGGTTCGTCGATACCGAAAACCGACCGGTTATCGCGCCGCAATTCGTCTGGGCCGCCGACTTCCGCGAAGGACGCGCCGAAGTCCAGACCGCACAGGGCATGGGCCTGATCGACAAACGGGGACACTACGTGATCGAACCCCGCTACGAAATCGTCGATTACAACCCCTACACGGGCTGTTCTCGCATTCGGAGCGAAGGGCTCTGGGCGCTTGCCGACTACAACGGACGCATCGTCGGCGGATTCACACCGCGCTACATCGAAGAAAACGAATACGTCGAAGCTTAATAACTTAACAAAAAATACTCTATGGAAAACGTAAAATGTCTGATCATCGGCAGCGGCCCTTCGGGCTATACGGCTGCGATCTACACCTCCCGGGCGAACCTCTCGCCGGTACTCTACGAAGGGATCGAGCCGGGCGGACAGCTCACCACCACCACCGAAATCGAAAACTTCCCCGGTTTCACCGAAGGCATCGACGGCCCCAAACTCATGGATAACATGCGCCGGCAGGCCTTGCGCTTCGGGGCGGATATCCGCCCGGGCGTCATTACCAGCGTCGATCTCTCCTCGCGCCCGTTCCACGTCATCGTGAACGGAGAGAAGGAGATCCAAGCCGAAGCCCTGATCATTTCGACCGGCGCCGCAGCCAAATACCTGGGACTGCCCTCCGAAGAGAAATTCAAGGGCATGGGCGTCAGCGCCTGCGCCACCTGCGACGGATTCTTCTACCGCAAGAAGGACGTAGCGGTCGTCGGAGGCGGCGATACGGCATGCGAGGAGGCCACCTACCTGGCTTCGATCTGCCGCCAGGTATATCTGATCGTCCGCAAGCCCTACCTGCGGGCTTCGAAAGCCATGCAGGAGCGGGTAATGAACACCCCGAACATCAAAGTCCTCTTCGAGCACAACACGGCCGAAGTATTGGGCGATGAAACCGGCGTAACAGGCGCCCTGCTGCGCGACAACAAAGGCACGGAAACCAAAATCGACATCGCTGGCTTCTTCGTGGCGATCGGGCACCATCCCAACACGGAGATTTTCGCAGACCAACTGGAACTCGACGCCGAAGGTTATATCAAAACCGTAGCGGGCAGCTCCCGCACCAGCGTCGAAGGCGTTTTCGCCGCCGGTGACGTGCAGGATCCCCACTATCGCCAAGCGATTACGGCCGCCGGCTCGGGCTGTATGGCCGCTCTCGACTGCGAACGTTTCCTGCTGCAGTAATTTCTATTCAAGAAAGGGAACGAGTGCGCACAAGCCGTTCCCTTTCTTCATCCCCGACAGCCGGACGGTTTCCGACCGTTCGAAACCCGGTCTTACAAAACCGGCAGGCGGAGAACACGGAAACCCTCGAACTCCTTCCAATTCCTGCAGCATGGGTTTCGACGCGGCTGTCACCCTTTTCGGAAAGGACGAGGAAGAACGGAAGGTATCCATTCCCTGCAACCCTTTTTGATTTTAAGGGCACAGGTTTTGACAGGACGATGCGATGGCCGGATGGGCATACTTTTAAGTATTCCCCAGTCGGAAAGAGCGAAAAAGGGGCGAAAGAGTCCCCATATCCTGCCGCCCTTTTTTGATTTTAGGGGTGCAGATTTTGACATGACGACGGACGACACGGAAGGGACATACTTCAAGTATCTCCCTTTCGGGGAGGACGAGGAAGGGCGAAAGATGCCCTATAAAATCGAAAAAAGATGAGTTTCAGCGTAACCATATTAGGCTCGGCTTCGGCCAAACCTACGCCCGACCGACATCCGTCGGCGCAGATCGTCAAGGTACACGAACAGCACTACCTGGTCGATGCCGGCGAGGGCGCACAACAGCAAATGTTCCGCTACGGAATCAATCCGCTGAAACTGCGGGCGGTATTCATCTCCCATCTGCACGGCGACCATGTCTTCGGACTCTTTCCGCTGATCTCGACGCTGGGGCTCTACGGACGCCGCACGCCGCTCAAGATTTTCGGTCCCGCGCCGCTGGGCGAAATGCTCGGATGCCACCTGCGCTACTTCGACACGCAACTACCCTACGAAATCGAATGGGTGGAAGTCGATACGACCCGGCACGCCCTACTGTTCGAAAACCGCACGCTCGAGGTGTGGAGCGTTCCCCTGCGTCACCGCATCCCCACCTCCGGCTACCTGTTCCGGGAGAAACAGCCCCCGCTGAACGTCCGCAAGGAGAAAATCACGGAATACGGACTCTCGATCGCCCGGATCACGGCCGCCAAGCGAGGCGAAGATATTCTGCTCGACAACGGAGACACGCTCCCCAATGCGGAACTGACCTACCGACCTTACGCGCCACGTTCATATGCTTATCTCTCGGATACGAGCTGGTCGCCCAAAGCGGCAAAACTCGTCGAGGGGGCCGATCTGCTCTACCACGAAACGACCTACGCCCACGCCGAGCACAAGATCGCTCGCGAGCGGGGTCACTCCACTACGGTCGAAGCGGCCCGCATCGCCCTCAAAGCCGGCGCCGGACGGCTCGTAATCGGACACTACTCGTCCCGCTACAAGGAAGAGAGCGTTCTGGTCGAAGAGGCCCGCACGGTATTTCCCGATACCCACCCGGCCACCGAAGGCACAACATTCACGATCGAAAAACGGCAGCAACCATGACCAAAGCCGAAATACAACTCGTCCGCTCGCTGGCCGACAAACGCAGCCGCACCGAACACGGGCTGTTCGTAGCCGAAGGACACAAGTTCATCGGGGAGCTGTGCACCTCCGCCCTGCGCGTCCGCAAGATATTCGCCCTGGAAGGGCTTTTCGAGGGCGGCGAAGTCGAAACCGTGTCTTCGCGTGAAATGGAGCGGCTCTCGCTGCTGAAGACCCCGTCGGATTCGCTGGCGCTGGTCGAAATCCCGCATCATCCTTTCCGGCCCGATACGGCACAACGGGAGCTGGTGCTGGCGCTCGACCAGGTGCAGAACCCGGGCAACCTGGGCACAATCATCCGCTTGGCGGACTGGTTCGGCATCCCCGAGATCGTCTGTTCCCCAACGACCGCCGACTGCTACAACCCGAAGGTCGTGCAGGCGACCATGGGGGCCATCCTGCGGGTCAAAGTCCACTACACGGCCCTCGAACCGTACCTGGCACAGGCTCGGGAGCGGAATATTCCCGTTTACGGGACTTTCCTCGAGGGGGAAAACATCTACTCGACACCCCTTACGCCGGGCGGGATCGTCCTGATGGGCAACGAAGGCCAAGGGATCGCTCCGGCCGCCGCACGACACGTATCGCACAAACTGTTCATCCCGCCCTATCCCGCCGACCGCAACGGTTCGGAATCGCTCAACGTAGCGATCGCCACGGCCGTCGTCTGCGCCGAATTCCGCCGGCAGGCGAGCGCAAAGAGATAAGACAAGTCCGAAAGACGAGAGAGAACCGGACCGGAGAGTCGGCATTCAGCCGGCAAATCCCCGTCCGGTGCATTTTTTAGTTTAGCGACTTTTATCTCCTCGGCGAACGATTTCGGGAAAAACGGGAAGTAATTACGTCAAACACAGACGGTTCTACGGCATAAGCCCGACGCCGGGCGAACATATATCGGAAAACAGACAACTGACAGCCGAAAAAGAACGGCAGCGATACGGAGGACCGGAATACCTATCGGAATTTCTCCCTCCCCCAAGCGCTCCGTTTCTTAGCCGGGCGCACATTCCGCCATTCTTAAAAAACGCCCCACACCGGCCAGCGACAGAATATACACTCCTGTTTCCGAGCGACTAAAAAACCCTCTCCGCAGGATCGGGAGAGGGTTCGGAACCAACGCAGACCGAAATCACTCCGCATACGGCGATGCCCAGAACCATTTGTCGTTGGTCGTCATGAAATGATACTCCCGGTCGCAATCATAGCCCTCCGGAATCAGCGCAACATAATAGATCGGATGCTTGCCTTCGCACCAGGTTTCGGTGTCGAACTCGCTCCGGTCGGAGCATACCAGGTAATAGAGGTTCTTGGCCATATAGGTATCGAGATAATGTTTCTGCGTCTGGGGCGACTCGTTGTTCCAGTTGGCATCCTCGTTCAGGAAATAGGGACGCCCGTCGCGCATCCGCTCCCGAACCTCCTGGATCGAAAGCATCACCCCGTTCTCATCGACCACGTAGGCATCGAACGTGGGATCGACCCAAACCCACTTGTCGAGCGTCGCGGAATAGACGACATTAATAACGTGACAGTCATTGACCATCTTCCGGGGCATGCAGGTCACGAAGCGCGACTTGAAACCCATCGCCAGATAGCACTCGTTGAGCACCTGAGCCATCATACGGCAGTTGATTCCCCGGTTCTCCTTGCGGCACACCTCGATCAGATCGATCGCGTTGCGAGAGGTCGGATTGCGGGAACTGCCGTCGTGACGTACCGCATTGTGCACCCAGTGCATCAGGTTCCGGATCTTCGACAGTTCGTCGCCGCTGCCGGCAATACTGTCCAAGTTGAAATACTCCCGCACCCGCACCAGATCGCGGTCGTTGGGATCGGCATAGCGGAACCGGGGAAGAGAATCCGTCGGCGCAGAGGAATCGTAAGGCCCCGCCTGCCGCAAGATCCACATGAAATCGCCCTGCTCACGAGCTTTTTCTACAGTCTCCGCATATCCCCTCTCGGAGCGGATATTGTCCAGATCGGGATCTTCGATCATCCAGGAGTAATCGCAGTTCCCGCAATCGACATAGGCCGCAAGGCTCGCCACAGCCGCCCTGCGTTTGTTCAGTCGGGACTGTGCACAAGCCAGGTTGTAATATTCGCCTCTCAAATAGCCGCCGTAATTCCACTCGTCGAGCTGCGTCCGGACACTATCGGGCAATGTCTCGAAAAGGCGGATCGCCTCCCGGTACTCACGCTCCGCTTCCGCATACCTCTTCGCTTCCATCGCCCGATTCCCACGCTCGCAACAGGAATGGACCGGAGCTAACAACTCTTCAAAACTCTGGGCCGGCGAAGCGGTTATGCAGAATGCCGCAACCACCGATAAAAGCAACTTTTTCATACACTTCCAATTTAATGGGTTCAAAACTTTCCGAAAGATAGAAAAAATTCCCCCCCCCATAATTTTCGGCAAAAAAATTTACATCCGGTCATAATTTCGGCGCAAAATCCGCGAACTCCGAAAAAATATCCTATATTTGTAGATTGAAACAGAGCGTTTTCGCCCGGCAAACAGCGAAAAGACGGATTCTATCGTCGGATCGCGTGCGCGAAAACGGAACAAAGAATTTTATTTATGTCGGAAAACAGACTCAAAATAGGCATCACGCAGGGTGATCCGAACGGCATCGGCTGGGAAGTCATTCTCAAGACTTTCGCCGATCCGCGTATGACGGAACTCTGCACGCCCGTCATCTACGGATCCCTGAAAGCGGCGGAATTTTACCAGAAAACCATCGCCGATCTGGAACCCGTCCCCTTCCATATCGCCTCTTCGATACACGAGATACGCCGGGGCAAGATCAACCTGATTCTCTGCGGCGACGAAACGAAGATCGAGCCGGGTACGGCCTCGCCGGAGGCGGGCCGGGCGGCAGCCGAGGCGCTCCACGCCGCCGTGCGCGACCTGCGGGACGAACAGCTCGATGCACTGGTCACGGCTCCGATCGACAAGGAGTCGATCCAGTCGGACGACTTCCGCTATACGGGACACACCGAATTTCTGGCGGCCGAGCTGGGCGGCGAACCCCTGATGATGATGTGCAGCGACCTGCTCCGCATGGGATTGGTCACGATCCACATCCCGGTCACCGAGATCAGCCACGACCTGACCCGGCAGAAGATCGTCACACGGCTCGAACAGCTGCGTTCGTCGCTCAAGGCGGATTTCGGCATCGTCGAACCCCGTATCGCGGTGCTGGCACTCAATCCTCACGCGGGCGACGGCGGTCTGCTCGGTTCGGAAGAGGAACACATCATCCGACCGGCAGTCAATGAGGCTTACGAAAAAGGCATACTCGCTTTCGGCCCCTTCGCTGCCGACGGATTCTTCGCCAGCGGCCACTACCGGGATTACGACGCAGTACTAGCCATGTATCACGATCAGGGACTCACGCCGTTCAAGACCCTCTCGCCCGACGGGGTGAATTTCACGGCCTGCCTGGGCAGCGTACGGACATCGCCCGATCACGGCGTGGCGTTCGACATCGCCGGACAGGACAAGGCCGACCCGCAATCGATGCGCAACGCCATCTACCTGGCCACGGACATCGTGAACAACCGCCGCGCCTGGGCCGAATGGACGAGCAACCCGCTGCCGCACGCCGAGCGCGAACGGGGCGGAAGGGACTTGTCCGTGAAGGACCTGCCCGATACGGAGAAAGAGAGTTAAACCGGCTGAACGCGGCTCCGAAAACCGAACGGATAGTCGGCTCCGTAAATCGGACGGCACGCACTCTCCCGACGGTCCCGGCCGATTCAAGGCATAGTGTCATACGGCAACGGAGCCGATCCGGACAAGAAACCGCTTCCCGGCACGTTCCTTGTCACAAGCATAAGCGACAATCCGGCCCTATCCGCCTGCGCGGACAAGCCCGCCGGAAAGCCGCAGGCAAAACAGTAAAACCGGGCGAACCGGAGGTGTATTCCGTCTCGTAATTGTGGAAGCGCCGAAGGCCCCAAAACAATAATTTACAAATGATTAAAATCACCTTTCCGGACGGCAACGTCAAAGAGTTCGCCAAAGGGACTACGGCTTATCAGATCGCCGAGAGTATCAGCCCTCGTTTAGCTGCCGACTCCCTGGCCGCATCGGTAAACGGCGCGACCGTCGATCTCAACCGCGCCATCGAAGAGGACGCTTCGATCAAATTCTACAAGTGGGACGACCCCGAAGGCAAGCACGCTTTCTGGCACACCTCGTCGCACCTGCTGGCCGAGGCGCTCGAAGCCCTCTATCCGGGCATCAAGTTCGGCATCGGCCCGGCGATCGAGAACGGATTCTACTACGACGTGGACTCACCCGTGCCCATCACCGAAGCCGATCTGGAAACCATCGAGAAGAAGATGATCGAACTTTCGCGCAACAAGGAGCAACTCATCCGCACGGAAGTATCGAAAGCCGACGCGCTGAAGAATTTCACCGAAAAGGGCGATCCTTACAAAGTGGAGCTGATCCGCGACCTGGAAGACGGCACGATCTCGTTCTACACCAACGGCGCATTCACCGACCTCTGCCGGGGACCGCACCTGCCCAACACGGGGTTGATCAAGGCCATCAAGCTCACCTCGGTCGCCGGAGCCTACTGGCGCGGCAACGAGAAGAACAAGATGCTCACCCGCATTTACGGCATCTCCTTCCCCAAGAAGTCGATGCTCGACGAGTATCTGGCGATGATGGAGGAGGCCAAGAAACGCGACCACCGCAAGCTGGGCAAGGAGCTGGAGCTTTTCTGCTTCTCGCAACGCGTAGGCCAGGGGCTACCCCTGTGGCTTCCCAAAGGCGCTGCCCTGCGCGACCGCCTGGAACAGTTCCTGCGCGGCGTACAGAAGGAGTACGGCTACCAGCAGGTCATCACGCCCCACATCGGCAATAAGGAACTGTACGTGACCTCCGGCCACTACGCCAAATACGGCAAGGACTCGTTCCAGCCGATCCACACCCCGATCGAGGGCGAAGAGTATCTGCTCAAGCCGATGAACTGCCCCCATCACTGCGAAATCTACCGCTCGAAGCCCCGCTCCTACAAGGAGCTGCCGGTGCGCCTGGCGGAGTTCGGCACGGTGTATCGCTACGAGCAGTCGGGCGAGCTGCACGGCTTGACCCGTGTGCGCGGCTTCACGCAGGACGACGCCCACATGTTCGTACGCCCCGACCAACTGCTCGAAGAGTTCGAAAAAGTGATCGACATCGTGCTCTATATTTTCAAAACGCTCAAGTTCGACAACTATACGGCACAGATTTCGCTGCGTGATCCCAACAACAAGGAGAAATACATCGGATCGGACGAAAACTGGGAGAAGGCCGAAAGCGCCATCATCCAGGCCGCCAAGGAGAAGGGGCTCAACACGGTCATCGAATACGGCGAAGCCGCCTTTTACGGTCCCAAGCTGGATTTCATGGTCCGCGATGCCATCGGCCGCAAGTGGCAGTTGGGTACGATCCAGGTAGATTACAACCTGCCGGAGCGTTTCGATCTGACATACAAGGGCGCCGACGACAAGATGCACCGCCCGATCATGATCCACCGGGCGCCGTTCGGCTCGATGGAGCGTTTCGTAGCCGTGCTGCTGGAGCACACGGGCGGCAAATTCCCGCTGTGGCTCTCGCCCGACCAGGTGGTCGTGCTGCCGATTTCGGAGAAGTTCAACGACTACGCCGAGAAGGTCAGCGCCTACCTGAACAAGTACGACATCCGCTCGCAGGTGGACGACCGCAACGAGAAGATCGGCCGCAAGATCCGCGACAACGAGCTCAAGCGCATCCCCTACCTGCTGATCGTCGGCGAAAAGGAGGAAGCCGAAGGACTGGTATCAGTTCGTGCGCAGGGCGAAGGCGACAAGGGACAGATGACCCTCGAAGCGTTCCGCGACTATATGACCGATCTGGTCAGCCACGAGATCGACGCCAACAAAATGGAGCAAAAAAACTAAGTATTAACTAAATATTTCAGGAGGACAAAGCTATAGCAACACCACCTCGTCCATTCCCGCCGCGACCATCGACTCCCGGGAATAACAATTCACAGAAACCGAGGCTTCCAAGACCCGGTTTTCAACCGAAAAAAGCGGATAATCCGCACCGTATCAACGACGAGATCACGGCACCCCAGGTGCGCGTGGTCGGCGACAACGTCGAACAGCCCGTCGTACTCCCGATCCGCGACGCACTCAAGCTCGCGGACGAGATGGAGCTCGACCTGATCGAGATTTCGCCCAAAGCCGATCCCCCCGTGTGCCGCATCGCCGATTACCAGAAGTTCCTCTACCAGCAGAAGAAAAAGGCAAAGGAGCTGAAGGCCAACCAAGCGAAGGTCACGATCAAGGAGATTCGCTTCGGACCGCAGACCGACGACCACGACTACAACTTCAAGTTGAAGCACGCCGAGAACTTCCTCAAGGAGGGTTCCAAGGTCAAAGCCTACGTCTTTTTCCGCGGTCGTTCGATCGTGTTCAAGGAGCAGGGAGAAATCCTGCTGCTGCGTTTCGCCACCGATCTGGAAGAGCTCGCTAAAGTCGAGTCGATGCCCAAATTGGACGGCAAGAAGATGAACATGATCCTCGCGCCGAAGTCGAAAAAATAACGACAGACCGAGGGCAACACGGGCTCCGACCGTAAATACGACACACCCCGAGGGAGAAATCACATTTTCCCTTGGGGTGTTATTTGAATTTACGACACCGAATATTTCCCGACCGAACCGGAATTGGAATTGGAATTGGGGACCCGGAGCACAAGCCGGGAAATTCCGCTTCGCACGATTCGCCGCAGGCAGAGCCGACAACCGGGCAGAGAAGGAGGAAAACAAAAAGTTAAGTTTGACTTGTCGCCCACCTTTCACTATCTTTGTAGAAGATAGGATACGCCTCTGAAAACTGGGAGCAAGCTCCCGTTTTCTTTTCGGCTTTCACTATCTTTGTAGAAGATAGGATGCGATTTGACGATCTCTGCGTGCAAGCCCGCACGATTGCTCTCACCTTTCACTATCTTTGACTGCGCTTTTAATCTTTCACCTGCACGATGACGACAACCGACAATATCTTCGCCCTCGAACCGGGAAATACACCCGCTTTCGAACGGACCGCGCTCGAAACTTTCCGGTTTCAGGCCGACCGGTGCGCCGTGTACCGCGAATACCTCGACCGCATCGGAGTCATACCCGCAGAAGTGACGCGGATCGAACAGATTCCGTTCCTGCCGATCGAGCTGTTCAAGCGACGCGAAGTTTATGCCGGCGACCGGCCCCCCGAAATCGTCTTCACGTCGAGCAACACGGGCGGCACGATTCCCTCGCGGCACTTCATGCAATCGCTGGCCCACTATGAAAAGGCGTTTCTCACGGCCTTCCGGACGTTTTACGGCGATCCGGCCGGGTGGAGCCTCTACGGATTGCTGCCCAACTATCTCCAGCGCGAAGGTTCGTCGCTGGTCTATATGGCCGACCGACTGATCGCAGCCTGCGGTTCGGGCGGCTTTTACCTCGACGACTACGAAAAACTGCTCGCGGACATGGCCCGCGATCCGAAGCCCAAAATCCTGCTGGGTGTCAGCTACGCACTCTGGGACCTCGCGGAGCGATACGCCCCGAAATTCGAAAATACGGTCGTGATGGAGACCGGCGGTATGAAAGGGCACCGGGAGGAGCTTCCGAAGGCCCAATTCCACCGCATCCTCTGCGAAGCGTTCGGCGTAGAAAGCATCCACTCGGAATACGGCATGGCCGAACTGACCTCGCAAGCCTACTCTTCGGGCAGCGGCATCTTCCGCACACCGGGCTGGATGCGGGTGCTCGTACGCGACGTGAACGATCCCTTCGACATCCGCCCGGCAGGTGTGCGGGGCGGGATCGACATCATCGACCTGGCCAACCGCTACTCCTGCGCCTTCATCCAGACGCAGGACATCGGCCGCGTCTTCGACGACGGCAGTTTCGAAATCGAAGGACGTATCGACCGCAGCGACATACGCGGTTGCAACCTGCTGGTACAGTAAACACCGGGGCTTCGGTATCTACGCAAAAAGGGATTCCTCGCAAAAACACCCCGAAGAGGGCGGCCTGAAAATCCCGCAGTCACCCGAAGATCGAAAAAAACGGAAACGGACAAGAACCCGAATAAAATTTAATTGCCAAACAGCAAAAATGAACGAGATAGATTTCGTAATCCTGTGGGTGGACGGCAACGATCCCGCCTGGCGCGAAGAGTTCGTCCGCACACGACAGGCGGAGAACGACGATGCCTCGGAGATCCGTTACCGCGACTGGCGCAATCTGCACTACTGGTTCCGGAGTGCGGAACGTTTCGCTCCCTGGGTGCGGAAGGTGCATTTCATTACCTGGGGACACCTGCCTGCGTGGTTACGGCGCGACCACCCCAAGCTGCACATCGTGAATCACCGGGATTTCATCCCGGCGGAGTACCTCCCCACATTCAATTCGAACACCATCGAACTGAATATCCACCGCATCGAAGGGTTGGCCGACCGGTTCGTACTCTTCAACGACGACACGTTTCTTACGCGCGGCTGCCGGCCGGAGGATTTTTTTCGCCGGGGTGTGCCCTGCGACATGGCACGCCTGAGCGTCGTACAACCTTCGTCGGTCGGGCATATCATCTACAACGACCTGGAGCTGATCAACCGCCTGCACGATAAACGCACGGCTATCCGCAACCACATCGCCCGGTGGTTCTCGCCGCGCTACGGTATCGTCAGCCTGCTGAAAACCCTCACGCTGTTACCCTGGGGCTTCTTCCCGGGTTTCAACGACTCCCACATGCCCCAGCCCTACCTCACGGAGCGCTTTCGGCAAGCCTGGGAACGCTGGCCCCGGGAGCTGGACGCCTCCTGCCGCCACCGAATCCGCTCCTTGAGCGACCTGTCGCACTGGCTCGTCCGTTACGACATGCTGGCTTCGGGAGCTTTCGCACCCCGCTCGATGGCCGACTGCCGGTTGATGACCCTCACGGACGACTCGCTCGAAAGCATCTGCCGCGACATCGAACGGCAACGCTGGCGGATGATCTGCCTGAACGACAGCGAGCACATCTCCGACTTCGACCGCCAATGCCAGCGTCTGTGCGAGGCTTTCGAGCGGATACTCCCGGAAAAATCGAGCTATGAAATCTGATATTTCGGTCGTCATTCCTCTCTATAACAAAGAGAAAGAGATCGCCCGCACCCTCCGTTCGGTGCTGGCACAAACCTCGCAGCCTCTTGAAATCATCGTCGTGGACGACGGTTCGACCGACGGAAGCGCCGCCCGGGTCGAGGAGATCGGCTCGCCCCTCATCCGGCTGATCCGGCAGGAGAACCGGGGCGTAAGCGCCGCCCGCAACCGGGCCATGCAGGAAGCCTGCGGAGAGTACGCCGCCCTGCTGGACGGGGACGATACGTGGGAACCGGGCTATCTGGCAGAAATCGAACGTCTGATCGCTGCCTACCCGGGCTGCGGAGCCTACGCAACCTCTTTCAACGTGGATGACGGACATCACCTGACACCGGGCGACACTCCGCAAACGGAGGGTGTCGTGGATTTCTTCACCGAAGCGCTCTCCCATTACGTGCTGATCCCCTCCTCGACTACGCTCCGGCGGAAACCGGCTCTCTCGCTGGGCGGATTTCCCGAAGGGATGCGCATGGGCGAAGATCAATACCTTTGGACGAAACTCGCCCGCACCAGCCCGGTCTGCTTCTCCCCGGCCCGGCTCGTGCGTTACTCGAAAGCTGCTTCCAACCGTTCGGCAGCCATCTACCGCCCGGAACAGACGCGATTTTCCTTCGAAGACCTATACGAACCCGCCGCCCGCGATTCGAGCAACGAATACGTCGCCCGCGCGGCACTGGGCAAAGCCCTCGTCGTCAGCGCCAAAGGCGGCACGGCGGAAGCCGCCCGGGCAGCGAAATTCTTCGCCTACACCCGGCACGACCGACGTACGCTGCGCAAACTGCGCATCCTCAACGCACTGCCCGTCCGCTGGCGCGGTCCGCTGCTCGCGGCCTACAACCGCCTGGCCTGGGCGATCGCCCGGAAAGGGATGTAACGAAACGCCGGGACACAACCACCGAGGCTCCGGCCGACACGACAGTCGGGCGAAGCCCCCGACAAACCCCCTCCGCCAGACAAAAAAATCCCGGCATCGTGAAATGCCGGGATCGTCTTTATGTGCGAAACGGAAAACTACTCCTCTTCCGCCTCGTCCTTCATGGCGGTATAGACGTTCACCACGTCGTCGTCCTCCTCCAGACGCTCGATCAGCTTCTCGACCGCCTCACGCTCCTCGCCGTGAAGCTCCTTGGTATCCGTAGCGATGCGGATCGACTCGCCCGACACGATCTCGTAGTTCTGGTCGTCGAGCCATTTCTGGATCGCACCGAACGACTCATAGGGCGCCTCGACCGTAACGGTCGTTTCGTCTTCGGGTGCGAACTCGTCCACGCCCAGGTCGATCATCGAAAGCTCCAGCTCTTCGAAATCCGTACCTGCCGGCACGTGGAACTTGAACACGCACTTGTGCTCGAACAGGAAAGCCACGCTGCCGCTGTTACCCAGCGTACCGCCGCAACGACTGAAGTGCATGCGGACATTGGCCACCGTGCGGTTGGTGTTGTCCGTCGCCGTTTCCACCATGACCGCGATGCCGTGCGGGCCGTATCCTTCGTAGATCACCTCCTTGTAGTCGGCCGAATCCTTCTCCGTGGCACGCTTGATCGCACGTTCGATATTCTCCTTGGGCATGTTCTCCGCCTTGGCGTTCTGAATCAGGATGCGCAGGCGGGTGTTGGCGGAAGGATCGGGACCCGCCGACTTGACGGCTATTTCGATCTCCTTGCCGATCTTGGTAAACACCCGGGCCATGTGCCCCCAACGCTTCAACTTGCGCGCCTTGCGATATTCAAACGCTCTTCCCATAGTTTTCTATATTTTTTCAATTATTCAACGACTCTAACTCCCACACCCGAAACGTCTTCGGGGACCGGAGCGCGGCGCAAAATTAAGAAAAACAATTCATATTTTACAAGGAATATCCAAAAATGTCTAACTTTGCCAAAGGTTTTCGCCGCGCGGGGACCGGCCGGATACCCGGATGCGACCGCGTGCCTAAACGTCCGGTTCCGCGGGCGGAAAAGCGGATCGCGTCGCCGCAAACGGAAGATGCAAACCGGCCTTACGACCACGACCCGGAGCCGTGAGCCATCCCGGAAACCGGGCGATCGCAGTATCGGGACGACAGCCGCTTCCGGCCCCCCGAACAGGAAACGACGAAAGCCTCTTTCCATTTCCGCGCTGCAAGGGCAGACGGAATCCGGACCCGCCCAACGGCGAAAACGAAACAGGATATTCAACGAAAACACGACAATTTTTTCTATGGAAATCAAAGCCCGCTTCGACCATTTCAACATCAACGTCACCGATCTGGAACGCAGCCTCGCGTTCTACGACCGGGCCCTCGGTCTGAAAGAGATTTCACGCAAGCAGGCCGACGACGGCAGCTTCATCCTCGCCTACCTGGGCGACGGAGAAACCGGGTTCCGCCTGGAGCTGACCTGGCTGCGGGATCACGCCGCGACGCCCTACGAATTGGGCGAGAACGAAAGCCACCTCTGCGTCCGCGTCGCGGGCGACTACGAAGCCGTACGCGCCTACCACAAGGAGCTGGGATGCGTCTGCTTCGAAAACCACGAAATGGGACTCTACTTCATCAACGATCCGGATGACTACTGGATCGAAGTGCTGCCCCTGAACCATTAACACAAGACGGCTCCCGGAAATCGCTCCGCTCCGGGAGTATCCGCAAATTCGAAAAACATTATGGCAACGGAAACCATGGAACAGGCCGTGACGGAGGCCGTCCGGATCCTGCGTGAAGGAGGAGTGATCCTCTACCCGACCGACACGGTCTGGGGCATCGGCTGCGACGCCACCAACGCCGAAGCGGTCGAGCGGATCTACCACCTCAAGCGCAGCGAAAACAAGAAATCGATGCTGGTGCTCTGCGCCACGCCCGATATGGTCGTGCGGTACGTTCACAAGGCCCCCGGCATCGCCTTCGAAGTGCAGGAGCTGGCCAC
>ERZ772880.963-NODE-963-length-25952-cov-6.055991_pt1 | contig 25952 bp, 22 predicted proteins | sample MGYA00580577_ERZ772880 | MGnify/ENA primary metagenome ERZ772880 (study PRJEB29015, sample SAMEA2737705) | human gut metagenome | biome: human gut; feature: human-associated habitat; material: faeces | place: China | collected 2012 ... | reverse complement strand
GGGTGAGCACCAGCCCGGCCAGGGCTAAGGCCCAGATGACACCGAACAGGGCCCAGCCCCAGGCACCGTCGGTGCGGAGCACCACCAGGCAGATAGGGGTATAGGTACCGGCGATGAGGAAGTAGATAGAGGCGTGGTCGTACTTGCGCAGGGCGATACGGCCCTTGACGCTGACGTTGCGGCAGTGATAGAGAGTGCTGGCCGTATACAGGCCCACCATGCTCACGCCGTAGATGAGGAAGGAGACCACGTGCCACGGGCTGAGGGAGAGGGCGGCGCAGCGCAGCAGGAGCAGCACCAGCAGGACCGCCGCGCCGAGGAGCGCAAAGCGGCCCCGCAGTGGTTTGCGGCGCTGCTGCTTCCTTTTTGTGGTTTTCCTTCGTGTTCTCTGTGGTGTATGATTCATGAGATCAACCGCCTTTCGTGTTCATTCTAGCGAATTCCCGCATCGAATTTGCAGCAAAATCGGCGGTGCGGAAAAATTCCGGGCGGGATGCCCCGCCCGGAAGAAGGATCAGTCGGATTACACAAGGGCGGCCGTGATGATGGCCATCTTGTAGACCTCGTCGGCGTTGCAGCCGCGGGACAGGTCGTTGATCGGGGCATTCAGACCCTGCAGGATCGGGCCGTAGGCTTCGAAACCGCCCAGCCGCTGCGCGATCTTATAGCCGATGTTGCCGGCCTCGATGCACGGGAAGATGAACGTGTTGGCATAGCCCGCAACCTTGGAGCCGGGGAACTTCAGCTGGCCGACGACCGGGGAGACCGCCGCGTCAAACTGCATTTCGCCGTCGATGGCCAGCTCGGGGGCCAGCTCCTTGGCAATCTCGGTGGCCTTCTGGCTCAGCGCAACCGTGCCGCCCTTGCCGCTGCCCTTCGTGGAGAAGGAGAGCAGCGCAACCTTCGGGTCGATGCCGAAGAACTCCGCGGTACGCGCGGACTCGATGGCGACCTCCGCCAGCTTCTGCGCGCCGGAGAAGGTGACCTCACCGGTGGCCTTGTCGACGGTGTCGGGATAGTCGATGTTGATGGCGCAGTCGCCCATGCAGTACTTCTCATCGTTGCCGTCCTTGTCCTTGCGGAACAGGATGAACGACGAGGAGACGAGGTGCGCGCCCTTCTTGGTCTTGACAAGCTGAAGTGCCGGACGGACGGTGTCCGCCGTGGAATAGGTCGCGCCGCCGAGCAGGGCATCGGCCTTGCCCATCTTGACGAGCATCGTGCCGAAGTAGTTGCCCTTGGCAAGTGCCGCGCGGCAGTCCTCTTCGCTCATCTTGCCCTTGCGCAGTTCCACCATCTTGGCGACCATCTCGTCCATGCCCTCATAGGTAGCCGGGTCGATGATTGTGGCCTTGCAGATGCAGAAATTGCCCTTTTCTGCGGCAGCCTTGACCTCGTCGACGTTGCCGATGAGGATGACGTCCATCAGGTCGTCCTTGAGCAGACGGTCGGTCGCTTCGAGGATGCGGGCGTCGGGGCCTTCGGTGAAGACGATGGTGCGGCGTGTGGCCTTGAGTGCGTCGATCAGCTTCGTAAACATAAGTATTACCTCCATGCTGCGGTGATTCCGCATTGTTTGGGACTATTATACAATGTACGCGCCGACAAAACAACCGCTTTTTTGAAAAATCAAGAAATCCGGCCTGTTTTGCACACTTTTCCATTTTTCCGGAAAACGGACTTGCAAAATGTGGAGAACTCCATTATAATAAAAAACACACTTTATGCAATTATGCAAAGAAAGAGAAAAGACAGGTATTATTTATGAAACGAGAATCATTCCGTTCCCGGTTGGGCTTCCTGCTCGTCAGCGCCGGCTGCGCCATCGGCATCGGCAACGTCTGGCGCTTCCCGTATGTCACCGGCGAAAACGGCGGCGGCTTTTTCGTCCTCATCTATCTGATCTGCCTGCTCGTCATGGGCGTGCCGGTGCTGACGATGGAGCTGGCCGTGGGCCGCGCTGGCAAAAAGAGTGCCGTCCTGGCGTACAAAAACCTTGAAAAACCCGGCCAGAAATGGCACATCCACGGCTGGTTCTGCCTGATTGGCTGCTTCCTGCTCATGATGTACTATACCACCGTCACCGGCTGGATGGTCAACTACTTCGGCAAATTCCTCACCGGCGCGTTCCATGCCGGGATGGATACCGAATCCGTTGTCGGCGAATTCGGCGCGATGCTCTCGAACCCCGGCGAGATGACCCTCTGGACGGAGCTGGTCGTTGTCGCGGGCTTCCTGATCTGCTCGTTCGGCCTGCAAAACGGACTCGAGCGCGTCAGCAAGGTCATGATGCTCGCGCTGCTTGCGCTGATCGTTGTGCTCGCCGTCCACAGCCTCACGCTCCCCGGCGCGGCGGAGGGCATGAAGTTCTATCTGCTGCCGTCGATGGACTCCATCCGGAAGAACGGCCTTGGCACGATCATCGCCGCCGCGATGAACCAGTCGTTCTTCACGCTCAGCCTCGGCATTGCCGCCATGGAGATCTTCGGCAGCTATATGTCGGATTCGCACTCCCTGCCCGGCGAGGCCGTGCACATCTGCGCGCTCGACACGTTCGTCGCCCTGATGGCCGGCGTCATCATCTTCCCGGCCTGCTTCTCCTTCGGCATTGAGACGGGGAGCGGCCCGGCATTGATCTTCCAGACGCTGCCGAACGTCTTCGTCAACATGGCGGGCGGCCGCTTCTGGGGCGCGCTGTTCTTCCTGTTCATGATCTTTGCCAGCCTGTCCACGGTTCTGGCCGTGTTTGAAAACATCCTTGCCATCTGCATGGACACCTTCGGCTGGAGCCGGAAGAAGGCCACGGTCATCAACGGGCTGCTCCTCCTCGTGCTGAGCCTGCCGTGCGTCTTTGGCTACAACCTCTGGGCGAATGTCCGCCTGATCGGCGGGCGCGACATCCTCGACACCGAGGACTTCCTCGTCAGCAGCCTCCTGCTCCCGATCGGCTCGCTGGTCTATCTGCTGTTCTGCGTGACGAAGTGGGGCTGGGGCTTCGACAAGTATCTTGCCGAGGCCAACCGCGGCACGGGCATGAAGTTCTCGCCCAAGCTGAAGCTCTATTTCCAGTGGATCCTGCCGATCCTCATTCTCATCATCCTGATCCAGGGATTGATCTGAGCGGACAATGTATTACGCCCCCGGAGCGGCTGCTCCGGGGGCGTTTGCGTTTTGGCGAACGATATCGTATAATGTGGTCAGAACGATCCACGCCGGTCGACGGCCGCGCGCGGGAAAGTAAGGTAGGAACACATCATGTATCGGGACCTGACCAAAGGCAGCATCACAAAGGGGCTGCTGCTGTTTGCCCTGCCGATGATCGCGGGCAACCTCTTGCAGCAGTTTTATAATATCGCCGACACGCTGATCGTCGGCCAGGCGCTCGGCAAAAACGCGCTTGCCGCCGTCGGCTCGGCCTATACGCTGATGACGTTTCTGACGTCGATCTTCCTCGGCCTCTCGATGGGCGCGGGTGCGCTGTTCTCCATCGCGCTGGGGCAGAAGGACGAAGCGCGGCTCCGCCGCGCGGTGGCTCATGCGTTCGGCTTGATCGTCTCCGTGACGCTCGTGCTGAACGCCGCGGTCTATGCGTTTCTTGATCCCATCCTCCGCTTTCTGCAAATTCCGGCGGAGCTGTACGGCCAGATGCGCGAATACCTTGTCATCATCTTCGCGGGGATGATCGCCTCGTCGCTCTATAATTTCTTTGCCTGTCTGCTGCGCGCGGCGGGCAATTCCGTCGCGCCGCTCTGGTTTCTCGGCGTGGCCGCCCTGCTGAACATCGGGCTGGATCTGCTCTTCGTGCTGGTCTTTCGCTGGGGCATCGCCGGGGCCGCCGCCGCGACGGTCATTGCGCAGTACGTCTCCGGCCTCGGCCTCTGGGTCTATACGCGCCTGCGCTGCCGCGAGCTGCTGCCGGGAAGGGCGGAGCTGCGGTTTGACCGCGCAATCCTCCGCGAAATTCTCGATATGTCGCTGCTCACGTGCGCGCAGCAGTCTGCGATGAACTTCGGCATCCTGCTCATTCAGCGCCTCGTCGACAGCTTCGGCCCCATCACAATGGCGGCCTTTGCCGCTGCCGTCAAGATCGACACGTTTGCCTATCTGCCCGTGCAGGACTTCGGCAACGCCTTTTCCACCTTCATCGCCCAGAACTACGGCGCCGGGCAGCACGACCGCCTCCGCCGCGGCTTCCGCCAGGCGGTGCTCGTCAGCGCGGCCTTCTCTGCCGCAATCTCGCTGCTTGTCTGCGTCTTCGCCGCGCCGCTGATGCGCATCTTCGTGCAGGCCGGGGAGACGGAGGTGCTCGCCTCCGGCGTCCGCTATCTGCACATCGAGGGCGCATGCTACGTCGGCATCGGCTGCCTGTTCCTGCTCTACGGGTTCTATCGCGCGGTCAAGCGCCCCGGCATGAGCGTCGTCCTCACGGTCATCTCGCTCGGCGTGCGCGTCGTGCTGGCGTACCTTCTGGCCGGGCCGGTCGGCGAGGTCGGCATCTGGCTCGCCATCCCCATCGGCTGGGCCTTGGCCGACCTGACCGGCTTCGCCTATTACGCCCGCCATCGCGCCGCCCTTCTCCCGCCCGCTCCCACCGCAGCGGTCATAAATCTAAAATAGAAGCGTCATTGCGCGCCAGTCCTCAGACTGGCGCGGCAATTCCGTAGGTCTTATAGGAGTCTTCCAGGGCGCAAAAACGGGCGGACATTTCCTGTCCGCCCGTTCCTTTTATTCTGCGTCCATCAGACGGAACGTCATCCGCACCGGGTTATGATCGGAATTTGCAAATCCCAGATCGATGACCTCGCTTTCCGCATCCTCGACATTCGGCGACACGAGGAACCCGTCCACCGTCAGCCGCAGCTGCCCTTCCTGATACGGCCCATCCGCGTTGCGACAGGAGGCAACCGGAGCCTCCGGATCGACCGGCGCGATCAATTGAAGATCTGTCGCCTCAATGAGATCGGTGCGGATCGGCTGCGCCCACGTGTAATCCCCGGTGTTCACGCCGAAATATTGCGTGCTCCCGCCCGGCAGCAGATCCTTGTTGAAATCGCCGCCGCCCACGACATAGTTGCCCGCCTCATATTCCGCCTGCATGTCCGCCAGCAGCAGTTCGAGCTGCTCGTCGGCAATCGTCCCGTCCGAGGAATAGGCCGAGAGGTGTAGGTCGTAGAGCACCAGCTCATGCCCGTTTTCCACCGGCACGCGCGCCACGGAGTAGCACCGGTCGAGGTCGAGCAGCTTCGTGAACCCCGTCTCCACGGGCAGGCTCCGCCGGACGGCGCTCGTCACATGCAGCCCAGCCATCGTCAGCAGACAGGAGCGGCTTGCGCCGTGCGGCTGCGTCAGCGGATAGAGCAAGAACGGCGAATCATAGTTCACCGCGTGGAGCTTGCAGAAATCCGGCTGCGCCTGATACAGATATGGCCGCTCGTCGACGTGATAGGTGCGCGTCGAATCAAAATCGACTTCCTGCAAAAAATAGATGTCGGCGGCCTCGTTGAGCAGGACGTTGGAGATCTCCGCAAGGTTGGCCTTCAGCCGATCCTCGCTCCATGCCCACGATTCCGTGCCGCCGTCCATGAAGAAGCCATAGTCGTCCTCATACGCGCCAAATCCGATGTTCCACGTCAGTACGCGGTAATCCTGCCCGGTCTGCGCGATGGGCTGCGGCTCCTGCTCGTAGACGTCGAGCGTCTGGTTGTCCGGGATGCGGTGATAGTCGAGGAACACATAGGCCACATACCCGCCCGCGAGCACCAGCAGCACCAGCAGCACGATAATCAGAATTTTCCAGAACTTTTTCATAAGCAAAACCCCTCAAATTTCTTCTCTTTCTATCATACCCGATTTACGCCGGAATTGCAATCCACCGCAAAACATGCTATGCTGTTGCACGGAGGGATCTTATGACAAAATATCAGGTATTTTTAATCGTTGTATTTCTGTTCTTCTTCGGCTCCGGCGGCGGCTGGGTGCTGGAGCTGTTTTTCCGCCGCTTCTTCTCCGGCGCGAATCCGGAGCGCAAATGGCTGAACCCCGGCTTCCTCTTCGGCCCATGCGTGCCGCTCTACGGCTTCGGCACGGTCGTCCTGTTCATTCTCAGCGAATTTGAGAGCCAGATCTTCGGCCAGTTTGGCGGCAGCTGGTGGTATTATCTTGTGATGTTCTTCGGCATGGCCCTCGCGATGACGGCGCTGGAATACATCGCGGGCCTGATGAGCCTGAAGGTCATGCACCTGCGCCTCTGGGACTATACGAACTGCTGGGGCAACATTCAGGGCCTGATCTGCCCGCTGTTCACGTTCTTCTGGGGCGTGCTCGCTGCGCTCTACTATTTCCTGCTCTATCCGCCGCTGCGAAGGCTCGTCGTCTGGTTCGTGGCGCACCCGCTGTTTTCATTTATCGTGGGCATCTGCTTCGGCATTTTCCTGATCGACTTTGCCGTCTCGCTCCACCTCGGCACAGCCCTGCGCAAGCGTGCCGTCGAGTTTGACAAGAGCGTCGAATCCATCGACCTCCAGGCCATCCAGCGCCGGCTGCAAAAGCGCGGCGGCTTCTTCCGCTTCACGTCCATCAAGCCGCTCACCGAGCGCATCGACGCCTTTGACGAATTCCTGCACCGCAAACCCGGCAAACAGGCCAATCCTTCAAAATAGACCGAAAAGAGGAACCGATCCGATGAAAAAGCTGATCGCGCTTATTCTTGCTGTAATGCTGCTGCTCGCCTGTGCCATTCCGGCGCAGGCCGCAGATTCCCGCAAGGCAGAGGCCGCTGCGGTGCTCTATGACCTTGGCCTCTTCCAGGGCACCGGCACAAATGCCGACGGCACGCCCGATTTCAGCCTTGACCGCGCGGCGAAACGTGCCGAGGGCGTGACGCTCCTCGTCCGTCTGCTCGGCATCGGCGAAGAAACGCTGAAAAACGCGTCCGACGCGCCGTTCAGCGACGTGCCGGGCTGGGCAAAGCCCTATGTCAACTTCGCCTACGAAAACGACCTGACGAAGGGCGTCAGCGCCGACAAGCTCGGCGCGAACGGCGCCGTCACCGCCGCGCAGTATCTGACGTTCGTCCTCCGTGCGATGGGCTACGTGTCCGGCGAGGATTTCGACTGGAGCGCATCGTGGGCGCTGACCGACCGCCTCGGCATCACGCACGGCGAATACAACGCGAAGGCAAACAAGTCCTTCCAGCGCGGCGACGCGGCGCTCGTCTCGGCCTGCGCGCTGAAGGCCGCATGCAAAAACGGCAAAACGCTCTATGAAAACATCTTCGGCAAGCGTCTGCCGGACGACCTGCGCGCGCAGATCTCCGCCCTCGCGGGTGAGACGGCCCGCCGCGACACCTCCAAGGCCGCGGGCGGCTATGCTTCCTACCTCGACGAACTGGATCTGCCGGATCTTCTCGGCCAGCCGCAGTATTCGCAGAAGCAGATCTGCGCCATGCAGGGCTACACGCTCGACCAGCTCAAGGATGCGATCTACACCGTCCCCGACATGATCCAATACCTTGTCGAAACAAATTATGGCGAAAACCCCGTCTGGGAAAACGACGTCCATTTCAGCGATGGCAGCTATGAGTGGGCGATCAACAAATCCGCCGCCGGTGCGCTGGCCTCCGACTGCCCGAGCTGCGGCGCAGTTTCGAACCTGACGCGCTACATCCTCGAAGGGGACTACGACGACTGCGGCTACATCCTCTGGGGCACGTATGACAAGGAGAAAAACGAAACCAACGGCGGCCACGTCATCAACTTCTATCAGGTCGGCAATCAGTATGTGACGTTCGACTATACGAGCGTCAGCGGCGGCAGCTTCCGCCCGAACGGCACGAACTGCTGGGTCGTCGGCAGCACGAAGGCCATCGCCGAGCAGGCCCGCAAGCAGGAGACCGACGCCTACACCATCCATACCATCGTGCTCGACCGCGGCGCGTACCGGATGCAGCTCCCGCTTGGCTGGCGGAACAAAACGACGGACAAGAGCTGCTATTTCACCGCCGGGGCCTATCGCTATGACGCGGAGCTGCTCTATCAGGACGCCAAATGGCAGCAGTCCTGCCCGAGCTTTGAATATCACCCGTTCTTCGACGATTCCGTCTCCATGGACGAGAGCCGCTATCCCGACTGGGCCTTCGACGGCACGACCGACGAATACGGCACGCCGTCCGACGTTGCGGGCCTCTGCATCTACTATCGCGGTTTCACGATTGAGCCGAGCTATCGATTTGGACCCATCGAAGAAGGGCAGACCATTCAGGTCTATCTGGACGGCGTCCGCCAGACGAATTTCACGCTCCAGAATAGCAGCCCCGCCACCTGCCGCCTGACGGTGCGGGAGGACGGAACCATTGTCTGCGGCCGCGCCAGCGCCGACACGACCATCTACATCCGCTGCGGCACGTCCGAGGGCCGCTACATCCTCGGCGGCCCTTAACCGCCCGTTTTTTTGAACCCATTCTTTTCTTTCTCCCTCAGAAAGAAAAGAACGGTTTCAATCTTCCAAGAAAAGAAAGAGGGCATTCAAAATCGGAAGTGCATCCCGTGCCGCCATCGCGTCAGAAGAAGCCAGCTCCATTCCATTTCCGCCGGGGCGGCGAAAACTCCATATCCGCAGCCTTCTTCTTCCTTCCCAAATTGTGACCGTTTCACTGGGTCACAATTTGGCCATTTGGAATTTTACAACGCCGCACGCTATCTTGATGATGGCGGTCATTTCTCTGCCTGCGAATACGGCAAAATCTAAGACTTCCATGCGCCGCAAGTCCAGAGCAAGGCTCTGGTCGATAGAAGGGGTCCGGGGAAACCATCCGAAAGGTTTCCCCGGTCGTCTCTTTCTTTTCTTGGCGGCGCGACACGGTTCTTTTCTTTCTCCGAATAGAGAAAGAAAAGAATGGGGTCGCAAAACCCCGCTCGCTTTACATTTTCCGCCGTGTGTGCTACAATAAAACATCATTTTGAGGAGTGTGCCCTTATGCAGAAAAACGTGCTGGAATATCTCGAGGCCTCTGCACGGCGCTGCCCGGATAAGACCGCCTTCACCGACGGCGCACGGAGCTTTACCTATGCGCAGCTACTCTCCTGCGCGAAGGGCCTCGGCACACACCTGGCCAGAACGGCCCCCTGTCTGCGCAGCCCCGTCGCGGTGCTCATCGGCCGCACCGCAGAGAGCATCGCGGCCATGCAGGGCGTGCTCTACGCCGGCGGCTGCTATGTCCCGATTGACGACCACATGCCAGAAGCGCGTATGCGCAAGATCTTCGAGCAGGTGCGCCCCGCCGCCATCGTCTTTGCCGAGGCCAACCGCGCCGCGGCCGAGCTGGTCGCCGACTGCGCGCCGCTGATCTTCATGGAGGATGGCTTCCAGACCGAGCCTGACGAGGCGCTCCTCGCCGCCCTCCGCGAACAGGTCATCGACCTTGATCCGCTCTACCTCCTCTTCACCTCCGGCTCCACCGGCACGCCCAAAGGCATCGTCATCCCGCACCGCGCGATGATCGACTTTGCCGACTGGATGAGCGAATTCTGCGGCTACACCGAGGACGACGTCTTCGGCAATCAGGCGCCGTTCTACTTTGACCTCTCCTGCAAGGACGTCTACCAGACGCTCCGCCTCGGCGCGACGTGCCGCATTTTCGATAAAAAATACTTCACCTTCCCCATGCTCCTGCTTCAGGAGATGGAGAAGGCCGGCGTCACCGCCATCAACTGGGCGACCTCAGCGTTCCATCTCGTCGCCAGCTCCGGCGCGCTTGAAAAATACGCGCCCACCACATTAAAAAAAGCCGCCCTCGGCGGCGAGGCCCTTCAGGCCCGCTACGTCAACGCCTGGAAGGCTGCCGTCCCGGGACTCTCGGTCGTCAATATGTACGGTCCGACAGAGACGACCGTCGACTGCACGGCCATGCACCTCACGCGCGACTATCGCGACGACGAAGCCATCCCCATCGGCGCAGCCTGCCGCAACATGCAGATCCTGCTGCTCGGCGAGGATGGCCAGCCGGTCGAACCCGGCCAGCCGGGTGAGATCTGCGTCCGCGGCACCGGCGTCGCCAGCGGCTACTTCGGCGACCCGGAAAAGTCCGACGCCGTCTTCATCCAAAACCCCTGCAATCCCTATTTCCGCGATATTCTCTATAAGACCGGCGACCTCGCCGTCCAGCGCGAGGATGGTCTGCTCTATTTCCTCTCCCGGCGCGACGGGCAGATCAAGCACATGGGCTACCGCATCGAGCTGGGCGAGATCGAAGTCGCACTGCACAGCGTCCCCGGCATCCGCGCCGCCGCCTGTCTCTTTGACCAGACACGCGACCGCATCCTCTGCATCTACGCCGGTTCGCCCGACAGCGCGGAGCTGGCGAAGGCCATGCGGAAGCTCGTGCCGAAATATATGCTCCCGAACATCTATGAAAAGCTCGACGCGCTGCCCTACAACGCCAACGGTAAGATCGACCGGGTGCAGCTGAAGGAGCGATACCTGCATGCAGAAAATTGAGGCGTTTACACAGGCCGCCGGACTGCTTGGCGCACAGCTCCGCCGCGGCGTCGTCACCAACAGCTTCCTCACCGCTGCCGACTGTGACCGCGAGGCCAGAACGGGGCTCTACGTCTACGAGGCGGACGGCGAGCTGCTCGTCTTCCGCGACCGGGGGACACATTATATCCTGAACTTTTTCCTGCAGCAGGGCGCACGGCCCGCGCTGCCGGAGCTGGACAAGCCTGTCGTCACCGAGCTGGCCTACCGGCCTAAAGACGCCGACGCGATGCGCAGTGCGGCGGCCTATTTCCGCGAGATCGGCTTCGAGGAAGTGCTCCGGCGCACCCGCAGGACGCGCAACGGGGTGTCTGCGGGCGTTCAGCGGGCCTCGCAGCAGGCCGTCAGCGCATTGCGCAGCGGGGTGTCTGCGGGAGCGGCAGTGGGGGAAGCTGCCGTCATGGACTTCCTGAAGCAGGAATTTTCAACGTTCACAGGCTGTCTTCCCACGGAGGACACCTTGCGCGAAGCCCTCGCCGCAGGACAGATTTTATGTGCCCAAGATGAGCGTGGCATCTGTGGCCTGCTGCACTTTGCGCCGGGCCGTGCCGCATCCGAACTGCGCCATCTCGCCGTCCGCGCGGACTGCCGCCGGCAGGGCATTGCAAACGCACTCTTTGACGCCTACATGTCCGTGACCGGCGGGCAGAAAAGCCTCGTCTGGGCGCGCACCGGCAACGAAGCTGCCGAACGCTTCTACGAAACACACGATTACCGGCCCGACGGATGGAATTCCGTCGTGCTGCAATATGGAGGAACCGAACAATGAGAGAACAAATCATCGAGATTTTAACCGAAATCTGCCCCGGCGTGGACTTTGAGCAGGAAACTTCCCTCATCGACGACGGCCTGATCGACTCGCTCGACATCGTCGCCGTTGTGACCGATTTAATGGACACGTTCGATGTCCAGCTCGGCGTGGATGACCTGACGCCGGAGAACTTCAACTCCGTCGACGCCATCTGCCAGCTCATCGAGCGCGCACAGGGCTGATGGCATTTACATCCGCCGCGTTCGTCGGGCTGACGGCGCTCGCCGTCGTGCTCTATTACGCGCTGCCGAAGCGCGCGCAGTGGTGCGTGCTCCTGCTCGCCAGTCTGGCGTTTTATCTGGCGGGAGGCGTGAAGAGCATCGTCTGGCTGGTGCTGATCATTCTCATCACGTGGACGGCCGGGCTGCTGCTCGGGCGGCAGAACGTAAAAACGCCCGCCGACAAGGCCGAAAAGGCAGCCATCCAGCGCCGCAAGAAAATCATCTCAACTTTCTGCACAATTTCCTGTTTTGGCCTGCTTTTTGCGGTGAAATATTGGAATTTCACGCTGGAGCTGCTGCCCACGGCGCTGGGTTCGCACATCCCGCGCTGGGATTTCCTCGTGCCGCTCGGGCTGTCGTTTTTCATTTTCCAGTCGATGAGTTACGTCATCGATGTTTACCGAAACAAGCAAAAATGTGAGAAAAATGTGCTGAAATACGCACTTTTTGTCTCGTTTTTCCCGCAAATGGTGCAGGGGCCGATCAGCCGCTATGGCCAGCTGGCCCCGCAGTTGACCGCCGAGCACAGTCTCTGCTGGGCGGACATTCAGATGGGCGTCCAGCTTGCGCTCTGGGGCTATTTCAAAAAGCTCGTCATCGCCGACCGCGCCGCGATTCTGGTAAACAATGTAATTTCCGAAAACTGCCCCTATGGCGGCGCCGTGATCGCAACTGGAGTTTTCTTCTACTGCATCCAGCTGTATTGCGACTTTTCCGGCGGCATCGACATCACGCGCGGCGTGGCGCGCATGTTCGGCATCGACATGGTGCAGAATTTCCGCCGTCCGCTGTTCGCCACATCCCTGACCGACTATTGGCGGCGCTGGCACATCACACTCGGAAGCTGGATGCGCGACTATGTGTTCTATCCGCTTTCCCTGTCGAAACCGTTCGGCAAACTCGGAAAATGGGCCAGAAAACACCTGAAGGGCACGCCCGGCAAGATCTTTGCGACCTCCGCCGCGACCTTCATCGTCTACCTCATCATCGGCATCTGGCACGGTGCCAACTTCCGCTACATCGCCTTTGGCCTCTGGAACGGCACGCTCATCACGGCCTCGCTGCTGATGGAGCGCCGCTTCCTCGCGTGGAAGTCCGCGCTGCACATCAACGACAAGTCCACGGGCTGGCGCATCTTTATGACCGTGCGCACGGCGCTGCTCGTCTTCATCGGCCGCTACTTTACGCGCGCGCCGCGCCTGACAGTTGTATTTTCTCTGCTGAAAACCACGGTATTGCACCCGAATTTCGGGGAATTGCCGCACAAAATTCTGACGCTCGGCCTGACGGCGGGCGATCTGCTGATCGTCGCGGCGGGCATTCTGATCGTTCACATCGTGGAGTTTTTTGAGGAGCGCGGTACCGACGTCTGCGGCTGGCTCAACGCGAGAAAATCGTCCGTGCAGGTGCTGATTTTGCTGGTTTCTCTGCTGATTCTGGCCTTTTTCGGCATTTTCCGCAGAGGCTATATTTCGTCTGAATTCATCTACGGGCAGTTCTGAGGAGGGCCTATGAACGCGAAAAAATGGGTGCTGACCTTCCTGCTGCTTGCGCTGGTGCTGGTGCTGGGCCTCGCGGCGTTCAACTACGTCACCGACCCGTTCGCCGCCTTCGGCGACAAGTTTTTGAACTGGTTTTCCTATGACGAGACGAACAACCCGCGCGTCGCGAAGATCAGCTATCTCGAGCAGCACCACGACGAATATGATTCCTACATTCTGGGCTGTTCTTCGACCAGTTCGCTCCAAGTTTCGGATTTTAACAAACTTTACGACGCAAATTTCTATAATTTAATCATGTATGGCGCTGACATGCGCGACTGTGAAAAGATCGCCGATTACCTGATCGAACACTATGAAGTCAAGCACCTCGTCCTGAATGTCTACCTCGACAACGGCTTCACCTATGACGACGAGACGGACCGCCTGACGCGCAACCTCCATTACCTGACCGACCCGGACACGTCCGCGCTGTCCTTTTACACGCGCTATCTGTTCTGCGACCCGCGTTACGGCTTTGCCAAGCTGAAAAATCTGCGCAATGACCGCCTGCTTCCGCAGAGCTTCGACGTGTTCAACGAGGTCACAGGCGAATATGACAAGCGTGTGCGCGACGTCGAGCCGATCGGCAGCATGGACACCTATCTCGAAGCCTATCCGGTCTTTGCCGACTATCCAAAGACCGGCGACTTTGTCCTCGGCCAGACCGAGAACTGCATGAAATCTGTCGCCGTGATCAAAGAACGCTGCGAAGCGGCGGACGTTGAGCTGGTCGTCGTGGCCGCGCCGGTCTACATCGACTATTTCCAGAACTTCCAGGCTGAGGATGTGGCGAATTTCTATTCGTCTCTCGCGAAAGTCACCGATTTCTGGGACTTTTCGTGCAGCAGCGTGAGCTGTGAGCCGCGCTATTTCTACGACGCGACCCACTTCCGCAACGCCGTCGGCAGCATGATTGCCGCGCGCATCGCGGGCGACGATTCCGTCTACATTCCGGACGATTTCGGCACTTACGTCACGGCGGACACGCCAAGCTCCTACTTCTCCGAGGTTTTGCAGGCCACGGCCCTGCCGGACGAGACGGTCAGCCGTGACGTACCGGTGCTGATGTGGCACAATCTTGCGCAAGAGTCCAGCGGCGACATGACGATCTCCGTGGACACGTTCCGCGCGCAGATCGAGGCGCTGCATGAGGCGGGCTTCAAAACCGTCTCGCTCCAACAGCTCTACGATTATGTCCATTTTGGGACGGAATTGCCGGAAAAACCGATTGTTTTGACCTTCGATGATGGGTATTTCAGCAATTACGAGTATGCGTTTCCGATCTTGCAGGAATACGATATGCAGGCGACGATCTTTGCCATCGGCGTCTCCGTCGGCAAGGACACCTACAAGGACACCGACCACGCGATGACGCCGCACTTCGGCGCGGACGAGGCGCGGGAAATGGTGGATTCCGGCCTGATTTCCGTACAAAGTCACACATTTGACATGCACCAGTGGCCGCCGTTTGAGGACGGAAACGCACAGGTGCGCGAGACGCTTTTGCCGTTCGACGGCGAGGCCGATGCCGATTATGAGGCGGCGGTCGAGGCCGATTTCGCCGAGAGCCGCGAGCTGCTCGAATCCATCACCGGCCAGCCGGTCAACGCGCTGGCGTTCCCGGAAGGGGCTTATGTCACGCTGACGCAGGACGCGCTCCGCAGCGCGGGCGCAGGGCTGACGTTTACGACGGTCCGCGCAGTGAATACCGTGGTCAAGGGTCTGCCGCAGAGCCTCTGCGCAATGCCGCGCTTCGGCATGACGGAAAGCACGGATATGACTGCGCTGGTTGCCGAATTGGAGCAATGACAAACCCGCATCCCCAACTGGGGATGCGGGATTTTTTATTGCTGCTCCAGAAAGTTGCCGAAGGCGGCGACGGTTTTGAAATAATAGTCGCAGTTCCGGCGCATATAGCCCTCGATCTCCGGGATGTCGTTGGCCCAGCCCGCCGCCGCGAACGGCACGCCCGCCGCGCGGCACATATCATATCCGGGTTTCAGGTCATCCAGCATCAGCAGCTGATCCGGCGCAAGCTGAAATTCTGCCATGATCTGCTCCAGCGGCCAGACGTGCGGCTTGCGGTGCTCGGGCGGAAGCTCCCAGCCGAAGATCAGATCCGGCTCCGGCAGGCCGTTTTCGCGGTAATCGCGGCGGATCACGTCGCTGACGGAGTGGGAGATGACGGCGATCTTGCCGCCGCGGGCCTTGTACCGCTCCAGAATTTCGCGCATCCCCGGATACGCTTCCGGCACCCGCGTCGCGACCCAGTTCTGCCAGAACTGATATTCCCCCTCCAGCTCCTCGTCGGTAAAGCCCAGCTCGTCTTTGAAGAGCGGAATGATGCCGGGGTCGAAATTTTTCCGGAAATAGTCGTCCAGCGTATACGAAAGGCCGGGGCGCACCTGCGCCAGATAGGCCAGAAAGGACGGAAAATGGATGACAGCCGTGCTGTTGACGACAGTGTCGTCGTGGTCGAGCACCAGACAGGGAAACCGCATAACGCACCTCCGGAAGATGGGATATGGACAAGCATAGCATGTTCTGACGGGTTATGCAAGAAAAAAGATTCTGAAGTTTTGCGGCGAAGGTTTGCTATTTTGAGAAATCTATGGTATACTCTGAGAAAATAGCAATGCTATACCCGGCGGAACGTCGGAACAATTCACCAAACAATCGGAGGGAACGGCATGGAAGAAGAAAGAATGGAACAGCCACGGCGCAGAAGAAAGCCGAAGAGCTTTTTCCGCCGCCTTTTGGAGCTGCCGAAGAAGACGCTGCTGACGCTGGTCGCGATCCTCGTCGTCTTTGTGGCGGTCATTGTCATCATCTCGAAAAGCTGCTCGGCCACACCGGACACGACCGTCACGGCACAGGCGTTTTCCACGCAGACGGAGCTGAAGCTGCCGCTGTCGGTCAAGCTCAACGAGGGCGATTATCTGTCCTACGGCGGCTATCAGTTTGAGACGTCGAAGAAGATCGCCTCGCTCGTCAAGACCATCACCAAGAACAACGACGGCGTCACCGCGACGAGCTTCACGAACGCGCACGGCACGTGCTACCTCTTCACGAAGCAGACCGAGACGGGCGTCGACCACTGGGCGCTCTATCCCAAGGACATCGACAACTATTATATCTTCATGGGCACGCACCGCGAGGTCGCGCTGGACGGCAGCCGCCTCGACATCCTGCTGCCGCTGCACCTCGTCTCTGACAGTGCGCTGATGGACAACATGGGCGGCCAGATCCAGCTCGACACGTCCTATGCCTGCGGCTACGACGGCCTCAAAGAGGGCGAGACGCTTGCCGCGCTCTTCCGCGCGTACTATGAAGAATCCGGCCTCTACACCGTCACGAGCAGCGACGGCGGTTTCACCATCGTCCCCAAGGGCAGCGACAAGACGCTGATCTTCACCTTCCAGGAGGACGGCACAAGCGGCATGTTTGCGGTCTCCGTCCCGGTCGTGACCGAGCCGGAGCCGACCAGCGCCGCCAGCATCCGCTATGAGCAGGGCGAAGCCGTGCAGCTTCCTGAACAGGACGCCATCGCCCTTTCGGAGATCATCGTCAACGCGAGCTATCGTCAGACCGAGCCGATGGATGACATCACGCCCTATGAGGTCGACATGGAAGGCACAACCTATCGTATCAGCTTGACGTGGAGCACCGATACCTGGAGTGCGACTGTCCGCGGTGATTCCGGCCTTGCCACGCTGACCACAAAGGATTCCTGCATGGTCGCGGCGATCATCGGCGCGAACGACGCGGGCGGCGTTCCGGCCCGCGACGACGCGAGCTGGTTCGGCGACCTGAGCGCGGACTTCTCCGCCGCTGCGGCGCAGATGGTCACAACGGGCGACATCAATGTCCGCTCCGCCCCGTCCACGTCCAGCACGATTCTCGTGACCATGCCGCAGGACAGCTCCGTGGCCGTCATCGGCATCTCGGACGAATGGTGTGAGATCTGGTACAACAACCAGCGCGCCTATATGTCCAGCCAGTATCTCAAGACGCCGACCACCGGCGCATAAGAAAATCAGAAGCGCCCGCCGTGATCTCTCGCGGCGGGCGTTTTTCATGGGCGGCCATTCGACTTTTTCACGGATACGGTTTGTAGGGGCGGACATTCTCGCCCGTCGACCTCTCCGGCTCGGCACAGCCGAGCCACCTCCCCTTACGAAGGGGAGGCAAGCCGCTGCGGCGGGAAGGGCTGGTTCGTTATTCCACCTCAAACGGCGGCTCCTCGAAGAACGTCCCGAGATTCAGATACGCGACCTTCCCGTCCCGTACCATGATCCGCAGCTTCGTCCGTCCCTCACCGATGGTGAAGAATGTCCGCGGAATTTCCACATCGTCCTGCACGAGCGTACTGTCCTTCGTCTCCGCGTCCGGATACGCCGCGCGGACCTCGTCCTCCGTGCTGCCGATGCCGATGCCCTCCACTGTCTTCCATTCGACGTTCGGCCAGACCGTGACCTCGTCCAGCCGCCATCCGTCGCCGAAGTCCGCCAGATCGAGCTTCACGGAATAGAGCAGATCCGGCGTATTGTTGATCTGATAGAACCAGCACACGCGCAAACTTCCATCCGTCTCTTCCACCGGCCCGCTGTTGCTTTCCAGATCCGGCGCACCGAGAATATCCTGGATCTCGTCGCCCGTCATGCCCAGCGTCAGCGGCCCGATCGTCCACGTCTCCACGGAGTCCGCCGGTGTATCCGTCGTGGTCTCCGCCTCCTCCGTCTCCGCCGGGGCTTCCGCGTCGTTTGCCGCCGCATCCATCATGTCGTCCGCGCCTTCCGACTTCAGCGCACCGTTTTCCGCGCTGCCGCTCTTGGCGTCCTCGGTGGCCTGCATCATCGCCGTCTCCGGCGCGGCCGCGTCCAATGCCGCGGTGGAATCCGATGTGTTGCCCATGCCCAGGGTCACGAGCCTTGCCAGCCCAACCGCGATCAAGCAGCACGCGGCCAGCGCCGCGATCCCCGCCCACCGGACGGGCTTTTTCTTTTGTACGGGTTCGTCCGCCCGCGCGATCAGATCGTCGCCGACGTTGCCGATGGCCCGAAAGAGCTTTTCTTCTCTCATACGGCGATCCCCTCCTCTCCGAGGAACTTGCGCAGCTTTTCGCGCGTCCGGAACAGGATGGACTTCACCGTGTTTTCCTTCATGCCATACCGGCCTGCGATGACCGAGATGGAGTCGACATACCAATACCGCCGCAGAAAGAGGTTACAGTCCTTCTCCGGCAGCGTCCGCAGAAAGCGGTCGATCGCCGCGGCCAGCTCCTTTTGCTCCAGCGCATACTCCACGCGCTGCGCCGAGGGAATACATTCGCCGAGTTCATCCAGCGCCAGCGGGAGCGCCCCGCCGCCGCGCTTGGCCGCCTGCTGATATTTGCAGCGGTCGAAGGACAGGTTCCGCGTGATGCGCCCTAAAAACGCCGACAGGATGCCGGGCCGCTGCGGCGGCATCGAGTTCCAAGCATGGAGCCACGTGTCGCTGACACACTCCTCGGTATCCTCAAAATTCCGCAGAATATTCCGGGCTATGGTACGGCAATAACTGCCGTACTTTGCATCTGTCTCTGCAAGAGCCTGTTCCTTTCTCGCCCAATAAAGATCAATAATTTTGGAATCCTCCAATTTGATTCCCCCTCTCATCCGAAAAGACGAAAAATTTGGCCGGTGGTTTCAGTATAGCATGGAAAAATGCAAAAGAAAATGCTATACTTGTAAAAAACAACAAGGATGGTTTTCATGGAACTTCGAATTCTGGCCGTCGGCGACGTGGTGGGTCTGCCCGGCCTTTCGTATCTCAGCCGCCACCTGCGCAGCCTGAAACAGCTCTATAAGATCGATTTCTGCGTCGTCAACGGCGAAAATGCCAACGGCGTCGGCATCCTCCCACGCCAGGCCGACCTGATCTTCGACGCCGGGGCCGACGTCATCACGCTCGGCAACCACACGTTTGGCCGCCGCGAGATCTGCCCGTATCTTGACGACAACCGCTATATCCTCCGCCCGGCGAACCTTGCACCGAGCCTTCCGGGGCACGGCTGGGGCGTGTTCGAGACGAACGCCGGGCCGGTCGCCGTCGCAAATCTGATCGGCCGCTGCGCGATGGACTTCACGCCGGACAATCCGTTCCGCGTCGTAGATAAGATCCTGAAGGATGTTGGAACGATTCCTGTTCTCATCGATTTTCACGCCGAGGCCACGAGCGAAAAGCTCGCGATGGCCTACTACCTCGACGGCAAGGTCTCGGCCCTCTGGGGCACGCATACGCACGTCCCGACGGCGGACGAACAGATTTTGCCGAATGGACTCGGCTATCAGACCGATCTCGGCATGACCGGCCCGGCGCAGTCCGTCATCGGCATCCGCCCGGCGCAGTCCATCGCCAAATTCCGGGGCGAACTGACCAGCCGCTATGAACCGGCGGATGGGCCGGTTCAGCTCTGCGGCGCGGTGTTCACGGTCGACACGCGCACCCGCCGCTGCACCAACGTAGAGAGGGTGAAGCTCCTTGATTAAATTGCTCCACGCAGCCGACCTGCACCTCGATTCGCCGTTTTCCGGACTCAGCCCCGAGCAGGCCGCCGCGCGCCGCAAAGAACAGCGCGAGCTTCCGGCGAAGCTCGCCGAGCTGTGCCGCATCCACGGCTGCGACGCGCTGCTCCTCGCGGGCGATGTGTTTGACGGCGAATCGGTCGCGCCTGAAACCGTCGAGGCCCTGCTTGCGGCGTTTGCCGCGTGCCCGTGCCCGGTTTTTCTCGCGCCGGGAAACCATGACCCCCTCTCCGCCGCCTCGCCCTATCGCACGGAGCGATGGCCGGTGAATGTCCATATTTTCGCCTCGCGCGCCATTTCGCCCGTTGAACTGCCGGAGCAGCACTGCCGCGTCTTCGGCGCGGGCTTCGAATCGGCCTACGAATCCGGCCTGCTGGGCGGCTTCTCCGCGCCGCAGGACGGCTGGGTAAACGTCATGGTGCTCCACGGCGACGCGTTGAACCCAAACAGCCCCTACAACGCGGTCACAAAGGAGCAGATCGCCGCCTCCGGACTGCACTATCTCGCCCTCGGGCACATCCACCAGGCGAGCGGGCTGCTCCGCGCGGGCCATACGGCCTACGCCTGGCCCGGCTGCGCGATGGGCCGCGGCTTTGACGAGCTGGGCGAAAAGGGCGCGTACCTCGTCACGCTGACGGACAGCGACTGCTCGCTCGAATTTTTGCCGCTCGGCGGGCGGAGCTACGAAATTCTCCGCGTTCCCGCAGGGGACGATGCTGCCGCTGCGCTGGACGCCGCCCTCCCACAGAGCGCCGCCCGCGACATCTACCGCGTCATCCTGACCGGCGAAGCCGCGCGGCCAGATCTGAACGCGCTCTATGCCCGCTTCGCACCGCGCGTTTTCAGCCTCACGTTCCGCGATGAGACCACGCCGAAGCGCGACCTCTGGGCCGGGGCAGGGGAGGATACGCTGCGCGGACTCGCGCTCGGGAAGCTCCAGGCGGACTATGACAACGCGCCGGATGACGCCGCGCGGCGCACCGCCGCGCTCGCCGCGCGGATGCTGCGCGCCGCCATCGAAGGGAGGGACGAGGCATGACCATTCTCCGTATGCGCGCCAGCTTCGGCTGCCTGGAAAATGCCGAGTTGACGCTCACGCCCGGCCTCAATGTCCTCACGCTCCCGAACGAGAGCGGCAAATCGACCTGGGCGCAGTTTTTGCTCGCGATGTTCTACGGCGTTGACACCGGAGAGCGGGCGAAGGCCGGCTCTATTCCCGCAAAGACGAAATATAAGCCGTGGTCTGGCGCACCGATGGCTGGTGAGATCGAGCTGGACTGGGAAGGACGCATCATCATCCTCGAGCGCACGAGCCGCGGCCGCATCCCGATGGGGCAGTTCCGCGCGTATGAAAAGGACTCTGGCGTCCCGGTTCCGGAGCTGACGGCGGAAAACTGTGGCCGCGTCCTGCTCGGCGTGGAGCGCAGCGTCTTTGAGCGCAGCGCCTTCGTCCGGCAGCTCGGACTCGCCGTCAGCGCGGACGACGCGCTGGAAAAGCGGCTTGCCAGTCTCGTCACCACCGGTGAGGAGACCGTCAGCGCCGCCGAGACGGCCCGGCGTCTGCGCGACCGGAAAAACCGCCTCCGCCACAACAAGACTGGTCTCATTCCGGAGGCGAACGCACAGCTTGCCGCCGTGGAAGCCTCGCTCGCGCAGCACCAGCTGGCCGCGCAGCAGCAGCAAACGCTCCGTGCCCGGCAGCAGGAGCTGGCCGTGCGCCGCGCGGAGCTGCTGGACATTCAGGCCGGTCTGACCATTTTGGATAATCAGAAGAAATTGCAGCAGAAGACCAACGCAAAGGCTGCGTTGATTGACGCGAACAATCGCCTTGCCGGGGCACAGGCCCGTACGGCGAAGCTCCCGCCGCGCGAAACGCTGGAGGAATTGCAGACGCGCATCCGTGCCGTCGAGGCCATGGACATTCCGCCCGCACCGCCCGAACCCGGCGCCGCGCCGGACTGCCCGGAGGCCTTCCGCGGCGTTCCGGAGGATCGTCTGCTGGAGCAGGCCGCGCGCGACGGCCGCGAGTTCGACCGGCTCACCGCGCTCCGCCGCCGTCCTGTCATTCGGGACGTGCTGGCCTTCGTACTTTTTGCGGCAGCCGCCGTGATTTTCGGTGTTTTCTTAAAAAATCTGCCGCTTTGCGCCGTCTGTGCTGCGCTGGCCCTCGCCGGAGCTGTCAAATTTGTCTTCGACCGCCGGCATAACCGCCAATATGAGGCCAATATGGATGCGGCCCAGGCGCTCCTTGTACGCTATGGGAATCGCAGCCGCGACGAATTTACCACGCACGCAGCCGAGTATGCAGCGCGCCTCAACGCGTGGCGGCAGTCGTGTGAGCAGCTGTCCCACGCCGCCGCGCAGCGCCAGCGTCTGCTGGATGAAAAGAACCGCCAGACTGCGCAGCTGATCGGCAGCGCCGCGATGCTGGCGACGGACGTGCAGACGCTGGACGATGCGGCCCGCGCCGTCGCCGCCGCGCTTGCCGCGTGGAGCGGGTTGGATGCAGCGGGCGGCTCTGCCGCGCAGGCACAGGCGCAGTATGACGCGGTCAGCGCTGCGCTGGCGGATGTGCAGGAACAGCCGCTGCCCACGCGCGACCTCTCCGCGTACAAGCCCGCTTCTGTCCGCGCGGAGCTGCTGCGGACGGAGATGGAGGGGGCCTCCATCCAGTCCCACCTCGACCAGAACCGCGGCGCGCTGGCTGCGCTGGGCGACCCGGCGGCTCTCGCCGCAGAGCAGGAGCAGCTCACGGCTCGCATCCGCGCGCTGGAGGAGCAATACACTGCCGTTGAACTGGCCGAAGCGGCCATTCAGGATGCGGCGGCAGAAATGCAGAGGCGCTTCGCCCCGGCGCTCACCGAGGAGACGGGCAAGCTCTTCTCCGCGCTGACCGGCGGGAAATATGACCGGATGCTGCTGGATCGCCAGATGGATGTCATGGCGGGCGAGACCGCCGAACCGGCGCTCCGCCCCGGCGGGTATTTGAGCGCCGGGACGCAGGACGCGCTTTATCTCGCGCTGCGGCTGGCTGTGTGCCGTCTGGCCCTCCCGGCGGGGACGCCGGTCGTGCTCGACGACGCGCTCGTCTGCTTCGACGACACGCGCCTCCGCCGCGCGCTGGACGCGCTGCAATTCGAGGCGCAGACACGGCAGATCCTTTTGCTCACCTGCCAGAGCCGCGAAGAGCGCATCCTGCATCCATAACAAAAAATCTCCGGAAAGCCCATGCTTTCCGGAGATTTTATGTTTTACAGAACGCCAAGATGCTCCAGCAGGATCTTCACGCCGAGCAGGATCAGGATGATGCCGCCCGCGATCTCGGCCCTGCTCTTGTACTTCAGGCCGAACACATTGCCGACCTTCAGGCCCACCGCAGACAGAATGAACGTCGTTGCGCCGATGAAGCTGACGGCGGCGGGCAGATTCACGTCCGGCAGGAGCGCGAACGTGATGCCGACGGCGAGCGCGTCGATGCTTGTCGCCACGGCGAGCACCAGCATCGTCTTGAACGAGAACGAGCTGTTGCGCTCCTCCGATGTTTCCTTGCTCAGGCCCTCGCGCAGCATGTTCCCACCGATGAGCGACAGCAGCACGAATGCGACCCAATGATCGACCGACGTGATGTAGGCTTCAAACGTCGAGCCAAGGAAATAGCCGATCGTCGGCATGAGGGCCTGAAAGCCGCCGAACCAGAGGCCGATGGTCAGATAGTGCTTCCACTTCAGCTTCTGCGTAGAAAGCCCCTTACAGACAGAAACGGCGAAGGCGTCCATCGACAGCCCCACCGCGAGCAGGAATAATTCAACAAGTCCCATTTGTTCACCCTCTTGAAAAGTAGGACTAATATACCATCTCTGCCCGGAAAAGTCAACAAAATCAGGAAGCGGAGTTCAGCGGTTTACCGCTTGCATTTTTCTCTGCTTCCCGCTACAATAGGGGATAGAAGCATCACACATCAGGGTATCTCACATAAGCGTATTTCATAAAGGAAGCTCTGATTTGATTGCCATGGGATCACTTCAGAGACTCCTTAAAAGCTGGAGGACAATTTATGATAGATCGTGAACCGACGCTGGTCATCATGGCCGCCGGGATGGGCAGCCGCTTCGGCGGACTGAAGCAGATGACGCCCGTCGACCCGGAGGGGCATTTTATCATCGACTTTTCGCTCTGCGACGCGCACCGCGCGGGCTTCCGCAAGGTGGTGTTCATCATCAAGCGCGAGCATGAGCAGGTCTTTCACGAGACGATCGGCCGCCGCATGGAGCCGCATTTTGACGTCCGCTACGTCTATCAGGAGCTGACGAACATTCCGGACGGCCTCGCCGTGCCCGAAGGGCGCGTCAAGCCGTGGGGCACGGGCCACGCCGTGATGTGCTGCCGCGGCGTAATCGACGGGCCGTTCGCCGTGCTCAATTCCGACGATTTCTACGGGCCGGAGGCATTTTCGGCCATGTATCAGTTCTTGAGATCCAACGACGATCCCGCCTGCTATGCCATGGTGGGCTATCACCTGCGCAACACGGTGACGGAGTTTGGCTCGGTCGCCCGCGGGATCTGCGACGTGCAGGATGGGATGCTGCGCGACGTGGTCGAGCGGACGAAGATCTTCAAGCGCGGCGCGGACGCGGCCTATACCGAGGACGGCGAGACGTTCTATCCGCTGCCCGGCGAGAGCGTCGTGTCGATGAATTTCTGGGGCTTCACGCCGAAGATGCTGGCGGAGCTTTGGACACGTTTCCCGGACTTTTACGCGAAGGAAGTTCCGCAAAACCCGCAGAAATGCGAGTTTTATCTGCCGTCCGTCGTCAATGCGCAGCTGCAAGCCGGGACGGCCCGCGTGCGCGTACTGCCGTGCAGCGAGGTCTGGTACGGCGTGACCTATCACGAGGATCTTGCCTCCGTGCAGGCCGCGATCGCGCGGATGAAGGCCGAGGGCCGCTATCCGGAGGATCTCTGGGCCAAATAAAACGAAGCGAGCGCCGTGCGCCCGCTTCGTGATGGTTGGTTGTGTAAAAAGCAGCTTGTTTCCCTAGGCCATGGCATCCCTCCGTTTCTGCGTTTGTAACTTCTTGTTTCTAAATTTTTATTGAACTGTTTCAAGTATACCAGCGTCCAATGACGGATGCAATAGCTCAAATCTGAATAAATTCTGAATTTTTCGCTTACACCATCAAGAAAGGATACGCCATGAACGAGAACAATAACAACTGGTTTTACCGGAACCGGACGTTCCTGTTCGGCTTTACCGCTGTACTGATCGTGCTTTATATTGCGATCTCCATGCTCGTCCCGCACCAGACGCCGGTTGCGTGGTCAGGCGAGGCAACGGAGTACGCGGTCAACGACGAAGATTTTGCCGAGGTACACACCGTCGCGCTCGAAGGCACGCTGACGAGCAGCGTCATCGGCGGCACGCGCTTCGACGGGACGCTGACCATCTCCGGCTATGACGAGCTGGACGGGATGACGCTCCACCTCGAACGCAAAAACAAGCGCTGGCAGGGCAACTTCAACACCGCCGCCGGCCAGCCGGTGACCACGGTCGTCCATGAGATCTACGGCACGAAGGATTTTGAAAACCTCATCCTTGATCTCTGGACGAGCGTCGAAGAAGCGGACGATGGCCGCATGCACTACGAGTTTGATCTTCCGGTTGCGCACGTCCTCGCGTTTGGCGTGGATACCCGCATGGCCGCGCTGCGCCGCTACCAGAGCTATGTTGATTTTGCACAAAAATAGCAAAACATTTTTGTGCGATTCATAGAATTTCCCCCTTGCATTTTCCCCCTGATTCGGATACACTGTGTTCGGTTTTAAGAGATGTCTAAGAAATTACAAGGAGGTTTGGAACCATGAAACTGAAAAACATCAAAGAAGTCGAAGCGTTCCGCAAAGTCATCCACGAGTGTGAAGGCGACGTGTACCTCAAAAGCCCGGAGGGTGACGTGTTCAATCTGAAAAGCTCGCTGAGCGAGTATATCGCGCTTGGCCGCCTGCTCGGCGAAGCCGGCGACAGCCTGGAGCTGTTTGCGTCCCGCCGCGAGGATGAGGCCCGCCTGATCGCGTTCCTGAACGAGGTCGACAAGGATGAGCTGAAGCAGCTGGATGAATACGTTGCGGATATCTGCAAGCACAAGAAATAAACGAAAAAGCCTTCGCCGCCGGAACCTTATGGTTCCGGCGGTGTTTTTTGCGAGAAGGATACGGTTCGAACGCGCATTGCAGGGGCCGATGCCGAGCGCAGCTGTTCGCGACGAAGGAGCGTTACAGATGC
>ERZ772880.959-NODE-959-length-26034-cov-3.127449_pt1 | contig 26034 bp, 41 predicted proteins | sample MGYA00580577_ERZ772880 | MGnify/ENA primary metagenome ERZ772880 (study PRJEB29015, sample SAMEA2737705) | human gut metagenome | biome: human gut; feature: human-associated habitat; material: faeces | place: China | collected 2012 ... | reverse complement strand
GCCACCGTCAAGGCCGCTGCCGCCGCTACCGCTCAGGATAGAGCGGAAACAGCAGGGCAGGCTGCGGAAACGGCCATGCAGACGGCTCAGGCCAAGGCGGATGCGGCTGCCGTGAGCGCCGACAAGGCGCGGATTTCCGAGACTGCAGCCGCAAAGTCGTCCGAGAGCGCCGGACAATCCAAGTCGGCGGCATCGGCATCCGAGAGCGCGGCGGCACGGTCGGCGGCGAAGGCAAAAGACAGCGAGACCGCGGCCGGTGCCAGCGCGGCCAGCGCGGCGGCGGACGCCCAATCAGCCAATACCTCCGCCAGCACGGCCACCGGCAAAGCGCATGATGCGGCCACATCGGCCGATAAGGCCAAGGCCAGCGAGAACGCCGTCAAGGCATCGGAGACGGCGGCGGCCAAGTCCGCCGCGCAGGCCGCCGACAGCGCCGCAGCAATCCCGAAATGGATCCAGTGCACGGACGCTGCCGACGCCGCCGCCAAAAGCGCCGCAGACCCGCTTAACTTCTACTGGTGGCCAAGGGAGGCGGCATGAGCGGCGCCAGCATCATGGGAAGGCAGGTGGGCGGAGCGTGCCGTGCGGGCCGCATGATAGGACTCTCGCATTCCGGCACACGCCTCGTACTGCCCAATCCCGCTGACAATCTCATCGTCAACGGCGGGTTCGAGCAGGTGCTGACGGGATGGACGGCGATAGGCGACGGCTCTGTCGTCACATCATCATCGGCAAATTCTGCCGTCCACGATCCGCATGGCGGACTCGCATGGTATATGAGCCGCAGCAATGACGGCGGGGTGTCGCAGACCGTGGCCGTCAGCCCCGGCTCACGCTACCGCCTCGACTTCTGGCATGCCGTCGGAGATGGAAGCTCATGGCGCAGAGTCACGGCGACGGTCACGGCCGGAGACGCGGTGGTGGCATCAACCAAAACGCCAATCAGGGCTGATACGCAATGGTATGAAGTCACTCTCGACTTCACCGCGCCCAAGGACTGCACGGCCGTTACCGTCACGATCACGGAAAACACATGGCTGAGGGTCGATGACGTGAGCCTTGTAGAAATCATCTAAGGAGGAATCATGGCGGAACAGCTTCGGGGGGGGGGATGCCTCCACGGGCTTGAAGTCGCGGGAGCCTACCATGCCGGGAAAAAGATAGGACTCGGCAAGGCGGGGAGCCTGCTGTTGCCCGCGCTCGGCAGGAACCTCATCACCAACGGAGACTTCGAGACAGGCGACATGACCGGCTGGAAGACCAAGGGCAACAACGTCATACAGACCCGCGAAAACAGCAAAAACATCGTAGAGCCGCACGGCGGAGACTATTGGATCATGTTCGGCGGCCGCGGCAGCATGCTCCAATCGTCCTTTTTCACGGTGCAAGCCGGTATGACGCTCGAGATTAGCCTATGGAAGGCCGACGCCTGGGAAATGCGCAAACACGTGGTGTCCATGGCGCTCCCGGACGGCACCGTCGATGACATCATCAAGCTTCCGGCCATCGACCACGAGGACTATTACAAGTGGCAGCGTTTCTCGACTACGTGGACGGTGCCCGAAGGCATCACGAGCGCCTCCCTGCGAATCAACACCGTAGACGGCTTCGGGCGCTTCGACGACATCAGCGTGCGGCAGATCATCTAGCAGATCATCTAAGGAGACAATAATGACCGATTATCCGCTTCGTGGGGGGGGTATGCGTCAATGGCCTGCCGGTCGCCGGAATCTATCATGCCGGCCAGCGCATCGGGCTGACACACGACGGCGCACTGCTCGTGCCGTCCGGCAAGAATCTGCTGAACTACGGCGTCGCGCAGGCCGGGCACATGATCGCGTCCGTCATCGACGATGGCGGCCTGCGCGTCGCCGCCACCGCGCCGATGAACAGCTGGATCGGCTTTCGCTGGAAGGCCGACATCGCACCTGAGCTTCATGAGGGAGACAAGCTCACGCTGAGCCTTGAGGACGGTGATACCCTTAACGGCATCTGCTTCCAGGTCTTCTTCTATGATGCGGCCGGCAAAATGCTGCAGCGAGCCACCTTCACCAAGGACAACATAACGTCTCTGAAAAGTCTCACTGTGCCGGCCGACGCCATGACATACGACACTTGCGTCTTCACCTACGGGAAACTGTCCGAATCCACAACGAGCATCCTGCACCCCCAGTTGGAGCTGGGCGATAAGCGCACCTGCTGGGAGCCGCCAGAAAAACTGCGGGGGGGGGGTAGCGGCTGACCTCAACCTGTGCGGCGCATGGGACAACTGGGGCTCGAAATTCCCGACATGGGAAGTGTCCGGCCATACGGCGCATGTCGCACGACCGGACACGGCGACCGGATGGCAAGCACGAAGGATGAGCGCCGTCACCCTCCCGGCGGGAACCTACAGCGTGCGCGTCGACATCACCGGCACCGCCGACCTCGCGTTCGAGGTGCATGTCGGCGGTAGGGTCGCCTTCTACGCCGGAAGCGACTGGCGCAGATTCACCCTGGACCAGCCGACTGAAGTCTACGTGCAGCTGGCCGTCAGTCCCACATGGACAGGCGAAGCCACCCTCACGCCCGTCATCCTCGAAGGCGATTGGACAACCACCTGACATCCTATTTTCCAACAAACCGCAAGGCCATCCCACAGGGGGTGGCCTTTTCTATTGCCCCGAATCGGGGCGGGAAGGAGAGGAATTTGAGCATCCTCAACAAAGGCAATCCGAAGCACATGAAACCCCGCCGACGCTGGCGCACGCCGCTGACAGCGCTCGCCATCGCAGTCTCCATGGCATTCGCCCCGGCGGCGATGGCCGACATGGACGGGTACGACATTTCGAACTGGCAGTGCGGCATTGACACCGCGACCGTGCCGGCCGATTTCGTCATCGTCGGCACCACATGGGGTTCCGGCGGCGTGTACGGCGGGTGCCTGTCCAACGGCGTCAACACCGACGCCAACCGTCAGCTCGCCGGAGCCATCAACAGCGGCAAGGAGACCGGCGTCTACCACTACGCGCTCGGCGGCAACCCGGAGACCGAAGCCCGGTTCTTCGTCGACAACGTGCGTGGATATGTGCACAGGAGCGTACTGATCCTCGACTGGGAGGCGCAGGACAACGCCGCCTGGGGCGACAAGCAGTGGCCGCGCCGCTGGGCGCGCGAGGTCAAGCGTCTGACGGGCGTGAACCCGATCATCTACACGATGGACTCCGGGTACTGGCAGGTCGCGGGCATGGAGGCGGAGCTGGACTGCGGCATCTGGATCGCACAGTACGCGACGAACCTCGTCACCGGATACCAGACCGCACCGTGGAACATCGGAGCGCGCGGCGAGGTGATGAGGCAGTACACGTCCAACGGCAGTCTCAGCGGCTGGTCCGGACGCCTCGACCTGAACAAGTTCCGCGGAGACCGCGCGGCATGGCGCAAGTACGCGAACCCCGACGACAGGGGTGCGGCGAGCCTGCCGAACGTCAAGCCGACGCCACAGCCCACAACCGCTCCGACGGTCGACCTGGACGCTTTGGCCACGCGCACCATCCGCGGCGATTTCGGCAACGATCCCGCACGCCGGCAGGCGCTCGGTGCCAACTATGCGGCGGTCATGGCCATCGTCAACCGGCGACTGTCCGGCAGCGGCGTCACGACGCCATCTGGCAACACCGGCTCGTACTGCGTCGTGGTCAGCTCCGGCGACACCATGGGCGCGATCGCCTCCCGGACCGGCCGCACGCCGGCCAGCGCGTGGAGCGTGCCTAGCGGCAACATCAACCGCATCTGGCCAGGGCAGCAAGTCTGCTACGGCGGTTCGACCGCTTCCAGCATCGGTGCTCATGTCGTAACCACCTCGCACGTGGTCACCGCGGGCGAGAGTCTGTGGAAGATCTATGGTTCCGGCTGGCCGGCCGCGGCCCAACGCAACGGGTTGCGTGCCCCGTACACGATTTATCCCGGTCAGGTCTTGCACTGACCGGCCTCGAATTTTAAGGAGGTGTGGAATGGGCGAATCCAATACCAATGGCTACCTGCTGCCGGACAAGGCGTATCAGGCGCTCAAGTGGCTCGCGTTGATCGCTTTGCCTGCGGTCGCATGGCTGGTCGGTGCGGTCGGCCCGCAGTGGGGATTGCCGTACTGCGGTGAGATCGTCACCACGATCAACGCGGTCGGCTTGTTCGTCGGCGCTCTGATCGGCGTGAGCCAGCTCACGGCAGCCAAGCCGGACAGTTCCAACGAAAAATAAGTGTTGCACCTGTTTCAGGCCCAACACTTAACCGTGAGTGATTTTCGTACCCTCATGTAACGCGCGCCCCTCTCTCAGCATTGCTGGGGGAGGGGCTTTTTCTTTATTCCGCATACAAACCGCATACAAAGACCGTCACGTTGCGTTCCATACAGTCATAACCAGTCACAACTTACAGGATGGCAAAAGCGTTGAAATACCAACGTTTATCAATCTCCAAACATTCTGTCAAACCAAACCTAAAAACCACCAAATATAACAGAATGTCGCAGGTTCAAATCCTGTCAGCCCGACCGGAGCCCTTGGAAACATTAGGTTTTCAAGGGCTTATTTTTTCCGTCGAAAACAATCCGCATACAAATGCATACAAACGCCGCGGAACCTCCATGCCCGATTCACACGAGTTCGCGCTCGCGGAGGGCTCCGATCGCGTCGGCCACGTCGTCCAATCGTTCCGGCCAGAGCGCTGTGTAGGTGTTCAATGTGATGCTGGGAGAGGAGTGGCCGAGCTGCATCTGCAGGGTCTTCACGTCCGCGCCCTGGGCGATCGCGAAGCTCGCGTATGTGTGGCGCAGACTGTGTATGGTCACGCCCGCGTCCTCCATGCCGGCCGCTTTGACGGCCTTGTTCCATATCCTTGTCCGCCACGTGTTCGTCCAGACGTTCCCGCCACGGGTGGCACGGAACAGCCAGTCGTCATCACCCATGCCATCCATCTGCGCCTTGATCTGCGGCATGAGGAACCGTGGTATCGCGATGTTGCGGGCCTTGCCGTTCTTCGGTGTGCCGAGCATGTTGCCGCCGTGCCCGTCGTCAGTCCATGTGCGGCCTATCCTGGCGCGCCGCTTGTCCGCGTCCACGTCACCGACCTTGAGGGCAAGCGATTCGCCTATGCGGCATCCTGTATAGGCCTGCCATCTGACCAGCAGACCGTCCACCGGCTTCCCGATCTTCTCCGCCTCGTCCGCGAGCAACTCGACCTCGCGGACCGAGAGGAACACCATGTCGTCGTCGGAGGCGATCTTCGGCACGGTGACCCTGTCCACAGGATTCTCGCCGATCCACCCGTTCGAGACGGCGTAGTCAAAGATGCCCTTGAGGACGACTTTCATGATATTGCGGATGCTTCTCGCGCTCAGCGGCTTCGAATCACGTCCGTCCGGCAACGCGGCCGGATAGCCACCGTCCATGAGCTGGCCGACCCACTCCTGCAGCATGTCAGGGCGCAGCTCCCGCAACGTCATGCCACCCCATTTGGGCAGGATGTACAGGCGCAGCTCCCTCGCATACCGGCCTGCGGTGCCGGGTTTCAGATCAACCTTCGACGCGAGCCATTCGCCGGCCACGTCATCCAGGACACGAAGCTCCTGACGAGGATCGCGGTAGCGTCCTCGCCTGATGTCGTCCTCCATGGCCGCGGCATATTCCTGCGCTTCGGCGAGCCTGGCGAACTGCTTCGCCCTCTGCACACGTCTACCGTCCTTGACGATGGTCCAATGACAACGCCAGCGCATCCCGACTCCATAACGGCTTTTACGCCACTTCTCAGGCACATTGGCCTTCATCGGATCGCGTGAGTTAGCCAAAGAGCGTTTGGCCGCGCGACTCGGCGGATTGCCATCATCGTCATTCTTGAGCCACAGATCATCAATGGTCACTTTCATGGCGCTTCTTCCCACATGTTTTTCACCCCGGCGCTCGCGGTATGCGGGTGGTCGGGGTCTTTTTTTATAAGGAATCCGAAGGGGTATAAGGCTCTATAAACACGTATAAAGGCGTATAACTATTGCACGCACACGCCGGAATCGTACAGCAGCTGCCGGTAGTCGTTCAACACCTGGATGGTGACTCCCAATTCCACTGCCATCATCCACGTATTGCCCTCGTACACCGTCTCGGCCATGCCGTAATCCACTGGCGATATCAACGCCAGCGCGGTCTCCCTGCGACACCGGCGCTCGCATTTGATTCCGTATTGGCTGCCACAGCCGGGGTCGTGGTGTCTGGCATGGATGAGCTCATGGCACAAGGTGCAGCGGCGTTGGAATCCGGCCAGCCGTTCGTCGAGGATGATGAGGCGGAGCGGATCGTAGTAGATCCCGCACCTGTCTCCGGCCAACCGGCGTTCCTCGATCCGGACTCCCAATGTTTCCGACCAGGATGTCAGGATGCTGTCATTCACCTGCTTCGGTATCCTCGTTTCTGAAGCCGGTTCCCTCGATGCGCTTCTCGTCGCGCTTCGCCCTGCGCTCGACCTTCTTGATATCCTCCATCGCCGGAAGGTCCTCCGGCGCGATGCCACGGCTGAACAGGCTCTTTCGCACGGCCTTGTTGTTGTCCACATGCTCCCGCGTGATCGCCGGCGTCCCGTGCAGGTCCCGTTCCTGGATCCCGTAGTTCGTCATCTGCGTGGCGAGCTGCTTCGCCGTCACGGCGATCGGATGGAGCACATCGGCCAGCGGACGGTTCTTCGGCACATCGAGCTTGAATTTCATTTCCGTCGTGCTCATGCCGAATAGCGCCTGATCGCCGCGTGAACGAATCACGCCGAAGTCCTTCTCTCCGACCCCGCGCTTGTATGCGAGCGAGCTGAGCTGCTTCTCCTCGGCGGTCAACGCGTGCCTTCCAGCGATGCGCAGGATTTCGCCCATGCGCTGCTCCAGAAGTTCCGCGGTACGTGTCTGCACGGCGAAATAGCTTTGCAGCAGCGCGACCTCCTCTTTGCGTGGATCGCCGTTCTGGGCCACCAGATAGCAGGCGTAACGGGTCAGCTTCACATCATCGATGGAACGGATGGCGCCGCTGCCAAGCTCGACGTCCCGTTTGGCATCGCGAAAATGCGCTTCGACCGGCTGCCCGGCGTTCTGGCATGCCGATTGGGCGCGCTGTATTACTTTTGCGAAGTTCTCCCATTTCGTATAGCCCATATACTTCATCAGTTCTCTTGCGTGCCAGAATTCCACGCCATTCTCATCCTTATTGAGGAGCGTATCCAAGGACGCGGCGTATCGGGTAATGGTTTCCTTGTCCATATTTATCCTTTCCCAACCATTTTCCTGACGTCGGCAAAATGGTCTATTGCTAATGTTTCCAATGGTTTTTGGCAGGATTGCCGTTCACTGCTTGGCGGTCTTCACCACTGTGGTGGTGCCCATCGCGGTGGTCTCCCAGCTGACGCCGTCCGCCTTGGTGTAGGTGAAGTCCTTGGTGGCGTCCTGTGAGCCGAGCAGGGACGCCTGCATCGCCGCGGTGTCTCCCTGGCTCGTCCACTTCCAGTCACCGGCCTTGTCCGGCGCATTGTAGGAGCCCTTCCAATACAGGCTCTTCGTATCGCCGTTGTCGCTGACCCACTGGACGGTGATCGTGTCGGCCGTGATCTCGGCCTCCATCCAGGAATCCGTGCTGCCGGAGTTGGTCTGCTTCCACGTGCCGGTCAGATCCGCAGGCTGTTCTACCGGCTTCTTCTCTGCCGGCTTCTTCGTCGTCTGCGATTGGCTCGTGCTGCCGGCGTCGGCGGTTTTGGCGCCACTGGCGTTGCCGCATGCGCCAAGCCCGAGAATGAGCAGACCGGCGACGGCCGTTGCGATTGTCTTCCTGTACATGGTTTCCTTCTTTCCTTGGTTGATTTGCATTAAAAATTCAATCTCTTGGCGTTTCCGCTTCGAGTGTCTTGTCCGGATCCTTGTTCGCGGCTACGTCATAGTCCTCCGGGTGCGCGGCGATACGGTCGATGAGATCATCCGTGATCTGAGACTCGCGCTCGCGAGCTTCATTGCGCGCGGCTCTAGCAATGAATTTCTCGGCTTCCTCAATGAGTTCATGTGGATTAATACCGAAAACTTCTGCTAGCTGAGCTATTTGCGTTACTTTGATGTCGCGCTCGTTTTTCAGCATTCTGATTAGCGTTCGCTCTGGTACGCCAGACTTCTCCGAAAGCTCTTTGATGGTTAATCCTGCTGCAGAACGTTCTGCAGCAATTGCTTTAGCTGTTGCTTCATTAATGTCCATATGGACAGTATAACGACTGTAAATTTGCTAACAACTGCCCGTTTAGGCGTGTTGCACTTGCATACTGCCCAAATGGGCATTAGTATGCAAAACATGGACAGCATGAAGTATTCAGCAACAGTTGCAAAACGAGTTGACAAGGCTCTTTCCAGTGCGAAATTCAGCGTTTCTGAGGCGTCGGAGAAGTCTGGAATCCCTCGAGTCACATTGACAAGGAGGCTTAGATATCCAGCGTCATCGCCATTCACTGTTCGTGAATTGCATCAAATTGCTGAAGCGATTGGGTGTGATGTCAGTGAGTTCTTCGTCAGAGACAAAAAATCATAAGTCGCCGACGCATGAATCGAAAGGGGAATCCGAAAATGAGCATCAACATTCCGGCCGAGACGGAGGATGAATCCACGAACCCGATTTCCGTTGAGGAGTTCGAACGCCTGCACCCGGCGATGCTGGGCGCGATAAGGGAGGTTATCCGCGAGGAACTGGCCGCCTGGGAGGAGCAGCCGGTGTTCGACCATCCGCAGGACATGCTGCTGGGCGGTTCCGAGGATGGGCACCCGCGATTCAAGGTCACCCCGGCGTTCGGTGACGGCAGGTTCCTGCTGACCATTCAGCTCGGCACATCGTACGGGTTGAGCTTCCACTGTGATGCGCATGATCTGCTCAACCTCGTGAATCTCGTGTCCGCGCAGGCTCTGAAGGAAAAAACATGATTGCGAATCTGGCTTTCGGACTATGCATCTGCTCACTGGTCGTCATTTTCATCCTGATCGGCATGAGCATCCTGCTCGATGTGTTGCTCTGCGCTGGCGGGGAAGTGGCTGAATTGCTTCTGATGCCGTTCTTCACGGTTGCATGTGGCTTCCTGTTCTTCGGGTGGCCAATGGCTTACGGGCATGGAGGAATTGTAAGGAGCATCATTCTGATGGCCATTACTGCTGTGACCGACATCGTGGCAGTGGTCGAACTGATTTTGTCGGTCATCGATTCCGTCGCAGGAACGAGATCGCGTTCCGCTTCAATCGGGAAAGCCTATGTGCAAGTCGGGTCTCGCGGAAATGCGTCAGCCGATACAAGGTCAGATTCATGCCGCGATCATGCTCCGGCTCCGGCAGGGGCTTCCAAGGCTGACGGTCGATCTTCCCCTGTACGCGGATGCGACGGTACACACGCCTGCCCAGACGCGTTGGCTGGAGCGTCCAGTGGATCACGAGAGCCACGTCATCGGAATCCATCCATACCGCAACCAGAACCGTCTCGCCGGGAGCGACGACATGAACGTTCGAAGGTTCCACGGCGGCGCGGTTGATTCCGTTGTCCTGGACGGTAACGATTGCAGCTTCTCCACCATCAACAGTGAACGACACGTTGAATCCATCGCCGTCCCCGTCGTTGAGAACGCTGAAAAGCCTATCCGGGGTACCACGGCCGTTATGAGGCGTCCACGATTCCAATCCATGCATGAGCATGCCCTGCACGACATTGTCATAGTCAAGGACGAACCATCCTGCCTGCCGCCGGTTGCGGTGCGGCCACCACACGCTCACGACAGCGGATACGACGGCGATGACCGCCGACGCCCAAGTCGCCCAATCACCAATTCCAACGGAAGAAAACATGAGAACGATTCTAAGGAGAATCTGATGAACAACGAAATCCGGAAGTTCGACTTCAGGGGCGCGGCATTGCGCACCTTGACCGATGAGGCGGGGGAGCCCTGGTTCGTCGCCAAGGACGTATGCGACATCCTCGGGACAGATACAAGGGACTTACACAAGATTCTTGAGTCTGATGAAATCACCAATGTGGATAGTATCCACATTGCTCAGAATGGCGGTAAAGCTCCGCTCATCATCTCCGAGCCTGGTCTTTACCGTCTTGTGATGAAGTCTCGGAAGCCGGAGGCCAAGGAGTTCCAGCGTTGGGTGACGCATGAGGTGCTGCCCCAGATTCGCAAGACTGGCGGCTACATCCCGACGTCCGAGTCGGATTCTGATGAGGACATCATGGCCAGGGCCGTGCTCGTCGCGCAGAAGACCATCAAACAAAAGAACCAGCAGATCGCCTCGCAGCAGTCGCGCATCGACGAGCTCCAGCCCAAGGCGTCCGCGTGGGACAACTTCGTCGATATCGACGACGCGCTTTCCGTTCGTGATTCCGCGAAACTGCTCAGCAACCTGGGTAGGCCTGTCGGGCAGACGGAACTGTTCGAATGGCTTGACCGGCATGACTGGATCTTCCGTGAGAACAAGCATTGGTCCGCGCGTCAGAGCCGTATCAACGCCGGGCACCTGATGATGGTTCCGCCGAAGTCGCATGGGACGCATAAGGACGGGACTCCGTTCGCGTTCCCGCCGACGGTGAAGGTCACGAGGAAGGGTCTTGCCCTGATCGCCCGCCGGTTCGGCGAGGAAACGCTCCAGCTCGAATATCCGAAGGCGGGCGCGTGATGATTGTTGCAACCAAGCCAAGCGCTCTTAGCGTGGTGGCGTCCATCATCTGCGCGATATCCGGAATCTGGACGTTTGCCTGTGGACTCAAATCTCTGAATCAATTCCAGATTCTTCTTGGCTGCTCCCTTCTGCTCAACGGATTGCAGATTGGCGCTAGATGGGTGATGCTGCGGGAACTGAACAGGAACTACCTGCTCATGCGCCGATCTGTGCTATGTACGGAACAGCCGCGAGAGCAAGAGCGGGAATCTGAACGATGAAATCAGCGAACATCCCACCCACGTATTTCTCCTTGATCTTCTGCCAGCGGGATTGGTCCTTGGTGTGCGATTCGGCGATGTACAAGGCTCCAAGCAGACGCTGCATGGCGTCATTGAGCTCGAACGAGCCGCAGCTCTCCCAATCGTTGACGCATCGGCGAACCTCGGTCGTGAGATTAAGCACATACGACTTCAACGCCGCCGGCATGCTCACATCCTCTTTCAGGCACTGCTCGATTTCAGAAAGGAAGCCGGAGATGTTCTCCCTGTCCTTGTCCTCCATCCGCACATCCAGCTCTACCCACCTGTCGGCGATGGTCTGCAAAGCCAGAATCGCCGCGGCATCCAACCTATTGGTCGCACCGGCCAACGTGCTGAAGTTCATACGATATCCGTTCGCGTCCTCCGAGAATGATTCCCACAAGGCTTTCCAAATACCGGGCATCTGTGATTTCGCCATGTCGAGGCGTTTCACGCCACGAGCGATCAGCGTATCAAGTGTTCTTTCGGTGCTGCACATGGCCGTGTATGCGGACAGCACGTCCTTCCGGAATCCGTCGGGCTGCTGCTCGACCTCAAAAAACTGCAGTAGGTATTCGGCTGCATTCGACATTGATTCTTCTCCTAACTGTTCGGCCCGCATGTCGCAAATGCGGGATGACACCGATTTTAGGAGAGGGCCGGGCGGTTCTCCTAACGCCGCCCGGCATCACACACGCAAAGGAGGCGCGTGATGGAAGACGATACGACGTTCGCTGCGCTCGCTGAGGTCCTGAAACCGATGAACACGACGAAGGACATCGCGGACCGTTGCGGCATCAAGGAGGGCACCTTGGCGTACTGGCGTGGTGCGGGAATCGGCCCGAAGTTCGTGAAGGTCGGACGGACCGTCATGTATCCGAAGGAGCCGATGATCGCCTACTTCAAGGAACACCTCTACCAGAGCACATGTGAATACGAGGGAAAGGAGTCGGCATGAAAACGATTCGCAAGGCCTGCGTGCAGGCAGTGTTCGACGAGTTCGAGACCCAGGGCGAACTGGTCCACCCATTCAAGGACGGGGATGTGGTGGCCATGCGGGCGCTCGGCCACATCGTCGGCTACGTCGACCTTGACGTCACCGGAATCGTGGACCTCATCGTCGACACGATCAACAAGGAGCTGTGACATGGGCATCAGACAGGCCGTGAGGCTGAATCCGCCGGCGCCGCCGAAGTCAGGACGCCATGACCCGCATAACGTGCTGCTCGCGTCGAGTGGCTTCTACGTCCGGGTGGACGTGGACGGATTCGCCAGACTCATCGACGGCATCCAGGAGATAACGCTGGCGGAATTCACCGCCGAGGAAAGCAAAGACATCATTCACACACTCATCAACATGATCGGAGGTGCCAGATGAGCATGTTCGCGAATGGCGCGCTGCAGATGCGCGTCCGCAAACACCAGAACGAGACCAGCGACCACCACGCCGAAATCGAAGTCAGCTTCTTCACTACGGCCGGGCGCACCGATTTCACATTCACGAAGATTGACGTCCAATTCATGCGACGCGAATGCAATCGCATCCTCAGGGAACTGGAGGAAAACAAATGACCGACAACGATTATCGCATCGAGGGCAGGTCCGAAAAGGTGAGGCCGAACTACACGCTGCGTCGTGTGAAGTTCGCGGCCGCCGTGGTCGGCCTGGTCGTGAGCGTGACGCTCATGCTCACCTGGCATGACTCGTGGAACATGGCCGGCGCGCTGCTGGTCGAGGGCGTGTATCTCGCCACCGCGTTGTGGCTGGTGGTGCGGTTCGCGTCCAGGGACGACGACTGAGGGGAGTGACCGATGAGGGAGATTCTGCCGCATTGGCATTTCAGTCCGAACGCTCCGGTCAAGGACGTCGACACGAAGAAGATGACGAGTGGTGACAGGGCGGTGGCCGGCGCGTGCTGTCGGGCGATGGAGACCGAGGCGTGGAAGGAGCTGGTGATCCTCGAATCGTTGGGCGTGCGTTTCAACGGACTGGTGGGCCGGTTCGTGTCCGAGGTCGCCATGCCGGTGTTGGAGGTGATGCCTGATGACAGTTTCCATCAGGGCGCTGCCGCGCAGTTGACGCACATGGTGAAGACCAGGGATGGTGGCGAGACCATCCGCATCATCAAGACTCTCGCCGTGAAAGGTAGGTTCTAATGGCTGGTGAGACGATCATCGCGGTGGTGGGCAATCTGACCGCGGATCCTGAGTTGAGGTCGACGAAGAACGGTCGGAGCGTGGCTGGGTTCACGATCGCGTCCACTCCTCGCACGTTCGACAGGCAGTCGAATCAGTGGGTCGATGGGGATGCGTTGTTCCTCCGCTGCACGGTGTGGGGTGATCTGTCCGAACATTGCGCGCAAAGCCTGGCAAAGGGCATGCGTGTGATCGCGCAGGGCAGGCTGACGCAGCATTCGTGGGAGGACGAGCAGCATCAGAAGCGTTCTGCCGTGGAATTGCAGGTGGATGAGATCGGCCCAAGCCTGCGGTATGCGACGGCGCAGGTGGCCAAGTCGCAGCGGGGTACGGCTGGAGCGTATGGGAATCCGTCTTCCGCTCCGGCTGGCTATACGGGCGGCACCACCGCTGCTGGCGCTTCGTTGCCGCCGTCCGACCCGTGGGGCTCGGCTTCGGGCTCGTCGTCTTCGTTCGGTGATTTCGGCAAGTCGGAATCCGAACCGGATTTCTAAGGAGAAATCATGAGCATGAAAGCATTGGAGTGGGCCATGTACAACGTGCCCGCCGAAATGGTCAAAGGAGCTTTGCTGCGCATCCTGCTCCTGCTTGCCGACCACGCTGACACGCAGGGCAAGGGAGCGTTCCCGAGCCAGAAGCGCATCGTGGCCCTGACCGGATACAGCCGGCGCACCATCCAGAACGGCCTGCACGATCTGGAGACGGCCGGACTGATCCGAAGGGGAGACCAGCGGATCACCGAGCATCTCGGCAAATACCGTCCGATCGTCTGGGACCTCACGATGAAGGATTTCAGAGGCGCAAAAACTACGCCTCTGGAACAGCAGCCGCAAGAGGCGCAGACCACTGCGCCCCTAAACAAGTCGGAGGGGCGCAATCAGGGGCGCAAAAAAACGTCGCTAGGGGCGCAATCAGGGGCGCAACATGACTGCGCACAGAACCTATATAAGGAAGAACCATATATAGAACCTAGAGAGAGTAACGCGCGCGCGAGAAAACAAATCCCAATACCATCCGACTGGAAACCCACCGAGGAACACCAGGCGCTCGCCGACAGGCTCGGCATCGACTGCGGCATCGAAGCCGACAAATTCCGTGACAGGGCCCTCGACTCGGGAGACCGCTCGGCCGACTGGAACGCGAAATACCGCAACTGGCTCGTCAAAGGCAAGGAACGCGGATTCGCCACGCTAAAAGATTCCAACGCTCGCCGACGGTTCACGTGGGGCAGCGAAGAGGTCAAACGCGTACTCGGCCCGATAGCCTGCGAAGGCACGGACACGTACATGGAGCTCGCATGCAAGGTCGCGGACCTGCTCAACCAGGGCTTGGATCCGGACATGCTGCGCCGTCAGCTCGCGAACGTGCCCGGCGACGTATTGGCCGAACAATTGTTCGAACAGGAGGCGGCGGCATGAACGCCATGACCATCGCACACATGGCCGGCATCCTCACCTCGGCCATCCAGGCCGCCGACCGATTGGAACTCGACGCGCTCAACGACCCGGACGCCAACCTTGACCGTATCCGCGATATCAAACGCGACTGCTCGACATGCATCAACCTGCTCGACCAGTTCGGGAGGGAGCGACGATGAGCGACCGGCAATTCCAGGAATCGAAACACGTCGCCTTGCAACGTCAGGGCTGGCATTGCATGCGTTGCGGACGCAACCTGCACGACCCGACCGTCTGGCCGGGCAGGAGCGGCCACCACCGGCAGTTGCGCCGACGTGCCAACCCGACCATGCGCGACCTGCCGAGCAACATCGTCGAACTGTGCGGGTCGGGCACGACCGGCTGTCATGGTTGGGCGCACGCGCATCCGGCGGAGGCGGAACGGTTCGGCTACATCATCCCGAGCTGGTGTGATCCGCTCAACGTGCCGATACGCGACTGGAACGGCGACTGGTGGTGGCTGCTGGATGACGGCACGGCGCAACGGCTCACTCAAATCGAAATCATCGAATGGCAAAGCGATTGGAAGGAAGAATCATGAGGAAACAGGACAAAGACTGGAATGGGAAGCCGGAGGCGCTCCTGTGGGTCGACGTGGAGACCACCGGAGTGGACCGCGACCTAGACGAACTGCTGGAGGTCGGGATGCGCTGCACGAGCGTGGACGCCACCGAAACGTACGGCACGCTCACCCGCCTGGTGAAGCCGCAGTGCCTCACCCTGGACGATTTCACGCCCGTGAGCTTCTCGATGCACTGCGATTCGGGACTCCTACCCGCATTGTTGGATTCGGATCCGTCACGGGTCAACCGGAAGGCCGTCACGGACGCGATCCTCGAATTCCTGGACAGCCTCGCGCAACGGTTCACGCTCGTGCCGGCCGGAACGAACGTGGACTTCGACATCGACTTCCTGCGCCGGTTGGATCCGGACATCGTGCGCCGCATGTCGTACCGGAAACTGGACGTGACCACATTGCGTCATCTGGCCGACTGGTTCGCGGGCGAAAACCCGTACGGCAGGCATTCCGCCCGGCATCGAGTCCGCTGGTGCATCGAACGCGACATAAATGACTACCGCAGCCTGTACAAGTCCATCACCGGAAGGACCATGTGATGATCCGCGAACGAACGTCCTACTCGTGCGTGTGCGACGGCTGCGGCTGCGAACAGTTCGACGATTACTGGAGCGAGGACGCCGCGCGGGTGCAGGCGGAGGATGACGGATGGACGTACTGCGAGGGCTCGCAGGGCGACTGGAAGATCTACTGCCCGAATTGCCATCCCATGTACGTGTGCCACCATTGCGGACTCGAATCCGACTGCAATGAACCCGGATGGCAGGAGCGTGACGGCCACGTGGACTGCCCCAACCACCTGCACGCCGACTGCCGCGAATGCCGCTGCCACGACATCGGCACCAGATACCGCCTCGAATACCAGGGATGGAGCCACGAACTCGACCTGTGCCCCGACCACAATCCGAAAAGGAACCGCAAATGAGCCCCAAACCCTACGAAAGCCTCGACGTGACCGCCAAGGCCAGCACGAAAGGCAACTGCATCATCCTGAACATCCGAGAAGGCCATTCCATAGGCCCGTACGCATACCAGCTCACCAGCTACAGGCTCACGCCCGACAAGGCCGAACGTCTCGCCGACATGCTCGACACCGCATTGGACGAAGCCGAAAACAAACGAGAAAGAAACCAACCATGACCAACAAACCAATCCGCATACACGTGGCGGCACACGCATGACCACCGCCGCGCTGATCATCCTCACCGCAACCCTCATCATCGCCTACCTGGGAAGCCTCGAATGAAACGAACAGCCAAACACACCGCCGAAACCATCGCCAGCATCCTCGCAGCCATCCTCGCAGCCATCCTCACGACGGCCGCGCTCGCGGGCTGCGGGGCGCGTGGAGAGGGAACCTCCGAACCTGATCCACGGACCAGCACCGCATGCAAGCGCTGGTCTAACACGTCGATGCGAGAATGCGTTGTCGAACTGCAGGATACGCGTCGCGTCACCTGCGTCTCCTCGACCGTCGGCATGAGCTGCGATTGGGCGCACGCCGACGGAGCCGACAAGGAGCCGACAAGATGAGCTACAACGTCGTCACCCAGGAAGTCAGAACGTTCGAGGACATCGACGATGCTGGCGACTACGCGCAGGCCGTGTCCTTGAGGACTGGCGAGCCGGTCAAGGTGTTCCATGCCGAGACCGGACTCGTCGCATTCACCGTCCGCCCAACCACGAAGGACACGAAATGAGAATCAATTTCAACAGTAAGGATGGCGTTTTCGACATCAAAGCTGAAAACGAAGAGGAAAAAGCCCAGCTCAAAACGTCGGCGGCCGCCATCTGCAATCTCATCATCGATTTTTTCGACGCCGATATTAACGAGGCGAAGGTGGAGAGGGAATGAAACGCATCACACTCAAGGACACAAAATGAGCAATCGAAGTTATTTGGTGCCAAGGCCGCCAGCGTTCGACCATGAGCATCCCAGACCGAAGGAGGAAGGCGAGGTGCTGTACTGCGGAAATTGCCAAAAATGGTACGTATCATGGTTTCCCCTCACCGAAGTCAAAACCATATGGGGCCGCCGACCCGAATGGTGGATACGCATCTTCCACCGTAAACCATACGAGACGATCATCCAGCAAATACGAAGGGAAACGAAATGAAAGTGAAGAAAACCCTCATGGGCATGATCGTCAAATGGCATCAGGCCGGATACAGCCTCGATGAGATCTCGCCACTGGTTCCTCAAATCCCCAAAGAGGAAATCAAAGCGATCATCCAACAACACCACGAATAACAAGAAACCCGACCTTCCGGCCGGGCTCCTGACACCACCAGAAGACTACCACGCCGGAGGGAATCGAACAAATGAACGAACAAAACAACGAATCCCAACCAACACCAAACCAGACACAACCAGCACAAACCAAACAAAACAAGCCAGCGCTCGCCGGCATGTGCCGAGTGTGCGGCGGGGAGTGCCGTATCCAGGCCACGATGTGCGACAAGTGCGAGACCGCTTTGAGGGGATGGGTCCACGACTATCCGTCATGGATCCAAGCCCTGCGCGAGTTCCTGGATTCGACGGTGCATTACGGAGGCCACCAGCCTGGACGTGTCAACCTGCAGTCCGCGCCCACGCCGATCAGACTCTCGGTCGTTGACCATCTGCAGGAGATCGAGGATGCGGTGACGTCGTTGTGGTGTCGATTGTATGCGCCGCCGGCCATGCCATGGGCCACAAGCATCGCGGTCCCGTCCATCGTCGACATGCTCAAGGCATGCTGGTCATGCCAGCGGTTGAACCGACTGCCGGACATCGGTTTGATCTGGCATGACTGGGAGCGGTTGGTGCGCAAGACGCTGGCCATCATCGACGTGCCACCATCCAGGCACGGCATCGGCAGGTGCCTGAATCCTCTGTGTGGAGTGGAGCTGAGTGCGGAGGTCGGCGCGGTGAGCGTTGATTGTCCGGTGTGCGGCAACGCTTATCGCGTGGTCGATGTGCGATTGGGTTTCCTGCGGGAGTGCATCGAATCGGGCAGGGCGTTCACGGCGGGGGAGTGTGCGGAACTGCTGCGCGAATGCGGATTCCAGTGCAACGCGAACACGATTCGCTCATGGCGCAAGCGCGGCAGGCTCCAACCGGTTGATGAAAACGTGAAGGGGCAGCCGTTGTACAGGCTTTCCGACGTGCATGGACAGGTCATGCGACGCGACTCGATTTGACAAAATCGAAAGTGCAACGCAAAATTGTCAGTGGATTAGAGGGTCTGAATCATGCCAGTGAATCACGTTCAGGCCCTCGATTCATATCCGGGATGGTTGGCGGAGCAGCCGAATGCACCCGCTCGCTAAGCGGGAGACCTTGACGGGTCCGCAGGTGCGAATCCTGCGCCATCCGCTCCATGACGCTCCGGGTAATCCCCAGCACCCGAAGCGCCATGATCCCCCGGCCGCGTGTAGAATCTGTGGTAACAACCGCAAACTACACCGATATCGTTCAAACTGGGGAGCATGGATGGTCAGAAGTACTGTTGACTACTACGCCTTTACTGTAAAAACGCGGAAAAAGAATCCAGATATTCCTCGCGACGTTCTGGATGTCGGGGGCGGATACAGTGTCTTAGCATATCTATGTTCCTATTTAGAACACGTCAAGGGTACCATTCTCAAAGATGAGAGACGGGAACGAATATATTCCGTAAGCGATTACGAAGTCCATGGACGGCTTGTGCTGATTGATGTGTTGTCCGGTCAGTACGGTGAAAGTGGCCAATTGCTGGACATACTTCGTGGCAACGTTGTTAGAGACATCAATCCCGACGAAGCCGCCGTGAAAACAGTCAGAATAGTTTTTTGCTGCCCTAGAGGCGATGATGTGAAGATGGCGATCTTTGCCGTCGAACACATGAATTCCATTAACGGAAAATTTGTGATTGACTATTTCGCGAAATGCTTACGTGCTTTTATCCCGGGATTGGTCGCGAAAATCGATGGGATTCTCGAAAAGGAAGCGTGGCTGGATTCAAGTAGCCTTGTTTCGATGAAAATTCCCATTAGCAGCACCGACCAACAGCTGACAGTCGATAACGGATTGGACGATGATCCCAAGGAAACGATGTATGGCCGCATGACATTGGTTGTTCTGCCTCCGAAGGGTGTCTCTGTGCTTAATCCGAGATTCTGGCGGGCGCTGAGGAAAAAGAATATGGGAAGGGAAGGGATGCTGACAATTCCGTCATTGAATAATGAATCCATTCCCAAACAAGGAGTCCTGGTCGAGGCTGCGGGAATCGATGGTCGCAAAAAGACGTTCACAATCGGCAATGAGAAGAGTCCGAAAATTCGTGAGGTTATTACCGGAGACGGTGAGCCACGTTTGGATAACGGACAACTAAGGCGTGTACTTTCTGATTCTATCTTTCGCAAATATCATGATGAACAGATTCGTCTTGAAACTGGATGGGACAGTGGAGAGATGCATGAAGAGATACCGGACTCAGAAGTTATTGACTGGAATACATTATTTGAACAGGTAAATCCGCAAAATGGTGATAGATATGAACTTGAATCATAACGGCATCCTCTATCACTACATGGATACATTGGCTCCGAAGATTCGTGAATCGGACGATGGTCGAAATATTGCGTGGAAATACGTATTGCGGGAATTATTGTGTCCGACGATTGTCGCAATATTGGATTTTTGTTTTGGACGGTTTGCGGTAAACGCCGATATTATCGTATCGGCTTTAGGTGTCCTCGGAGGTTTATTGTTCGCACACGCTATCTTCGTATTTGAACTTAGAATGACATATAATCAAAATTTGCGAGAACGCGTGAAAAATGGAGAAATTCAAGCTGAGAATTTAAAACTTACACGACTCGTGGATGACATGTTCTTCAGCGTCGTATACTCGTCGGCTCTTGCTCTCGGAATAACTATATTGACCTCTATGGGGTCTTCCCTTGGGATATATGGTCAATTACCTGATATAGGGAAAAAAGTAGTTTCAGCGATTGTTGTATGGCTAATGACTCATTTAGCGTTCTGCATATATCGGGTACTGAAAATAACGACAAGTGCGTATGGAGAATTACGAAAGAAACGTATCTCATAAGTTCAGCCCCACCTTTGGTGCGGGGCTTTCGCATATTGAGGGAGGTGCATGATGCCGCCCACCATCACGCTCAAGATCACGGACAACGCGGACCGGCAGCTCGCCGTGATGAGCGTGCCTGTCCCGCTGTCGGGTGAGCCGGGCGAGTGCGCCATGTTCGACGCCGAAAAGTTCGAACGACTGCTCGACCGGGCGTCGATCGCGTTCCGCAGGGTGTTCGACGATGAGTGCCAGGAGTAACCCGCGCCGGAGCAACGGGCATCGCAGGGACATGCTGCGCAGGCGCGTGCTCGCCGCCTACGACACGTGCGCCATCTGCGGACGGCCCGTCGACAAGACGTTGAAGTCGCCGCATCCCATGAGCGCCGAAGTAGACGAACTCATACCAGTCTCACGCGGCGGTGATCCATACAGCTTCGCGAACTGCAGGCTCACGCACCGCATCTGCAACAGGTTCAAGAGCGACAAGACAGACGAACATGCACGAGCGCTGCTGGCCGGCAAGCAGACCATCAAACCAAGTTCGATGCCGTTCAGAACGTTCGGCATCTGACCCGATACCAGGGCGGGGACCCCGGGTGTGCCACCCTGCGGCAACCTCGGGTGCAGTGCCGATATTTCCCCCGGAATTCAAACGTCGGAAACAGGGGAAACGACGAAAGGTCGGAAAGCGGAGGTGGACGCCATGAAGTGCGAACTCTGCGGCAAGGAATTCCGGCCTTCCGGCCACGGGCGGCCGCAACGGTACTGCTCCAAATCCTGCCGTCAGAAAGCCGATTATCGTCGGAAAAAGAACAGGCCCGCACAGGACTGGAACAGTAAGCCACCCATCAAAGTCGTGGAAACGAAACAGAAGCCGGAGCAGGACCTCGACCAGCGGAGTTTCGAGAGAATGATGGACGGCAGCATGCTGGACATGCTGCGCGCCAACCGCGACCGACTGCAGAAGGCTATGGACGACACGTCCACACCGGCAAACGCACTACCCGCGATCAGCCGCCAGCTCATCGATGTATGCGAACGCATCGAATCACTCCAAGGCGGAGGTCTGACCGACCTGCTGGACGATGAGGAAGACGAGGTGACGGACGATGTCGGAGCGTCGATTGTCTGAAATCGCCAAGGTCCTCCGCCAGCCGGAAGGCATCGTCGGCAGCGAGTTCACGCGAATCAACAAAGCCGCGCGCAAGGCCGGCATCCGTTTCGACTTGTGGCAGCAGGGCTTCTTGTGGCTTCTGTTCGCCAAGAACACGGAAGGCAAGTACGCGTGTGGCGCGGACGGCGCCGTGCTGTCCAGCTGCAGGCAGATCGGCAAGACCTTCACCGTCGGCACCGCGCTGTTCCTCAAGGCGATACTCACGCCGAACCTGAAGGCCATCTGGACCGCCCACCACACGCGCACCAGCGACGAGACATTCGCGGACATGTGCGAGATGGAACACAACCCGATGCTCGGCAGGTACGTGGAACGCATCCGCAGGGCGAACGGCCAACAGGAGATCACGTTCACGTCCGGCAGCCGCATCATGTTCGGCGCCCGAGAGAACGGTTTCGGCCGAGGCCTGCACAGCGTGGACGTGGCCGTTTTCGACGAGGCGCAGATCCTCACCGTGCGCGCGATGGACAACATGATCCCCGTCCTGAACACGAGCCCGAACCCGTTGGTCGTGTACATGGGCAATCCACCCAAGCCAGGAGACCAGTGCGAGGCGTTCACGGAGAAGCGCATGCACGCGCTGAACCATGACGGGAACCTCCTCTACGTGGAGCTTGCCGCCGACAAGGACGCGGATCCGGACGACCGCGAACAGTGGGCTAAAGCGAATCCCAGCTATCCGAGACGTACCAGTGAACAGGCAATCATACGCATGCGCAACAACCTGTCCGACGATTCGTTCCGCCGTGAGGCGCTCGGCATCTGGGATGAGACTGTCACCGCATACGCCATCGACCCCGACCAGTGGAAGGCCGCGGCCGTCGATGACGTGCCCGAAGGCGGCACGGTGAGCTTCGGCCTCGACATGCCGCCCGACAGGAGCGTGCTGACTATCGGCGCCGCATTGCGGTACAAGGACGGAACGGCCGTCATCCAGATGGCGAACATCAAGGACGCGCGGCAGGCGGGAACCATGTGGGCCGTGGACTGGCTCGCCGAACGCTGGCACAAGACCGCAAGTGTGGTCATCGACGCGCAGTCGCCGGCCATGAGCCTGCTGCCCGACCTGAAGGCCGCACACGTGAAGGTCACCGTGACGAATATGCAGGAGATGGGCCGCGCATGCGGCCGATTCCTCGACATGCTCAAGGCCGGGACGCTCAAGCACCCGCGGGACGAATACCAGCCGCAGCTGGCCGCAGCCGTCAAGGGCGCGACCACGCGCCCATTGGGACAGTCCGGCGCGATCGCCTGGAACAAGCTCGGCTCGGATATCGACATAACCCCGCTCGTATCAACCACGCTCGCCCTGTACGGCGCGTACACGACCAAGCGGCATCCCGGAAGACGACAGACCATCGGAGGAATCTAAATGGACGACATCCAGATGACAAACGTTCCGGATAGCTGGCGGCCGTCCGGAGGATCAGTGGCGCTGACGAAACTGGTTGTGCCCACCAGCATCGACGGGCTTACAGACCAAGAGAACGAACTGCTCGCAGAGCTCGCCGAAGTGTGGACGCGTCATGCGAGCCGCAATCGAAAACTCACCGCATACTACGAGTCGAAAGAGCCGCTGGTCGACTTCGGCCTCACGGTTCCACAGTCCATCAAGGACCACTACACTCCATTGGGCTGGGCGCGCAAGGCGGTGGACATGCTCGCCGAGCTTTGCGTATTCGAGGGATTCGTCTCACCAGGTGTCGATGATCCGTTCCAACTACAGGACTTCATGAGCAGAATCGGCTTCACCAGCGTCCTCCAGCAGGCCATACAGACGGCACTCATTCACGGCTGTTCGTTCCTCAGCGTCATCCAGGACGCGGAGAACAAGGCTCTCATCCGCACCCACACCGCGGAAAGCTCGGCAGCGATCTGGGACTACCCGAACCGACACGTCAAGGCATGCATGGCCATCACCGACGTGAACAACGACAACGAGGCCATCGGACTCGTGCTCTACATGCCGACGCGCAACATCAGCGTGTCCCGCAGTCTCGGCACATGGTACGTGCAAGGATCACAACCCACCGTGAACGGCGAATGCAGCGTGTTCCGCCTCGCCTACAAAGCCACTGAAGTCAAACCATTCGGGCGTTCTCGCATAAGCCGTGACGCGATGAATATCATCGACGGCGCGAACCGCACCATCGTGCGCGCTGAGGCGAACGCCGAATTCTACGCGTTCCCGAAGATTCTGCTCATGGGCACCAGCGACGAGCTCGCGTCCTTGAGCGCAGACGCCGCGCTCAAGCTCTACATGGGCCGCTACAACATGATCAGCAAGGACGCGGACGGTGATTCGCCGACAGTGACCCAACTGGCTGCGTCAAGCATGGATCCGCACCTGACGATGCTGAAAAGCTGGGCCGCCATGTTCGCCAGCGCGATGAACATTCCCGCCAGCTCGCTCGGCATCGTGTCCGACGCGAACCCGACGTCCGCCGACGCGACCGAGGCACAACGTGAGGACCTGATTATCGAGGCGCGCCATTGCGACCGGGATTTCGGTGAATCGATCCTGCAGGCAGCCCGTCTTGTGGCACGGATACAGGATCCATCCGTGCCCGACGAGGAGCTGATGAAACTGCAGGTCGACTGGAAGAACCCGAACACGCCGTCGAGCTCCATGAGCGCCGACGCATTCAGCAAGCTCGCTGGAAGCATCGACTCGTTCGCCAACAGCGAGGTCGGCATGACACGCGCCGGATTGAGCCGAAGCGAGATCGTCCGGCTGAAGGCCGACCAGCGCAAGGCCCAGGCCGGTCAGGTACTCGATCAGATTCGCGGTATGCGCCAACAGACTGAGCAGACGCAGGACGACTGGGAACGCCAGACCGACGCTTCCGCGAAATCAACTGTTGCGTGGGGGGGGGCTGAAGGACAGCTTCGACGCACTGGGAGTAGCGATCAGAGCCGGGGTGACGCCGGAATCCGCGGCATCGACGCTTGGACTGAAAGGCATTGAATTCACCGGCATGACGCCGGTCAGCCTCAAACTACCGGAAGGCGGCGGAAATGAGCCTGAACAGTCTGAACCTGCCTCCGGAACAACGCAGAAGGCTTGAACTCGACCTCAACGGCCTGTACGAGGATTACACGGACACCATGAGCCGCTTGCAAAAAGAAGCTGGCAACAGTGTCTCGGGCCTCGTCTGGGACGGTGAAAGCCAGGAGCTCATCAAAGCGGAGATCAACCGGTACGCGGACGCGGCCAGCAAGCTCGCATCCGACTACTACAGCCATGTGCGCGACCTATGGGCGCAATACGGCGGAATCGATATGCCGGAATACGAGCCGCCTTCCATCACCGCCGACCGCGCGGTCTGGCAGATGGAAGGCGGTTTCAACAACACCGACTTCATGGGATTGCACTACAAGGACGTCATTCCAGATGAAAACGGAGCCGTTCACAACAACGCCGGAAAGACCATCGACGACCTGTGGCCAACGTTCGCCGACGAGGAGCAGGCGCTGGAATACGTGCAGAATCTGATTCAGACCGTCGGGCGGCTGACCATGCAGAGGGCTGTGGCCAACGACCCCACCAAGCCTCGCTGGGCTCGCGTCCCACGAGGGGCTAAGACATGCGCGTTCTGCCTTATGCTCGCCTCACGTGGCTTCGCCTACCTGAGCGAGGACACCGCCGGACGGCAGATGCAATACCATACGGACTGCGACTGCGACATCGTGCCAAGCTGGGGCAGCAGCAAACTCAAAGGATACGATCCGGACAAGTATCGTGAAATGTACCAGGCAGCCAAGGCCGCGGCCGGCGATGACGACGACTGGCGTGACACGCTAGCCCAATTGAGACGCATCTATCACGATGAGGTCAATGATGGCGTGACTGCCCAACCGACGATTCGATGGAGCGGCAAATCGATTCCAATCAGTGCTCACGAACTATCGAGATTGTCGGATTACAGCGTCAGGATGCCTGGAGATAGATTCTCCAACGACGAGAAGATCGCGGCTTTGATGGATTGGACCGGAGACAGCTACAAAAGTATCAACGGCTACCTGTTCGGCGGACGAAACACGTCGAAAGACGTCATCCATCAGGTCGAATGCATCGACGAAGCGATATCCGACCATATCACCCGAGAACGTTTCACGGTCGACAGGCAGATGCGGTTGTCGACGTTCCACGTCAACGACATGGAGTCGCTTTTCGATTTGAATACCGGTCGCACCTTCGAACACATCGGCTACATGGCCACCAGCATTAAGGAGGGAGGCATTGACGTTGATGGGGAAGACCGCATCGCCACAAGAATCCTGGTACCGCCGGGAAGCGCCGGCGTGTATGTGGAGCCGATCACTCAGCATCCGGGAGAATACGAAATTCTCCTGCCGAGAGGAAGGGCTCTTCGTTTCGAAGGGCTTGGAGCATCCGACGGCAGACCGATCGTTTATCTGAGACTGCTATGATTGAGCCTATGGATCGTTCCGACCGCTTCACGTTTATGCCCGGTGATTTGAAGGAAGTCACCGATGAGCGCCATCTTGCGGAAATCAAACGCAAGTATGGTGACATGCTTTATGCCGATGAGGCGCAGGCGGATCAGCAGTTGCGCCCTGATGTGCAGGT
>ERZ772880.951-NODE-951-length-26281-cov-3.938572_pt1 | contig 26281 bp, 15 predicted proteins | sample MGYA00580577_ERZ772880 | MGnify/ENA primary metagenome ERZ772880 (study PRJEB29015, sample SAMEA2737705) | human gut metagenome | biome: human gut; feature: human-associated habitat; material: faeces | place: China | collected 2012 ... | reverse complement strand
GAGAGGACGTTTAGACGCAAGAAGGACGCTGAAGAGCTTAGTTGCGGATTTGAGGGTAATATATTCACGAACTTCAGGATCATCACACGTTGTGCCCAACTGGTTGATCCAGCAAGAGCCGATTCCTAAAGAATGGGCAGCCAGAAACATATTTTCTATTGCACAAGCACAATCCATACCAGCCCACCATTGTGTAGGTTCATTGGATACAATCACCAAAGTCGGAGCATGATAATAACAACAATAGGTCTTGCTATGCCCACGCTCTTGCAAACGGGAATCATCACTTTTTGCAAAAGCTCCTTTAATGCGCTCATTCAGTTCTGTCAATTTATCTACATTTTGAATAGCAGTAAAGTGCCATGTTTCCAAATGCATTCCACTGGGTGCATAAGTTGCAGCTTCCAGAATAGCCTGCAAATCTTCTTCTGAAACTTGCTGACTAGTATAAGCCCGTACGCTACGACGTGCTTTAATGTTCTCTAAAACTTCATTCGTTTTCATGGATAACAAGTTTTTTATATATATCGAATCAAAATTTCACCACAGAATTCTAATTTATCATTTACCTTTTAACTAGCCCAATCTTTGCATTCAGTTTGAAATAATAGACTCCATTCTCTCTCTCCAAAAATCCGTATTTATCCTTCTCCAAAGATCCTTTTTCCAAACGGGTATTTTGAAACAAAAAGTCTTCCATTACTTGCTTTTCTGATTTATGATAACAGAGCACCTCTCCACTTCCGCCCACCAACAGAATACCTTCCACAGCCGAATCCAATCCATTATAAATCTTTGCGGGACGCATACCTAAAGCTAATGCCAACAAGAACTGCTTCATCTTAAACTCATAAAACTTGTGCTTGTTTATCAGTTCATCTTTAATCTTTAACGGATTCATTTGTTTGATAACTTCCGTCAGCTCGCTAATACGAGAGATACCATCCAAATGCATAATACGAACCATTTCTGTCAAGACACGTGGAAAATGCAGGTCAATCATTAGAAGATTGCTACGGAATACCCGGTCGGCTACATCAGAATATTTAAGTACACCACCCAATCGTTCGATCATCATCATTCGCTCGGCAACCTCATTGGGAGATTCAGGCAAAGCATTGATTTTATTCACTGTGGGAGTGGCAAATTTGACTCCACTCTGTTCCAGTTTTAGATTTGCAGCACGTCCTCCGTCCAGTAACGGATTCATTACACCCAACCGTGAACGAACATTAAAACCTCTAAACGGAGCTTCCGGATGCCAAAATGCAATGGAGAAATCAGTACGATCTTCTGTTTTTGCTTCCAAATCGAAAATGGCTGCTTCATCTAAAAACTCTTCTACTCCTTCCGGAGAGGTTACGTCCTCTTCCGAAGAAGATTTCACAGCCCGCAATATCAAATCAGCTACAATACCAAAGTCTTCGCGAGGCATGAATTTAGTTCCGCTCTCTGCTTCTATACGAATCGTATCTTCCTCAATATAATATTGACGTGTTCCATCATGTTCTTCCCGTTGAATCATTGCAATAGGCCAAGATGTTTCTCCCGCCTTTGCGTCTGCTGTGCCTAGCACTACTTTTCCGTCTGTCAGGAGACGAAAGAAAGAATAGAGTTCGCACCATTCTTTTTTGGTTGCTTCGAATGCCATATATCTTTGTTCTTCTTTATTTTACTAATGTTCTTTTTATCCTAATTTCACTAAGAAATTTCTATCTTCACAATGAATTGCTTACTGATTAATAACCTGCGGTAAGGTTACAGGCAACGCAACAGGAGGTACTATATGAGTTACTTCCTCCAAAGGAGGAAGCTTGCCTACTTGTGCAAACAGGGAGTTTCGAATCCATTCTTTAGGAGTGACTATGATAAATCGTCCCGTCCAGCAACCATCAAAATAGGAAGGATTGCCCGGCTGTTTCTTTATTGGATAGCAGATATTTTCTCCTTTACTCCGCATCTCCGGCGAACGTCCGGGGTCATTTACCCACACATGTTTATCGTCAATGCCACGAAGCACCATCCAGTGCCCTCTCGGACCGGGACGCAAACCACGAACTGCTCCTGTATATCTCACATTCACAAGCACAGGTATACCACGATCAATATAATCTTTCAATACCCGGTAATCTTTCTGCTGAAAATGTTCGGCACTTATCATATTTTCATAATAACGTGTCAAAGAATCAATTTCAAAAGAATAATATCCTCCCTGCCCTATCGATGTACGACGACGGAAAGGGGCACGTTTTTTCAGAAAGTAGTTACGCTGATACTCAATCAGTTTCTTTTCTGCATCCTGGGCTGTACGTTGTGTATCGGTCGTCATGCCTTTAAAGTAGTCAAAGATCATTAACGAAGAAGCCAGAGAGCAATGCGAGTAAGGACATCCCGTGATTTTCTGCGAATACCACGGAACAGGGATATTATTAGGAGCGAGCTTTTGAGTCTCCTGTGCTTGTACTTGCGTCTGAACGCTTATCAAAGCAAAGAAGCTTAAAAACAAATTGAAAATTATATGATATTTATTTCTCATGCAATATTTTAAATATCTTACTTACAATACATTCTCATCATCAAGAATACGAGCTGTCTCCACCTTTTCCAAACGAGCACGCAATTTAGGCATCATCGAACGACGAATACGTAATGTCATACTACAATCCATGTCATACGACTGATTGAGAATTTCCGGTTCCTCCTCTTTCACAATGCGCATCACGTCATTCATGAAAGGATATTCAAACATTACCGTCACGTCTTCATCTACCGTCTTTTCTATAATTGTAGCGGCAGCAATAGCTTCAGCAGCGGCAGCCTTGTAAGCCACGATCAATCCGCTTGTCCCTAACTTGATTCCTCCAAAATAACGGACTACTATAATCAGGATATCCGTCAGTTCATTTGAATTTATCTGTCCGAGAATGGGTTTTCCCGCTGTTCCGGAAGGTTCTCCATTGTCATTGGCACGGAAATCCTTTCGTGCAGCTCCCAACATATAGGCATAACATACGTGTCGTGCGTCATAATACTTTTTCTGATACGTTTCAAGATGTATTTTTATCTCATCGAGAGTACGCACAGGAAGGGCTATAGCAATGAACTTGCTTCGTTTTTCCGTATAAATACCTTCGGAAGGTTCAATGATGGTTTTATAAGTATCTTCAGCAGTCATGCTGCAAAGATACGGCTTTAATAAGAAAAGTCAATCTATCGTTTGGAAATATTAATGTTCCACTTATCGATGAGATGTAGCTGGGAATATAAAAATCTTTGTTGGCAGATTTTCATCTACAAGATAGTGACGCTATCCAATAAAAATAGTGACGGTATACCACAAGGATACCGTCACTATCCCGGGCATATACCGTCACTATTTTTTTTATCTTAATCGGGTGTTACATTTATTGATATAGCTTACATCAGCAACGTCTTTTTTGCATCATCCGATAGAATTTCCTAATCCAATTTATGAATTACCAACCCCGAACGAAGTTTAGGTTCAAACCAAGTTGTCTTCGGTGGCATGATATTACCTGTATCTGCAATATCCATCAATTGTTTCATAGATACAGGATAAAGAGCCAGAGCCACTTTCATTTCACCGCTATCCACACGCTTCTTGAGTTCTCCCAATCCACGGATGCCGCCCACAAAATCAATACGCTTGTCCGAACGCAAATCCTTTATACCCAAAATTTCATCCAAAATCAGGTTGGAAGAAATGGTAACATCAAGCACACCAATAGGGTCGTTATCATTGTATGTACCTGTCTTGGCTGTCAGACTGTACCATTTACCACCCAGATAGAGTGAGAAGTTATGTAAGCCGGATGGTTTATAGATATCCGCACCCTTCTCTTCTACTATAAAGTTTTTATCAAGTGCAGCCAGGAATTGCTCGGGAGTCAAACCATTGAGATCTTTCACTACACGATTATAATCGATGATGGTTAGCTGGTTTGCAGGGAAGCAAACAGCCATGAAGTAATTATATTCTTCATCACCCCGATGATTCGGATTTTGCTTTGCTTTCTCTGCTCCCACTAGTGCAGCAGCGGCAGAACGGTGATGTCCGTCGGCAATATAAAGAGCCGGCATCTTAGCAAATTCGGCAGTAATAGCAGCAATATCCTCATCTTGATCGACAATCCAGAAAGTATGTCCAAAACCATCCCCCGGAGCGATGAAGTCATAAACAGGCTTGTTTGCCGTATACTTCTTGATAATAACATCCAACTTCTCATTATCCGGATAAGCAAAGAAAACAGGCTCAATGTTAGCGTTGTTCACACGGACATGCTTCATACGGTCTTCTTCCTTTTCGTGCCGCGTCAGTTCGTGCTTTTTGATTATCCCGTCCATATAGTCCTTGACCGAAGCTCCCAACACGATGCCGTGCTGTGTCCGCCCGTTCATGGTTTGTGCGTAAATATAATACATGGGCTTAGCGTCTTCTACCAACCAGCCGTTACGCTGAAATTTGGCAAAATTCTCTGCCCCCTTTTCATACACACATGAAGCGTATTCATCCGTTCCCTCCGGAAAATCTATCTCCGGACGGATCACATGATAGAGTGACATCTCGTTGTCGCCTGCCTCTATACGGGCTTCTTCCGAACTGAGCACGTCGTACGGACGACACTCTACCCGTTCCACCAAATCCTTAGGCGGACGAAGCCCCTTAAACGGTTTAACCCAAGCCATAGCCCCTATGATTATTTATTTACCTGATATTTCGTACATCCGTCCTTGAAGAATGCGGCAATCTGATGCGCCGCAGCCACTCCGGCATTGATATTGGCCTCGGCTGTTTGTGCACCCATCTTTTTGGGTGTAGAGAAATAACGGCCTTCCAATATACGGAAATCCGCATCCGCTTCCGGCATGATGTCCGTGACATACTTCAGGTCTGCACGCTCCTGCATCAACTTCAGCAATTCCGGTTCATTAATGACCTCTTTCCGGGCCGTATTGACCAACACTCCTCCCTTGGGCATCTTGCCGACCAAGGCATAATTGATGCTTTGGCGCGTCTCAGCCGTAGCCGGGATATGCAAGGAAACGATCTGGCAAGCCTTGAACAAGTCCGCCGTAGAAGCTACAGCCTTCACACCATCGGCCTCAATCACGGAAGCCGGACAGAACGCGTCATAAGCGTAAACCTCCATACCGAAGCCTTTAGCGATACGAGCCACGTTACGGCCCACGTTTCCATAAGCCAAGATACCCAATTTCTTTCCTTTCAACTCTGTTCCGGAAGTACCGTTATAGAAATTACGAACCCCGTACACCAACATACCGAATACCAATTCGGCGACAGCGTTAGAGTTTTGTCCCGGCGTATTCATCACGCATACCTTATGGGCAGTAGCCGCATCCAAGTCCACGTTATCATACCCCGCACCGGCACGAACCACGATCTTCAGGTTCTTAGCGGCATCCAATACCTCAGCGTCCACCTTATCGCTACGGATAATCACGGCATCGGCATCCTTAACCGCATCCAGCAATTGCGCCTTCTCTGTATATTTCTCCAAAAGAGCCAGTTCCATGCCAGCGCCTTCCACTACCTCCCGGATGCCTTTCACAGCGACAGCGGCGAAAGGTTTCTCTGTAGCAACTAATATCTTTGCCATGTCTGAATCCTCCTTAATTAATGTTGTTTCTCGAACTCTTTCATGCAAGCTACCAAAGCCTCCACGCTGCTCTTCGGCATCGCGTTATAAAGAGAGGCACGGAAACCACCTACAGAACGGTGTCCCTTGATACCTATCATACCAGCGGCAGTAGCATATTTACTGAACTCGTCCTCCAACTCCTTATACTCATCATTCATCACGAAACAAACATTCATGATCGAACGATCTTCCTCCGCTACCGTACCACGGAACAACTTATTGCGATCGATCTCATCGTATAAGATCGCCGCGTTCTCAAGATCCTTCTTCTCCATAGCGGCGATACCACCTTGTTCCTTATACCATTTCAAGGTCTGTAAAGCCGCGTAAATAGGCAATACAGGAGGTGTATTGAACATGGAATCCTTTTTAATATGGGTAGCGTAGTTCAACATGGTCGGGATCGGACGGTCTACATGTCCTAAAGCGTCCACACGAACGATAGCCAAAGTCACGCCGGCAGGAGCCAAGTTCTTTTGAGCACCCGCATAGATAATATCATATTTGGAAATATCGATCGGACGAGAGAAAATATCGGAAGACATATCGCAAACCAAACGTTGCTTCACATCCGGATCCTTACGCATCTCTGTTCCGTAAATCGTATTATTAGAAGTAAAATGGAAATAATCCGAGTCATCAGCGATCGCATAACCCTTCGGGATGTAAGTATAGTTCTTGTCTTTGGAAGAAGCGACAACATCTACCTCCCCAAACAACTTAGCTTCCTTGATAGCGTTCGAAGCCCATGTGCCGGTATCCAAATAAGAGGCTTTCTTATTCAACAGATTGTAAGGAACCATACAGAACTGCATGCTGGCGCCACCGCCCATGAATACAACCTCATAGCCTGCCGGAACATCCAGTAATTCCTTGATCAACGCACGTGCCTCGTCGTTTACGGCTACAAACTCCTTACTTCTATGAGAGATCTCAAGAAGTGATAACCCCATACCCGCAAAATTTTCTACCGCAGCGGCTGTATTCTTAATTGTATACTCGCTCAAGATAGAGGGACCTGCATAAAAATTGTGCTTCTTCATACCAATGTTTTTTTAATGTTAAATATAATTTAAGTAACTAATTTCCCAAAAACAGGCGGCTAATGTACAAAATAAATTGACAATTGACAATCGACGATTGATAATTATTAGCAAAACGACATGATAATTATCTTTATCAATTACACTTATTCCCCAATTGCCAATTGTCTATTATCAATTGTCAATTCTGATATCTATCCCCCCACAAACGCCTCATCTGTTCAATTAGTTTGTGTTCGGACGGATTTTCCTGTCCTTTCCACAGCCGTTCGTTTAAAATCTCCTTTGGAAGGAACTCTTGCTTGACAAAATGATTTTCATAATCGTGCGCATATTTGTAATCTTTTCCGTAATTCAGCTCCGCCATCAATTTTGTCGGTGCATTTCGCAAATGAAGGGGAACAGGCAAGTTTCCTGTACGGTTCACCAACTCTAACGCATCATTAATCGCCATATAAGCCGAATTGCTTTTAGGACTGCATGCCAGATAAACGGTCGTTTCCGCCAAAATGATCCGTCCTTCAGGCCAGCCGATTTTCTTCAAGGCATCAAAACAGGCATTTGCCAACAACAGAGCATTCGGATTCGCTAATCCGATATCTTCCGATGCTGAAATAACCAGACGGCGGGCTATAAATTCCGGATCTTCGCCACCGGCAACCATACGAGCCAGCCAATAGACAGCGGCATCCGGATCACTTCCGCGAATGGATTTGATAAAAGCGGATATGATGTCATAATGCATCTCCCCTCCTTTATCGTACGCCGCCGGATTTTCCTGCAAGCGCTCCACCACCTTTTCATCTGTTATTTCAATCTTTTCATTTCCTTCTTCCGCAGCAACGACAAGCTCCAGGATATTCAGCAGTTTCCGTGCATCGCCACCGGAATAACGCAACATGGCGTCCGTCTCGGCCAACACGATATTCATATCCTTCAATATGATATCTTCGGTAACCGCCTTATTCAACAAGGTCAACAGATCAGCTTTCTCCAATGATTTCAAAACATATACCTGGCAGCGGGAAAGCAACGGACGGATGACCTCGAACGAGGGATTCTCTGTCGTGGCTCCGATCAAGGTTACCACACCTGTCTCTACAGCATTAAGCAGGGAATCCTGCTGCGACTTGCTAAAGCGATGTATTTCGTCAATAAACAGGATCGGTGAAACGGTATTGAAAAAGCGATTGCCTTTTGCCTTTTCTATCACTTCCCGCACATCTTTCACTCCTGAACTGATTGCGCTCAACGTGTAGAACGGAGCTTCCAGCTTATTCGAAATAATCTGCGCCAGCGTAGTCTTTCCTACTCCCGGAGGTCCCCACAATATAAAAGAGGGGACACGACCCGCATCAATCATCTTTCTAAGGACAGCCCCCGGACCAACCAGGTGTTTCTGCCCGATATAATCGTCCAACGTTTTCGGACGTAATCTCTCTGCTAACGGTTGACTCATCATGCCAACAAAAGTCGCATATTTTATTTACTTTTCAAAGTATAAATACAGTAAAAATTCAAGGCTATTTTAATGTTTGACAACAGAAAATATGATAAAAAGTAAGCACACACGGCAGCACACACCTATAAAAACCATAATGAGATAACATTTTGTCATATTTACAACTCTTGGGCACTGAATAAAATCATGAAAGATCAGGGCAGTGTGTATCAGAGAATGCACTGCCCCCCGTATCTATTACCTTATTTTATTTCAATGTGATATTTTCCAGATCACGTATAACAGTCATATCCATAATATCACTGTAGATTTCCGTTGTCCGTACACTTTTATGCCCCAGCAACTTCTGGACTGTCGTGATATTCGCTCCATTATATAATAATAAGGTAGCGTTGGTATGGCGTGCCATGTGGAAAGACAACCTTTTATCTATTTCCGCCAGCCGGCAAATCCTTTTCAACTGTTTATTCACATTCGAGTTTGCCGAAACAGAAACTCCAAACAACGTTCTTGAATAACGCTTGCAATAGCGTTCATAAACAGCAAGAGCTTTTCCGTCGAATAGCAGAAACAAAGGAAGCCGGACGTTCACATCCGTCTTGACCGATGAATAGACCAGCCATAACTTATCATCGATCAGATGAAAATTATCCGGTCGTATATTGACAATATCGGAAAAGCGCAGCCCGGTATAGCAGCTGAAAAGGAACATATCAAGCGTCCGTCTGAGCGTTCGTTGCAATTTAGGAGCGATATTCTCCAACCTTCCCAATTCCTCAGGTGTCAGATGACCACGCTTGCTCTCCATATATTTAATCTTATACTTACGAAAAGGATATTTCTGCAATTCAAACAAATCCTTATTAATCGCCAGGTTGACATATCTTTTCAGATGCTTCATATGCTTGGCAATCGTATTCCGGTGGTACTTTTGCTCAAGAAGAAAATGTTCAAAACCACAAAGGAAATTAAAGGTAAGATCATCAAAAGAGACTTGTGGCTGATACTGGCACAAAACCTGCAAAGTGGATAAATGGTTCTTCAATGTGGAAAGTCTTAAGTTACTATGATTGATCTCATTTTTCATAAAAGAGACAAAAGAGGAAGAGACGGATTCAAAATCTCCCCTTTCCCTCAAATACTTCAAAGAAAACGGACGTCCGCTTTGGACCATATCTAATTCGATCCGTTCCAAATAAGTAATATAATCCTCAATGTACTGATTGAGTTCATCCATATTGGGATGGTTCCTCACAGCTTTTCTCTTGCTATCCCATTGTGTGGGCTTAACATAGATTTTCGTTGAGAAATACTTCTTTTGCCTATTCAGGTAAGCCTCTACCTGAATCAAAGCCTTTCCTTCTGCATTCAACCGCTTTTTCCGATTGAACACCAGATTGTAAATAACTTTTTCCATGATATACATTATTTTCTGAATGAGAACACGAAGGAACAATAATAAGTTCTTTGTTTCGTATGAGACAAACTAAAAGTTTGTTATATTTCGTGTTTCAATAGAAGAACAACTATCAGCAAAGCTATCCTGCAAAAGCCCGGACAGAGACAAAAAAAGAGGCGTGTTTTTTGAACACGCCTCTTCATTCCTTTTCCGGATATAAACCTTATTTCTTTTATAAAGCAGGTTGTGGAGCCGCCGGATTATTATCTGCATCAGAAATACCTGTATTGGTCTCCATTTCACATTGCGGAATACGGTAGATCATTATCTGGGATTCCGGCTCCAAATTAAACTGTACGGAAGCATGATAATTCGTATTTTTACGTATAACCGGCTTCTTTAAGCGTAAAAGGTCGAACAACGAATGACCTTCGCCCCAAAGTTCCATACGACGCTGCAGCCAGACTTCATCTTGAAATTGCTGTGGCGAAGTAGCTTTACTAACAAAAGAAGGGTCGCGATAGGCTTGCACGAAGTTTTCCAATGTAGATTTACCTGCCGCCAGATTTCCACTCATTGCTTCAGCTTCCGCTTTAATCAAATACATTTCTTCCACACGCATCAACGGCCAATCCGAAGCATTAGTCGTGTTCCCAAACACACTCTGATAAGCACCGAACTTAGTATTTACATATGGTTCAAGACCGAAATACTCAACAATAGAAGATCCTTCTATTGTTTCGTTGTCTATCAACGAAGATGTGCTATCCGGAGACAAAAACCATTGTTTACGAATATCAGTATCCGGAATCTGGTCATATAAATCTGTATTCACTTTTCTGTATCCGTCAGGAACACCTGAAGTATATCCGTTCCCCGTAAAAGAACACAAATGAGAAGGCCAGTTTATAATACCGGTTTGTACAACATCATTATCCGGAGTGATCATGACACCCCATAACCAAGAATTTGCAGTAGCAGAATTAAATGTCGGAGTAGATACTTCTGCCAATGATTGCGGTGTTCCGCCGGCAATAGCTCTTTCTGCATCTTTTGCTGCATCAGCCCATTTCTGCATCAACAGATTGGCACGGGCACGCAAGCCATATACGACCGCTTCATCCAATTGGTCTTTATTCGCTCCATTATCAAAACCGGCCAACAATTCTGCTGCCTGATTCAAATCGCTCATAATCTGATCATATACCTGCTGGACAGTAGCACGCGGATTGTTCTGCATTTCTTCGTCAGACATCTTTTCCGTTACAATGGGAACAGCCAAAGCATTTTCATGACCTGCATAAGTAAACTGATAAATCTGAACCAGATTCAAATAGTCGTATGCACGAGCTGCCAAGGCCTGACCACGATAGATTTTCAAAGAAGCATCTTCTGTAGCAGGATCAATCAAGCTCAATACACTATTTGCGGCCTTCAGATGATTATAAAAAGTTTTCCAAATCAGTTCATCTGTAGAACTGTCATAAACACGGTCTGAATAATTCTGAGAAGTATTGAACCAGTTATATCCTGTAACCAGTGCTACAAGATCCTGTCCTCCAGACTCCAACGCCATAGAGACAGCCGGGACTCCATAATCATTATGATAGGTTGTCGCATCATCGGAAATCGTTCCGTAAGCATTCAATTTAGCAGCCATGGCATTTACTTCGGCCGTGACCAAATTTGGTCTGTCCTTGATCGTTTCTTCTTTCTGATTGTCAGAAACATATTGACCTTCAGGATATTTATCCAAATCGCAAGATGCCAGCAGCAGGGCGGCTATTGCGAACATCATATATTTGTTTGTTAATTTCATATTCAAAAACAATTTAACGGATTAGAAATTCAATGATATACCACCCGAAATTGTACGGATCGGCGAATAAACATTATCAGAAGCGACATAACCTTGACGCGGATCCAGCCCCTTACGGGCAGTCAACAATGCGACGTTATCTGCAACAAAGTACAAACGCACGCCTTCAATCTGTAATTTGCGAGTCAGGTTTTTCGGCAGAGTATAGCCGAATGTTATATTTTGAAGGCTCAGATAATCAGAGCTTGTCAAAAAGCGATCGGACAACCGGTTTGTATATTTATCATTTACATTCATACGGGGAACATCCGTATTCTTGTTCTCGGAAGTCCATACATTCAGCATGTCTTTATGCAAAGCACTACCTGTAGCAGCCGGGCTCATCATTTCCTGATATGTGTAGTCTAAAATACGGCCACCTAGCTGATAGGCAAATGAGATCGACAAGTCAAAACCGTATGCCGTAAAACTTGTACCGAATCCTCCATATACTTTAGGAAGGATATCTCCTGTCGCAAAACGGTTTTCTGTAGCAGTGGAATAAGAAGTCGTAACCGTGTTGCCCTCAGCATCCGGCTTCAACAAAGCCCACTGGCTTTCTCCCGTTTCAGGATTTACACCGGCATACTTCGGTAAATAAAGCTGATACATTGATTCATCTTCGCGATAGATACGACCTGCATCAATCATCTGGCCATTCAGCTCAGGCGCCAGCTCCAACACTTTGTTTTTGAAATGAGTCAAATTCAAATTTACGCTCCATGAGAAATCTTTTGTTTCGATAATATTCGAATTCAAATCGATTTCAACACCACGGTTCACCATAGAACCGACATTTTCCGGAAAACGGGAATATCCCATCGAAGCCGCAACCGGTTTGAAATAAAGCATATCCGTAGTCTTACGAGAGAAGTACTCTGCAGAACCACTCAGTTTGCCTCCCCAGAACGTAAAGTCAAAACCGGTATTAAAACTATGAGAAGTTTCCCATGTGATATCTTTATTTCCTTTATAATATAGAGAAGTTGAGAAATCTCCATTACTGTTTGCCAAAGTAAACTGATCCTGATACGGATAGTAGTTGCGATACAAACCATCTTGATACATCAAATTGTCATTTCCCTGCAAACCGTAACTGATTTTAAACTTCAACATATTAATCCAACTTTGATTTTCCAGGAAAGCTTCTTTATTCAATAACCAACCTGCACCGACAGACCAAAAGTTACCCCAACGATTATCCGGATGGAAGCAAGAAGAAGCATCACGACGATAAGAAGCCGAACCGAAATATTTCCCATCATAATCATACTGAACGCGGAACAACCAACCTTCAGTCGCATAATCTTTTGAATAAGATGAGTTATACTGATTTGAAATACCATTATCCAATTCCGGGACATTCGGGTTATACAGTTTTTCACGCTGGCCATACAAATATTGGTATTTATAGTTATAATTTTCATGACCGGCTAAAACATCCAGATTGTGTACATCATCAAACGTTTTATTGTATGTCAATAAATACTGCTGATTAACACTGAATGTACGTTGGGTTGAAACAGAAATCAAACCACCGACACCTGTCGTTTCCGAATATTGTCCATAGAACGGATTCACCATATCGGTATTCCGAACGTTATTGGCATCCACTCCAATATTCACCTTGGCCTTGATGCCACCCCAGATATCAACATCTGCAAACCATTTGCCGCTAACTACGTCTCCGGAATATTTCATCTTGTCCAACATATAGCTGGCCAACGGGTTAGCATTAGGGATAGTATTACGAGATCCATTCGTATCTTGTCCTTTCTTCCCATAATCATAACGTTGGAAGCCACGGTTATCAGTCATTATATTTCCCTGTGCATCACGGATATACATCGGATATATCGCCCCCATAATATTAGAGGCATAGAATATGTTCGCATTTGAAGTTCCGCCTTCTGTATCCTGCTCACGGCTATCATAGTGAGTAAATGAAACATTAGCACCCAACTTCAACCACGGTTTCACTTGATAATCCGCCTTCAAACGAGCTGAATAACGTTGAAAACCTGAATTAGGGACGATACCCTGATCATCCAGATAACCAGCAGACATATAATAGTTCATTTTGTCAGAAGCACCGCTAACGCTTAAATTATATTCCTGGCGAACATTATTTTCGAAAATTTCATCCGACCAATTATCCGGAATATAATAATAGGTTCCATCGGAATAACCAAGCGTAGCTTTCGGATTCAGTTTTCCATCCATACCGATCAACAGTTCTCCTGTCGGAACAGAATAGACTTGATATCCTAAATAAGTTCCGGAAAGCAAAGCTTGATTAGCATATGCATTGGCACCGGCCAGATCACCAGCTGCGGCATAACCTTTCAAGTCTGCATTATAAATAGAAGAATAATTCAATTCATAAAATTTAGCAGGGTCATTAATTGTTTCATAATTAGGTACTCCACGTTTATTCACACCCCATTTTGCATCAAGACTGACACGAGCTTCGCCACTTTTACCTTTTTTAGTCGTAATCAAAATTACACCATTAGCACCACGGGCGCCATACAATGCATTAGAAGCAGCATCTTTCAATACAGTCATAGATTCGATATCAGAAGTGCTGATCGCCGAAATCTCACCGTCATAGGGGACACCGTCAACTACATATAAAGGTTTATTGCTGGCAGAAATAGATCCGATACCACGAATCCGGACCTCTGCATCTTTACCCGGCTGTCCACTACTACTCGTTGTCTGTACACCTGCAACCTGCCCACTCAAGGCATTCGTAACGTTCGAAGTTTGACGAGAGGTGATTTTCTCGCTTTTAATTGTTGCAGCAGATCCTGTAAAAGCACTTTTCTTGGCAGTACCATAAGCGACAATCATCACTTCATCAAGCATTTGATTATCCCCCTCCAACACCACATTTACTTTCGGCTTAACCCCAATTTCCTGGGCTTTCATACCCACAAAAGAAACTACCAGAGTCTTTGCAGAACTTGATAATCCATCAATTAAATGATTATCAATATGTTATTTATTGTCTTTTAAAGACTGGTTGTGGAAGGACTATCAAATTGTTATCTTGTTAATGTCTTATATATTAGCTACATATTGTTTTTTTAGACATTAGCGAGAATTCTTTTACAAAATAGAGTATGACTTATTTTCTACTTGTTTCGTGGAATAAATAGCCATTTATTCATGTATATAAGAAAATGTAAACTACCTGTAAATCATCATTTACGGTTCAAGCTTTGTGAAATATGAATTTTATATAGAACAATGCAAAAGATACCGACACTATCTGAAATCGCTCCTTTGACAACTGGTAAACTAAGTCGTTTCATGCCATCAACTAAGTCAAAACACCCCAAGAACTAAATGATAACATATAACAAAGTATCTGTTAGTAGTTACTACTTATTACCTATACGTAGTACTACCTATGGGCGTTATGTAGTACTATGTATTTGCGATAGGTAGTACTACATACGAATAATATGATGTATGTCTTGAATTAGTTTACTATGACTTTCGGAATAGTTTATGCTATGTTACGGATCAGTTATCCTAAGAGAGCAGGCTGATTCCGGGTAATGTGTCTACAGTCTTTAATTATTTTCTACCCTTGTAGACCCGAGGCGTTTTTTCACCCTTCAGAATTGTCCAAAAACGGTACTTAGGCGAGAGGTTAAAAATAGATAATTTTAAAGGAGGCGAAATCAAGGAGATTTCATGAGAGATCAATCTAAAATATCGATTTTACATGATCTTTTGTTAATTATCATCCCCATTTTTGTAAAATCCTATTAGTTTTTTAGTTGTTATAATAAATTTATTATTACATTTGCCATCTCTTAGGAATATTTATACATTGCTTATATGTATAAAAACAGATAGTGCAAATTAGTTATTTATAAGTTAAACAAAAAAAGTGTGTCTATGAAAAGGTTAACTTTCCTTTTATTCTGCCTATTATTAGGTATTGGGATGGCCAACGCTCAGACGACGAAAGTAACAGGTACTGTTATTTCGGCGGAAGACAACGAGCCCATCATTGGTGCATCTATAGTTGTTAAAGGTACGACTATAGGTACAGTAACAGATTTTAACGGTGCATTTTCTCTGGATGTACCAAGTTCTGCAAAGACTCTGGTAGTTTCTTTTGTGGGTATGAAATCTCAGGAAATCGGCATCAAACCGACATTACATGTTGTGTTGGCAGCAGATAACCAAATGCTTGACGAAGTGATGGTTGTTGCGTATGGTACTGCTAAGAAATCATCTTTTACCGGAGCCGCTTCATCAGTAAATGCGGAAAAAGTATTAAAAGATGTACCTGTTACATCTTTTGAACAAGCCTTGCAAGGCGCAACAACTGGTCTGACCGTAAATTCGAGCAGTGGACAGCCTGGTGCAGGTTTAAGCATTCGTATTCGTGGAACAGGTTCTATGAACGCCACAAATGAACCTCTTTATGTAATCGATGGTGTACCGGTTATTTCCGGAGATATTGCCGTATCTGGAGTAAGTAATGACTCAAAAGCTTTCAATATCATGTCTTCAATCAATCCGAGCGACATTGAAAATATCACGGTTTTGAAAGATGCTGCGGCTGCTTCTTTGTATGGTTCACGTGCTGCAAATGGTGTAATTCTTATTACAACGAAAAGAGGTAAGGAAGGCAAAACTCAGATCAATTTTAAAGCGAACTGGGGTTTTTCCGACTGGGCTGTTAAAAACAGGGAAACTGTTTCAGGGGAACAGCAGCACGAACTTACCTATGAAGCATATTACAATGAAGGTATTTTATACAAAGATATGTCAGAAGAAGAAGCAAGAGCTTACGCACAAGAAGGTGCAGATACTTTCGCTCCTTTAAGAGATCACTATTCAAACTGGGAAGATGCATTATTCAAGAAAAGTGCATTCAACCAGAATTATGAGTTTTCAGCACAGGGAGGTAGTGAACTGACAAATTTCTTCGCTTCATTGAACTACAAAACGGAAGACGGTATGATTAATACCACCGGTATGGAAGGATTTACCGGTAGAGTAAACGTAACCCATAAATCAAAAGATGGGAAAATGCAGATGGGAGCTAATATCTCATTCTCAAAACAAAAATCAGAAATGGCTTCGGAAGGAACGGCTTATGCCAATGCCTATTTCGTTAAAAACTGGTATGCAATCCCTAACCTTCCTATTTATAATGAGGACGGTTCATTTTATGAAGGTTTTCCCTTGGATCAATTAAATGTGCCTAACCCATTAAGGGATCAAGGATTGGATAAAAATACATCCGAAGTGCTTAGAAGTACCAACTCCTTATGGGCTTCTTATAAAATAATCGAAGGGCTGACAATCAAGGAAACAATAAGCTATGACTTTATCGACAACCAGTCAACAACTTACTGGCCGATGAATTCGAATAACGGTGAGGCTTACAATGGTTTGATGATCAAATATCCATATCAGCACCACAACATCTATTCATCAACGGTATTGAATTATACCAACACATTTGCCGACAAGCACAATCTGGATGTTTTGCTCGGATGGGATGTTGACGACAGAAAAGAACAATTTGTCCAAGCAGTCGGCGCCAACTATCCGCACGATAAATTACCAGAACTTGGTAATACGTCGGAACCGATGACAGCCTCATCCGGATATAGCGAAGATCATCTGTTATCTTTGCTTTCTCGTATAAATTACGATTATGACGACAAATATTACATTTCTGCAAATTACCGCCGTGATGGTAGCTCAAGATTAGGAGCAAACACACGTTGGGGTAACTTCTGGTCTGTTTCTGCTGCTTGGAGATTGAGCCAGGAAGCTTTCATGAAAAATTTGACTTATGTTGATGACTTGAAGCTAAGAGTTTCTTATGGTATAAATGGTACTTTACCCTCTAAGTTCTATTCACATTTGAGTTTGTTCGGTTATGGCTTTAACTATCAGGATCAACCGGGATCTGCTCCTACGACTATTCCTAATCCGGATCTGGGATGGGAAAAGAATGAGAACTTCAATATCGGTTTCGATGCCAGACTGTTCGGCCGTTTAAGTGTAGCATTCGATTTCTATAATCGTGAAACAAAAGACTTGTTGCAAGATGTTCCGGTCTCAATGACTACTGGTTTCAATAATACATTGAAAAACGTAGGAGCCATGAATAACCGTGGTATTGAATTGGATATGAACTATGACGTATTCAATGAAACAGCAGTAAAATGGTCTACAGGTATAGTTCTATCTCATAACAAAAACAAGATCAGCAAACTGTATGGAGGAAAAGACATCATTAGCGGAACTTCCATCTTGAGAGAAGGTGAATCTTATTATTCTTGGTGGAGCCGTGAATGGGCTGGCGTTGATCCTCAAACGGGTGAAGAACAGTGGGTATTGAACACTGAAAACGAAGATGGAACCATCAATCGTGGATTGACTAAAGATCCGTCACAGGCTCAACGTGTTATTATCGGAAAACCGGATCCTAAAGTAACCGGAGGATGGAGAAATAACCTTTCTTGGAAGGGCTTGGATTTAAGCGCCTTATTTTCATTCTCTTTAGGTGGACATATCATGGATGATCCTGCGCTGCTGTACACAGATACAGATGGTGAAACTGCATATCAATCCATTGGTATCCAGCAGTTGGACAGATGGCAAAAACCGGGTGACATTACAGATGTTCCGAGACGTATCAATAGCTATCAATATGCTCGTTACGGAAGTTCCCGTCATATGAAGAGTTCAAACCATCTCCGCCTGAAGACTGTAACATTATCTTATAATTTGCCGTCAAAATGGATGCAGGCTGCTGGAATGAGAAATGTCAGAATCTTCGCTTCCGGTAACAACCTGCTGACATGGGCTGCCTATAAGAATATTGATCCGGAACAGCCGGTCAATGGTGTGGCCACTTGGGCATTACCGAACTTGAAATCAGTAACATTTGGTATTGAAATCGGATTGTAATCCGGAATTCGTTTTACTATAAATAATAACAATGATGAATAGACTAAATATAAAATCTATATTTGCTGCTGTAGCAATAGCTTCAGTGACATTTACATCTTGTGATGGATATCTGGAAACTTTCCCTTCAGATTCATTGGTCAGCACAGATGCTATCACGACTTTACAAGATGTGGAAACAGCACTTAACGGAACATACTACAGTTTAAAGAGTGCCAACTATTATGGTTGTGATTTTGTATCACGCGCCGAAGTGGGGGGTGAAGACGTACAGACAATCTCTTCCGGGGGGTTAAGAACCGACACTTATTATCGTTTCATACACCGTCAGAATAACTCGCCGGAAAATTTATGGAGCTATCCGTATGCTGTTATCAACCGTGCGAATGTATTGCTGAATGCAATTGAAACAGGAGACCTTCCTGCAGGCGATGAACTTAATAATGCAAAAGGAGAAGCCTTAGCTCTTCGTGCTTTATGTCACTTCAACCTTCTGATTACATACGGAAAGCCTTATTTTGTAGAAAATGGAGCTACTCCGGGTGTAGTATTGGTAAAAAATGTTTTGAGCGCAGATGATCTTCCCAGTCGCTCAACTGTTGCAGAAGGGTATGATATGGTCATCAACGACTTGGAGGAAGCGTTGAAATGTATCGGGACGGAAGTAAAAGACGGACGTTTCAACAGTTGGGCCGTAAAAGGTTTACTGGCACGTGTCAATCTATATAAAAGAGATTGGGATAAAGCTTTTTCTTATGCAGAAGATGTAATCAAGAATTCTCCGTATTCTTTGCTGAAAACAGAAGACTATGTTGCAGCATGGTCTGGAAGATACTCTTCGGAATCTGTATTCGATCTGGAAATTTCGGATTTGGATGCCGGTGATCGTGAAATGTTTGGATATGTAGTCGATCCTAAAGGATATGCTGCTGTTTCCAACACGAAAGAATTTGAAGATCTTATCAACGAGAACCCGGATGACATCCGTCGTAATTTGCTAACTGCAGCATCAGTCGAAGGACGTACTTACATGAACAAATATCCGGGGATCAATGGTAAAACGGCCGTAAACAATATTCGTGTAATCCGTCTGTCAGATATTTATTTGATTGCTGCTGAAGCTGCATTGAAAAAATCTTCTGCTGATCAGGCTAGTGCAAATAAATACTTGAATGCGATCATCAAACGTGCTATTCCTTCCGCTTCAGATGTGACTGCTACCGAAGCATTGGTCTTGAAAGAAAGACGCAAAGAATTGGTGATGGAAGGTCATCGTTTTTATGACATCATGCGTTTAGGGATTACGGTAACTCGTAAGGGTGGATATCATTTCTTGAACAACACCGATCTTATATCTCCGAGTTATCAGGATTATCGCACGATTTTGGCAATACCACAGTCTGAAATAGATGTAAATCCCAATATCAAACAAAATGAAGGATACTTCTAACAGGATAATATTCAAATGAGAAATAGGCTGTTATTCTTATATAACAGCCTATTTTCTTTTGTGACTATTATATATAAGATCTCCATATCCTACATTATTATTAGTCAATGTGCGTGAAACTGGTTAATTTGAAATCAATCGATTTCAAATTAACCAGTTTCATATTTGCACCTTCCAACTATTGTTGCTACATTTGTTTAGATATAAAAAATTGTACTATGGAGGCTCCATTTGTTTACGGACGTATTGCCGATGACTTGAATTTTACTGACAGGAAAAATGAGGTTGCTTTGTTGACACAAAACTTCAAGAATCTCATTAATACCGTTATTATATCTCCACGTCGCTGGGGTAAAACATCTTTGGTAAATAAATGTGCCAAACTTTTGTCAGAAGAGAACAAGAATACACTGGTCTGTCAAGTCGATATTTTTAATTGTAGAACGGAAGAACAATTTTATACGGCCTATGCTAATGCTTTAATGCGGGTATCTACCTCTGCTTGGGAGGAATTTGTAGCAGGAGTAAAAAAATATTTGAGCCGAATGGCACCTACTGTTTCTCTTTCCGAAGGCAGTCAGAGCTATGAATTATCTTTTGGTATCGGTTTTAAAGATAACCGGTTGTCTTATGATGAGATATTAGATTTGCCACAACAGATCGCTAAAGATAAAGGTAAAAAGATCATTGTCTGCATTGATGAATTCCAAAATATCAACGAATATGAAGATTCGCTTGCTTTTCAACGTAAACTTCGTGCTCATTGGCAGACACATACATCTGTTTGCTATTGCCTGTATGGGAGTAAACGTCATATGTTACTGAGTATTTTCAATGACTACAGTATGCCTTTTTACAAATTTGGCGATATCTTATTCTTACAAAAAATAGAACGAAAAGACTGGGTTGCATTTATTTCCCAACGGTTTGCTGATACCGGAAAGCAAATATCGGATGAATTATCTGGTATGATTGCCGATAAAATGAAAAACCATCCGTATTATACTCAGCAATTAAGTCAGCAAACTTGGTTGCGTACATCAAAAGAGTGTTCGGAAGCTATTGTCAATGAGGCGTTCAACAGTTTGATCGGTCAATTGAGCCTGTTGTTTACCAATATAATAGATTCTTTGACTTCCCGTCAAATTAGCTTTTTGATAGCTGTCGCCGATGGAGTGGTTAATTTCTCATCTAAAGACATTTTGAAGCACTATCAATTGGGAACTTCAGCAAATATCAAAAACTTGAAAAAAGCGACACTTGAAAAAGATTTGATCGATATATTGCCTGGCAATACGATAGAAATCCAAGATCCGGCTTTTGAATATTGGCTTAAAAATGTGTATCAGAATCCTGCAAGATAGTTTAATCTACATCAAGAAATCAGGAGGAAACAGGTAGAACTACAGCACAGTTTAGAACTGTTAAGGATGTGGTTGCTACTTTCACTAAACATTTTAACACATTGTTAATCAAATAAATCAGTTTGCTATATATTTAGAATGTTATCTTTTATAGGAGAATGATGATTTAAAAAGATAAACCAAATAATACTTTGATAATCAATAATATAACCATCAACTAAGTTCTGCAAAGACTCTGGTTATTTCCTTCGTGGGGATGAAGTCTCAGGAAGTTGGAATCAAGCCAAAAGTAAATGTAGTATTGGAGGGGGACAATCAGATGCTTGACGAAGTAATGGTTGTCGCTTACGGTACCGCTAAAAAAAGTTCTTTTACGGGATCGGCCTCTACGATCAGTAATGAAAAATTAGAACTCCGTCCTATTACAAACTTAACAAAAGGGTTAGAAGGACAGGCAACAGGATTGTTGACAACTTCAGGATCCGGACAGCCTGGCGAAGATGCTTCCATTGTAATCCGTGGTTATGGTTCAATTAATGCATCACAAGATCCTTTGTATGTTGTCGATGGTATTCCTTTCGATGGTTCTTTAAGTTCCATCAATCCGTCTGATATCGAGTCTATGACTGTATTGAAGGACGCTTCTGCTGGTGCTTTGTATGGTGCGCGTGGTGCGAACGGTGTCGTTATGATCACAACTAAACAGGGTAAAGAAGGAAAAGCTCAAGTAACATGGCGTTCAACTGTAGGATGGGCATCACGTGCTATCCAACCGTATGATATGGTCGATCAGAAAGAATTTGTGCAATTAACTTATGAAGCTCTTCGTAATGGTTACGTATTCAACTCTGGTTATTCATGGGAACAAGCACAACAGATGGCAAGAGCCGGTTTAAGTGCCAATTTAGGTGGTGAACTATACAACCCGTTTAAGAATTACACATGGGACAATTTGATCAATCCTGAAACAGGAATGGTACAAGCTGATGCTGTTTCAGCCTGGAATGAACGATGGATGGATGCAGTTCAACGAGATAATGCATTCAGGCAAGAACACCAATTATCTGTAAACGGCGGTTCTGAAAAAACAAAATATATGTTTTCTCTCGGTTATCTGAATGAAGATGGCATTCTTATCAATACAGGCTTTCAGCGTTATAATGCTCGTGTAAACGTTAATTCTAATATTACAGATTGGTTTAAGGCCAACATGAATGCCTCCTTGTCTAATTCAGTGCAGGATTACAGTGACTATGACGGATCTTCCACATCAAATGTATGGTATTCAGCACAGTTCGTTTCACCGTTATTTCCCGTCTATGTGAAGGGATTGGATGGAAAGAATGTATTGGGTGAAGATGGAAAACCTCAATTGGATTATGGAGAAAACGGACGTCCGGGAAGCTATACGGATTACAATCCAGTCGGCGGTTTGACTGACGACAAATCAAATAAAAAGAATGATGTGGCAAGCCTTCGCACTGGAGTGACTTTTGGTTCAGATAAAGATAATTTCGGTGTTTTCAAGGGAATTAAACTGAATGTGAATTTCGGTCTTGATTACCGCAACCAATCACGAATGAGCTATATGAATATGTATCATGGAAACCAGGCTACAGCAGGTGGTTTATTGACCAAATATAACACACGCATGCAAAGTTATACTTTCAACCAACTGTTGTCATGGAACCGTTCTTTCGGATTACATTCTTTTGATGTTTTGGCTGGACATGAATTTTATGCTTACAGCTACGAATATTTGAAGGCTGGAAAAACAAACCTGGTAGACGGTATCCTTGAACTGCGTCCGGGAACGACTTTGTATGCAGCCGATTCTTATACGGACAAATATCGTATCGAATCGTGGTTAGGACGTTTCAACTATAATTATGATGAAAAGTATTATTTCTCTGCATCTTTGCGTACCGATGGATCTTCTCGTTTTCATAAAGATCATCGTTGGGGAACATTCTGGTCTATCGGTGGTAACTGGCGCATTTCCAAAGAAGCGTTCATGGAAGATGTTAAATGGATTGATAATCTGTCTTTGAAATTAAGCTATGGACAACAAGGTAATGATAATATCCTGAATTCAGATAAGACAAGCAATTATTACTTATGGCAAAGCTTGTATGATTTAGATTGGCCGAATTCGAACCAGATCGGAGGTATGGTTTCTTCATTGGAAAATCAGGTAGTGTCTTGGGAAAAGAATGGAAACTTGAATGTCGGTGTCGAAGCGACCTTCCTTGGAAGCCGTCTATCCGTCAATGCCGAATATTACAATCGTAAGACTGTCGATATGTTGTTAAGTTACCCGATGGCAACTTCTACCGGATTCAATGGCTACAATGCCAATGTCGGAGACATGAGAAACTCGGGTTTCGAATTTGAAATAAGAGGTACCGCTATCAGAACGGATGATTTCGTCTGGAACATAAGTTGGATGGGATCAACTGTAAAAAATAAAGTCTTGAAGCTGACTAATACAGCACCCGAAATCATCAAGGGAGTTTACAGTATCAAAGAGGGCATGCCTATCAATACGTTCTATATGGCTAAATCAGCAGGAGTAGATCCAGCTACAGGCGCTCAACTCTATTGGGTATACGACAAGGATGAAAATGGAAACATCATCAACGAACGTATCAGCGATGACTATTCAAAAGCATCAACCAGTAAATATTATCAAGGCAACCGTATTCCGGATCTTTACGGAAGTATTGGAACAGACTTTTCTTACAAAGGCTTCGATTTGTCAGTCCTAACCTCCTATTCGATTGGCGGTAAAATATATGACAGTCTGTATACAGGTTCCATGAACGCCCAATATGCGACGAACACCTGGAATAAACATCAGCTACGCCGTTGGCAGAAACCAGGCGATATTACAGATGTGCCTCGTGTGGAAATCAACGGTGCTTATACAACGACAGATCGTTTCTTAATCAATGCATCTTATTTTGCAATCAAAAATATCACATTAGGCTATTCCTTGCCTAAAGACTGGATGAGAAAAGCAAAACTGGGAAATGTCCGTGTATTCGGTTCCATTGATAACCTGGCGTTATTTTCTCATTTGAAAGGTATGGACCCTCAATACAATTTTAAGGGTGAAACCGATTATTCGTATACACCAAACAAAACATACTCTTTTGGTGTAGAAATTAACTTCTAATGTTAAATCATTATTTTATAAGATACAAGATGAAAAAGATATTCAAATATATGATTGTCGGTCTGGTGGCTTGTACGACTCTATCGTCATGCTTGGAAAGTTCTCTTGATACCAATCCGACTGATTCAATGTCCGGAAGCGGACTATTAGCAAATGCCAATGCGGCTTTAGTTCCACTGAACGGTCTTTACCGTTCCATGTATTCAGCATGGTCTCCAACAGATAATACACACCAATGCTTCGGTATCAGTGCTTACAATCTGATGGCCGATGTGATGGGAGAAGATATGATCATGGCTGCAATGGGCAGCGGCTGGTTCTGGTATGATTGCTTATATAACGTAAAAAGCAGATATACTGCTACTACTTGGCGCTCATATGATTTATGGAATTGCTATTATACTTGGATTTCCAATGCTAATTATATACTTGATGCAGAGGAAACTATGGCAGGGACAGAAACGGAAGTCAACTATATCATGGGGCAGGCCTATGCAATACGGGCTTACTCCTATTTCATGTTAGCGCAAAGTTTTGCCCGGACCTATAAAGGACATGAGGGTGAACCTTGTTGCCCTATATATGTCGAGCCGACAGTCGCCGGTACAGAAGGAAAACCACGTTCTACAGTGCAAGAGACATATGCTCAGATTATGAATGACATCAATAAAGCTGTCGAACGGTTAAACGGTACAACCCGCAAACACATTTCACATATCGACTATGCCACAGCATTAGGCTTGCAGGCTCGTATCGCATTAGTGATGGAAGACTGGGCTACCGCTAAAAAATCATCGGAAGAAGCTATTGCTGTAAGCAAATGCACGATTGCAAAAGTTTCAGAATTTAAAGGTTTGAACAGCGTAAGCGCACCAAATGTTATGTGGGGGGCAGAAATCATATCTGACCAAAGCGGTATGTATGCAGGTTTGTTCACACACATGGATGCAGATGCCGATAAATACGGAGCAAAAGCCCGCAAACAGATCAACAAAGATTTGTATGGAAAAATGGGAACGGAAGACGAACGGTTGGTCTGGTGGAACCCGAAAGATGCCAACAATAAAGATGGTGGTTATCAGCAGGAAAAATTTAAGTTTTCCGATATCCAAACTTGGATGGGAGATTATGTTTGGATGCGTATAGAAGAAATGTACCTGATTGCTGCTGAAGCAGAATGTCGTTTAGGAAATGATGCTGGTGCACGCGAATACTTAATGGATTTGATGAGTAAGCGTGACGCGTCTTACAGCTGTGCTCAAAAGTCCGGTACATCTATGGGAAAATTGACTTCTGATTATACAGGTTCATTATTGGAAGAAATCATTATACAGCGTCGTATCGAACTTTGGGGCGAATTTGGTCGTATCTACGACATTCGTCGTTTGAAACAGGGATTCAAACGAACTGCAGAAATGGGTTGGCCGACTGACGCTTTGCTTGTTAATCGCAATGCAAATGACCCGGAAAGCTATATGTGGGTATTGACAATTCCTCAAACTGAATTTGATGGAAATTCCAGTCTGGACCAGACCAAAGACCAAAATCCGGTCGGTGATACTAAATAAATTTATTCATTGATTAAAAGATAAAAGCGATGAAATATATTTCAAAATTATCAACATTAACCACTCTTCTATCAATTATCTTGGGCTTTGCAGCCTGTGATAATGAACAAGAATGTGCTCTATATAATACAGATGCAGCAAATAGAGCTGTTTTTGTAAATGCTTCTTTAGCTAATATCACGGTTTCACCTGCTGATCCGACCTTTACAGTAGATCTAGTACGTGCAAATGCCGACAGCGAATCAAGTGGGACCATTGTATTGACTGCTACGGTCGATGAAGTCCCCTTAGCCGGTTGTACTGTTTCCGATTATACTT
>ERZ772880.942-NODE-942-length-26385-cov-5.745120_pt1 | contig 26385 bp, 28 predicted proteins | sample MGYA00580577_ERZ772880 | MGnify/ENA primary metagenome ERZ772880 (study PRJEB29015, sample SAMEA2737705) | human gut metagenome | biome: human gut; feature: human-associated habitat; material: faeces | place: China | collected 2012 ... | reverse complement strand
ATGGGTGGGATCACTCGTCCCAGTCGTCGCTTTCGCGATGGCAGCGGCAGCAGAGCGCCTTGCCCTTTTCCACGAGGCCCTTGAGTTCGTCGAGATAGCTCACGACGACCAGAACCGCGCCCGCGGCGACCATGATGCCGCCGATCAGCTTCAAAAGTCCTTTAACTGCTTTCTTCATATTGGTATCCTCCTTATCTGTTGATCACATAATCCTTCTTCCGCGGCTTCGGCGCAGGAGCCTCGCTCGCAGCATAGCCGAGGATGCAGTGGCCGACGCCGATATAGCGCTCGTCCACGCCCCACTTTTTCAGGAGGGCCTTGCCCTCCGGGCTGTCAAATTCCTGTCTGGCGCGGTGGATCCAGCAGCTGGCGACGCCGAGGCTGTGCGCGGCAAGCATCAGGTTGCCGATGACGAGCGCGCCGTCCTCCACGCAGGTCGACACCTCCGGATCGGTCAGCACGACGCAGACCACCGGCGCGCCGTAGAACGGGTGCGCGGCCGGATTGCCGAGCACGGCGGCATTCATCCGTTCCAGCTCGGCGATCTCCGCCGGATCGGTCAGCACGACGATCTTCGGCGCCTGGCGACCCATGCCGCTTGCGGCCCACGTCCCGGCCTCGACGATTGCTTTCAGCTTCTCCGGCTCGACCGGCTGCGCCGTATAGGCCCGGCAGCTCCGCCGCGTCCGAATATTCTGCAATACTTCGTTGTTCATTGTAAAAACCTCCTTCAGGTGACATACCCATATAGTCCGCGGACCGAGACCTCGCCGGAATTGACCGCCTCGCGCGTGCCGTCCGGATAGCGGACGAGGAGCGCGGCCTCGTCGTCGATTCCCTCGGCGAACGCCTCGCGCACGGTATCGCCGCGGATGATCTGCACCGGCTGCCCGATCGTGATGCAATGCGCCGCAAATTCCGCCAGCCACGCGGCTCTACCGCTTTGCAGTTCCCGCGCGAGCGCGAGCATCTGGCGCAGCATCGCATTGGCCAGCAGGCTCCGGTCGACCAGGTTCCCGGTCTCCATGCGGATGGAGGCCGCGACGTCCGCGATCTCCGGGGCGAAGGCGGTCTGGTTGCAGTTGACGCCGATCCCGGCGACGACATAGTCCACCGTCCGCGTCTCCGCCTCGATGGAAAGCTCCGTCAGGATGCCGCAGAGCTTTCTGCGGTCGTAGACGAGATCGTTTGTCCACTTGATGCCGACGTCGAGCCCGGTCGTCTCCAGGATCGCGCGGCGGATGGCGACGGCGGTCATCGCCGTGAGGTGCATGATCTGCTCCGGCAGCAGGCCGGGGCGGAGCACGATGCTGAAATAAAGTCCGCCCGCCTCGGAGGCGAAGCCGCGCCCGCGGCGGCCCTTGCCGGCGGTCTGCCGCTCGGCCAGGACGCACGTCCCGGCGGGACAGCCATCGGCGGCCAGCTGCCGCGCGACGGTATTCGTCGAGGTGACTTCCTCATAGACATGGACGTCTGCGCCGGTATCCCCGGCGATGACCGCGGCGTCCAGCCGGTCGGGCAGGGCAGCGAGGCGATAACCCCGGCGCGTGGCGGCCTCGATGGCATAGCCCTCCTGCCGGAGCTGGTCGACGGCCTTCCAGACCGCCGCGCGGCTGACACCCAGGGCGCGGCTCATCTCCTCGCCGGAGATGGGTGCGGATGCCGAGCGCAGCATATTCAGAATTTCATCTTTTGTCATTGCAAAATTATCCTTGCTTTTTTGATGGATCTATGATATTGTAAACCGCAGATAAAGTCAATAAGTTTACAATAGGAGGATTCCCATGCGTACCAAACAACTTGTGCTCACCGCGCTGTTCGCGGCACTGACCGCCATCGGCGCATTTTTGAAAATCCAGATCCCGGTCGAGGGCATCCCGGCGATCACGCTGCAATTTTTCTTCACGGCGATGGCCGGCGTGCTGCTCGGCGCGAAATACGGCGCGATCTCGCAGGCGGTCTATGTGCTGCTCGGCCTCGTGGGCCTGCCGATCTTCACGATGGGCGGCGGATTTTCTTACGTGCTTCAACCGAGCTTCGGCTTTCTGGTCGGTCTGATCCCGAGCGCGTGGGTCATCGGCACGCTCTGCAAAAACGCGAAGTCGTTCTGGCCGATGGCGCTTGGGATTCTGGCGGGCCTTGCGGTGCTCTACCTGATCGGCACGCCGTATATGGGGCTGATCCTCAACCTCTATCTCGGCAAAGGGATGAGCGTGTGGCAGATCGTGCGGGCCGGATGCCTGCTGTATCTGCCGGGCGACGTGCTGAAGATCGTGGTCTGCACGGCGCTCTGCCTCGCGCTGCGCAGCCGTCTGCCGAAGGCCCTTGCGGCGGCCTGAGCCAGGGCACGCCTTGCTGCCTTGATTTTCCCACATTTTCGTTGGATTGTCAACCATTTTGCGGCTGTTTGCCGTTGTCCATCCTGCCATACCGACCAAAACCGGGGACGACAGTTCCCGGTTTTTGTGCGCTATGGCGAAATCTTGCTTGACACACCCGGCCAAAAACGGTACAATGGTGGGTAGGATTTGTTTGACGGCCCAGAGATCTGGGGAATCTCGGGGCCGTTTTTCCAATTCATCCCGCCGGAGGCCCGCCACGGCCCGGCGGACGCAAGACCCAATACTGAAGAATAGGAGGTGTGGCCGCAGCTTATGGAATTCAACATGTTGTCTCTCATCCTGTGCATCGCAGGCTTTGTGGTGGGCGGCATTGTGTTCTTCTTCGTCGGCACGACCTATCGCAAGAAAGTCGCGGAAAAAGAGATCGGCAGCGCGGAAGAAGAAGCCAGACGCATCATCAACGAGGCCATCAAGGGCGGCGAGAGCAAAAAGCGCGAAATGCTGCTCGAGGCAAAGGAAGAGATCCATAAATCGCGTACCGAAGCAGAAAAGGAAATCAAGGAACGCCGCACGGAGGTCCAGAAACAGGAACGCCGTTTGCAGCAGAAGGAAGAATCACTCGACAAAAAGCTCGATCAGCACGAGAAGAAGGAGGACGAGCTGGCCCGGAAGATGGCTGCCGTTCAGAAGCAGGAAGAGGACGTTGCTTCGCTCAAGCGCGGGCAGATGGAGATGCTGGAAAAGATCTCCGGCCTGACGCAGGAGGAGGCGAAAGCCTATATCCTCAAGGGCGTGGAGGACGACGTCCGCCACGAGAGCGCCATGAAGATCAAGGAGGTCGAGCAGCAGTACAAGGACGAGGCCGACACGCTCGCCCGCGAGATCATCACCACCGCCATTCAGCGCTGCGCGGCGGATCATGCCGCGGAGGCGACCGTCTCCGTCGTGCCGCTGCCGAACGACGAGATGAAGGGCCGCATCATCGGCCGCGAGGGCCGCAACATCCGCACACTCGAGACGATCACCGGCGTCGACCTCATCATCGACGATACGCCGGAGGCCATCACCGTTTCTTCGTTCGATCCCGTGCGGCGTGAGGTCGCACGGCTGGCGCTCGAGAAGCTCATCGCCGACGGGCGCATCCACCCGACACGCATCGAGGACATGGTTGAAAAGGCCCGCCGTGAGGTCGACCACACGATCAAGGTCGAGGGTGAGCGCGCCGCGTTTGAGACGGGCGTCCACAATCTGCACCCGGAGATCATCAAACTGCTGGGCCGTCAGAAATACCGTACTTCCTACGGTCAGAACGTCCTGAACCACTCCATTGAGGTCGCGCACATCGCGGGTCTGCTCGCGAGCGAGCTGGGCGTCGATGTGACGCTGGCCAAGCGCGCAGGTCTGCTGCATGACCTTGGCAAATCCGTCGACCATGAGATGGAGGGCAGCCACGTCCAGCTCGGTGTGGAGCTTGCGAAGAAGTACAAGGAAAATCCCGTCGTCATCAACGCCATCGAGGCGCACCACGGCGACGTGGAGCCGCAGACCACCATCGCCTGTCTCGTTCAGGCGGCTGACGCCATCTCCGCCGCACGCCCCGGTGCAAGACGCGAGAACGTCGAGAACTATATCCGCCGTCTGGAGAAGCTCGAAGAGCTGACCGGCTCGTACCCCGGCGTCGAGAAAGCCTACGCCATCCAGGCGGGCCGCGAAGTCCGCATCATGGTCAAGCCCGAAGAAGTCACCGAGGACAACATGATCCTGCTGGCGCGCGAGATCGCGAAGAAGATCGAATCCGAGCTGGAATACCCCGGCCAGATCAAGGTCAACGTCATCCGCGAGACCAAGGCAGTCGAATACGCGAAATAATCCCCCAAAAACAGCATCCCGGCCTGAAAACAGGCCGGGATGTTTTTTTATTTTGTGCAGAGGCCGGAGCGGAAATTGGCCCCTACATGGTGCAGCAAAAATGATAGATCAATCGAAATAGTCGCCCCAGCCTTCGTCATCGTAGGCATAATCGTCCCAGCCGTCGCCCGGGTCCGACCACGGGTCATAATCGTCGTAGTAGTCCTCTTCGTCGGGGTCCCAGCCTGCGTCGTTGGCTTCCATGTATTCGCCGGTGTCGTCGTCGATGTAGCCGTCGCTGCCGTAGGAGATGAACTCGTTCTCATAGCCATTCCAGTACCAGACGTCGCCGTCCTCGTCGTACCAGTAGTACGGCGAGCCGTAATCGCCGGGGTCGGAATACTGCGAGGCAGGCTGCGCGGGCACGGGCTTGGGCGCGGTGCTCCAGCCGGCGGTGTAGGAGATCGTCTCCAGCATGTTGTTGCAGATGTCAAAGTAGTTGCGGATGCGGCCTTCGACCGCGATCGTCACCGCGACGAGCGCATAGCCCGTCGGGCCATAGTAGCGCACCTCGATGCAGCCGCGCACGGGCTGGTTCGGGCCGTCGTTGAAGATGGAGCCGTCGAGCCATAGATAGCCGGTCATGCTGTAATGGTCGCCGTTGTCCTTGAAGTTCGAGCCGAAGGATTTGAGGACTTTATTGCCGTACATGCTGCTGAGCAGACCGTCGAGCATGTGCTTCATATAGGGCTTTGCGACGGCCGCGCCCTGCGTCATGTAATCGTCGTAGCCGGAGATGGGCTGGAAGGCGATCATGATGTTGGAATAGTAGTCCTCGGTGCCCGCTTCCATGACGGCGTTGAAGCTCAGCGCATTGGAAACGCTCGGATGCTCGTGCGCCTCCATCTGGCTCGGATAGTTGATCGTGACATTTGGGAAGCCGCCGGGGAAGCTGGCCGTCTGATCCAGCTCGTCATCCGGCACGGGCAGGAGGATGATCTCGTCGCAGGCCGTGAGGGAGTTGCCCTTTTCATCGCTCAGGCCGCCGTAGGCCGTCTCGTTGAGGGTGGTGAAATAATTGCCATCGGGCAGATAGAGCGCGATATCGCCCTCCTGCACCACGACCTGGCCGGGATTGACGCGCTCGCCGTAGAGGTTGATGGCGACCCACTCATAATCGTCGCCGATGACGAGGTAGAACGGTTCTTCGTCATATTTCCAGCAGCCGACAAAGGGCGCGAGTCCGGCAGACAGATCTTCTTCCTCTTCGAAGGTATAGCCCGTCAGATCATCCGAGTAATCCTCGGGTGTCTCGTCGTATTCGTCCGGATTGTAATGGTTGGTGATCTCGATGGGCACTTCGCCCTCCGGCGGCAGGAAGACGACATAGTCGCCGTCCGTCAGCTCGAAATCCAGCTCGTCGACGCTCGTGTCGTACAGGATGTAATCCTCTTCGCCGTAGACAAGGATGTTCCACATGGTGGGGATCTCAGATTCCTTGTACGTGCCGAGCACGGCCAGAACGCTCTCGCCGTCGCCGAGCAGTTCGTCCACGTAATTTTCGCCCCAATCGGTGTCTGTAGAGGGCGTGATGCAGACGGAGGTGATGCCGTGGCCGCTGCGGTTGACGAGCGTGACGGTGACGGTCGTCTCCTGTTCGCCGCAGCCGGTGAGCGTCAGCGCGCAGAGCAGCGCGAACGCCAGCGCCAGCAGCGCTTTTTTCAGATATTTCATTTCAGTTTTTCCCCTTTCAAGCGTCGTTGCCACGGTATTGTGGCCCACCTTGATTATACGCGGAACGCAGCAGGGGAGACAATTAACCAAAGGTTAGGATTTTGCATCGCGCAGCGTGGGGAGGGCCGCGCGGAGCGCGGCAGTGAACTGCTCCGGCTCGAGGTCGGCATAGTTTACGACGACGCGGCCCAGCGCCGCCGCGTCCGGCGCACCGACGTAAAAGCCAGACAGCGGCGGCATGTTCAGCCCCGCCGCGCGGAGCTTCGCTTGCAGCGCGTCATCGGTCAGGTCTGTGTGGAATTGCAGCACGAAGTGCAGCCCCGCGTCGGCGCGGAGGATCGCGCAGATCTCGGCAAACGGCGGTTCAGCCAGCGCGGCGCGCAGCGCAGCGAGCTGTGCGCGGTAATGTTTGCGCATCCGGCTGAGGTGGCGCTCGAAATAGCCGCCGTCGAGAAAGCGCGTCAGCGTCAGCTGCTCGAACGCCGGGACGGTGCAGCTGTAAAAGCCCATCTTTTCCTCCCAGGCGTCCAGCAGCCGCGGCGGCAGGATCATGTAGCTGATGCGGAGCGCGGGCGCGATGGTCTTGGAAAACGTGTTCATATAAATTACGCGCCCGGCAAAATCCATCGTCTGCATCGGCGGGATGGGACGGCCTGAGAAGCGGAATTCGGAGTCGTAATCGTCCTCAATCAGGAAGCGGTCGCCCTCCGCCGTCAGCCACTGCAAAATCGCCTGCCGCCGTGCGATGGGCGTGACGATGCCGGTCGGGTAGTGGTGCGACGGCGAGAGGTGCAGGATCTCCGCGCCGCTGGCGGCCAGTGCGTCGAGCAGGACGCCGTCGTCGTCCATCGCGATGGCCCGGCACTGCACGCCGGAGGCGGCGTAGATGCGCGCGATCTTGCGGTGGCCGAGCGTCTCGAGGCCATAAACGCGGTCCCGGCCGAAGAATTCGAGCAGCAGATGATAAAAATATTCCGCGCCCGCGCCGATATAGACCTGCCGCGGCTCGACGTGCATGCCACGGCGGCGGAGCAGATCGTCGCAGATCGCGCGCCGCAGCGCATAGAGACCCGCGCCGGGCATCGGGCGGAGCAGCGCCTCGCCCTCATCCAAAATGACGCCGCGCATCAGCTTCGCCCAGACGGAAAACGGGAATAAGGCGGCGGAGGGCTTCGCGGGCGGTTCCGGGGTTTCCGGCTTGACCGGGACGCGCGGCTGCGGCTCCGCGGGCTGGAGGGCGGAGAGCTGCTCGACATAGTAACCGGAGCGCTGCCGCGCGGTCACATACCCTTCCGCCAGAAGCTGGGCATAGGCCGTCTCGACGGTGATTTTGCTGACGTTTAGATGCTCGGCCAGCGCCCGGCGGGACGGCAGCTTTTCCCCGCCCGCGAGCTGCCCGGAGAGGATGTCCGCGCGGATGGCGCGGTAGAGCTGTTCATAGAGCGGCGCGCCGCCCGGCGCGCGGGAAAGTTCGTAGGTTCGGAGCATCGCTGGCCCTGCCTTTCGGTGCATTTTTTGTATTTCAGAAATGCCAGTTCCATCTTACTATGCCCCCGCACGGCTTGTCAATGGAAGGTGTTGAAAGTTGGGCGGCGGTCTGTTATCATGGGGTAAGCGTCAGTTGACAAGGGCACACACGCTCGTGAGCTGAACCGAACTACCAAAAAGTCCTTCGTAGTTTTTCGCGGAGGATAAACGGCGGCTGGCACGGCAGACGAGGAAGATGGGCTGACGCCCATCGACGAGGATAACAACGCCAGACGTCGTTTTGCCCCGCGAAAAACCGTGCGTGCCCTTGCCAGCTGACGCTAAAGGAGGCGTTTTCATGATCCGATTCAACAATGATTATAACCGCACCGCACATCCGCGCGTGTGGGAGGTATTGCAGCAGGCCGCACAGGAGAGCCATCCGGGCTACGGCACGGACGACTGGTGCGCGCGGGCGGAGGGCATCATCCGGGCGCTGACCGGGCAGCCGGACGCGGCCGTCTGGTTCTTCCCCGGCGCGACGCAGGCGAATTTCATCGTGATCTCGGCGGCGCTCTCGCCGGTCGAGAGCGTCATCTGCGCCGAAACCGGTCACATCCAGTGCCATGAGGCCGCGTCGGTCGAGCACGTCGGCCACAAGCTGCTGGCCCTCCCGGCGACGGACGGCAAAATCACGGCGGAGCAGATCGCAGAGTGCGCGGCGGCGTATTACGAGGGCGGCGAACCGGAATACTGGACGGCCCCGAAGCTCGTCTACATTTCCTTCCCGACCGAATCCGGCACGCTTTACAGCAAGGCGGAGCTGGAGGCGATCCACAGCGTGTGCAGAACATACGGGATGTATCTGTTCATCGACGGCGCGCGGCTCGGCTACGGACTCGGCGCGGAAGGGAACGACGTGACGGTGCGCGATCTTGCGGCGCTGGCCGATGCGTTCTACTTCGGCGGGACGAAGTGCGGCGCGATGTTCGGCGAGGCCGTTGTGCTGACGGCGGACGCGCTCAAGCCGCGCTTCAAGGCGTACATGAAGCAGAACGGCGCGGTGCTCGCCAAGGGGTGGCTGCTGGGCGCGCAGTTCTGCGCGCTGCTGGAGGACGGGCTCTATTTCCGAATCACGGCAGAGGCCGACCGGCTGGCGCTGCGCGTCAAGGCGGCGTTTGCCGAACGGGGCATCCCCTTCCATGTGGACAGCCCGACGAACCAGCAGTTCGTCTGCCTGACGGACGCACAGGCGGAAGCTCTTGGGCGCGAGTTCACGTTCGAGGAGGAGGGCCGCACGGCGGACGGATTGCGCATCGCGCGCTTCTGCACCAGCTGGGCCACCACTGAGGAAGAAGTGGATACCCTGATTGCGGCTATCCGCGCTCTCTGAAACTCCGCGATAGACCTTGTAGGGGTGGACGACTCTGTCCGCCCGAATCCCCGCCGCAGCGGAAAGCCCCCCCCTCTTCGTAGAGGGGGGACAGATTACCGCAGGCAATCAGGGGGAGAAGAATGAAAACTCCCCCAGACCTCGCTTCGCTCGGCCAGCCCCCTCTTTGGTAGAGGGGGCCTTTGTATGCATTGCTTGCCCGATCATAAAAGGAAGCCCCCGTCCATCCGGACGGGGGCTTCTTTATTTCTGTTACTCTTCGTGCGCGGTGACGGCGATGTGCAGCTCGTCGAGCTGCTTCTGCGTGACCTCGCTGGGCGCGCCCATGAGGATGTCCTGCGCGTTTTTGTTCATCGGGAACGGGATGATCTCGCGGATCGAATCCTCGCCCGCCAGCAGCATAACCATGCGGTCGACGCCCGGGGCGATGCCGGCATGGGGAGGTGCGCCGTAGCAGAACGCGTTGTACATCGCCGGGAACTTGGACTTCACGTCGTCCTCGCCGAGGCGGACCAGCTCAAACGCCTTGATCATGATTTCGGGGTCGTGGTTCCGGACGGCGCCGGAGGACAGCTCCACGCCGTTGCAGACGAGGTCATACTGGTCGGCAGTGATGGTCAGCGGGTCAATCTCGCCGCGTTCGGCCCTCAGCAGCACGTCGAGGCCGCCGGCCGGCATCGAGAACGGGTTGTGGCAGAACTCAAGCTCGCCGCTCTCATCGCCAATCTCGTACATCGGGAAATCGACGATCCAGCAGAACTCATAGCGTTCTTTGTCCATGTGGCCCGGCACATTTGCGCCGAACGTCTTGATCATGACGCCGATGGCCTTGGTGGCCTGTTCGCCTGCGGCGAGCACGACCAGCATGTTCGGCTTCAGCTCGAACTTCTTCGCGATGGCGTCCTTGTCGATGAACTTGGCGACGCCGCCGGCGATCTCGCCCTGTTCGTCGACCTTGAACCAGTAGCCCTTCTGGCCGGACTGGACTTCGCAGTCGGTCAGCAGCTTTTCGATCTGCTTGCGCGTCAGCGCGCAGTCCGTGATGGGAACCGCCTTGACAGTCTGACCCGCGAACGGCGCAAATTCGCTTTCAGCGAACAGCTCCGTCACGTTCACGGCGGTCAGGTCGATGCGGAGGTCGGGCTTGTCGGAGCCGTAGGTCTCCAGCGCGTCGAGATACTTGATGCGGCGGAAGGGAGGCTGCGAGGCGATGTTGTACGTGCCGTATTTCGCGAAGATCGGCGGGAGCACGTCCTCAATGACGGCGAACACGTCGTCCTGCGTGGCAAACGACATCTCCATATCGAGCTGATAGAACTCGCCGGGGCTGCGGTCGCCGCGGGCGTCCTCATCGCGGAAGCACGGCGCGATCTGGAAATAGCGGTCAAAACCGGAGGTCATCAGCAGCTGCTTGAACTGCTGCGGGGCCTGCGGCAGGGCATAGAACTTGCCGGGGTGTTTTCTCGCGGGAACGAGATAGTCGCGCGCGCCTTCGGGGCTGGAGGCCGTCAGGATCGGGGTCGTGATCTCGAGGAAGTCATGCTCCATCATCGCCTTGCGCAGCGCCGCGACGACGTTGCAGCGCAGGATGATGTTGTTCTTGACCGCCGGGTTGCGGAGGTCGAGATAGCGGTATTTCAGGCGCTGCGTCTCGTCGGCGTCGCGGCTGCGGTTGATCTCAAACGGCAGCTCGTTGTAGCGGCACTTGCCGAGAATCGTAATCTGCTCCGGCACGACCTCGACGTCGCCAGTCGCCTGCTTGGGGTTTTTGCTGTCGCGCTCACGCACGGTGCCGGTGACCTGAATGGTGGATTCCTTGTTGATGGACTTGATGATGTTCATCATGTCCCCGGTTTCGACGACGATCTGCGTCGTGCCGTAGAAGTCGCGCAGGACGACGAAGGCGAAGTTCTGCCCGACGACGCGGACATTCTCCATCCAGCCGCAAAGCGTGACCTTTTCGCCCGCATTGGCCAGCCGGAGCTGCCCGCAGGTGTGGGTTCTGGACTGCATCATAGTGGTTTCCTCTTTTCTATATGGTGTGTTGTTATTTTAAGATAGTACCTTTGAGATTATCGGCCATGTCGTCGAGGATCATATCAGCGGCGGCCTCGGCGCTGACGGTCAGCTGCTCGCCCTTGCGCAGATCCTTGAGCGAGACGGCGTTCTGCGCGATCTCGTCCTCGCCGAGGAAGATGGCGTAGGGGATGCCGAGCTTGTCGGCGTACTGGATCTTCTGCTTGAATTTCTTGTTCTCGGTGTAGAGCTGGGTGCGGATGCCCTGGGTCCGCAGCTCGGTGGCGAGGGTGATGGCCGCCTCCAGATCCTCCGTCATCGGGAAGATCATCACGTCCGCAGGCGAGACGCGCCGCGCGTCGTTCAGCATATTCTGCTCGTTCAGCACGTAGAACAGGCGCGTCAGGCCGATGGAAATGCCGACGCCCGGCAGCTGCTTTTCGGTATAATACTCGGCGAGGTTGTCATACCGCCCGCCGGAGCAGACCGAGCCGATCTCCGGATGGTCGATCAGCGTCGTCTCGTAGACCGTGCCGGTGTAGTAATCAAGCCCGCGCGCGATCGTGAGATCGACGGCGAAGTTCGCCTCCGGCACGCCAAAGGCCGCGAGATACCGCGTTACGGCCCGCAGCTCATCGAGGCCAAGGTCGAACGTGTCGTTCTGGCCGCGATAGCCCTCGAGCGCCGCGAGCACCTCGGCATTTTTGCCGCTGATGGAGATGAATTTCAGGATCTCCTCCGCCTGCGCTTCGGTCAGGCCGCAGTCATCGATCAGGCAGGCCGAGACCTTCTCCGGGCCGATCTTGTCGAGCTTGTCCACGGTGCGCATGATGTCGCCGGCCTGCTCGGTCAGGCCCTGCATGGCGTAGAAGCCGTTTAAGATCTTGCGGTTGTTCACGCGGATCTGGAACCGCTTGAGGCCCAGCGTGGTGAACGTCTTATAGATGATGGACGGGATCTCGGCCTCGTTGACGATGGAAAGCTTGCCGTCGCCGATGATGTCGATGTCCGCCTGATAGAATTCGCGGAAGCGGCCGCGCTGCGCGCGCTCGCCGCGGTAGACCTTGCCGATCTGATAGCGGCGGAACGGGAACGCGAGGTCGTTGTAGTGCAGGGCGACGTATTTTGCCAGCGGCACGGTCAGGTCGAAGCGGAGCGCGAGATCGGCGTCGCCCTTGGTAAAGCGGTAGATCTGCTTTTCCGTCTCGCCGCCGCCCTTTGCCAGCAGGACGTCGGCCGATTCAATGGCCGGCGTGTCGAGCGGCGTGAAGCCGTAGAGCGAATAGGTCGTGCGGAGCACGTCCATGATGGCCTCCATCTGCTGCTGCGGCGCGGGCAGCAGCTCCATGAAGCCGGAGAGCGTGTGGGGTTTGATTCGTTCCATTTCCAAAGTTCCTCTCTATGATCATATCGTGTAATTACTATTGTAGGGCCGATGCGGGCGACCAATGGCCGCCCCTACGTTTACAGACGGAAGCACGATAGAATACGTAGGGGCGGGCATTGCCCGCTCGCCAAGTGCAGCGGGAAAGGCGTTTTTATAAAAAGATGCTCTCATCCCGGATGTTTGGGACGAGAGCATAACACTCCGTGGTGCCACCCAAATTCAGAAGGCGAAGCCTTCCCTCTTTCGGATATGGGATTGTCCGCTCGGCGGATGTCCTTCCCGGGTCTGCTCTGAGCGCCCTTTCAGCCATGGGGCGCCTCTCTGGCAAAGCGTTGAACCGGTACTGCTTCCGCGTCTGCACGGGAATTATCGCAGGATCTTCTTGTTTTTCATCATCATGCGCCAGTCAAGGTCGCCGCGCTGCAAGCCGAGGATCAGCATTTCTGCCGAGGCCAGATTCGTCGCCAGCGGGACGTTGTACGTGTCGCAGAGGTGGATGGTATGCACCATGCGCTGATCCTCCCAGGGGTCGGTATCGTTCGGGTCGTTGAAGAGGATGACCATGTCGACCTCGTTATAGGCAATGCGCGCGTCGATCTGCTGATGGCCGCCCTGGTTTTTCGACAGGAACAGACTCACGGGCAGACCCGTCGCCTCCGCGACCAGACGGCCTGTCGTCGCCGTGGCGGAGATGGAATGCTTGGAGAGGATGCTTTTATACGCGGTACAGAATTGAACCATCAGCTCTTTTTTCTTGTCATGCGCCATCAGGGTGATATTCATGCTGCTTTGCTCTCCTTTGCTTCAATATTTTATGTATAAATCTATTTTTTCAGTTTCATCAAAGGCACGCGCCGGCCCTCCAGCCGGCCGGCCAGATTGTGGCAGGCTTTGGCCGCGCCCTGCTCGGTAAAATCGATGAGCAGACGGCCGGACGCCGCCGCCAGCACAACGGACGCATCCTCCGGCACGAGGCCCAGCAGCGGCAGGCCCACCAGATCCATCACATCGTCGACCGTGGACTGCATCTTTGTGAACAGCTTCGGACTCACGCGGTTGACCGCCATGCGCACCGGGATCTCGCGCCTGGCCAGCAGCAGCTCGGTCGCGCGGGCAGCGTCCCGCTGGGACGCTGGATCGGCCAGTGTGACGACAATGGCCTCGTCGGCAAACGCGGTCGCCAGCTGGAACCCGCGCCCAAGGCCCGCCGGGGCATCGAGCAGAATCCAGTCGAACTTGCCCTTCGCCTGCCGCAGCATCGCGCCGAAGGGCCGCAGGCCAATCGATTCGATCTGTTCGCGCACAGGCGCGGTGAGCAGCGAGAGGCGGGACTGCGACGGGTGCGGCGTGGCCTGTTCGATTGGCGTTTCGCCGCGCATCACCGCCGTGAACGGCAGCGCCGCTTCGTCGGCCATGCCGAGGGCAATGTCCAGATTGCGCAGCCCGACATCGAGGTCAATCGCCAGGACGCGGAAGCCGTCCCGCGCCAGACAGGCGGCGATCCCCGCACAGAGGGACGTCTTTCCCGTGCCGCCCTTTCCGGAGATCAACGATACGATCTGAGCCAACGCGCGTCCCTCCCGCAGTGATGTACTTTTACATTATATACGAATCGCGTGGCAAATTCAATGGGAATTTGGCCTCAAATTTGTGAATTTCACGAAAAAACTGTCCGCTGCCGGAAATTAGCCGCCCCGGTTCTATCCGCCGTGACGCGCGCATACATTCTTTGCAAGGGGGAACGGCTATGAACGAACGAAAGCTGCGCCGGTTCTGCACGGCGATGATCTTATTTGCAATGCTCACGCGGCTGCTCGGCGGCGTGGGCGCGGGGAGATTTGCGTTTTCTGAAGATTCCGCCGAGGCGGAGACGCGCGTCTGGCCCGTGCGGCTGCTGGCCGCCAAACCGGCGGACGAGCCTTCAGACGAAATTGCGGAGCTGCCTGCTGAAAATTCGGCCCCGCCGGAGCGGCAGATCGCGGCGGAGGTCACGAAGCTGCCGGAAGCCTTTTCCGCCGCCGAGGCGGACGCCATCACGATTGCCGGGGCGTGCAGCTATGCGGTGGACAAGGCCGCGCTGCTCACGCGCCCCTCCGCGCTGACCGCCAAGGCCGACGGGCCGAAGGTGCTCATCGTCCATACGCACACATCCGAGGCGTACACGCCGGAGCCGGGATGGGAATATGAAAGCTCCGACCCGCTCCGCACCGGGGATGCGCAGCATTCCGTCGTCCGCCTCGGCACGCGCGTCGCTGAACTGCTGAACGCGCACGGCATCGAAACGCTCCACGACACGGCGCTCAACGACTATCCCAGCTATAACGGTGCCTACGAGCGGATGCGGCAGACCATCGAGGGCTATCTGGCGCAGTATCCATCCATCGAAATGGTGCTCGACCTCCACCGCGACGCGGCGAATGATCCGGCAGGGATGCCCGTGGCCTTTACGGCGGAGGTGGACGGCGCGCGCTGCGCGCAGCTGATGCTCGTCGTCGGCACGGACGAGGGCGGCCTGACGCATCCGGACTGGAAGGAGAATCTGGCCAACGCGCTGAAGCTCCAGGCGCTGCTGAACCGCATCGCGCCGGGACTCTGCCGCGACATCGATCTGCGCACCGAGCGCTTCAACCAGCACGAGACGCCCGGTTCCCTGCTCGTTGAATTTGGCTGCACCGGCAATACCCTCGCCGAAGCGCTCCGCAGCGCGGACTATCTCGCGCAGGCCCTGTGTGCGTTCTGGGATATGATCGAGTTTTCTGAAGATTTTTAGAGCTGTGAAAATTTTTTGAAAAAAGGGCTTTACAAATCGCGATCCGTGTGCTATTCTGATAATGCAAATGATAATTATTATTGTTTTGGAGAAAGCCTATGGCAACAGCAAAAAAATTCAGCCGGAAGCGCGAAGCGATCCTGACCTGTCTGCACGGCACGACCTGCCATCCCACAGCCGAGTGGGTCTATCAGCAGCTCAAGCCGCAGTTCCCGGATCTCAGCCTCGGCACGGTCTATCGCAATCTCGCGGCCTTCAAGGCCGAGGGCGTGATCGATTCGGTCGGCGTGGTGAACGGGCTGGAGCGCTACGACGGCAACACCATCCCACACGCGCACATCGTCTGTGAGAGCTGCGGCGCGGTGCTCGACGCGGAGACGATCGAGCTGCCGGACAAGCTGCTCGCCCATGTCCAGCAGGACACCGGCTGCGAGATCCGCCGCTATCAGATCAGCTTCACCGGCGTCTGCCCAAATTGTTTGCAAAAGCACTAACTATAAAAAATACAAGAGAAAAAATCAAAATTATGGAGGAAATCATCATGAAGAAGTTTGTTTGCAAGGTCTGCGGTTACATCTACGAAGGCGAAGCGGCTCCGGCCGAATGCCCGGTCTGTCATGCCAAGAGCAACATGTTCGAAGAGGTCAAGGGTGAGCTGAAGCTGGCCGCCGAGCATGAATACGGCGTCTACGGCAAGACCGTCAAGAACAACCCCGACATCTCCGACGCGGACAAGGCCTATATCTTCGAGCAGCTGAAGGCCAACTTCAACGGCGAGTGCAGCGAAGTCGGCATGTATCTCTGCATGGCGCGCATCGCTCATCGCGAGGGCTATCCGGAGATCGGCCTGTACTGGGAGAAGGCCGCTTATGAAGAAGCGGAGCACGCCGCGAAGTTCGCCGAGATGCTCGGCGAGGACCTCGAGCCGAACATGAAGGCCACCACGAAGGACAACCTCAAGTGGCGCGTGGACTGCGAATTCGGCGCGACCGCCGGCAAGTTTGAGCTGGCCTCCTGCGCGAAGAAGAACGGACTCGACGCCATCCACGACACCGTCCATGAAATGGCGAAGGACGAGGCCCGTCATGGCCGCGCGCTCAAGGGCCTTCTGGAGCGCTACTTCAAGTAAGATGGAATACACGGAAAACACCGTGATCTGCAACTGCAAGCATGTGACCTTGGCGGACATTGACGACGCTCTACAGAGGAACGCGCACTTCTCCGACGTGGAGAAGGAGTTCGCTGAGGTGCAGAGGCTGACCAGCTGCTCCACCGGCTGCGGCGGATGCCACGATAAGATCATGGCCGTCATTTCCGAGCGGCTCAGCGGCTGAGAATAAAGGAGAATTTGAGCATGAAATACGTCTGCGATATCTGCGGCTATGTCTATGACCCCGAGCTCGGCGATCCCGAAAACGGCGTAGCCCCCGGCACGCCTTGGGAAGAAGTTCCCGAAGACTGGGTCTGCCCGCTCTGCGGCGTTGGCAAGGACCAGTTCAGCCCGGAAGAATAAGGAAACCGGCGCGGAGAAGGAATCTTCCTTCTCCGCGCTTTGCCGCTATCCGCATACGGCTATCCTGTTTTTCAAACCAAAATTGTTGTGCAACCTGCCCATTTGCATGGTGCAGCAAATGTGTGGTAAACTATACGACACAACTAATAGAAAGGAATCTTTCTTATGAACGAATACGAAGTTTTGATCGAGACGATCAACCCCTGCGGCGGCGAGGCACACAGCAAGAAGGAATTCAAGGACATTGCCGCCGAAAGTCCGGAGTCCTATGTCCGGGCGGAGGGCCGCTGGCCGATCCTGGACTCCGGCAAAAACGCATCCGGCGACGTTGTGATCACGACCGGCGACGGCAAAGGCAACATGGTTCGCTATACGTTTACGGAATAAGCGCAAACCGTGGGAGAAGCAAAGGCTTCTCCCACGGTCAGCGTGTCGAAAAAGTCTTTTCGCCCCGCTGCCGTCCAGTTTTCTGAACGTTGAAACGTTCAGAAAACTGCTTGATTGGACGCGAAGGGGACTCTTTGTCCCCTTCACTCTTCCCCTGCGGCTCATTCGCAAAACTGCATCTTATCGTTTTTCAACAGTCTTACCGTGGGAGAAGCAAAGGCTTCTCCCACGGTTTCTGTTTTTGCAAAGACGCCGCCGGGCACGCCTTTTCTATTGCAATTCCGGACGAAAGGCCGTATAATGATATAGTTCTGAAGAATTTTTGCACAGGGTGTCCCTGAAACAGAAAGTGGGTGCGGGTGTGGCGCGGATCATTGCGTTTGTAAACCAAAAAGGCGGCGTGGGCAAGACGACGTCCGCCGTCAATCTGACCGCCGCGCTGCATGCCGCGGGGCGGCGCGTGCTGCTGTGCGACTTTGACCCGCAGGCCAACGCGACGAGCGGACTCGGCGTGGACAAGGGTTCCGTGCGGATCAGCACGTATGATCTCGCCGTGAACGAGCAGGAGGCGAAGGACGCCGTCGTACATACAAAATTCGGCGATCTGCTGCCGTCCAACCCGGCGCTCTCCGGCGCGGGCGTGGAGCTGGTCGGGATCGATGACCGGGAGCATGTGCTCAAACGTGCGCTCGATCCGCTGCGGCCGGAATATGACTACATCTTCATCGACTGCCCGCCGTCGCTCGAGCTTTTGACGCTGAACGCGCTCTGCGCGGCGGATCAGATTTTAATTCCGGTGCAGTGCGAATACTATGCATTGGAAGGGCTTTCCGACTTGATGACGACGCTGCGCGCCGTGAAGCGGCGGCTGAATCCGGGGCTTTCGGTGTTCGGCGTACTGCTGACGATGTTCGACGGGCGGACGAATTTCTCGGCTCAGGTGGCCGAGGAGGTACGGCGGCATTTTCCGGGCAAGGTCTTTGCGGCGGCGATCCCGCGCAACGTGCGCCTTGCCGAGGCGCCGAGCCACGGGCTGCCCGTGATGGCCTACGACCGGTTCAGCCGCGGGGCCGCGGCCTATGAACAGGTGGCACAGGAGATCATCGCGAAAGAATAAGGGCAAACGCGGGAAAGGAGCACACAATATGGCAAAGCAAAAGGGTCTGGGCAAGGGCCTCGGCGCGCTGCTGGGTGAGGAATCTCTGCGCGCGGATACCCCGGCGGAGGGCGCGGTCAGTACGCTGCCGCTGCAAAAAATTGAGCCAAATCCCTTACAGCCCAGAAAAACATTTGCCGAGGAGGAGCTGGACGCGCTGGCCGAGTCCATCCGCATCCACGGCATCATCCAGCCATTGACCGTTCGGTTGCTGCCGAATGGGTATTATCAGATCATCGCCGGCGAGCGGCGGTGGCGTGCGGCAAGGCTGGCCGGGCTTTCGCAGGTGCCGGTGGTGGTCATCGAGGCGGACGACCGCAAGGCGATGGAGCTGGCGCTGATTGAAAATTTACAGCGCGCCGATCTCAACCCGATTGAAGAAGCGGAGGGCTATCAGCAGCTCATCAGCCAATACGGCATGACGCAGGAGCAGGCGGCGGAGCGCGTGGGAAAATCGCGTCCGGCGGTCGCGAATGCGCTGCGGCTGCTGAGTCTCGGGCCGGAGATTTTGAAGCTGGTCGAGGCGGGAACCATCTCTGCCGGGCATGCGCGGGCGCTGCTCGTACTGAAGACGGATGGGGAACGGATGGCCGTGGCGCAGAAGGTACAGAACCTGTCGCTGAGCGTGCGGCAGACGGAGGCCCTCTGCAAGAAGATGGCGAAACCGCCGAAGGAGGCGCCGAAAGAGGCGCCCGTCGCGGTGGACTATGTGGCAGAATGTGAAAAAGAGCTGAAGCGCACGCTTGGGCGCGGCGTCCGCATTGTGGACGGCAAACGCAAGGGGCACATTGAGCTGGAATATTACGGACAGGACGATTTACAGCGGCTCTACGAAGTTTTGCAGGGCCTGTCCGGAAGGGAGTAACATCATGGACGAGAACAAGGACGTGCAGCAGACCGAACAGCAGGAAAAGCAGCCCGCGCCGCTGAGCGAAGCGCGGAAGACGGCGCTGCTGCGGTATATGGCGGTGCTGTTCGCGGTGGCGTTTCTGCTGGTTTTGCTGTCGCTGATTTTGCAGGCACATTCCTCCAAGGCGACGATCTCGGAACTGACGCAGACGAGCAGCAGCGCGCTGAGCAATGTAGAGCAGCTTCAGGCGCAGAACCGCGACTTGCAGGATGAGAAGCAGACGCTGACACAGGAGAAGAGCGAGCTGGAGGCGCAGGTCGAAGATCTGCAAAAGCAGCTCGACGAGACGAAGCAGGCCGACGAAAAAGAGGAGAGCGCGGAAAAGCTGAAGCTTGAACTGGAGCTGGCGCACACAAAGGAAGCCTATGAGGCATTGCTCGTGGCGAAAAACTGCGAAATGCACGAGGGCAACGTGACCTTCTCCAAGGCGATGGACACGCTGGCCGATCTGGAACAGTATCTTGGCACGGAGGCCCGTGCGGAATATGAAAAACTTCTGGCGGAATAAGAAGAGGAAGAGACTATGATCGACATTAAATTTTTGCGGGAAAACCCCGAGATCGTCAAGGAAAACATCCGGAAAAAGTTTCAGGATGAGAAGCTGCCGCTCGTGGACGAGGCCATCCGTCTCGACGCCGAGAAGCGCAAGGCCCAGATGGAGTCCGAGCAGCTGAAGGCCGCGCGCAACAAGCTGTCCAAGGCCAACGGGCCGCTGTTCGGGCAGCTGAAAAAGTGCGAGGATGAAGCGAAGAAGGCCGAGATTCAGGAGCAGATCGACGCGAACAACGCCGCCGTCAAGGCTGACGACGAGCGCCGCGCACAGCTGGAGGCCGCGCAGACCGAGGCCGCGGCCAAATTGCAGGAGATCATGTATGTGATCCCGAACATCATCGACCCGAGCGTGCCCATCGGCCCGGACGACAGCTGCAACGTCGAGGTTGAGCGGTTCGGTGAGCCGGTCGTGCCCGATTTTGAGGTGCCGCACCATGTCGACATCATGGCGACGTTTGACGGCATTGACAAGGACGCCGCGGGCCGCGTGGCCGGCATGGGTTTCTACTATCTGCTGGGCGACATCGCGCGGCTGCACGAGGCTGTGCTGGCCTATGCGCGCGATTTTATGATCGACGAAAAGGGATTCACCTACGTCATTCCGCCGTTCATGATGCACGGCAACGTGGTCAAGGGCGTGATGAGCTTCCCGGAGATGGAAGCGATGATGTACAAAATCGAGGGCGAGGACCTGTACCTGATCGGCACGTCGGAGCACACGATGATTGGCCGCTTTATCGACCAGATCCTGCCGGAGGCGCAGCTGCCGCTGACGCTGACGAGCTATTCGCCGTGCTTCCGCAAGGAAGTCGGCAGCCACGGACTTGAGGAGCGCGGCGTCTACCGTATCCACCAGTTTGAAAAGCAGGAGATGATCGTCGTCTGCAAGCCCGAAGAATCGATGATCTGGTATGACAAGCTGTGGCGCAACTCGGTCGAGCTGTTCCGCAACATGGAGATCCCGGTGCGGCAACTCGAGTGCTGCTCCGGCGATCTGGCCGATCTGAAGGTCAAGAGCTGCGACATCGAGGCATGGTCGCCCCGGCAGCAGAAGTATTTTGAGGTCTGCTCCTGCTCGAACCTCGGCGATGCGCAGGCGCGCCGCCTCGGCATCCGCGTGAAGGGCGCGGACGGGAAGACGTATCTGGCCCACACGCTGAACAACACCTGCGTGGCCCCGCCCCGGATGCTGATTGCGTTCCTCGAGAACCATCTGCAAAAGGATGGTACAGTCACGATCCCGAAGTGTTTGCAGCCGTATATGGGTGGAAAAGAAGTTCTGATTCCGAAGCACAAATAAGGGCTGGCGGATCTTTTCCGCCGAAGCATGTCGGAAGCATTTTTTGTTGCGTATCCGTAAAATGCTGCCTGCCCACCATCATCAAGATCGCGTGCGGATACGGTTTGTAGGGGCGGACGACTCTGTCCGCCCGGCGCACTGCACATCCGAAACGCGAAACCCTTCGGCGAGATCGTACTGCCTACGGGCCGACAGAGTCGTCGGCCCCTACAAGGTGCAGTGGAAAAAGAATGGGGGCGCGAATGTTACTCCTCCTTTGCCCAGTCGAAAGCGCGCTGGACGGCGCGATGCCAGCCATGGAGGCGCGCGTCGCGCGATTTTGCGTCGAGCTGCGGCTCGAATGTGCGGTCGACGGCCCAGATCTTGCGGATCTCCGCCTGATCGCGCCAGAAGCCGACCGCAAGGCCCGCAAGATAGGCCGCGCCCATCGCCGTGGACTCCACGCACGTGGGCCGGAGCACCGGCGCGCCGATGACGTCCGCCTGCGTCTGCATCAGGTAGTTGTTGGCACTGGCTCCACCGTCGACCTTGAGGCTCGCGCACTGGGCGTGGGAAAGCCCCTCGTCAATGGCCTCGTCCGTGAGCTTGTCCCAGCCGCGCGAGCGCAGCGCGTTGCACACGTCGATGACCGTCAGCGCGTTCAAGAGCTGATACTCGCCGAGAAGCCGCAGGTGGTACGGCCCGCGGCCGCGGTATTTGAACGCTTGACCGTCGAGCGAGGACGAAATGCGCTCAAGCTTTTCCTGCGCGGTGATCGTGAGAGCCACGTCCTCCTGCGCGCACTTTTCGCGCGCGACGTTCTCCACGCCCTCACTCTGGCCGAAGAGCACGGCGTGCGAGCCATGCTTGATGATGCCGCACTTCTCCGCGGCGATCTTCTCGACCGTGTCGCCGAGAATGGCCGTGTGCTCCAAGCCGATGTTCGCCACGACGCAGACCTCCGGCGCGGGGATGACATTCGTCGAATCCATGCGCCCGCCGAGACCGACCTCGAGCGAGACGATGTCGCACTGCTCCTGCACGAAGTACAAAAAGGCGATGGCCGTCATGATCTCAAAGCCCGTGGGCATTTCGCTCATGCGCTCCGCTGCGTTCCGCACGGTGTTTGTGAGCGAAATGAGGGAGTTGTCGTCGATCTCTTCCCCGTTCACGCGCATGCGCTCGTGGAAGCGCAGCAGGTGCGGCGAGGTATAGAGCCCCGTGCGGTACCCCGCGTGCTGGAGCACGGAGGCGAGCATCGCGGCGGTACTGCCCTTGCCGTTTGTGCCCGCGATGTGGACGAATTTGAGCTTCTGCTCGGGATTGCCGAGCAGACCCAGAAGCTCGCGCGAGCGCGCAAGGCCCGGCGCGCTCTGCTCCCAGTTGTCGAATTGCAGATATTTGAGGGTCTCCTCAATGGTTTGCAGGTCTTTCACATTGTTCACCTGTATTTCCTGTAGAATAAGGCGAAGGCGTCGGCCCTCGCCTGCGGGATTTGATCTATCGGTCGATCTTGCGCAGCATGGCGGTGAATTCGTCAGGCAGCGGGCACGTGAGCGAGACGAGCTCCTTCGTCCGCGGGTGGATGAACTGAAGCCCCACCGCGTGAAGGCACTGACCCGTCAGGCCTGGAACGGCCTTTTTTGCGCCGTAGACCGTGTCGCCCAGGATCGGGTGGCCGAGGTAGGCCATGTGCACGCGAATTTGATGCGTGCGGCCCGTTTCGAGCCTGCACCGCACATGCGTGTAGCCGGGATAACGGGCGATGACCTCCCAGTGCGTTACCGCGCGGCGTCCACCCGGAACGACGGCCATGCGCTTGCGGTCGCGGCTGTCGCGCGCGATGGGCGCGTCGACCGTGCCGCTGTCCTCACGTAAGTTGCCGACCACGATACACTCATACGTGCGCGCGAGCGTGTGGTCGGCCAGCTGGGCGGAGAGGAACTGGTGCGCGTAGTCGTTTTTTGCCGCGATGATGAGCCCGCTCGTGTCGCGGTCGATGCGATGTACGATGCCGGGGCGCAGCGCGCCGCCGACGCCGGAGAGACTGTCGCCGCAGTGATACAAAAGGGCGTTCACGAGCGTCCCGTCCGGATGGCCCGGCGCGGGATGGACGACGAGCCCGCTCGGCTTGTTGACGACGATGACGTCGTCGTCCTCGTAGACAACGTCCAGAGGGATGTCCTGCGGAACGGCGTCGATGGGCGCGGGCTCTTCGGGGGTGAATTCGATCTGCTCGTGTCCCGTGAGCTTGTAGCTCTTGTTCGGCGCTTTGCCGTTCACGAGGACACGCCCGTCCTCGACGGCTTTCGCCGCGGCGGAGCGGGTCAGGTCTTCAATTGCGCGGGCGAGGCAGGCGTCGAGCCGCGTACCGGCATCGGCTTCACTTGTTTGCAGCAGGATCGGTTCCATCGACCTTGTTCCCCCAGTTTTTCTCGTCGCTCTTGCTGTAAAAGGCAAGGTAGTAAATCAGCGCGCAGACCGTGCCGCACACGACGAACACATCCGCCACGTTGAAGACGGGGAAGTCCATGAACATCGTGTCCAGCATGTCAACGACGTATCCGAGGCGCACGCGGTCAATGAGATTGCCGATGCCGCCGCCGAGGATGATCGCAAGCGACCACTGGCCCAGCGGATGGCGCACAATCTTGACGAGCAGCCATGCGATGGCGCACATGCCCGCCGCCGTCAGCGCGATGAGCAGCCACCGTGCGCCCGAAAAGCTCGACCACGCCGCGCCGTAGTTGTGCACGCGCGTGAGCTGTAACAGCGGCGGCAGCAGCGGCTCCGATTCGCCGGGCGACATTGTGTTCACGACGAGGAATTTGACGGCCTGATCCGCCGCCACGCAGAAAACCGCCGCGAGGGCAAGGCAGACCGCCTTGCCCTTGCCGCGTCGGTAAAATGCAGCGTATAAAATCACCATCAGCGCCAGCGCGCCGAAAAAGATCCACAGGATCGGCCCTCCGATGCTGCCGGAGACGACGATCTGTGTCGTGCCGTCCGCGCCGCCGATCACGCCGATATCGTTCATTCGCTCTCCTCTTCTCCTGCGGGGGTGTTTTCCGCAGGCTCTTCGACCGCCGGTGCGGTCTTGGCGACCCCGACGATCAGAATATCGTCTGCCTGACGGAGCGCGGTGCGCTCAGCCTCAGGCAGCTCCATGGCGTCTGCTAAGTCATGTGCCGCTTCGGCCACGACGAGGTAGCTGACGTACTCGTCATTTTCCGCGTACACGGCCATGCCGCGCTCGTGCAGAAATTCCGCCGCCGCGGGCACATCCAGCGTGATGATGGCATAGCCGCCGCTTGCGTCGGCGGAGCGGTCGTCTGCGCCGTCTTCCGTATCATAGGTGTCGAACGGGCTGGCGTCGGCCTGCACGCCCTCCTTCTGCACGGCGGAATAGCTGTAGGTAAAGTCCTCCGCCGTGTCGCCGGACGCAGCGGGCGCACTCGCCGTGTCATTGACGCTGGTAGTGCAGTCCGCGGCGCTGTCGTTGCTGCTGACCATCGCGGGCGCCAGCTTCCACGCCGCGGCCGTGACGACAAGCAGCGCAAAGCACGCGGCCAGCATGCGCGGCCATGCACGGCGGTGGCGCGATCTCTCGCGCTTTTCCTCATGCACCCGCTCGAGCACGCGCTCGGAAAAGCCCTCCGGCGCGTCGAGCTCGGGCATTTCCTCGAACATCGTGTGCACGATCATCAGTTCCGAGAGATACTCCCGGCAGTTCTGGCAGTGCTCTACGTGCGAGAGCACCTCTTCCTTTTCGTTTTCGCTCAATTCTCCGTCCACAAAGGCAGAGAGCGCGGCGGCGTACTGTTCACAACATTTCATTTGGCGCTCATCTCCTCACGATTACATTCTGTAACTTTTGACGAAGCAATTTCAAAAAAGTTCCCGTTTCCGGATAAAAAGTTGCGCAAAAGTGATCGCCCCCTGCTGATGCGCGATTTGACCGTGCCCAGCTCGATCGACGCGCTTTCTGCGATCTCGGTGTAGCTCAGGCCTTCGATCTCGCGCAGGATGAGCACCTTTCGGTACTCCTCCGGCAAGGCGGAGAGGCCCTCCTGCAATAATTTCTGTGCCTCGCGGTGCTCGACCGTCTCCTGCGGCTGGGGCGAGGTGTCGACCGCGTCGACAAACAGCTCCTCGTCGTCGAGCGAGACGCTGCCGCTCTGCTTTTTTCGCCGCCGCAGCGTGTCGATGCAGGCGTTCGTCGCCAGACGGTAGATCCACGTCGAAAGCGATGACTCCTGTCGGAAGCGGTCGATCCCGCGCCAGAGCGCAAGAAAGGCATCCTGCGCGGCCTCCTCGGCGTCCTCACTGTTGCCACACATGCGGAAGCACAGCGTATACACTTTTTTCTCATATTGGCGGATCAGCTCTTCGAAGGCGGCTTCATCCCGCTTTTGAAGGCGCGCAATGAGTTCCCGTTCGTCCATAGCATTTTATTGATCCTCAGCGCAGATCCCGCTTGATCGACGCGCTGAGCGCGTGCAGCTCAGAAAGCGTTGAGAGCTGCACGATCTTCTCCTTATAATAATTCGCGTGGCTGATGCCCTTTAAGTACCAGCACAGGTGATGGCGCGCCTGCAGCATGGCGACGCGCTCGTTTTGATACTGTGCGGAGAGCTCCACCTGACGCACAGCGGTGTCCCACCGCTCGGCAAACGGCGGCAGCGGCGGAATGTCGCGCCCTGAGAGCGCGGCGGCGGACTGCTCGAAAAGCCACGGATTGCCGAAGCTCCCGCGGCCGATCATCGCCATATCCGCGCCAGTAAATTTGAGGATGCGCACCGCGGCCTCGGGCGAAAAAACGTCGCCGTTGGCGATGACGGGGATGCTGACGGCCTGCTTGACGTCGCGGATCGTATTCCAGTCGGCCTCGCCGCCGTACATCTGCATGCGCGTGCGCCCGTGCACCGCGACGGCGCTGACGCCGGCCTGCTCGAGCATTTTGGCGAGCTCGACGGCGTTGATGCTGCCCTTGTCCCAGCCGCGGCGCATCTTCGCCGTGACGGGGACCTTGACGGCGCGCACGACCGCCTCGGCGATGCGCGCGGCCTTTTCGGGATCCTTCATCAGCGCGCTGCCGTCGCCGTTTTTGACGACCTTGCCCACGGGGCAGCCCATGTTGATATCCAGGATGTCCGCGCCGGAAATTTCGATCGCCATCTGCGCAGCCTCGGCCATGCAGTTCACATCGCTGCCAAAGATCTGCGCGGCAAACGGCTTTTCGCCCGGAAACGGACGAAGCAGCTGCGCGGTCTTCGTGTCGTGGTAGCACAGCGCCTTGGCGCTCACAAGCTCCGTGACGGTGTAGCCCGCGCCTTTTTCGGAGCAGATCTGGCGGAATGCAGCATCCGTTACGCCCGCCATCGGCGCGAGCGCGAGCTTCGATTCAATTTTTACCGTTCCGATCTGCATAGTCCGCCTCTTTTCGATAACAATACAAACATAGTATAGCATAGCAAGACCGGCAAGTCAAAGGAACAAAACGCGAACGGAGAACTTTTTTGCAAACAGGTGTTGACATCACGGCGGAGGTATGGTATATTATCAGTTGCCGATATCTGCCGGTGTGGTGGAATTGGTAGACACAGGGGACTTAAAATCCCCCGGTAGCGA
>ERZ772880.932-NODE-932-length-26538-cov-4.693841_pt1 | contig 26538 bp, 10 predicted proteins | sample MGYA00580577_ERZ772880 | MGnify/ENA primary metagenome ERZ772880 (study PRJEB29015, sample SAMEA2737705) | human gut metagenome | biome: human gut; feature: human-associated habitat; material: faeces | place: China | collected 2012 ... | reverse complement strand
TACTGCCGCTGTAATTGCCCTTGAGGGTCACTTTTACGGTGTATTTGCCCACATTCTTCATGCCCTTGGGGTAGCTGACGGTGTAATCCGTACCGTTCTTTAGGGCCTTGCCCTTGCTGTCTTTCACGGTCACAGACGGTTTTTGCACCTTGCCGTTATAGGTATAGGCGGTCTTATTCAGCTTGATGGTATTGACCTTATAGTATGTCTGCAAGGTTTTGGTGTATGTGGCCTTGCAACCGGTACGGGTACAAGTATAAGTTGCCGTCCGTTTGCCGTCCTTAGAAGTCGTGGCCTTGGTCAAGGCACGGCTTTTTTCTTTATAATTATGACCCAGCGCCGGGACAATATCCCGGTGCACCTCATCTGCGCAAATGGTGCAGAAGTAGGGCGTGTAGCCCGCAGTGGTGCAGGTGGGCAGTACCGAATCCCCCGCCTCGTAATTATGCTCGTGACTGCGGATTTCAAATTTCGCCTCGGCTCGATAGCCTTGGTAGTACACCGCCATGGTATTCATACCCTCGGCGCCGCAGCCGGACATATCCACGATCACATCGACACCGTTAATGCTCAGCACACCGCCGGCATTTTTATAACACCATTCCAAGGGCTGGGTGGCGTTCTTAAATCCCACCAGCAGTTTCAATTCATTGAGCACCGCTTGGGGATTATAGCCGTTAAACACTGTCTTGCCCTGCAAGTAAGCACGCAGCCCCAGCTCCTCCGTCAGCGCACCGCTTGCACCACTGATAAATGTAATATCTACATCGGAACCCTCACTGGTAGGCAACCAGCCCCAAACATGGTAGGTATATGTTTTGCCCTTTTCCAAGGTGGCAGTTATATAAGGTCTGCTATAATCCTTGGCGTTGGGACGGTATGGATACTCCCCTTCCTGCACCTTTCCGCCCGGGAAAGTCAAACTTGCGTGCGCATTGCGTCCGCTTTCGCCGTTCGGATTGTGTACAAAAAAGCTCAGAGTATACTCCGCCGTGTACTGGGGGGTAAAGGTCAGCGTGGCCTTTTCGCCTTTTGCATAGGAAACTACATTTTTTTGGGTCTCAGCAGAACGAAACAAGGCACGGCTTAAATCATATGATGTTGACGCTGCCCACGCCGTCACCGGCAGGGTGCACACCAGCAGTAGAAACGCCAGCAGAAAGCTGCACAGGCGTATAGTTTTTTTCATAATCGCACTCCTTTGCTGCCCTTATTGTAGCACAGGCCGGGCAGATTGTAAACAGGAAAGGTCTGTCAATAGGTATAACGCAGCACGGCGGAATACACCGTGTGCAGGGCGCCGTCTGCGTCTGCATAAGTCAGGTACGCCCGCGCGGCGGCAGTGCCCACATGGGCGGAAATGCCGTAGTACAGCACAAACTGGCCTTCCGGCTCCGTAGAGCGGTTTTGAGCGCAGCGCACCGTGCCGGCGTCCGTACCGGTGCCCGGCTTACCGGCCATCTCCAGCACCAGGTCATCGTCTGCCAAATTCTTGCCGTACAGGAAACCGGAGGTCACCAGCCGGTTTCCCTCCCCGGCCATAGACCGGGTGGCGGCAAACATCACCCGCCCGGTATCCGATTGCAACTGGGCAGAGAGCAGCGACACAGAGGGTACCGGAGTCTGATCATCGGTGCACTTCTCCAGCGCCAAATCGGCAACGGCGTAGAAGCTGTACCGGCTGCCATAACCCAGCACCCGCCCATCGGCTGAAAAGCCCTTGGCGTCTGCCGCAGACACAGTAACCCGTGCCCCATAGGCAACAGTCAGACTGTCCCGGGCAGTTTGGCTGCCGCACTGCAAGGTGCAGCCGGGGGCGGTGACGGTCAGCTGCTTGGCTCCACCGGCGCGGTACAGCGCCTGCACAGTCAGGGAGCCGGTGGCGCTGTGGATCTGCGTCGGCGTATAGGACCAACCAACAAAAGTATAGCCGGTGTAGGTAGGCGGCGTGGGGATCTTTACATCCGCGGCACTGTCCACCTGTTGATAAGACAGCACATTGGAAAACGGGTCAATAAACAAAAAGGTCAGCCGGTCGCTGTCGTCCAAAAACAGCGGCGTGTAGGTGGCGCTGGCCACCGGGGTAAAGGTATAGCTGGCATCGCCGGACAGAATCTTATTCCCCTGCTGCCAACCGGCAAAACGGCAGCCGCTATTGGGCAGAGCCAGCAGCGTGCAGGCCTTGCCCCGATCTACATAAATCCGGCCGCCGGCGGTCACATCCGTATCGTTAAACAGCAGCGCGCCCATATCCGCGCCGGGGGTAGCAATGCAAAAGCCGTCGTAATCTACAAAATTCGCCCGGGTGGTAGCGCTGCACCGGCTGCACCCCAGCAGGTCATAACCGCGGGCAGTAGGCGTGGCCGCCACCCGCTCCAGCAGCACAGAATAGTCGTGGGCCAAATTAAAATCCGCCGTGGCGGTGTAGCCCATATAGTGCACCTGCACCGTGTTCTTGCCGCAGGCACCGCAAGCGGACAGATCCACGATCACATCGGCGCCGCCTACCAACAGGCTGCCCATCGCATCCTTATACTTCCATTCCAAGTGGGCGCCGGTGCGATCCACAATCAGCAGCTTCATCGCATTCAGCACCGCCTGCTGGCTGTAAGCGGTAAATTCCGTTTGGTCCAGATACAGCCGCAGCCCCACCTCCTTGGAAAGGGTGCCGCTTTCGCCGCTGGTAAAGTCCACGTCTACCGTTGCGCCGGTACTGGTTGCCGTCCAGCCCCAAACCGAGTAGGTATAGGTTTTGCCCTGCTCCAAGATAGCGGTCAGGTACGGATGGCTGTAATCCTTAACGGTAGAGCCGGTACGGTTAGGGTATTCAAAGGCCGTGACCGTGCCGTCCGGGTTCGTCAGGCTGGCACGGATATTCCGCCCGCCTGTCACATGACCGTACAGCTTTAAGGTGTATTCCGCCGTGTACTGGGGCGTAAAGGTCAGGTTTGCCGTCTCACCGGCACCAAAGGAAAAGGCATTGGTTCGGGCACGGAACAAGTAATTTTGGTTCAGATCTACCGAGGTGGTGGCACCGTAAGTGACCCCCGGCAGGGCACAGCAGGCCATTACCAACACCAGCACCAGGCACGCCAAGCGCTTTGTCATTTTTTTCATACCGCCGCCTCCAATTCGTTTCGTCTGCTTTCATTGTACCATAAGTGCCGCTCCATTGCCATAGAAAAACAAAAAAAGCCGACGGTCATCCCGCCGATCCGTACAATACCGACCCGGTGCACCCAACCGGCCGCACCGATAAAGCAAAAAAAAATCGAGCCGAGGGATTGCTCCCTCGGCTCTTTTCGCTCGAGCAATTATTTTACTAATTGCAATTAGTCGTCTTCGCCACCAATAATTTCAGGACCGCTTGCGGTCATCACATCGATCTGCTGAAATTCCTTGACGTCGACAACAGGCTTAGAATAAGCTTCTTTCATGAAGACATTCCTCCTATTCCTAAATTGCCTTATATCGCTGCCGGCAGTTGCCCGCCGGCAGGAGCGATAAATAGGTGTTTACGCGATTAAGCGTAAGTGTGGCTCATCACATCAGAGTACACGGTCTTCACTTTGCCATTCTGATCCTTGTAGGTCAAGAATGCCTTAGCGGAGGCAGTGCCGTTCTGAGCGGAGAGACCATAGCTCAGGATGAACTGAGTGCTGCCCTCGGTGCTGTTGGCATAAGCAGCCTTCACAACGCCGGAGTTATCAGCGGAACCCTTCTTGCCAACGTTGGCCAGAGTCAAGTCAGCGTCAGTCAGGTTCTTACCATACACAAAACCGGACTTCAGGTAAGTGCAGCCATCCACCATAGCGCGGGTAGCAACGAACTCAACCTTGTAAGAACCGGCAACCTGGTTGGCAGAAACAGCAGCCACAACGGGAGCCTGGGTGGTAGCGGAAGCAGCCTTCACAGTTACATCAGAAGCAACATAGAAGGTGTAGCTGTCGCCGTAAGCAACGATCTTGCCGTCGATAGCCCAAGCGGTAGCGCCGTCCTTAGACACGGTTACCTGCGTGCCGTAAGGAATGTCAGCCAGAGTGCCCTGTGCGGAGTTGCTGCCGTAAGCAACGGTAGCATCAGCGTCAGTGGTTACAGTGTAGGTAGCGGCAGCGTCCTTCTCATACTGTGCATAAACAGTCATGGAGGAGGTAGCGGCCTTAATGGCAGCCTCATCTACGGACCAACCGGTGAAGGTGTAGCCGGTGTAGGTGGGCGCCTGCGGGATCTTCACATCTGCGCCGGAAGCAACAGACTGAGAAGAGATCACGTTGTTGAACATATCAACAAAGGTGAACTGAACGGGCTTAGCGGACTCAGCAAACACAGGCGTGTAGGTGATGTCAGCGATAGCCACGGTGGTGTAGCTAGCATCGGTGGAAACGATCTTGTTACCGGTCTGCCAGCCTACGAAGGTGCAGTCCGCATTGGGAGTAGCAACCAGGGTGTAAGTGCCGTTCTCAGCGAACTTCTTGGAACCGCCGGCGGTCACATCCTGACCAGCCAGGGTTACAGAGCCGTTCTCCACAGCATTTACAGTTACGGTCACACCAGCCAGAGCCGGAGCAGTCTCCTTGGTGTAGGAGTAGCCACAGTCCTTACAGGTGTAAGTGGTGATCTCGGCCTGATCCAAAGTGGCCTCCTGGGTCACCTTAGCGGTGAAGTCGCAGGCCTTGGTCTCCTTGTGAGAAGCGTCATTGGCGCATACACGGCTGTGCTGTGCATCAGCACCCTCGGTGCCCTCAACATGCTTCCAGTCACCCCAGTTATGATCGGTAGCCGGGATAGCTACAGTGTAGGTGCCGCCGCACTTGGTGCAGGTGAAGGTCTTCACGCCGGGCTCGGTGCAGGTAGCAGCCTTGGTCTCCACACCATTGTTGAAGGTGCACTTGTCAGTCTTAGTAGGCTGGCTGCAGGTACCCTCGCCGGTGCAGGTAGCAGTGTGGGTGTAATCCTTACCCTCAACGAAGGCCTCACCGCTGGTGTAATCAGCAACGGGGGTACCGTACTTGTGGGTATGACCCAGAGCGGGCTTGGTCTCCTTGGTGTAGGAGTAGCCGCAGTCCTTACAGGTGTAAGTGGTGATCTCAGGCAGATCAGCAGTCTGGTTCTGCGTTACCTGAGAAGTAAAGTCACAGGCCTTGGTCTCCGTGTGAGAAGCGTCCTTGCCGCAAACGCGGGTATGGGTGGCATCAGCCTCAGCAGTTGCAGCGTCATGCTTCCACTGGCCCCAAGCATGACCGGTAGCGGGGATAACCACGTTATTCTTGCTGATCACATAGCCGCAATCAGAGCAGCTGGTGGTCACGGTCTTGGAACCGTCCTTCTCGCAGGTGGCATCCACAATGTTGCTTTCCAGAGTCTGCGGATTATGCGGCGTGGTGGTCAGCTTAGCAGTGAAGGTGGTGTCTGCGGAGATGGTCGCTGTGGTGGGATCGGTATCCCAAGCATAGCTGTAGTGGCCGGCAGCATCGGGAGCCTTCGTGGGCAGAGTCGGTACAGAAGCGGGGCTCTTGCCCTCTTCTACAGTCTCGTTGCCCAGGTCCTTGCCATCCTCGGTCACATACTTAACGGTGTAAGACTTGGTCTCCGGAGCGCTGTTGCCAGCGATCTTCAGGGTACCAGCGGCATCAATGGTTCCAGCCTTATCAACCTTGCCGGTGAAAGACCACAGGCGGTTGGTGTCGTTGGAACCCATGTAGTAGGTGGACAAGTTGGGATCCTGATTGAAGGTCAGCAGGTCGTCAGAAATCACAGTGCCTTCAGCAACCTGGAAGCCAAAAGTACCCAAATACAGGCCATCCAGCTTAACGCCCAGCTCATCATCGCCGCCCAAAGGACCACTCTGTTCAAAGGTGTAGGTATCACCAACATAAACAACAGAGCCTTTGGTAGGCAGTTTCGGATGTGCAATACTCAGATAGTAAGAAGTATCACGATACTTACTAGCAGCATCAATTATATAGGGGTTACCATCTGCATCACTAACTTCTTTATCAGTGGGGAGCACACTACCGTCACCTTTGGTAAAGCCTTTGGCGGTTCTCTTACCCATGGTCAGAGAGTCAGCCCATTTGAAAGACAGCTGGCAGTTACCGAACTGACCACCGGTGTTCTTCAAAATGAAAGATGCGGTTACATAATATTTGCCGCTCTTAATAGCAGATGCCGGAAAATCGGTTTTGTTAGCAGTCTTACCGGTCAGGTCAACCTTGGAAAGGTCTGCAACAGTATCGTTGTCAGCAGAGTTCTGCCATTCCTCATCACCATTGGTGATGAAGTTCTTGTTATTCCCGTTGTAAGCAGTCCATACGATATCAATCTCCGGAGCAATATCAGCTGCAGAAACATAGTCCGCTGCATCCACATATTGACCGGGTTCGTAATTTGCTGCCAAGGCGGAGATGGGAGCCATGGAGACGACCATCAAACCAGCCATTACACCGGAAAGTAGCTTCTTTGCGCTTTTACGCATAAAACTTTTCCTCCCAATTTAATTGTTATCGTAACTAAGTGATGAAAGATCGCAACCACTAAATGCGTTATACACAGCGAAATCAGTGGCATTTACATAGCCATCATGGTTAAAATCACAGATTTCATTATAATCTGATCCTCCAGATTGGCTACCTGATGACGCATAATACACTGCGTAATCCGCACTGTTAATGTATGTATCCTTATCAAAGTTACATACAATCATGCCCAAATCGCCTAAGTTCAAATCGCTGTCTGCTACCGTAAAGGTAACCGTGCGATCATAGCCATAAGCATAGCGCAATGTAGCGGTGTACTCCCCTGCCGGGAGTGAGGGAATGGTAAAGCAACCGTCCGTTCCGGTGGTTGCAACCACTTCATCCGCAATCACTACATCACAGTTGCGAACTGTAAAAGTATCTCCCGCCAAATCCCCATTGGTATTGGCCAGCGCCAGCACCCTGCCGGTAACGGCATGGCCGGTGGCCGGTGACAGATCCGCTGTCATGGGATACAGCGTTGCGGTATAGCCGTCAAAGGCGGTGACCAGTGCATAACAGTCCTGGTCAGCTGTGCCATAATCGGCGTAATCCGCATAATCTGCCTCAATAAAGGTTTGGTTCGGGTCCGTATCCAAGGTTACAACCTTCGCAAAGTCCACAGGCTCCTGTGCGGTTACAGTAACCTGCAACTTCAACAAAAGCTGGCCGTCCGCGTCAATGGCGGTGGTGGTGGCGGTGTGATCCACTCTGGTGATAAAACCAAAGTTGATGGTCCCATTCTGCACCAACACGCCGGCGGCGCCAAGGCCCCGCAGTTGATCCGGCTTGCTGTCCGACAGCAGATCACTGTGACCGTTGACCGTCAGCACAGCCGCGTCATAAGACATGGTGTACTGCATCACGGCAAAGGACTGCATGCCGGAAAGCGTAAAGGATACGGTGTAATCCCCGGCAGACAGTGCATTGCCGTCTGCAGCCTTGCCCTCGCTGTCCGTAAAGGTACAGGAGAGGTGCGGCTTCTCGGTGCCCAAGGTACCCTGGGCAGCCAGCGGGGTTATAGAGGTTAAGGTCAAAATCAATACAAACGATAAGAAAGCAGCAAGTGTTCTCTTGAGTTTGTTTAATTTCATAATCAAAATCAGTGTGACCCAAGCGGTGCCGGAGCACCGCCCGGGTACTTTAAGTTAAAATTAGCCGTAGATTGCGTTGCTCAACTCAGCACCGGAGAATGCAAGATAAATTGCATAGTCAGATGCATTCACATAACCGTCGTGGTTATAGTCGCAAGCAGCGTTGTAAGAGTCTTCGCCCTGAGATGCGCCAGAAGATGCAAGATAAGTTGCGTAATCGGCAGCATTGATATAGTCGTCCTTGCTATAGTTGCAGACGAGCATACCCAGGTTGCCCAGATCCACATTACCGTCCTTCACCGTAATGGTGACATTGCGATCGTAACCATAAGCATAGCTCAGGGTAGCGGTGTAAGAGCCGTTAGCCAGAGCCGGGATGGTAAAGGTACCATCCTGACCGGTGGTAGCCACAGTCTCGCCGTTAATGATCACATCACAGCCTCTTACAGTGAACTCATCAGTAGCAAGTTCGCCCTTATCATTCGCCAGAGCAAGTACCTTACCGGTTACAGCGTAGCCGGAGGGAGCAGTGCCCTCTTCAAGAGAGTTCTCTGCATCTACCAGGTTCTTGTAAGCGGTGAAGCAAGCAGACAGGTTGGCAGTGTAGTTGTCCTTATCAGCCGGAACATAGGTGGCAGCGTCCTTATGGGCGTAGTCGCCGTTACCGGTGGTCGCAACATCTACAGCAGCAGCCAATGCGTTCACATAGTTGGTCCAGGACTCGTCGGTGTAAACCTTCTCGCCCTTGTTAACCAGCTTGCCGCCCTCAACAGCACCGTACTTCGCGGAAGTCGCGGTGGTGGCGATTGCAGCATTCTTGATGGCATTGCCGTCTGCATCGACTTTACCGGAATCTGTCCAGGTGGTGGTCATTGCGCTGTAAGCGCTGCCGCTGGCGTGAGAAACCTCAGCCTCCACCTTGTCGCCGATATAGCCGCGCTCGGTCACAGTGCCCATGTACAGGTTAAACATACGAACAGCCTCTTCAATCAGCAAAGAAGAAGTGCTGGTGGAGAATGCATAGGTATAATCCGCAGCGTCATTACCGTTGGTGTTCGCCAGGTCAGCAATGGTCTGGTCGATCTGGTTCCAAGCGCAGGTGGCAAGCACCGTCTTGGACTCGTCACTCTTCAGGTAAATATCTGCAGCGTACATCTTTTCAGCATCCTTCGCCACGGATACCATCTTCTGGTACTCGGGCAGATCGAAGTTGGCGTCCGTCATACCGTCACGAATGGAAGAAACATCCGTGAAGATCTGACCGGCAACGGTAACGCTCAGCATCTGCGCACACTGATCCACAGCATAGCGCATCTTGTCTCTTGCCTGCATGGCAAGTGCACGGGTCTCCTCGCCATTGTTGACAATGGACTTCTCGGTAACCATGTGCTTCACAGTGAAGTCCTTGCTCACGGCAACGCCATTGGCATTGTAGTAAACGAACTTCGCCTGATTGAAGGTGCCTTCCTTTTCAGCACCGTTGATCGCATAGGGAGCATCCTTATAAGTGGTGGTATCCCATGCGGTGGCATAAGCCGGGGTGTTCAGGAAGTACCAGGAAGAACCGCTCTTCACAACAAACTGGCCGGTCTTATCCATACCCGCGGTGTAAGCCTGACCACCAACAGTGGTGGAAGTTTGACCCGTTACATCAGCATCGGTCAGAGCCTCCGTGGTGTAATAAGGCTGGCTCATAGCGCTGTCAGCATAGTAATAAGTGCCGTCAGTCGTTGCATAAGCAGCCAGAGCTGCAGGCAGCTGATCCAAGGAAGTTACGGGCTTGGTTGCAGGCTCGCCGATCACGGTCTTTACCTCAGAGGTAACAGGCGTCTTCGTGAACGCACTGGACAGCGTGCCAGCAGTGGACAGATTCAGCGGAGACAGGCGGGCCTCAAAACCGGCAGCCAAAGCAGCGGTTGCCGCATCATAGGTTGCGGAAGAGCCGCTGGCCTTATCGTAATCCTTAAAGTCAGAAGGTCTGTAGTTCTTAATGTAGCTGTTCAAAGAATCGTATGCACTATTGAACTGGCCACGGTTACCATCGTCAGCAACGGTTACTTTCAAGCTACCGGTTGCCGGGTTCTTGTCGCAGAAGAAGCTCAACTTCACTTCTTTCTTGGATACCTGAGAAATATCCGTAGAACCATCATACTTGAACAGATCCAGGGAAGAGGAGCTGTCCTTAGACAGAGTCACGGAACCGGTCTGGATGTACAGACCGTCAATGCCGGTTGCACCGGAAACCTTGCCCAGCAAGTTGCTGTAAGCGAAGTCACCGGAGCCGCTCTTCAGATAAACAGCGGTGTAATAACCGTTGCTATCCTTAACAGCTGCAGCCAACGCTTTGCCGCCGTTCAGCTCGCTCAGCGTGTAAGCGTGGTTCACACGAGATACGCCGTTGGAGGGAACCTGGCTTGCGGCAACACCCTTGACCCAAGTCTGACCGCCATCGGTGGTGTAGTCTACCTTTTCGTAGTTCAGCACATCACCGGTGAACTTATCAAACGCGGCCATCATGTTGGAATTGTTTACAGTTACGGTCTTGTTGCTAAAGGAATCCTTAACAGAACCGGTGCTGTAAGCAAAAACGCCGTCCAAAGTCTTGTCGGGAGAACCGGCAAGGGTACGGTCATAGCCAAGACGAATCTTGTAGTTCTTCACTGCATCCAGGTTAGAGCTTGCCAGAACAATATCGGTAGGATAGCTTACACGGAACGGCTTCTGGTTCAGGTAAGCGTTACCAAAGTAACCGGTGTTGTTCACGGTAGCCTGACCATCGGCGGTCTTACCGGAAGAACCATTGGAGAATCTGCTGTCCTGAGAACCGCCCGGATACACAGAATCGGACCAGTTCTTCTGCGGAGTCACAAACTGATAAGTCTTGCAGGTCAGGCCGGTGTAGAGGGCCTGGTTGGTGTTGGTGTCGATAATGTTGTAAGTAACGGTGTAAGTTACTACAGTATCTTCATCAAAACCGCCGTTGGTAACAGTGAAGGAAGCGGACTTCTCAGGAACAACTGTCTTGCTGGAGAAGTCTACGGTGCAAGCACTGTTATCGGAAACCACATTCGTGATCTCAATGTTGTAACGGCCACGAGCAACGAAGTTACCATCGGCGTTCTTCACCGCACGGTTCAGGCCGTAGCAGTTATTGGTAACCGTCAGCGTTGTTGTGGTGGTGTTACCGCCATAGCTGAGGGTCAAGTTGCTGTCTGCCACACGAGCGGAAGCCAGCTTCATGTTATGATCCGCCAAAGTGGTGATCAGGCCGCCAATCAGATTGTTCACAGCCTGTACGGTGTACATAGCGCCGGGCAGGATCGTATCGGTCTTGCCGCTGTCGCCGCCTACACCGCCGGAGGCTTCATACACATTGTATACCAGGGTACCCAGTACGCCGTAACTGCTGTTGCTGGAAGTACCGGCAAAGGTATCCTTCTGCAGCAGATCGTCGAAGGGATGATCGTTGGTCGCAGCAGCGGGAACCACATTACGGGCTGTGCCGTAGCGGCCGCCGAATACAACGTTCACCAAATCAGCCAATACATTGTAAACGGTGCGGATAATGCCTTCGCTCTTGATAGGCGGTGCGGAAACCATGGTCAGCAGACGGGTTACAAACCCGGTTGCGCCATACTGGCCGTTCGCATCTGCCACACCAATATTCAGCATACCCTGGATCACATCGGTGTAGATCAGCTCTTCGGAATTCAAAGCGCCTTTCTTTGCAGAATCGCCATACTGCAGCACGCCTGCAACAGGCAGCAGCTTGTTGGCGATCACATTGATGTTCTCCCACAGGGAGTTGGACAGCTTCACCAGGCAATTGCCGTTGGTGTCGCAAACGCCCAGAAGATTGGCAAGGCCCTTGCCATGCTCGCCGTCCTTAAAGGTGTCAGTGCCGGCATAGTAAACAACAACGGAATTCAGCAGATCAAACAGAGAGACGCCGTCATTCAGAGTAGCGGTCTCCGGATTCCACAGGTTGCCGTCCTTGTCGTGCATGATAATGTAGGGGCTCATTACATAACCCACAGCATCACGAGCCATCAGCAGCAGATTGTCAATGGTTACATCGTACTTACCGTCTGCGCCCTTCTGCACCAGAGAAGAGTAGTCGTGATCCGGCAGCACATAGCCCAGATACAGCTGCAACGCCAGAGCAGCTACGCCCTCTGCGTCGTCGCAAGCGTCCAGGTCCTCATTGTGGATGCCCTTCTTGAAGTCGGGGATATTCCGCAGTGCAGAAATTGCAAACGGAATCATCGCGCTCTCCAAATTGGCCTCGGTCAGAGCAGTGCCCTCGCCGTTCTTATTATAGAAGGCGCCGAGAATGTTCGCATCTGTTTGATCACAGATGAACTGCAGCACCTTCAGCATATTGCCAACCAGGGTCTGCGCTACATTGCCGGGATCCTCGGAATTTACTTTCGTCAGACCGCTGGCATCATAGCTCGGCAGGAAGTCCTTTACTGCGGCAACCAGGAAATCATTCAGCGCTGCCAGCATGGAGCTGTAGCTGCTGTAATCATTTGCCATGAATGCCTCAATGTTCTTCATACCGGTCTCAGCAAAGCTGCAGTTCAGGGGGCCGGTGGCCTGCTTAAAGTAGTAAACAGACATGGGGCTGAAACGCAGTTTGTTGAACAGGGTGGTGGAGTCAATATCTCTCCAGGTGTAGGTAGGATCCTTCACCAGGTCACGGCTGTTGTACTTCTCCAGATCCGCCTTGATGTAATCCAGATAGGAAGCCGCATCCTTGTACTCTTCGCCAAGGGTCTGGCCGGGTTTCAGGTTCTTTGCAGCCTTTTGGCACTCATAAGCGGCCCAAGCCTGCACATCGGCAGCGCCGTAGTTGTTGGCAACATTGCTGTAGTCCCAAGCCGTGTTGTGGGTCGTGGCACCGGTGTACCACATATAGTAATTGTAGTCGTAACCGCCCACACCGGAATTCAACTGGCCCAGCGTATCCTTCAAGGCGGTGTTCCACACCATCTCAAAGGCTTGGAAGCCAAAGTCAAACAGCGTATCTGTGGGCTTCAGCACCAGCTTCTGATCCTTGTAGCGGAACAGATATACATTACCGATCGCCTCGCCGTTCTTGTCATGATCCTCCTGCGTTACATAATGCAGGTTGGTCGTGTCAATATACGGTGCGGAACCCTTCTCCAGATACTGAGCATATCTGTCTCGAGAATTGGTACCGTCGGCGTATGTAATCTGTGCGGTAATGTTGCTGAGCAACTGGGTGGAGAGCTTATCAAGCAGGATGGAATCCAGCTTGCTGGTCTCCAGACTGGGATTGTTCCGGATCTGAGCCTTCTCCTCTGCAGTAAACCAACCGGTATTCTCCAGAACCAGCTGCTGAACAATATTATATACCATATTTTTCTGATAGCCGCTGGGCATACCGATCAGGTCGCCGATGGTCTTGTAAACATCCAAGAAGCTGCTTACGATACCAAGGCCAAGATCGCCGCGCAGCAACTTCTTTACGATATTGCCGTTGGCGCCTTCAGGACCCGCGTCGGAAGAAATGTTCCGAACCAGCTTCACAATACCGCGTACAATATCGGTAGAGGAAGTTTTGCTGCGGGACATTCCGTCAACTGCGCTCAAATCTACATAGCGGGCATCGCCGGCCAGCAGAAGCAGTGCGGACTTGCTGTTCAGGAAAGAATCCAGATCTTGAACAGTCTTAAGTACCTCATCCACGCTGCCCAGTTTGATGGTGATGCTACCAAGAACGCTCAGGTCGATATTCATCGGTGCGATGTTTGCCTGGGCAAGAGTCAGATCCACAAAGTCCAAAAGGGCTGTGCAGGCCTGCTCATCATTCAGGATGGGCCAACCCAGTGAGTTGAAGTCCAAGTCCTGGTCATGGTACTTGGTGTTTGCCGAAGCATTAGCCGCGGAAGCGACCATAGCACCGGAGAAACAGCTCATCGCCATCAAGACCGCCAAAAAGAGCGCAAGCAACTTGCGGGAAAACTTTTTAGCTTTCACTAATTTTTACCTCCATAGTAATTTGTAATTCTTACGAATAAATGGTTGCGTGTACGCGCCGTCCCATCCTCTGACCATCGGGCAATCCGATATTCAGGATGAAGGCATTGCAGCCGGACGCCATACATTATGAAAATGCGCATAGAAACACATTTATCGCATTCTTATTAAAACACGATGGTCACCAAAAATCAATAAAGAGCCGTGATTTTTCTGATTTTCGGAATGTTGCACAATTTGAGCGGTCGTTTTTTGTGCGAACGGACAAATTTAATTTACACGAAATTAACAATTTGTTCATATTTTATTGCTTAGTTAAAAGACAATGTCCATTATTTTGCAAGTTTCGACTTGTAAAGGTCATGTGCTTTACGCGAGATTTTCACACGCAAAGGCGCGCCCCTTTACACCATCGATTTTTTGGCGTAACGGCGGGAAACTTTCACAAGTTCCACAGGATTTTCCACATTTTTTCCTCCAAAACCGGTGGAATTTCTGTCAGCAGTTGTCGAATGCAGCAATAACGATAAACGCGCCCTGATCCTCCACGCAAATCCAAAATAAGAATGCAGCGCAGATCCATCGGCCGGACCAAACATGGCTTGATATATAAGTACACAAAAAAATATTGCGCCGGAATTTCGCTATAAATCGGGAAATTTTGCCCACCCGTTCACATTTTGTTAAAAAGTTTTCGGAAACCTATTGACTTGCCGTTCTATATTTGGTATAAATATACTGTATTTGTTGTACGCGTGGGTATCCTGCGCCCTTTTAGCAGAGGAATTGTGAACAAATTGTGAACGCAACTTGTAAGCACATCCTCCGCTAAAAGGGTGCGCTGCCCAGGCGAATCCAAAACGACAAGTTCGTCAACATATCAGAAGGAGAGATGAATTATGAAGACGGGCAAAAAGTTACTCAGCCTATTTTTGGCTGTAGTAATGATGGTCACCACCTGCTCTGTCGGGTTCACTGCATTTGCAGCGGACAAAGACAAGGGCATCTGGAAAAACTCCACAAGTGCCGATTCCACCTTTGACGCACTGACGGAACTGGTAGACACCTATGTTCCGGTACTGCTCAATCAGCCGAATATCAAAAAGGCGCTTGAGGAGAAGTTGGGGATGACCGTCACCGACACCACCTCGATCAGTGATCTGATCATGGGTGTGTCTCCCACGCTGCTTAATCTTTTGAGCAGCCCCATGAATAAGGCAGACATCATTGACGGTTACCGGAAAGGGTATTCCGATGTGGCGTATGCCTACCTGGACGAGAAAGATGCAAAGATGAGCTTTTATCAGCTGTTTTCTTTTTGCGTCAACAACATTTCGTCCAGCGACGCAGAACTGGCCAAATGGTGCGAGGACACGCTGAGCGATCTGTCCGCCCTGCTGGAGCAGTTCCCCGAGAAACAGGCTAAGCAGCAGGAAGACCTGAGCGCTGCCTATGACGCACTGAACAAAGTGCTCGAGGTGCTGGGTACTGCTGAAGGCAGCCTGGACACCCTGGAAGACATCCAGAAAGCTACCGTTACCTACAAAGACAAATCGTACAAAGTAGACGACTTGATTGCTCTGGACGATTTCAAGGATGTAGCTAAGTGCTTTGGCACCTTCACCGCCTACTTCGAAGAAGCCGGCAGCAAGAAGAAAGTCAGCACCATGAGCGAAGCGATTTGGTATGTGCTGCTCCAGTATCAGTCCGACAAGGCAAGCAGTGAACTGGCAGAGGCCGCCAAGGCTTATCTGTGCAAGCTGGCCAAAAAGGACTACAACACCATCAAGGATGACGATGCTGCACTGGCAGCCGCTTGCAAGATCGGTGCTGCCGTACTGGCCAACAACGGCGATGACGCCTTTGTTAGCGAGTACTATGCTGCGCAGCTGGATGACGCTACCGTAGCTGCCCTGCGTGCGGACATGAACAAGAATGTGCCCGACGGCAACGCAAAAATCGGTTCCAGCCGTGACACCTTCCAGGCTTACCTGAACGGCGACTATGCAGACAAGGGCATCGCTCCTGTAACCAAGCCGGCAATGGCCACTTACTGGAGCAGTGAGGATCTGGATACGCGTACCGAGGGTATTTACCGCAGAGCGTTGATGGAGAACAGAACTGTCGGCGGCATGTCCCCCGAAGAAGTGATCGCCACCATCAACCAAGATCTGTTAAAGACCTTCTACAGTGGTGAACTGAAAGAGAGCGTTGACGAGGCCGTTGATTTCTACTTTGAGATTACCGACGCCAAGGTTATCTCTAATTCTTGCAGAAAGTATTCTTTCGCGAAATACGGCTTTAAGGATTCCTTTGCTGTTGCTGCTGTAAACAACGCCATCAATCAGTACATGGTACTGCTGGATCCTGAGGATCAGGAAGGCGTAACCATCGCAGGCTTGCACCTCACCGGTAATGCGGTTATGAACGAAGTGGTCTACAAACTGGTAGAGTCCAAGGTTGACCTGAAGGGTGCGCTCACCGATATATGGATGAACCTGTACGAGCACCCGGTTGAAACCATTATGCAGTTGCTGCCTGTTTTGACCGTTGTGATTGACGAAGTGCTGATCCCCATGGTATTCAACCAGGAGGGTGATCCCTTTAATGGTTTCCTGGGCGGTTTGCTGAGCGGTCTGATGGATCAATACGGCCAGAGCGTTGGCAGCCCCGTCGGTTTGGGCGGCGGCCTGAGCTGGGATTTGAACGAGGTTCTGCCCACCCTGATGCACTGGCTGATCGGCGACACCAACTATGACTTTACATACTACAACATCAGCGGTGTTGAGTATGGCAAGGATGCCGACGGCAAAGATGTGATCGTCAGCCAGGTGTATGGTGACCCCACCACCGGCAAGTACGATGACACCAAGACCCCGGTAATCCTGAACATCTATGCAGCCGATAAGGCGCTGCAGGGTGCCAAGGCATCCGGCATTGCCGATGCACTGAAGCTCACCGGCGACGCTGCCACTGCCGTGAATGAGGCTGTGTCCGAGCTGGCCACCTTCTTCACCGCTGCTGTGGATCAGTATGTGGCTGCCTATGGTGAAAAAGACGCCAAGAGTGGCGCCATGACCAAGGAAGAGGGCACCGTTTACAACCACGGCGTCAACAACCTCTTCGTTGCCCTGCCCAAAATTCTGGACATCATGGGCAAGAACTTCATTAAAAAATATGATGTAAAGAGCGCTGACAACACCAAGAAGGCTTCCGACTGGTCTTATAGCGATTATAAGATTAAGAGCGATACCGTTGGCGACAAAGCGTTCTTCTACAACCAGTCTTTGGTTAACTTTAAGAACCTGGCAGACGGCGGCAAGCCGGCCAAGATTCTGGACTGCTTTGTAAACATCTTTGTGAACGACTGGTTCAACGCCATCATTGACCTGCTCAATGATGTGACCGCCACCGACAACAAGATCACCACCAACCTGCCCATCATCACCGGTCTGATCCGCGCTATGGGCGGTCTGGGCGAAAAGAGCACCATCAGCGATGTACTCAACGGTGTATTCCAGCTGAAGCACAACGACAAGGCCTCTTTCGTAATGGGCGTATACAACAAGGAATCCAAGTTTGTTGGTCTGAGCACCGAAAGTGCTTACTTCCTGCTGTCTAACATCGGTCAGCTGGTAAATGTGATCCAGGCCATGGACACCAAGACCAAGAACACCATCGACGTGAGCTTCCCGAAAGTGAACGGCAAGATGGCAAAGATCGAGACCCAGCCCAAGTGGGCAAAGGTACCCAAGACCTCCAGTAAGAGCGGCGCTTCTCTGCTGTCCAATCTGGACTCCGCACTGTCCAAGGTGCTGGAGAACTCCACACTGAACAACTTCAACCTGAACACCACCCCCGGCATCCTGTGCGGTCTGGTGAGCCTTGGTTCTTACATCCTGGGCAGCGACAACACCAACCCGATGCTGAAGATGCTCAATAAGACCTTAAACTTCCTGAACGACGGGGACAAGAAGTCCACCGATACCTCAGACAAGAAGGTTTACACTGAGGATCATCTGACCAATCTGGTGGTTCAGATGTATGTTGCACTGGAGAATGTAATTGATTACTATCTGGTGAATGAGGACGCTCTGGGTCTGAATGTTTTCTACGACGGCAACCAGAAGCTGTACAAGAAGAAGGATAAGGCCGGCAAGCCGGTGTACTACACCAGCAAGACCGGTGCTTACCACTACAACATTTTGGCTGCTGCGCTGAAGGGCTTGATTTCTCCCCACGCAGTGAGCAATCACCTGACCAACAAGTCCGCCGCCAAGAAGCTGGCAAGCCTGCCTACCTGGCACAACGCCATTCGCTTGGACAAGAGCACCAGCGGCTGGACCGGCGCCACCAACATTAAGATCAACTGGGGCTTCCGCGCAGGCAACAACACCAAGTTCTTCCAGAACTTCGGCGAGAGCCTGGGCATCATCACCGATCTGATCGGCGTGCTGACCAAGGATGCCGGTTACTATGACGGTGTACTGTACCCCATCTTTAAGGATCTGGAAAAAGCACAGGGCTTTAGCCTGGGCGTGTATGCAAAGGGCAGCGTAAAGGACGGCGCAACCGGCCTGCTGGCCATTCTCACTCCCATCAGCAAGCTGCTGGACGGCTTCTACAGCAAGCCCGTCTCCGTGCTGACCAACCTGCTTAAGGGCCTGTCCATTGTGATGAACAAGGACCTGAACAATGTGGCGACTGCCGCCATCTACCCGCTGTACAAAGAGATCCACGGCGTATCCACCATTCTGAGCGCAAAGGTGTCCAACCTGATGCCCTCTATGGCAAAGAACGACGCATGGTTCTCCGCGATACTGGGCCTGATCTTTAAGACCAATACGGACGACAAGGATCAAAACGCGCAGAATAAGCAGACGATTGCTCTTGTAACCGGCCTGCTGAAGAAGAGCGCAACCAAGGCTGGCTTGGGCATCAACGATGTGACCGTGATCAACGCTGTAAACAGCCAGCTGGCTAACTTTGGCTTTAAGCTGCCCACCACCCTGTTTAAGGACATTGCAAACTGCAAGAATGCAGAGGCTGTTCTGAAGTATCTGATCAACCTGGTGGTGGATGTACTGCAAATTCGCCAGATCATTGATTTGCTGAAAGTCGTGATCGACAATCCTTCCATAAGCCAAGTGCTGGATATGATCAGCCGCCTGACCAAGAAGGATCTGCTGAACATCATCAACGCTGTGATCGCCAAGACCACGGATCCCACCACTGCTTACTGGACCTTCCTCCAGTATGTACAGGAAAAGACCACCGGCTTCTATTATCCCGCCGGTGTGACCGCACAGGACGCCAGCGACGCTGTTGGCGATCTGGACACCATGGTCACCTCCGTGATCGGCCTGCTGGCCGGCCTGGATGTGGTGAAGCAGGATAACCTGAAAGACCTGGTTAGCTCCCTGATCTTCACCAACGCCAACCTGACCAAGCTGGCTTCCACACTGTACGGCGCCATTGATCCTTACAAGGATTACCTGGGCTATGCCGGCATTGATGTGAGCAAGAAGGGCGTAGCAAAGCTCCTGACGGACGGCAGCTACGGCAAGACCTACTCCTCCGCAGCTAAGGCGATCAAAAACGCCAAGAGCTGGAAGAAGCTGGGCAACATCAACTGGGGCTTCACCGATGGCTCCGCAAAGGCACAGCAGGGCTTTGTAAACGGCCTGGCTGCGATCCTGCGTCCGCTGGACGGCGTACTGTCTCTGCTGCTGGCAGGCGACGACTTGGCCGTTGGCCAGATCCTTACCGATTTGGTGAAGAACCTGAACTTCGGTTCCTCTAAGGACACCGTACAGCTGAAGAATGGCAAACTGCGCATTCGCATCAAAGGCTCTGACAAGTATTCCAAGACCTCTGTACTGGAGATCAACCTGTACAAAGTGATCGAGGATGTGAAGTCCCTGAGCATCTATGGCGGCAATGGTTACGAAAGTGCCATCGTTCCGCTGCTGGAGGCACTGGAGTGCCCCAACGTGAAGACCTATAAGCAGTACAAGGCAGACATTAAGAAGTCTACCGACAGCGTACTGACGGATGTGTTGAATCCCATCGTAGGCTTCCTGAACAAGGTACTGGACGCTCCGTTCGATACCCTCACCGCAGTACTGCCCAATGTGGCATACTACATTGATAATAATGGCCTGGCACAGCTCGTCAACAATCTTCTGTCGCCGGTAACATCTCTCCTTCCGGTACTGAAGAAGAACGGCGTAGATGTTGAGGTCATTATCAAGGCTCTGGCCGGCAAGTCACTGAACGGTCTGGTTAAGGACGCACTGGGTGTGAACATTCACCTGAATCTGAACAACCTGAACAAGTGCGAGATCCAAAACGCCATCGTTCCGCTGGTGAACAAGCTGCTCAAGTCTAAGAAAATCAACATTCAGTTGCCCAAGATCGACTGGGGCGCCCTGGCAAGCCACGGCACAGTCAGCACGGTCAAGAGCGCTGCAAAGAACAGCGAAGGCTATTATAATAGAAAGCACGTTACTGCAAACCAAGGCGAAACGCTGATCGCCGTGCTCCGCTATGTAGCCAACCTGCTGACCAAGAACATCAGCGGTTTGAAGTCCATTTTGGGCGGTATCGACGCGATCAAGGATTACAAGTCCATCATCAACGCGGTACTTGACCAGATCGGCACCTCCTCCGCAGACCAGATCATCCGTGCGCTGTTCTATCTGCTCCAGGAGAATCCCACCAACGCGTTCTGGAATTACAGCGAATACCAGACCAAGGACTACAAGTTCTCTTATCCCTCCACTGTGGATCAAGAATTCTTGAAGAACATTCCGCCTATGCTGGATGGCCTGATCGGTAGCTTTGCTGATCTGAACAAGCTGATCGCTGGCGCTGCCTTTAAGGACAGCACCATCAATGGCATGATCACCGGCATCGGCAAGGCACTGGACGGTGTGAAGATCAACGACTCCACCAACCTGACCGCCCTGCTGTCCCAGACCGGCATTGACTATTCTACCAAGACCGTTGCCAAGCTGCTCACCGATGAGTCCTATGGCAAGACCTACGCGAATGCGGCTGCCGTAATCGGCTCCGCCTCCTCCTGGTCCAAGGTCAACACCTCCGCTCTTAAGTGGGGCGTAAAGGATAAGGATAGCTTCTTTAATGCACTGGCTGCTGTAATGCGTCCGTTCTACGGCGTATTGGATGTACTGCTGAATGATGCTTCTCTGGGCATCTTCAACATCGTTCATATCCCCGGCTCCAACGGCTACTCTTCCGTGGTCGTTCCGCTGCTGGAGGCATTCGGCTGCTACAACATTAAGACCCAGTATCAGTACAGAGAGGACATCAGCAAGGCCTATGACAACATCCTGTTGGATATTGTCAACTCCCTGTGGGATAAGGTAGAGGACATTCTGAATGCACCGCTGCAGACCCTGATGTCCATGCTGCCCAACCTGGCACTGTTCATTGCCAACGACGGCCTGCTGCAGCTGATCGAGAACCTGTTTACACCGGTTTCCGCTCTGCTGGATGCTTTGAAGCCCATCGTGAATGTGAACACCGTACTGACTCAGGTATTCAAGGCCTTCAAAGTGGATCTGAATGGCTTACTGGCTAAGGTTGGCCTGAAGTTGGATCTGAACATTGACCTGTACGATCTGACCGCTATGCTGAAGCCCATCATCGGCGTGGACAACATTGTTCCCCTGCTGAATCAGGTGCTTGGCATGATCAAGATCAAGGGTAAACCCCTGGGTCTGGAACTGATGGATATTGACTGGTTCCAGCTGGCAAGCCACGGCAAGGTGATGACCGATGCTTCTCAGGCTGCCACCTACGGCACGCGCGTGTTTGTAAAGGGCGACGCCTCTGAGACCTTGATTGCCGTGCTGCGGTACCTGGTTGAAGTTGTCAACTACAAAGATAACTACAACACGGTAGCCAGCTTGGTAGGCTCCCTGATCGGTGGATCTGACAACAGCTCCATTACCGATGTGGTAGGCACCGTGCTGAAAATGCTGAAAGGCAACACCGACGATGTAATCGGCGAACTGTGTAACCTGCTTCAGCAGCTGGGTGGTTAATCCCCCATTTCTAAATGAAAATGGCGTACCTTCGGGTACGCCATTTTTGTTACCCGCCGCCGGACAGGCTCCTGTATATAATGTATATAATATAGAACGCCCTTTGGGTGCAGGCTCTCACCTGCCCCAGAGGGCTGCTTTTTTTCGCCAAGTTTTACGGCTTTTTGAATTTTCTTTGCGAAAGCCTTGTATTGCTTTTGCAATTTATATATAATAAGTGCATAGTAACTTTTATCTCGGTGGTGAATACAAATTGCTCGGTAAATACGCCAGAGTCAAGGTCGTTATGCCTATTGGCTCTACGGACGGTACGGGCTATCGGTATCCGCTGAACTACGGCACAGTATACGGTGAAAAGGACCAGACTGCCTACATTATGGGCATCCACCACCCTGTGCGTAACTTTGACGGGCGTGTGATAGCCGTCCTCCGAAACAAAAAAGAAAAGAAATCCATTTGGATTGTGGCGCCCAAGAGCACACGATTCATTGTCAACGACATTTTGGAATATCTGGACCCGGAGCGGGACTTTCCCGGCTACCGGCTGGAATGCCTTTACGAGAGCAGCTGCGGCGCGGTAATCTTCCATGATATTAAGGGGGAGGTGCGCTACCTGCTGATCAAGAACAAGCGCTCCGCCCACTGGGGCTTCCCCAAAGGGCATATTGAAAGGGGCGAGACCAAGGAGCAGACCGCCCTACGGGAGGTACAGGAGGAAACGGGCTTGCGGGTTAAGCTGATTGAGGGGTTCTCCTGCCTGTCCAAGTATCGGATTCGGGATCGGGTTGAAAAGACGGTAACCATCTTTACCGCCACCACCCCGAGCACGGTGATCCACATGCAAAAGGAAGAAATTGAGGACTACATTTGGCTCACCTATGACCGGGCGCTGTCGCTGCTGCGGTTTGACAATGACAAGAGTATTCTCATTGCCGCCCACGATTTTTTGGACCAAAACAACATTATTTAACGATGGAATCCATGTGTGCTGAAACTGCCTATTTAATTGAACTGACCGCCGCCTTTTTGCGGGACGAGCCGGTAACCTTGCGCCCGGATATTGATTATCACAAGCTGTGCGGCATTGCCAAGGCGCATAATCTGATCGCTGTGGTGTACGCAGTGTGCAACAAAGCACCCAATACCGAGGTGATCCCGGAGGACTGCCGACTGGCACTCAGCGAGCACTTCTTTAGCAGCGTGTTCCTGTACGAGCACCAAAAGCAGGGTGTGGAGCGGGTGTACCGCGTCCTCAGCGACGCCGGCATCCCCCATGTATTTTTTAAGGGCGCGATCTTAAAAGAACTGTACCCGGTGCCGGAGTGCCGCCTAATGGGCGACATTGACCTGCTCATTAACCCGGCGAACCGCCAGGCAGCCAAAAAAGCGCTAATGAGCAGCGGCTTTGCCTGTACCGCCCAGAACGGCCCGGTATACGACTATCGCAAGGGCGATGTGTTGCTGGAGGTGCACACAGCACTGATCAGCGATGATCCCCGGTGTGAGACTGCCTTTGCAAACGCCATGGATCAAGCCCAATTTGAAGGCTGCTGCGGCAAATTGGAGGACAATTACCACTTTGCCTATCTAATCGCCCACTTGGCCCACCACTTTCGCTTTTACGGCGCCGGAATCAAGCTGATCCTGGATCTTGCCGTGATGCTGCAAAGGTGCCGGATCGACGAAAAAGCGGTACTGACCTTGTGCGAAAAAGCCGGTTTGGCACAATTCGCCAAGATTGTGCTCACCGTGTGTTATCACTGGTACGGCGTGGGTACGCCTTATGTGGATGACACAGCGGACTGTGAATCGTTTTTGGTCAGCTACGGTGCCTTTGGTAACGCGGACCGGAACAAAAGCGCCGTCATTGCCCGCCGCCAAATGGAGCAGGGCGAGAAAGCAAGCCCCCTGCGCAGCAAGCTGCGCCTGGCGTTTCCGGCATACAGCCAAATGCGCCGCATACCCTATATTCGATTTTTGGACGGTCACCCTTGGCTGACCCCGTACGCCTGGTGCTACCGTCTGATTTACAACACCCGGCACCGCAAGGACTTTATGGTGCGCACCGCCCGGGGACTGGACAGCGACGATGCCTACGCCGCTGCCAAGGAAGAACTGGAATTCTTTAAGGAGATGGGATTGTTATGATTTTTGGTATCATTTTGCTGGCTATCGCAGCCATTTTACTGGTGTGGTTCATAGCCTGGTTTATCATCACCCGCGTCAACGGCAACTGCCCGCTGTGCGCCATGGAAAAGATTGCACGCCCCTCTAAGCTGACCATAGACACCACGGACGCACCGAATTACGGCGGCGCTACCGTGCCCCCTATGGGCTGGTCCAGCTGGAACACCTTCCGCCAAAACATCAACCAGGATCTGATTCTGGAGGTGGCAGAGGCCATGGAGGCCAGCGGTCTGGCGGAAGCGGGCTACAACTATATCAACCTGGACGACTGCTGGCACAGCTCCGTGCGAGACGAAATGGGTCGCCTGCAAGGGGATCTGGGCACCTTCTCTATGGGGATCCCGGCACTGATCAAGCAACTGAACAGCCGGGGCTTTAAGGTGGGTCTGTACTCCTCTAACGGGACCCTCACCTGCGAGGATCTACCGGCCAGTTTGGGTCACGAACGGCTGGATGCCAAAACCTTGGCCAGCTGGGGCTGCGAATTCTTCAAGTATGACTTTTGTCATCACCATGTATTAAAGGGTGATGTGCCCATTATTGAAAACCTGCAACTGAACCTGCCGGGTACGACAGAACCGGCACTGATCCTGCTGCCCGGCGAAGCAGAATTTACCGGCAAAGGCCGGGTAGTCAAGTGCAGCGATCTGCCCTCCGGTCAAGGCATCGGTATGATCGGTTACGGCTCCGGCACCGCCGGATTCCGCTTTAGCGTAGAAGCAGGCGGCACCTATGCCCTGACCTTGGCCTATAACAAATCTCTGTGCATCCACCAGCGCTACCTGCGCATTCGAGTCAACAACGGCAAGGAACATGAGCTGCTGTTCCCCACCACCAAGGGCGCCAGCCCCACCGGCCGTATCCAGCTGACAGTTGAGCTGCAATCGGGTGAGAACCACCTGTTGCTCTACAACCCGGTGGTTACCCGGGCTGACTCCTCTTACCTGCAATACGCCCGCATGGGTCGAGAACTGCAAGAGGCCACCAAGGAATGGGCTGTCATCACCGGCGAGGAGGAGCGCCCCATCATCTATTCCATCTGCGAATGGGGCTTTGCTTATCCCTACAAATGGGGAGCCAAGGCAGGCAATATGTGGCGCACCACGCCGGATATCATGCCCAAGTGGCTAAGCATTAAGACGATTTATGAGCACAATGTACGCCTGTATGACCACGCCGGTCCCGGGGCCTGGAATGACCCGGATATGTTGGAAGTTGGTAACGGCAAGCTGACAGAGAACGAGAACAGGGCTCACTTCTCCCTGTGGTGCATGATGGCCGCGCCGCTGATTCTTGGCAACGATGTGCGCAAGTTTGTGGACGGCAACAACGAGCAGGTACGGGAGAACCCCACCTTAAAAATTGTCACCAACAAAAACCTGATCAACATTGACCAGGACCCGCTGTGCAAGCCCTGCAAGCGCATTCGCCGCCAGGCCGGGCTGGATATTCTGGCCCGCCCGCTGCAAAACGGCGATGTGGCCCTGTGCCTGTTTAACAAGGGCACCTCCCGCCGCACCGTCACCTACGACATTAACGCTCTGGCGGACGATGCGTACCTGAACTTCCGCAAAACGCCGGGCAAGTACGAGGTGCATGAGCTGTGGAGCGACGAGTGGTTCAACGACAACACCATTAACGCCACCGTACCCCACCACGGCGTAAAAGTCTATCGTATTCATAATTCCTAACAACATACAAAACAGGCTAAGCAATGTAGATTGCTTAGCCTGTTTTTTGCGTCTGTATTGGTGTATGCTTATTCGTAAATCTGGTGCTCGCCGGTCATCATGTCCGTTAAGTGCGTCTCCACCAGCGCCACCGCCCGGGCGGTATCGCCGTTGAGCAGCTGCACCAGCAGTTGCTGCAGGTAATGGTACAGGGACGCCTTGCCATAACGCTGCACATATCGAGCGCCCAACTGCACATTGGCGGTCTTAAAAGAATTATAGATCAGCGGCGCAAAGGTGTTGCCGCTAAGGAAACTCAGTTCCTGATTATACGCATAAGCCAGCTCTGACACCTGCTGCGGGTCATCCGTCTCGGCCATTTGGTCCACAAAATCCTCCAGCTTTTGCACCTCTGCCTCCGTAATGGCGCGGGCAGTGAGCTTGCGCACGGAAAAACAGTCGATCAGGATCTTAAACTCCAGCAGGGAGCGAATTTCCTGCTCCGGAAGAATACCACCGTTATAGTGCATAATGGACAGAAAAATATCTGACTTGCCTACCCGGCGATAATCTGCCACAAAGGTGCCCACCCGGGGCCGTACCTCTAAGAAGCCCTTGTGTGCCATCTCCGCAATGCCGCTATTCACCACGCCCCGGCTTACATCCATCATCTCCGCCAACTCCCGCTCCGTGGGCAGCTGCGCGCCGATGGGCAACTCGCCGGACAAAATCTTGTCCTCCACAGACGAAATAAACAATTCCTTCAAACTGGCGGTCTGCAGCTTTTCAAATTCCATAGGTTCCCCTCCTGTGGTTCTTGGTAATACCAGTGACATTGTATCATCTTTGCTACTCAATTTCAACAAAAAACCGCCCCGGACAGAGGCGGCGGATATGTTCCCTTGCTTTTTCCCGGACAAATGCGGTATACTTTACCGATAGGAATCATCGCATTCCGGAAAGGATATTTTTGATATGTTCCGCAACGCTGAAG
>ERZ772880.920-NODE-920-length-26740-cov-24.158216_pt1 | contig 26740 bp, 35 predicted proteins | sample MGYA00580577_ERZ772880 | MGnify/ENA primary metagenome ERZ772880 (study PRJEB29015, sample SAMEA2737705) | human gut metagenome | biome: human gut; feature: human-associated habitat; material: faeces | place: China | collected 2012 ... | reverse complement strand
AGTGCTCCATCACCGGCAACTCCACCAACCCCGTCCGCTTCCAGCATCTGGTTGCCGGCACCTACAAGAAGTGGGCTATCGAGAACGGCAAGAAGTACTTCTCCGTTGCTTCCGGCGGCGGCACCGGCCGTACCCTGCACCCCGATAACGTGGCTGCAGGCCCCGCAAGCTACGGCCTGACCGACTCTCTGGGCCGTGTGCACGGCGATGCTCAGTTTGCAGGCTCTTCCTCCGTGCCCGCACACGTTGAGATGATGGGCCTGATCGGCATGGGCAACAACCCCATGGTCGGCGCTACCGTTGCATGCGCTGTTGCTGCAGCTCAGGCTAACGCCTAAGTCTTTTCTAAGTTTCAGCGAGGGGAAGCTGCTTTCCGAATGAGCAGCTCCCCCTTTTTTGCTGATAGATGTCCGAACACAAGCAACCCGAATATGAGAAGGAAGAAACAATGAAAAAGAATCAGATCCGCAAGAGCGTGGCTGCGCTGGCCATGGCGGTTGTTGTGGGTGTCAGTCTGCTGGGCTACGGCTGCGGCAGCAAGTCCGCTTCCACCGCAGGCGGCGTGTCCGGCGATTTCACCGGCACTGCCAAGGGTATGGGCGGCGACGTTACCGTTACCCTGACGCTGGAAGACGGCAAGATCACCGGCTGCACCGCTGAGGGTAAGGACGAGACCCCCGGCATCGGTACGCTGGCACTGGAGCAGCTGCCCGCTCAGATCGCTGAGACCGGCAGCATCGCCGTGGACGGCGTGTCCACCGCGACCATCACCTCCAACGCCATCAAGGAGGCAGCAGCCGCTGCCCTGACTGCCGCCGGCCTGAACGCTGACGACTATAAGATCGAGGTCAAGGCCGACGAGACCAAGGCCGAGGATTCCACCGTTGACGCTGACGTTGTCATCGTGGGTGCAGGCGGCGCAGGCATGACCGCTGCCATCACCGCTGCTGCCGAGGGCAAGAGCGTTGTGATCGTGGAGAGCCAGGCCATGGTGGGCGGCAACTCTGTGCGCGCTACCGGCGGCATGAACGCCGGCAAGACCGTGTATCAGGATGAGAACGAGTTCGGCGAGTCTGCCGGTGTCGAAAAGACCCTGAAGACCGCTGCTGAAAAGTACGCTGACAACGAGACCATCACCGCTCTGGCAAAGACCGTCTCTGAGCAGTGGGCAGAGTACCAGAAGAACCCCACCGGCTACTTCGACTCTGTTGAGCTGATGGAGCTGGACACCATGATCGGCGGCAAGGGCATCAACGACCCTGCTCTGGTGGAGACCCTGTGCTCCAACTCTGCTGATGCCATCGACTGGCTGGACGAGCACGGCATCACCCTGCACAGCGTTTCCAGCTTTGGCGGTGCATCCGTCAAGCGCATCCATCGCCCTGTGGACGCAGAGGGCAAGACCGTTTCTGTCGGTTCCTACATGATCCCCCTGCTGGAGGAGAACTGTGAGAAGGCTGGCGTTCAGATCCTGCTGAACACCACCGCCAACGAGATCCTGACCGATGCGAGCGGCGCTGCTGTGGGCATCAAGGCCACCGGTTCTACCGGCGAGACCGTCACTGTGAACGCCAAGGCTGTGGTGCTGACCACCGGCGGCTTCGGCGCAAATCTGGACATGGTTGTCGAGTACAAGCCTGAGCTGAAGGGCTTCATGACCACCAACGCTGCCGGCGCTCAGGGTCAGGGCATTGAGATGGCCACCGCCATCGGTGCTGGCACCGTGGATATGGACCAGATCCAGATCCACCCCACCGTTGAGGCCAACACCGCTGCCCTGATCACCGAGGGTCTGCGCGGCGACGGCGCTGTGCTGATCAACGCCGAGGGCAAGCGCTTCATCGACGAAGTAGGCACCCGTGACGTGGTCTCTGCTGCTGAGATCGCTCAGACTGGCAGCTACAGCTGGCTGGTGGTCGATCAGGCTATGGTCGATGCTTCCAGCGTCATTCAGGGCTACATCAAGAAGGGCTACACCGTGACCGGCGAGACCTACGAGGAGCTGGGCAAGGCAATGGGCGTTGATGAGGCTGCTTTTGCCGAGACCATGAAGACTTGGAACGGCTATGTTGAGGCCAAGAATGACCCCGACTTTGGCCGCACCAGCTTTGCAAACCCGCTGGATACTGCTCCGTACTATGCAATCAAGGTCACTGCCGGTGTGCACCACACCATGGGCGGCCTGACCATCAACACCAACACCGAAGTCCTCAAGGAGGACGGCACTGTGATCCCCGGCCTGTTTGCAGCAGGTGAGGTCACTGGCGGTGTGCACGGTGCAAACCGTCTGGGCGGCAACGCTGTTGCAGACTTCACCGTGTTTGGCCGCATTGCAGGTAAGGCTGCCAGCGACTACGCTGCATGAGTACCCGCAAAGCACCTGAAAACGCTTCCGGCTCCAAAGGCCTGAAGCCATGGATGAAGAACCTGATCTTTGCTGCAGTGATCCTTGTGCTGGCAGCAGCGCTGTATTTCGGCGTGCGCGCAGCACACAGCAGCAAGGGCAGCGGCCTGCAGGCCACCGTCGATTTTGGCGATGGCATCACCGAGACTCTGCCGCTGGATACAGACCACGATTACCTGTATGATGTGGGCAATTATGTCGTGCATCTGCAGGTAAAGGATGGTGCCATCGCGTTCTTGGACAGTCAGTGCCCGGACCATGTGTGCGAGCAATTCGGCTGGCTGGACAAGGACGGCGCATGGGCTGCATGCGTCCCTGCCGGGGTGTATGTGGTAGTGGAAACTACAGCTGAATAAAGATCGTGCTTCAAAAAAGAGGCAGTACCCTGCAAGAGCGGGGCACTGTCTCTTTTGTTTTGTCTGGAAGGCAAAAGAGGGCACGGTGTGAAAGTTGGGTAAAACTTTGACACAAATGCGTCAAAACAAAATTTAGACGCTTGTGTAATAGACGAAAATGCGATAAACTAACAATAAACTCTTTATCGCGCGCTTTTGCAAAGCCTGCGCCCGATACCGAAACCAGGGCATGCCCTGAAAGATACAGGAGGAAACAGCAAGCATGATCTTTAAAAAGAAGCAGGATGCTGCGGTACAGCAGACGGCTGCGGGTGAGGCAAAGCCCGCAGCGAAGGGCGGCAAAGCAGCAGCCTTTTTCCGCAAGAACTGGAAATGGATGGTGCCGGTGGTGTGCGTGGCCGTGCTGGGCGGATGGTTCATCCTGCGCCCGGACAAGGCACAGAACGCCAATACGGACATCAACTATGTGCAGGTCTCGCCGTCCAAGCGGGATGTGTCCAACACCCTCAGCGGAACCGGCACTCTGAACCCTGCCAATACATATAATGTTAAGTCGCTGGTAGCGGGCAAGGTGTTGACCAGCAGCTTTGAGGAAGGGGACATCGTGGAGGAAGGCACCGTGCTGTACACAGTGGACTCCTCTGATGCCACCACCAAGGCGGAGCAGGCGTCCATTGCTCTGCAGCAGGCACAGCGCAGCTACGACAAGACGGCAGACCGCCAGTATGTCCGCGCCGAGGTGGCAGGTGTTGTGAGTGCCCTCAAGGTGGCCAAGGGCGACGAAGTGACCAGCGGTCAGGAAGTGGCGGTCATCCGTGACAGCTCCAAAATGGTGCTGCGGCTGGAGTTCCCGGCAGCAGATGCCGCCACCTTCTCGGTGGGCCAGAGCGCAGAGGTGACGCTGGACGGCACCTTTGAAATGCTGACCGGCACCGTGACCGCTGTGACCGGCACCGATGCCCTGAGCACCGGCAACCTGCTCACCCGCACCGTGACCATTGCTGTGCGCAATGCAGGCGGCCTGACCACTGCGCAGGCAGCAACGGCAACCATCAATGGCGTGAACTGCATTGCCGCCAAGTGCTTTGAGTATCAGGCGGAGCGCACCCTGACTGCCCTTGCCGCCGGTACCGTGACGGCCATCAATGTGCCGGAAGGCGGAGCCGTGAACAAGGACGATATCGTGCTGCAGATCAGCGGCGAGGACCTGACCGAGGCTATCCAGTCTGCCGCCGAGAGCCTGCGCAGCGCCGAGCTGAACATGGACAATCTGCAGGAGGCCATGAACAACTACACCATCACCTCGCCCATCAGCGGTACCATTATTGAAAAGAATGCCAAGGCCGGGGACGCGCTGTCCGCCGGCTCGGACCTGTGCACGATCTTTGACCTGAGCTATCTGGAGATGACCCTGAACGTGGACGAGCTGCAGGTCAGCAGCCTGTCGGTGGGTCAGAGCGTGCAGGTCACGGCGGATGCCGTGCCGGACAAGACCTATACCGGCGTTGTGACCCGTGTTTCCATGAAGGGTACCTCCAACGGCGGCACCACCACCTACCCGGTCAAGGTGCGCATTGATGAGACCGATGGCCTGCGCCCGGGCATGAACGCCAATGCTGAGATCGTGGTGGCACAGGCAAAGAATACCCTTACCGTGCCCAACGCTGCCATCGTGCGCGGCGGCTATGTGCTGGTCACGCAGGACTCCCCCAGCGCAGTCAACGCAGACCCGGGCATGATCGCGCCGGACGGCTATGTGTATGTGCCGGTCAAGACCGGCGTCAGCGATGACAACTACACCCAGATCGTCAGCGGGCTGACCGGCAATGACACGGTGGCTTACGACTCTGCCGCAGCAAGTACCGATACGTACTATGACGACGGCGGCTATTACGAGGCGGATGCAGAGGGCACCGAGGGCGAGGAAGGCGCCGATGCTGCGAACAGCATGGTCGATGAAGAAGAACCGGAAAACGGGACCGTACCGGCGGAAGAGCCTGTGGAAGCCGAGGAAAAGCAGGGCTCCGCAGAGGATGCCGTGAATCCGTCTCAGGCAGACGGCGTGGTCTATCTGGGCTGACACAGGAGGAATGCATGAGCGCTCTGATCGAGTTTGATGAGGTGTGCAAGTATTACCAGATGGGTGACACCACGGTAAAGGCTGCAGACCACATCACCATGAAAATCGAAAAAGGCGAGTTCGTGGCCATCGTGGGCCAGTCCGGCTCCGGCAAATCCACCTGCATGAACATCATCGGATGTCTGGATGTGCCCACCCACGGCACCTACCGCCTGAACGGAAAAGACGTTGGCCGGATGAGCCGCAACGAGCTGGCATCCGTCCGCAACGAGATGCTGGGTTTCATCTTCCAGCAGTACAACCTTTTGCCAAGGCTCAACCTGATGGAGAACGTGGAGGTGCCGCTGGTGTATGCGGGCATCGGCCGCGCCGAGCGCCACGCCCGGGCCAAAGAGGTGCTGGAGCAGGTGGGTCTGGGCGATAAGCTCAGGAACCGCCCCAACCAGCTTTCCGGCGGCCAGCAGCAGCGTGTTTCCATCGCTCGGGCGCTGGTGCGGAACCCGGCGGTCATTCTGGCCGACGAGCCTACCGGCGCACTGGACAGCCACACCGGCCGCGAAGTGCTGGGAATGCTGCAGCAGATGCACGATGAGGGCCACACCGTGGTGCTCATCACCCACGATAATTCCATTGCGGTGCAGGCAGACCGCATCATCCGTCTGGAGGACGGGCGGGTGGTCTACGATGGCGATGCCCATGCACCGGAAGCCGTGGTGCAGCCCACGCTGCTGCCGGAAACGCCGGATGAGGAGGAGAAAGCATGATTATTGAAACCTTCCGTCAGGCCATCCAGAACGTGTGGAGCAACAAACTGCGCACCTTCCTTACCATGCTGGGCATCATCATCGGTGTTATGGCAGTCATCGTCATCGTGGGCTTGGGCAACGGCATGACCAAAAGCATGCGCGACAGCTTTTCGGCACTGGGTACCAACACCCTTTCGGTGCAGGTGTGGGGCAACGGCTCCCGCACCGTTTCGGTGGAGGAAATGTACAAGCTGCCCACGGAGTACCCGGAGCTGATCCAGTCCATTTCGCCGCAGATCGATTTCAGCGGCAGCGGCACGCTGAAGATCGGCACTACCAGCTACCGCTGGTCCAACATCAGCGGCGTGGACGAGAACTATTCCGCCATGAAAAATTACCAGATCGCGCAGGGACGCGGCCTGCAGTACATGGATATGAAGGATAACAAGCATGTGTGTGTCATCGGCGATTACCTCAACCGTGTGGCCTTTGGCGGCAACGGCCTTGGCCAGACGCTCAAGATCGGTGCCAACAAGTTCCGCATCGTGGGCGTGCTGGCGGCCAAAGTCAGCGATCCGGACATGCAGCAGGGCAGCGATGACGACTGCGTTTACCTGCCCTATACCACGGCCATGCGCCTTTCCAGCCAGAGCACGGTGAACAACTATGCCGCGGTCATGGAGGATGAGGGCCGCGCCAACGAAGCAAAGTCTGCGGTGGAAAGCGAACTGCAGCGCCTGCTTGGCTCGGATAACGGCTACTATGTCTACAGCGCCAGCGAGTGGCTGGAGGAAATGAACAACATGATCAACATGGTCATTGTGATCCTGACCGGCATTGCCAGCATTTCGCTGCTGGTGGGCGGCATTGGCATCATGAACATCATGCTGGTGTCGGTGACTGAGCGCACCCGCGAGATCGGCATTCGCAAGGCACTGGGTGCCAAGGAACGCACCATTCTGTCGCAGTTCGTGGTGGAAGCAGCCACCACCTCGGCCCTCGGCGGCGCACTGGGCATTGCACTGGGCTACATCGTATCCATGGGAGCAAACAAGGTGCTGCCCATGTTCACCAGCGGCACAACGGTCACGGTCAGCCCGTCCTTCAATTCCATCGCAGTGGCCTTTGGCATCTCGGTGGGGATTGGCGTGCTGTTCGGCTACCTGCCCGCAAAGCGCGCAGCGCGGCTCAACCCCATTGAAGCATTGCGCTATGACTGAACTCTTCTCTGCCGGCGTTGCGCCGGACTGCAAAACACCAAGGAAGGGGAATATACCTATGAAAAAACGTCTTTTCGCATGTCTGCTTGCAGCATGCCTGGCTGTGTCCGTGCTGGTGCTTCCGGCATCGGCGGCCAGCCTGAACAACTCGGCCATCCAGACGGCCATTACACTGGGCGCTATGGATACCAGCCAGACCGGCAGTCTGGATGCTGCCGTCACCCGCGGTGCATTTGCCAAGATGCTGGTCTCCTTTTCGGCCTACCGCGAAAGCGCCAGCCAGCAGGGCAATCTGGGCACACTGTATAAGGATGTGCCCGGCAGCTCTCAGTGGGCACCCTATGTGCGCATTGCGGTGCAGCAGGGCTGGATAAACGGCTATACTGATGGTACATTCCGCCCGGATAATACGGTCACGCTGGAAGAAGCCTGCACCGCAGCGCTCAAGCTGCTGGGCTATAAAATGACCGACCTCAACGGCGTGTTCCCGACGGCACAGCTGAACAAGGCGCAGGAACTGGGCCTGCGTAACCAGCTGAACCGCAGCCAGAGCGAGGCCATGAACTATGAGGATTGTGCTTTGCTGTTGTATAACACCCTCACGGCAAACACCGCCTCTGGCAGCGCCTATGGTACCAGCCTGGGCTTTACGGTTTCGAACGGTCAGGTGGACACCTCCACGGTAATGCTCAAGAGCCTGAAGGGACCCTTTGTGGCAGCGGAAGGCACCCAGCTGCCTTTTACGCCGGTGAGCATCTACCGCAACGATAAGGTCTCGGCTTCTGCAGAGCTGAACCGCTACGATGTGTATTATTACAGCGAAAGTCTGCAGACTGTATGGATCTACACCCGCAAAGCAGCAGGCCGCATCACTGCCGTTTCGCCCAGCGCCAGCGCACCCACGGCCGTTACCGTGGCGGGCACCAGCTATCAGCTGGGCAGCACAGCAGTGGCTTCCAAGGTGTCCAGCCTGAACGGCGGCGGCGTGGGCGAAGTGGTCACTCTGCTGCTGGGCATGAACAATGAGGCGGCGGATGTTATTACCGGCGCAGAGGCCGACGAGGTGTTCTACGGCGTGGTGCAGGGCGCAGCCCGCAGCCTTGTGGAAGATAACGGCGCGGATGTGCTGCAGCGCGTGGCTGTCATGTGCACCGATGGTGTTCAGCGCACTGTGAATGTGGACAAAAGCCTGAACTACCCCAAGGGCTGGCTGGTAGAGATCCGCGTAACGCCGGAAGGCGAGTCCGTGAGCGGCATCGAGAACAAGGTCGTTACCGGCAAGGTCAATGCAGATGCAACGGCACTGGGCAGCTATGCCCTTGCCGACGATGTACAGATTCTGGATACAACTGCGGAGGGTGTGGCTGGGACGGTTCGTCCCAGCCGCCTAGCGGGGACAGACCTGAATCTTCTGAATGTCCGCTACTATACGCTGAATGAGAAGGGCGAGATCGACCGCCTGATCCTGAATGATGTCACCGGCGACCTGTGGACCTACGGCGTGCTGGATGATATCAAGAATGTGGCAGTCAACTACTCGGAACTGCAGACGCTGGCCAAAATCATTTCCACCGGCAAGAGCGACAGCACGGATACGCAGGATAAGATCGTGGACGACCTGAAGGATGTTCTGGTGCCCACCACCAGCGAAGTGCTGTGGGGTGTGATCAACGGCGACATCCTCTCCACTCTGTGGCAGAAGATCACAGCCAACACGGATAGCCTGCTCAGCCTTGGTCTGCGGCAGGTGGGCAGCCTTGTAGGCGAACCGTATGCGTCCATCTTCCGCTATATTGGCGGCGGTGCTACCTATGTGTGCTATGTCAATGGTTCGCAGGTAGCTTTCACCACCAACGTCAAATATCCGGTGCTGGTAGGTGGTGTTGCAGCCCGCAGAGAGACGACCGGCAGCGTGCGGACGATGGTCCAGCTCATGCCCATGAAGATCGATCAGGTGGGTGCAGCGTCGGTCATGAGCAACGGCACCCGCTTTGAGATGGCGGACGACGCACAGGTGTATCTGTGGTACAAGGGTCAGTACTACGCCACCAAGCTGACCGAGGTCAACTCGGAGGGCTACTACCTGACCGGCTGGTACGATAACTTTGGCTGTGCTGCGGGCAAGCGCGTGCGTGTGATCGTGGCCGTCAAAAAGGACTGATGGATTATTACAGCGTCCCGCGCCGCATTCTGCGCGGGGCAAGGCAGTTGGTGTACCCACGCCGCTGCCCGTTTTGTGATCGGGTGCTGGGCAGTGTGCCTGTCTGCCCGGATTGTGCCGCGGAGCTGGAAAAGCTGCGCAGAAAGCCGGGAATGCGGCTGGACGCTTCTCAGCATTATTTAGGGGAACTGACCGGTGCAGCAGCACCGTTCCGGTATGAGGGCTGTGTGCGGCGCGGCATCCTGCATACAAAATACCATGCTGCACCGTGGGCGGCGGTGGAGCTGGGCCTCTGGCTGGCAAAGCTGGCCTTTGGCAGCGAGATGCATATGGCCGGTGCAGAACCGGTGCCGGAGCTTGTGGAAGGCATGTCCCTTGGGTACGACTGCATCGTTCCCGTACCGGTATCCGGCAGAGCGCGCGGCTACAATGTGCCGCAGCTCATGGCGGTGCCGCTGGCCCGCGCACTGGGGATACCGCTGTACCCGAAAGCACTGGGCCGCACTCGTGCAAAGCGGCATCAGGCGGGCCTGCCCTTTGAGCAGCGCCTTGCCAATGTGGCGGGTGCCTTCCGGGTGACGGACACGGAACTTGTGGAGGGCAGAAAGGTGCTTTTGGTAGACGATGTGATCACTACCGGTGCCACGGCAGCAGCCTGCACACAGGCGCTGCTGGCAGCCGGTGCCGAGAGTGTGTTTGCAATTGCACTTGCCACTGTTGAATTTGAAATGTTTCCCGCAAGGGATCAGCCGCTGCAGGAAAACGAGCCGGATTTTTGAAAATTTATTTGAAAAAACTTGGCAGAAAAAGCTTGACAAAACACCCTGAATCAAGTATACTAATTGAGCTGTGAGCGATAACCGCTTGCAGATATCCGGGTGTAGCGCAGTTTTGGTAGCGCGCTTGAATGGGGTTCAAGAGGCCGTGAGTTCGATTCTCGCCACTCGGACCAGACGCATCCCAGACGAACTTTCTTTTTGTAAGTTTGTCTGGGATGCTTTTTTGTTTTTGTTAACGGTTTCGTCCGAAACATTAAAATTGATAACCAGTTCACGGTCACTAACTACCATACTTGTTACGAAAGTGTTAACAAGACGGCGACCATACTCCGGTGTGCGCTCGGATGGCTCCACCAAGAACTGTTCCAGCAGGAAAAGGTACTGCTCTTTGGTGAACGCAACAGGCTTCTCCTTTTCCAGAGAAGAAAGCTGGAAGCTCAAGGTCTGCTCCTGCTCGGTCAGATCATTCAGACGGGCGCACAGCTGCGCATTGGCAGTGCCGTTTTCAATGGCGTCCAAAATGTTTTTACTGCGGCGGCGGACATCGGCAAGGCTCTGTTCGATGGCTACACGTTCGGCGTTGGGCTTTTCAGCGTCGGCCTTTTGCACCTCGACCATAGCTTCGGCCAGTGCTTCCATAGATTCCGGCTGCAAGAGGTGATCCACGATGGACTGCATGACCTTTCCTTCCAGATCGTCCTTCGGGATGTTCCGCAGGTGGCAGTCCTTATTGGGGCAGGTGTAGTAGCGGTAGACCTCGCCAGTGGCACTGTGCCCGCTCATGCCGCGCATAAGGGAACCGCAGGAACAGTAGAGCTTGCCGGACAGGATGTAGTCCGCTTTTGGTTCATTCTTTGCCTTGAGCTGACGGTTCAGTTTCAACATGGTTTGTGCCCTCTCCCAAAGTTCATCGTCGATAATGGCCGGAATGGCTCCTTCAATGCGCACGTCATACGATTTGCTGATGTACACGCCGCGATAGGCTTCGTTCTGGATGATCCGGGGAATGCTGCTCTTGTTGAAGGGGTTGCCCTGACTGGTGCGCAGTCCTTTGGCGTTGAGCTGTTCAACAATAGACATGGCGGATTCCCCGGCGGCGTAATGCTCAAAGATAAAGCGCACAGTGGGTGCGGTCTTTTCATCAATGACGAACCGTTTGTGCTCGTCCGTTTTCAGGCCAAGGGCGCGGCAACGGCTGATGGCCTGCCCTTTGAGAGCACTTTCCCTCATGCCGCGGCGCATCTTCTCAGCCAGCTCGGCGGAGTAATATTCGGCCAGCGCTTCCATCACGCCCTCAATGATGATACCTTCCGCACCGGAAATGTTGGATTCAGCAGCATAGACGATCTCAACACCGTTGTCACGCAGACGCTTCTTGTACACGGCAGAATCATAGCGGTTCCGGGCGAAGCGGTCTGTTTTCCAGCAGATCACCATATCGAATGCACCCTTGTCGCTGTCAGCAATCATTTGTTGGAATGCCGCACGATCATCGGTCTTGCCGCTGATGTGACGATCCACATATTCTTTCTGGATGGTCATATTGTGCAGGCGGGCGTAGGCCTCGCAGTCCCGGCGCTGGCCCTCAATGGATTGCTCAGTCTGCCCGCTGCCGCCGCTGTATCTGTAATAGGCGACCAGCCGAACCTCGCCGCCCTTGTTGAATTTTCTTTTTGCCATACCTTGAGCGTCCTTTCGAGTAATCGTCTCATTTAACCCGCAGATTAGACGAAAGCGCAACGTGTGAGACGAAAAATCATAAATCGCTGCTGAATTATATAAATACAGTTTCATCTATAGCCCGTCAGGCTTCGGCCCGGCGGGCTTTTTCTTTTTGCAAATTTTACGAAAATGAAGAATAAAAGATAATCAACGTAAAATTGTGGAGTAAAAAGGCGAATTGACTTTGGAAAAGATGGCGGCTCCGCGTGCTACACTGGATATGTAAGCAACAGAGTGTAGCACGCGGAGGTTCCCCTGTATTGACAGGGGAACCTCATGGATTCTATCAAGCCTCACCATTGAGATCAAGAAGTTTGCAAACTGCGCTCTGAATGGCAGGTGTCGCGCTTCGATATTGCTCCAATAGGTTACGCTCAAACTCCGAGAGAAGGGGATAACGAACACCACGGCTGCTTCCAAGAAGATAGTCGATGCTGCAATTGAAGTATTCACCGAGCTTTAAGAGCGTTTCATAGTCCGGCTCACGCTTGCCGGATTCATAGTTGCCGTATGCTTGACGAGAAATACCGAGATAGTCAGCGACTTCCTGCTGGGTAGCGTGAGATTCTTTACGGATGATAGTCAGATTTTCCATTGAGCATCCCCCTTTTACTTTATTATAGCAACTGATTGTTGCTTTTTCAACAGAGGAAACAAAATGTTGCAAAGAAACTGTGCAATACGCTGAAAATGCAACGTATTGTTGACATTTGAAAGGAGCAAAGCTATTATGATAGCAACGACACGTTGCAAGGGAGGGAGAGAACAGGTGAGAGAATACCTTATTGAAGCCCGCGAAAAGGCCGGTCTTACGCAACAGGATGTTGCAAACCGCATTGGAATCTCGCGGCAGTATTATCAGATGGTCGAAACCGGAGAGCGTCAGAAGCGGATGGACTTGTCCCTTGCGGGCGGGCTGTCGGTGGTTCTGAATATTCCGATTGCTGAGATTGTGCAGAGGGAAAGCGCCGCACAGGAATCCGAAAGGCAGGAGGGCGGAGCACATGACGCTGAAACCTGAACACATTGTAGAAGCGCTGAACAAAAAGACGTTTGATGAAATCGACCCGGACGAAGTTCTGAAACATTACGGCTACAAGCCGGAAGAAGTTCGTTGCAACGGCGTCGGGATCGGTGTATGGCGCAAGGAAGAAGCGTTTCAGAAGTTGGGGGACATCGGGGCATTCATGAGGTTTGTTGACCATAAAGCAAAAGCCCGGATCGAGTTCAACTACGACCCGGACTTTCCGGCGGCGTTGCTTATTACACACGCCGCCACAAAGACGTAAGATCAGTTTCCCAGAAGCGTGCATTTGCATCCTTGAGGAAAACAAGGAGAAGATTCAAAGTCCTCTGGCGATGTCCAGCAAACCTCTGCGGATTCAAGGCCGGATGTTCCAACCTTTTCAAAGACTTCCCATGCGTACTGTTCCATTTTCTTACAAGCTGCTATACGTTCAGATATGGGTAGTGCGCGAAGATCGACAAAGTAGTATTTCATAAATTCACCCCCTCCCCATTTTATATGTTCAAATTATAGCACGGCGGGGAGTACAAGCACAACAAGGAGCACGAGGGTATGAGCAAATGGCCGAAAAGATGAAGCCGGACAAGCTGATGCTGGATGTCCGGCAGGCCGACGCCGCGGGGCTGTCCTACGGCAGGTGGAGATTTGAAGAAACCGAGCGTATTCGCAAGGGAAAAGAGATCATCCGCCGTCAGTGCGAAGAACGGCGGCGTCGGCGAGATGAAGCCTTATCTGGCAAGGGCTGAAAGAACACGCCAGAGCGGCCCGCATGGGCAGGCGGTATGTCCGACACCGCCTTTATATGGTGCGGCCAGTGCAGGCGGGGAGCGTCAAGCCCCGCCGCCCGGTGTCAACTCCGGGGCGCACCCACATATCCGAAAATTTACCTGCAAGCAGAAAGGACAAAGAGTATGGCATACGCATTTATTCACGGAGAGGTCAAGGGCAGCGGTGCGTCGGTCGAGTTCAAGGGAAACGGGCTTGATCTGCTGGATTTAACGATCCAGATCGTGGGCAGCGTTGTAGCAGAAGTTCCCGAACCGCTTCGTCCGTACGTTATCAAGAAGATTCAGGACAAAATTCCTGATGCGGTGCAGAACGATTTGGAAGCGCAGGGAAAGGCGGCTCCGGCAGAGAAGAAGGAAAAGCCTCCTGTTGGCGAGACGGTAGGGTTCCGCATGGCACGGCAGTTTGCAGAGACAGAGCCGGGCTTCAAGGACTTCATTGTGGCGCTGGCAAACAAACTGCAGAACGGTTGACTTTGAAGGATAGAGCATGAACTGTAATGTGGAAATTACAGCCGTGGGAACGGCTGATGGTCTGGAAGTCAGCATTCACGGCGGTTCGGTTGGCATGATGACGGCGGCAGAGCTTATTGTGGCCCGTGTCCTCATGGCGGTAGCCGATGACGAGGAAAATCTGGCAGGTCTGAAAGACAGTATGTTTGAGATCATCAATGAAATGGTCAAGGACTGCTGGGCTGAAAAGACGGCCAAGACGGAAGCCGAAAAAGAAGCTGCAGTGAACAAGCTGAAAGCCTTTGTGGCAATGCTCTTTGAACCGGAGGACTGACACAGGGCGGTTCCAATGGCGGGAGGAACGAAAACAAAACCCGCTGCCAGAAATACAGGCAGAAAGGCGGGGGAGTGTGAGCAGTGAATTTACGCCCTTTGTGGCGGCGTCCATGCGGGAAATGCTTTTGGATATGCTCGAAAAGCACCCGGAGATTTTCGACAGACCGACAAGATACCCGGAGGGCCGGGCAGAATTTTTGAAACAGAAGGAGCCGAACCATGGATAACGAAAAACTGTATGAGGACATGAAGCCGAAAGAAAAGTTTGAGGTTCTCTGGGCGGAGAGCGGCCTTGCTGATCGTCCGGGAGCGGAAAACCTTTGGCAGCAGATGGTGGATTTAGGGTTCTTTGAAAAGCCTGCAAGCATTAAGCACCATTCCAACCATCCCGGCGGTCTGTGTGAGCACTCGGTTTGTGTGGCAGAGGCGGCAATGGAACTGTGCAGAACGAATCACGCTTTCAAGAAATGTCACCGGAATGAAGTTCTTGCGGCAGCGCTCCTGCACGACTATTGCAAGGTGGGCAAGTACCGCGATAAAGGCAAAGGTGAGTACGAATACTTTGACGCCGGTCTGGTGGGCCATGGAGAAGGAAGCGTCATCATGGCACAGCAGTACATCAAGCTGACGGCGCGGGAGATCGTGGCGATTCGCTGGCACATGGGAGCATACAGCGGGTCGCAGGACTGGGATACGCTCAGTGCTGTTTATGACCGCTACCCGGAAGCCCTGTGTCTGCACTTCGCAGATATGATCGCTACACACTACGACGAAGTTCCTTTCTGAGGATGTAAATGAAGGTACATAACAGAAGTCCCACCGAAAAAGCCCTGCACAAAAATGAACAGTGCAGGCATACGTTCGAGATCACCCACAAGCGGTGTGCGCCGTGCAGTGGCTATGATACGAACTGTGAACGTTACGAAAAAACCAAGGGTGCTGCTGATACAAAAACATCTAAGGTATGAATGAGCCGCCACGCACCGCGTCAGCGCGGCGGCTTTTATATGGCGCGGGGCTGAACCCTGAAACGACGCAGGGAGAAGCCGACAGCGGGGCCACACCCCGTCCGCGCCGCTTTGCAGCAGGTATTCATGGAAGCCGGTGCGTTTGTCCATAATTTGACGCACCGACAGGGGCAGAGGGTGCCGTATGGCGGCGTTTCTCCCGTGTAAGCTGGTGCAAGACCACGCTGCCTTTCTGCCAAGCTACGCCCGCATGACGGTGCGGAAACCGATTTGGGCGTGCACGCCGCATGAGCGAAGAAATGCCTTGTCCGATCCACCCAAGCCAAAGGTGGAAGGTCTGCTTGACTAAGACCGGCCCGCCGCGCTGCTCTCTTGCGCGGTGGGTTCTGATATGCGGGTGCAGCAAGGAAGTTGTCCGCCGTCCTGATCCCCCATCGGTAGGCAAGCCGGTTCGATTCCGGCCACCCGTGCAAGAACTATGAAAAAATCAATAGGAGGTAAAAAGAGTGCTTTACGTCGATGCAATAAGGATTTTGGAGAAAATTGCACAGGCGAGATTCCTTCACGCGACAATGCCGAAACAAGAAGAAATCGAAGAAGCGATTAAGGTTGTGGCAAGTCAGGTAACGGTTCAGGCTTGTCCGGGCTTCGCGCTTCATGCCGCACTGTGGTGGATGGCAATTAAATCTAAAGAGGCAGAAGAATGATTCATTTGGGCGACATTACTAAAATCCATGGAGACCAGATTGAACCCGTGGACTGCATCACGTTTGGTTCGCCTTGTCAGGATTTGTCCATGGCAGGCTTGAGAGCTGGCCTTGAGGGGAAAAATTCCGGTCTGTTCACAGAAGCCATAAGAGTTATTGTAGAAATGAGGGTTGCCACAAATGGAATGTATCCAGCTTTCGCTATCTGGGAAAATGTTCCCGGAGCTTTCAGCTCAAACGGCGGAGAAGATTTCAGAACCGTGCTGGAAAAACTTGCCCACGCGGCACAACCAGACGTTTCAATTCCTCGACCTGCGGGGGGGGGGACGATGGTGCAAGGCCGGAGCAATCATCGGAAACGGCTGGTCTCTGGCATGGCGGTTGCTCAACGCTGAACGTTGGGGAGTGCCCCAGCGTAGAAAGCGTATCGCAGTTGTCGCAGATTTTAGAGGTCAATGTGCCGCAGAGATACTTTTTGAGCGCACGGGCCTGTCAGGGAATCCTGACAAGAGCATCCCGACGTGGCAAAGCGTTACCGGATTTACTCAAAACTGCCCTGCTGGACATGATCGAGTGGTGGCAGGGGAGGCAGCCTACACCCTGAAAATCCGTTCGGGATGTGCAGGAGGCGGGAAAGGCGCACTGGTGCAGACAGAAAAGACGGGAACGCTCTCGACGCTTCAAGACCAGACCCTTTTCCAGCCAATCGTCTTTGACGCTCGTGGAAATGGCAACGGTAAGACAGTTCCGACCATTACCGGGGATCATGAGAGCCGCGTCACAGACTATACGGCTATTGCGGTCGATCTGTACAACGGAGCTGTTACCGGAAGCAAGGCGGCAGCCTTGAGTTGCAAGAATACCGGGACGACAGCGGGGCCGCAGGTTGCTGAAAGAAAAACCTATAGCGAGCAGACTTTCTCTACATACAAGGAAAGCGACAGCAGTGCAACACTGAAAGCGAAAACGGGAAATATCGGAAACGGTGGGGAATGCCTTGTGGCGGAACGTGTCGTGCGCTGGATCGTCCGAAGATTGACCCCGACGGAATGTGAGCGCCTGCAGGGATACCCGGACGGATGGACAGACATCGGGGAATGGACGGACACCAAAGGAAAAAAGCATAAACCGGCAGATACGCCGCGCTATAAGGCACTGGGAAACAGCATTGCCCTTCCGCAGTGGTTCTGGATTGCCCAGAAGATGCGGCCATACCTGAAAGATAAGCCAACACTGGGAAGCCTGTTTGATGGAATTGGCGGTTTCCCGCTTGTGTGGGAGACGGCATATGGAGCAGGTACAGCAGTGTGGGCGTCTGAAATTGAAGAATTTCCAATTGCAGTAACAAAAAGGTGGTTTGGAAATGACACGGAAAATGAAAGCAATTCTGGTGCTGTTCTTCGCGGCTGAGATCGTCAACAGCGCAAAGGTCGGCGTACTGAAAGGCCGTATTGCAGACCTTGAGACCCAGCGGGATATTTACGCAAGCCGTGCCCAGAACTGGCTTGACCGGGCTGTAGAGGACGAAGAAGTTATTGATTCTCTGCAAATTCGCCTTGATGAAACAGCGGACAGGAAAATCGAGCTGACAGAGGCAGGTACATTTTTCTGCACGGCATATTGCACAGAACAGTACGAACATATCTGCGGAGAAGGACACGGAATTACGGCCAGCGGCCAGCCTATACAGGCAGGCGTCACTGTGGCAGCGGACACGTCCATCTTTCCGTATGGAACGGTTCTGTACATTGAGGGCGTAGGAATCCGCATTGTGCAGGACAAAGGAGCCGCCATTCAGGGAAAACACCTTGATGTAGCTGTGGACACTCACGAGAATGCCGAGAAGTGGAACGGCTGTGGAAATCATAGAGTATGGGTTTTGAAGGAGGAATAAACTATGGCGAACTGGGTAAAAGGAAAACTTAAAATCCGCGGAAAGCCGGAAGATATTAAGCGGTGGGTGGAAGAATGCCTGCACTGCTACTTCACAAAGTGGTTTAGAGATGGCTCATACGAAGATGAACTTGTAGATGACGCTGTCGTATTTGAACATGATCCGAAAGCCCGCGAGATGCGTTTGGATACGATCGAGGACGCTTATATCGAAGGAACGAAAAGAAACTTTGTTGAAAAGGGGGTCTACGGGGATTCTTACAGAGAAGATGAAAAGCCGATCCTTGTTGTAAGCATGAAAGCAGCATGGAACGTTGATGAAACGCCCTACATTGAAATGTCCAAAAAGTACAATGTGGATTTCCGCGTGTATGGATATGAAATGGGTTTGGAGTTCAACAGGGAAATTGAGATCGTGGAGGGCAGACTTGTCACGAACCGGAGAATCAAATTTAAGGACTACAAATGGGAATGCCCTGATCCGACGCTTGGAGGGTGAGCGGTGAAGATAAAAAGAGCGCTGGAAGAAGTTGCAGCAGAGGCCCAGAAGGATGGGTATGGGTTTGAATATATGCGAAACATCCGGGATGGATCGCTTGAAATGAGAATTTTCAAGGGACGATTTGGCGAAAGGGTGACTTTACCCGTCAGGGAAGTGGTCGAGCATGAAACGTCCGGGACGGGGCACAAGCTCATTTTCGATACTTACTTTGCCCTGAAAGATCAATACGAGAGGGACGAAGTATGGATGTGAAGCAGTCTCAAAAGGCAGGAAATAATGCAATTCAAATCCAGCAAACGGTTGTCGGAGACAATAACTATGTTGTCGGAATTGAAATTGAGAACGACAGCCGCAAGCCGAACGACAACCAGCCCAAAAGGTCACTTCTGCGTAGGCTTGCTGCTTTTCTAAATGATATGGTAGCGGAGATTATCGACGCATTGGAGCTGTGAAATGACCCAGTATTGCAGATATTGTTCACTGGCGTCCCTGCAGGACGACGATCTAATTTACTGTGAAGCAAGAAAAGAAATCCGGGATAAAAAGAAAATTGTCAGCCCGAACCGCTGCAAGCAGTTTGAATTTAATCCGGTTGATGTCCTGAACGAAGAAAAGGACTACAAGCCGCGCGAAACGAAAAATAAGAATCCAGAGGGGCAGGTGAGCTTCCTGTAATGGGATTATCAAAGTGGCGTCCCTATTTACCACGATCCGATTTAATCCAGCTTTCGCCCGTACATAAACGCATGAGCGAAAGTTGAGGAAACATGATTCTTTTTATTATCGGCGCACTGTTTGCACTGATTGCGCTGGCAGTCCTGATTTTCTCGGATGATGCAAAAAGAGCTGCAATCATCCCGGCGGTGGTGGCCGTCATTTTTATCGGCATTTCCTGTGTGTCCTATGTCCCTACCGGTTATACCGGCATCGTCACAACCTTTGGCAAAGTCGAGGATGGCACGAAGGACGCAGGTGTGGTGTTCAAGGCCCCGTGGCAGTCCATCGTGAAGATGGATAACCGTGTTCAGGAAATGAGCATGGACTTGTCAGCGTTCAGTTCTGACATTCAGGAAGTCTCCACCAGTGTGGCGGTTGGCTACCGGATCAATCAGGCAAATGCAATGACCATCTACAAAGAGGTCGGCAAAAAGTATGAGGACACCCTGATTACTCCCCGTGTCCTTGAAACGGTGAAAGCTGTAGTTGCCCACTACGATGCAAGCAGCCTGATTTCTAACCGGGATGCAGTCGCTTCCCAGATGGACACGAAACTGCGGGAAGTGCTGGCACAGTACAACATCGACCTGCAGTATATCAGCGTAACCAATTTTGACTTCACTGACACCTTTACCGATGCGGTGGAAGCAAAAGTCAAGGCCCAGCAGGAAAAGGAAAAAGCCGAGACTGACGCCGACAAGCGCCGTGTCGAAGCACAGGCCACGGCGGACGCTGACCTGATCGCGGCCAATGCGGAAGCAGAAAAGTCCAAGGTGGCAGCGGATGCAGAACTGTATGTTGCAGAGAAAAAGGCGGAAGCAAACCGCGCTCTGAATGACAGTTTGAACAGCAACCTGCTGGAATACTACAAGATCACCGATGTGGAATCCCGCTGGAACGGTGAACTGCCTGCTTACGTTGGCGACGGTAACAGCATCCCCATTATCAACGGCATCAACTGACCTTTGGAGCCGCCCCAAGCGGCGGCTCCTTTTTATGTGAGCATAGGGAATAGGCCCCACCCGGTTCAAGCCCGGAAGTGCCCACCGAAAGAAAATAAGCAGAAAGGAGCAGAAAATGGCAAAGTTCAGCATCATGTTGTTCGGCATTGACAGCTACACAAAAAACCAGATGCAGCTGCCGTATAAGCTGGACGCAAAAAGCGCAGATGTAGCACTCCGTGAGGCACGGATGTGCGCAATGACCTTTTATCCGAGGTTTGAGGAAACAGAAAAACCGGACGTGGAGGTGGTCAAAAGATGAAATTTTCTGCACTGGCTGCCCAGATTAAAAGTTGCGGTCATTGTGAGGTAATTAACAACGGTGGCAGGATTTTTGTTGGCACGGGAAGTGCGTTCTACTGCATGGACGGCTACCCCAGAACGCAGGATGCGGGAGAACTGGGTGCTATGCTGGGTATTCCGCAGAAGAAGATGAAGAACATCTTCTATCACGAAGAATACACAATCGACGGGAAACTGTACGGCGTAAAGTGGGACGACGAACCGGAACATGAAGGAAATACCTCTGAAATCAAAACTCGGATCGCGGTCAACGGAGAAGAACTTATCGCGTTGCGAAATCCTGATGGCAGTGTTGGTTTCATCCGGTCGGAGTTGCTGAAACCGGTGGAAGGTGAACTGAACAAGGAGTTTGCACAAATTTGTGTGCGTCCTGCCAATCAGGACTGCAGGTTCATCTATGCCGTAAAAGACGGCATGATCCTTCGGGCGTTGATAGCGCCTATGAACATCAAGGACGATGTGGCGGATGATCTGGACGAAATCATCGCGGAACTGATGTCCAGACGGCAGCAAAATATCGTCAAAAAAATGCATGACGATTTGCAGGACGTGATTGCACAGGAAACTGCAGAGAAAGCCGCGCAGGTTGAAAACAAACAGGAATAACAGGAAAGGAAAACGACCATGAGCAAGATTTTGAAAAGCACAACTTTGGGCAATGTGAAAAATGGCGGCATCTTCAAGGCGCTGGGCAAAGAGTTTGTGAAGCTGGATGCAGACGAACACGGTTGTCTGGTGCTGGCAAAGGACATTTGGACGAAAATGCCGTTCCGTGACGGCGACGACCCGGAGTGTCCCAACGATCTGCGCCGGAGCGATGTTATGAAGTATCTGGGTAACTGTCTGGCAGAGTTTACCGAGAAGGGTACGCCGCTGGATACATTCATTCCGTTCAAAATCGACCTGCAGGACACGACCGGACAGACCGAATACGGAACCGTTGAATACAGAATCGGCCTGTTGACCCTGCGTCAGTATGGAAAGTATTGGCGGCTGATCCCGAAGGTAGATACGCCGTGGTGGTTGGCGACGCCTTACGGTACGCCGAATTGCTCTCCGCTCACCTACAATGACTACTACGTCTGGTACGTCTTCACCGATGGCTCCAGCAACTACAACTGGTACAACGGCTCCTGTGGTGTTCGCCCCGCTTTGTACTTTCCCTCTACACTCTGGGTCTCTACCGAGGATGAAGGAGAAGCCGGGTTTTGCCTCGCCGATGTTCCATTGGATGATCTGCTGGCTGAAATCAAGAGCCGGGCGGAGGAATAACCATGGACGTTATCACAAAAGATGTCCGTGCTCTGGCAAAGAAGGAGCTGGCGGCAGCAAACCGCCGCTTTCGGATGTTCGCAAGTCCGCATGAAGGGTATGCGGTGATCCGGGAAGAACTGGACGAACTGATAGACGAGGTGCGGAAGCTCCACTTTGGCTTGACAATCCGGCTGTGGCGAGATGTCAAGAGAAACGAACCCATGAAGCGGGAGCACCTGAATCTCATTTATGATGTGGCAATCCACGCAGCGGTGGAAGCTATTCAGCTGGCCGCAATGGTCAAGAAATACGAACGCAGCCAGCGGCACGACTGGCCGGGCGGCTGGGTGCCGGACTATGGAACGGGGCCTGAACCTCTGAAAAAGAAAGGCGTGGAAACGGTATGATTTTGGCAAAGGATGATATTGAAAAGGCTGTCAGCTGGTGGGCTGGAAAGCTGATGGATCACCAGCCGCATAGCAACGGAGACGATAGCTTTACCTCTGTTGCAGTGTGCTTCCTTGCGGATACGATGCGACAGAGCGTTACGCTGGATCAGCTGAACACATTCAAGGCGGCATTGGCAAAAAGCATTGTGGAATACGCGAAAAGCATTCAAACTTTCGGCTTTTCCATCGGGAGTGATTACGGCCCGTGCAAAATGCTGGCCGATGCTGCCGCCGAAGCTGGCATCGACAGAGCAAACTTTCCGTTCAAGACGACAATGTTTTTTACGGAAAAAGAGGGGGTTCTGGTACGGGATGGCTACGGTGCCCCGGCTGTCAGGATTTGTTGAGGTGACAGAATGGTAACAAAAAATAAGACCCCGGCAGAGGTTGAGGCCGTGACCATCACCATGAGCCGGGAGACAGCACAGGCCGTGAAGCAGGCGTGCGAAGAATACCTCCGGTTCCGCATGGGCCAGTTTGAGGACTTCACCAATGAGGTTTGCTGCTGGGATTATGTGGACAAGATGGAAAAGCGGTGCCACACGACCGAAGAACGAAAGCAGTTTCATAAAGACCACGAAGCGGATTTTCTCAAGTGTATGCGGCTTCGTAACCAGATGCGGCAGGGCATGGACGCACTTTGGAAGCAGAACGTTCCGCCTGCATCTATCGACACGACCATGAAGGGAGCATACCGGGCAGAAACCGTCTGGCTGACGATCCGGTACGCGCTTGCGTGGCACGACTTCCCGGAGGGTGGACAGTGGGTCGATTTCTATGAACCGATGAACCGTTCGGATCAGCCCATGCCGAAAGTGGAACTGAAACTGAAAGGCGAAGAAAAATGACGATCACAACATACCCGGACGGTCATTCCGTCCAGCAGGGAACACCGGAAGAACTGGCGCAGTTCATTTTCGCGGCGACGGAGGTTCAAACCTTGCAAAAATTCAAAAGTCTGGTCGAGGCAATCCCGGCGGAAATGGAGAAACAAAGGGATATTGTGGTGACGATACCGGATTTGCCAAAGAAGAAGCGAACGCCCAGAAAGAAAGCGGGAAAAGAAAATGAAAGAAAAACGTCTGGTTGATGCAAACCATTTCATGCAGGTACTCAAGAACATAGAGTATGCACTGAAAGGGGAGCTGACACACGGGAAAATCAAAACCAGTGTAGTGCAGATGATCGAGGGCAGTTTGAATGCCGAACCGACCATTGCCCCGGAGAGCCTGCAACCGCTGACATACAACGAGAACCGGGACTACATAGACTGCGACGAATTTATTTGCCACAAGTGCGGCATTCACGTTGAGGACTGGAAGCAAATCAAAATCGACCCGGACGACGGGGAGAAAGAACTTTGCGAGTACACGTTTAAGCACTGCCCAGAGTGCGGCGCAAAAGTCACTTCACACAAAAGCTGTGAATTTTGCAGGTGGCATTTGCAGGACGGGACGTGTTTCAACAAACATCATTCTCAGCCCGTGACAGGCCGGGAAGCTTCCTGCTGGAACTGGGAGGAACGTGAGTGATGGAAAAAGAGTGTTTCACCTGCGCATGGCATGATAACTTTTCATGGGTGTGCTTCAATGGAAATTCTGAGCATCGGGCGGATTTCACAGACCCGGAAGATAGCTGCCCTGTGTGGGAAGGAAGGGAAGATAGTGATGAAAAAGAAGAAAAGTGAGTTCGGCGCTTACGCTATCGGCTGGCTGTACCTGCTGGCACCGGTGATTATTCTTGCCGTGGTGCTGGTGGTAAAGTATTTTATTGCAGCATCCGACCTGCCGGATTGGTTCAAATTCGCCCTGCTGAAATAAGCAAGACAAGCCCTCTACCTTATATATAAAGAGCGTCCGTCGTTAAATTGCCGCCCTGACGAGGCGGCAAGGGGCTTGTATATCGGAGCTAAACTAAGGGACATTCTGAGAAATCAGAGAAAAACAGGAGCTTTCCCCCGGCGGGGAAAGGGAGTGCAGAGGGAAAACGAGGGCAGCGTTCTGATGGCTTGCCGGAAGCAGGATCGTAGGGAACGCGGCCCGGTGTTGTTCCTCTGCATCGTTCCCTTCTCGTGTTTGTGGTTCAAGATTCAGAAAATTCCATGACGTGTACGGAAAGGAGGACGTGGAGAGTATGACCGCGGGTTTCAGAGTACGAGAGCAAAAATTTATCTGCGGCAAAGACTATGCCACGGCTGACACCATGCAGGTGGATTTTTTCGAGATCACGGAACAGCAGCACAAGGCCAGCACCCGCAAGAAAAAAGAGCTGGCAAGCTCCATTGCGAAGGAAGCGTACAATTTGCGAAAAAGTGGACGGTATTTAGAGCTGTTGGTTCAGCGTAACTTCCACAAGAGCGATTATTCTGTTACATACACCTATGACGATGAACACCGGCCCGACCCGGCGGACACAAAGCGTGTGGATAAGGATTTTTCCGCCGCCATGAAAAAGCTATACCGGATGTGCGATAAAAAAGGCATTCGGCACCCGAAGTGGATCGTCGTGCATGAATACTCGACGTATGTTGACGGGGTGTGGGTGGGAAAGCACCATCACCACGTCATTATGCAGCGCGTTTATGGCCTGACCCGAGAAATGGTTGAGGAAGCGTGGAGCGGGCGCGGCATGGCCCGTTGTGAACCTCTGCACTTCGATCATGGCTACATCACGAGCCTTGCAAAGTACATCATGAAGAATGTGCGGTGCAAGCGCCATTGGCGGCAGAGCCGCGGGCTGAAACCGCCGAAAATGCCCCGCCCGAACGATGGGAAAATGAGCCGCAGTAGGTTGAAAGACGTTTGCGAGAACCGTCTGGAAGATGGTGCATTCTGGGAGAAAATGTACCCCGGATACACCCTGCATTACTGCGAACCTATTATCACCGGCAACAACACCCGGCACCTGATCGTGCGCCTATATCGCAAAGAGACCGGGATGCAGCAGAACAGGAGGAACCGGCCTTGAGTATGAGGATGGAACTTTCTGACCTGCCGCCAAAGTATCGGGCACAGGCAGAAGCGCAGATTGCAGCCAGAAGCAGAGCAAAAGCACCGACGCTGGAAGCCGTGGCCGCAGCCGCCAAGAAAACAGGACGGGAGTTTGACAGCAGGGGCGAGTACGACTACTACATGGGAATGATTCTGCCTAAAGTCCAACGGGGCGAGGTTGTGAAGGTAGAATCACACCGCAGGTTTACCATGTTGCCGGAAAAAGAGTACGGAAATGTGAAACTCCGGTATCACATAGTTAAAGATATTGGTATCATTCAATCAATTTTGCCGATAAAGCGGTAGAAGATTTCTACCTCCTGTTCCCGGCTTCCGTCCTCACCTTTGACCGCTTCATGGACAACGATTTTTTCAATCAGCATATTCAAAAGTTCGGCGGTCAGTTCTGTTGGATTGACGCACTCTTTCATCAAGGCAATCCATTTTTCTGCGTCTACGGCGTTCTGGCTTTCAGTGGCGATAGCGGATTGAAGCTGTTCAATCTTTTCGTCCAGTTCAGCCTGTTCGCTTTGGTACTTCCCGGACAGCATAGAGAAGTTGTATTCCGTGATACGCCCCGCCGCCCAGTCCTCATACATCCGGGCAAACAAAGTATCGACTTCGGCTTTTCGCTTCTCTGCCTTTTTCAGTTCTGCGGCCTGCTTCTTTCTTGCGGCAGCCTGTCCCTTATCAGTGGCATTTAACAGCTGCTTCAAGAGCCGTTCTTCATCATGCTGTACCAGCCCCGACCAGTATTGCAGACGGGAGAGGACATAGGCATAAAGCACATCATAACGGATATAGTGCATGGAGCATTGGCGTGTGCCCTGCCCGTACTTGCTACAATGATAATGGCCGTAAGGCTTGCTGTTCTGCCTGTTCTCCCCATAGGACAGCGACCAGCCGCAATCCGCACATTTTACCAATCCGGAAAAAATCTGCGTTGTACCATCCTTGCACTTCCTGCGGCGGTTTGCTATCTGCTCCTGTACCTGCCGGAAAACCTGCTCGCTGATAATCGGCTCCTGCGTGTTCTCCACCCGCACCCATTCACTTTGGGGCTTGCGTACCCTCCGCTTGTTCTTAAAGGAAATGTTCGTTTCCCGGTAATGAATGGTATGGCCGATATAGGTTTCGTCTTTCATAATGCTCTTGACCTGGGCTATCGTCCATGCGTAGCTTTTTTCCTCCGGCGCACCCGCATAGATGTTTGCAAAAGTCCCGTCACGCTGGAAGTTGATAAATCCCGGTGTGGGAACCTTTTCCGCAATCAGTATTCTTGTGATACTGGCCGCCCCTCTGCCATGAATAGCAAGGTCAAAAATCTTCTCCACTATCCAGCGGGTTTCCTCGTCGATTATCAGCTTGTTTTTGATTTCCGGGTGTTTCCTGTACCCGATGGGAGCATAGGCGCCGATACGCTGTCCTGTGGCAAACTTTGCTTTGAAAGCGGCCTTTACCTTGCGGCTTGTATCTTTCGCAAACCATTCATTGAACAGGTTTTTGAACGGGACAAAATCGGAAAGCCCTTTCTCTGTGTCCTCATTCTCCGCAACGGCGATGTAGCGAACCCGTTTCTCCGGGAACAGAAATTCCAGATAGTAGTCCATCATCACATGTTCCCGCCCGAAACGGGACAGGTCTTTCGTGACAATGCAGTTTACTTTTCCGGCTTCCATATCGTCCATCATGCGCTGAAAATCCGGCCGTTCAAAGTTCGTCCCCGACCAGCCATCGTCCACATACTCACCGACTACATGAAGCCCCTGTTCCTTTGCGTACTGTTGCAGGATTGTCCGCTGTGTTTCAATGCTTACGCTGTCACCATAGTTTTCATCGTCCCGGCTCAATCTCATATAAAGCGCCGTGTTGTAAATCGTAGTATTG
>ERZ772880.913-NODE-913-length-26877-cov-3.438819_pt1 | contig 26877 bp, 25 predicted proteins | sample MGYA00580577_ERZ772880 | MGnify/ENA primary metagenome ERZ772880 (study PRJEB29015, sample SAMEA2737705) | human gut metagenome | biome: human gut; feature: human-associated habitat; material: faeces | place: China | collected 2012 ... | reverse complement strand
GTATTGGACTAAGTTTTTTGGATCGGTTTATAAATTTTCGATCACATTCCATGCCCGCTCAAATTCAGCACCACATGGAGCCGTAATCTCCCTGCCGTCCTCAAATACAAAGCGGCTTGCATGAAGAAGCTGTGACGTTATCCTTGCATTTTTCTTAAAATATACATTAACTCCAGAATCTCCATATTTATAGTCTCCTATGATCGGATGTCCGATAGACGCAAGATGCGCACGGATCTGATGGGATCGCCCGGTCATCAGATGAACTTCAAACTCCGTGTAACCGCCCATACAGCGAATCGGTTTATATTCCGTCTCGATCGGGAGCCATTCTCCCTCAGAAGGTTTTGTCCTGCGGATCAAAACCTGATTGGACGATTCATCTTTCTGCAGATAACCTTTCAGATAAGAAGCTTCTTTTACCGTCCCCTTTACGATACATCGGTAATATTTCTGAACCGAACGTTCCTTTAAGGCTTTTGCCATCTCCTGAAGTCCCTTTAAGGTCTTTCCGGCAGCTAACAGACCGGATGTATTGCGGTCAAGCCGGTTGCAGATCGATGGGCGGAAGGTACGGAAAGAACTTTCCGTCAGTTCCCCTTTCGCGATCAGATATGCAAGAATATATTCGTTTGCGGAAATATCTTCCGGTTTTGCCTTCTGGGAAAGCATGCCGGTCGGCTTATTGATAAAAATCACATCTTTATCTTCATAAACAACCGGAAGTTTCCGTTTTCCTGATGTAAACTCCCTCGAAAGTACTTTAAGTGCCTCGAATTCAGAATCCGGTGTGCCGCTTCCACTGAACTTCTCAAAGGTTTCATCGGAAAAAAACAGTTTTATATCGTCGCCCTGATTCAACTTTTCGGTTCCGTCTGCCTTTTTTCCATTTAAAGTAATATTCTTTTTTCGGAGCATTTTGTATATAAAGCTGCCCGGCGCATTGCCAAGCAGCTTTTTTAAATATTTATCAAAGCGTTGTCCCGCTTCGTTTTCATTGATTTTAAATTCACGCATAAAATTTTCTTTCTATTTCTTTTTATGGATGTTGCGGATCGTCTTTTTTTTCTTGGCGCCAGTATTCTGCTGGTTATTTCCAGACGCTGTAATCTTTTTACGGCTGCCGGATGTGACCGTCCGTCTGTCATTTTTCACGCTGTTTTTGCTGTGGAAATTGTCCCTGTCATTTTTTGAACTGCTTCTGTGGGAATTGTTTCCTCTGTCATTTTTCGCGCCATTTCGATCAAAAGAATGTTCTCTTCTCGGACGGATCAGGCAGTGTTTGTCAAATCCGATCAGGTCTGTTCTGCCAGCCTTTGTGAGTGCTTCCACCACCAGATCATAATTTTTCGGGTTCCGGTACTGGATCAGCGCCCTCTGCATCGCTTTTTCATGTGGATTGACAGCGACATAAACCGGTTCCATCGTGCGTGGATCCAATCCGGTATAATACATACAGGTTGAGATCGTAGAAGGTGTCGGATAAAAATCCTGTACCTGCTCCGGCATATAGCCGAGGTCACGCAAAAATTCAGCCAGTTCTACAGCTTCCTTTAAAGTAGAACCCGGATGAGAGGACATCAGGTATGGCACTAAGTACTGTTTTTTGCCAAGCTTTTCATTCATGTCCTTATATGCCTTCACGAACTTTTTATATACTTCCACGCTCGGTTTCCCCATCTTCTCCAATACCGCATTGGAGATATGTTCCGGTGCAACTTTCAGCTGACCGCTGACATGGTGCTCGCAAAGTTCACGTAAAAACGTGCGGTCTTTATCGTAAATCAGGTAGTCAAACCGGATACCGGAACGGATAAAAACTTTTTTCACATTCGGGAGCTGTCTTAATTTCCGGAGCAGCGACAGATAATCTTTGTGGTCTACTTTCAAATTTTTACAAGGCTGCGGGAACAGACACTGTTTATGCGGACAGACACCTTTGGTAAGCTGCTTGTCACACGCCGGCGCACGGAAGTTTGCAGTCGGACCTCCGACATCGTGGATATATCCCTTAAAATCCGGTTCCCAGACGATCTGGTTTGCCTCGGCTAAAATCGATTCATGGCTTCTGGTCTGGATGATACGCCCCTGATGGAAGGTCAGTGCACAGAAACTGCAGCCGCCGTAGCAGCCCCGGTTGCTGACTAAGGAAAATTTGACCTCCTCGATCGCCGGAACACCGCCTGTCTCCTCATAAGATGGATGGTAAGTTCTCATGTAGGGAAGCGAATATACCTGATCCATCTCACTCTGTGTCAGAGGTTTTGATGGCGGATTCTGTACCACAAACATTTTCCCGTCATACGTTTCAAACAAACGTTTTGCTACGAACGGATCCGTATTGCTGTACTGCACATAAAAGCTTTTTGCATATTCTTTTTTATCCGCAAGCAGTGCTTCATAATGCGGCAATTCGATTGCATCGTAAATATCCTCACGTTTTCTGGTCTTGTAAACCGTTCCGTCAATAAATGTGATGTCTTTGATATCTAACCCGCTATCCAGAGCATCTGCGATCTCTATGATACTGTGTTCGCCCATACCATAGGAAATGATGTCTGCACCGGAGTCTAACAGGATGGAACGTTTTAATTTATTCGACCAGTAATCGTAATGCGCAAGCCTTCTTAAACTCGCCTCGATCCCGCCGATGATGATTGGTTTGTGCTTATATGTCTGCCGGATCAGGTTGCAATAGACAACCGTCGCATAATCGGGGCGTTTTCCCATCACGCCTCCCGGTGTGAACGCATCGCTCTGGCGTCTCTTTTTAGAAACAGAATAATGGTTTACCATGGAATCCATATTTCCTGCAGAGACAAGAAAGCCGAGCCGCGGTTCTCCTAAAATATTAATAGACTCTTTGTCATGCCAGTCCGGCTGTGCAATGATACCGACTTTATAGCCATGTGCTTCTAATAAACGCGATATGATGGCATGTCCAAACGATGGATGATCGACATAAGCGTCACCGCACACATAAACAAAATCAAGCTGGTCTATGCCAGCCTCTCTCATATCTTCTTTGCTGATTGGTAAAAAACCATTTTTCATGTTGATCCTCATTTCTGTATATTGCACAGAGACAGCACAGATATCTAAGCCGCATCTGCATGTTTTCTTTTTTTCTGTCTGCCTGTCAGTGTCGGCGCAGTTCCTGTAATTCTTCTTCGGTCAGTGGACGGTATTCCCCAGGAGCAAGTTCATCCGGCAACACCAGTGATCCCATCTCCACACGTTTTAGATAAGTAACCTTCTTTCCCACTGCCTCAAACATCCGCTTTACCTGATGGAACCTGCCTTCTGTAATTGTTAACCTGATTTCCGAATTGTCACCCGAATGCAAAACCTCTAAAAGTGCCGGTTTTGCAGGCTTTTCTTCTCCTATGTCAACCCCATTTTCAAAAAGGTTAACATCTTCTTCCGTGACACGACCGTCGATTTTTGCATAGTAAACCTTCGAAACATGCTTCGCCGGGCTGAGCAGATCGTGTGCTAATGCTCCATCATTTGTGATGAGCAGCAGTCCTTCTGTATCAATGTCAAGTCTCCCCACAGGGAAGAGGTCATGGCGCGCCGTGTCAGTCAGATAGTCCATGACTGTCCGGTGCAGATTGTCCTCCGTTGCAGTCACGCATCCCGCCGGTTTGTGAAACAGATAATATTCATACTCTGTATATGTTAACGGATTCCCCCGAAAACAGACCGTATCTTTTTTTTCATCCACTTTCTGTTCCGGTTTCTTTACAACTTCCCCGTTGACCGTGACAAGCCCTGATCGGATATATTTTTTTACTTCGCTTCTGCTTCCTGTGCCGAGTTCGGTCAGTAATTTATCCAGCCGCATGGCTCTCTCCATTCTCTAAAATCTTACTATATCAATAGCCATTATTTACTATATCTGTATAATATTCAAATTATGCTGCAAATGATGTTGTCGAAAAATGGCGGTTCACCTAAGTGCGCCTCCTTGTCTTTCCCATAAATAAGAAAGCATCGGATAGGAATTTACCGAAAACTCTGTTCCATCTTTATCATTCAGATAGATTCCCATATGAAGATGGACTGCAAAATTCCCGGTCGTGCCCTCCACATCGCTGTAACCGGTGTCACCCATAAAGCCGAGAAATGTGCCCGCCGATACTGTTTCACCGATCTGAAAGTCTTTTGCATACTCCGCCAGATGGGCATAATAAAAATATGCACCGGACGGACTCCGGATTCCGATCCGGTAGCCGCCAAGACGGAGCCAGCCTATATTTTCCACAACGCCGTCGGTCATACTGTAGACCGGATATATGCCCCGCACATTTTCCGATGCCATGATATCGGTTCCCTCATGTCCGCGGTCGCCGCCAAAAGTCCGGCTCTGCATCCAGCTATTTTCAAATACAACGTTATCTTCCGGTTTTCCTGCGATCTTTCCCACCGGAAAACACAAAAGGTCACTCCAGACGCTTTTGACATATCCGTTTATCTCTGTAAATTCATTGCCACGATATTTTTTTGCATCTGCGACCTGTTTCTTCAACAGCTTAGGATCTGTCATCTGGCAGTCCGATGCAAAATACATCGTCAAAAGCTCACAAAACCCTTCCATATCGGATCCGGCATTGTTAAAAAAGGTATTGACCTGATCTTTTGTCAGATTATGGTTCCGCAGATTGCGAAATGCCGTTTCATAAGAAAAACAGTTTCTCCTGTGTGCACTCTCTAAAAGTTCTTCTGTCAAAAGTACCTGAAACACTGCCATCATACATAAAAACACAAGCAGCCACAATCTGACTTTTTTCATAAGACCAGTCCGTACTCCCTTATTTTTGCAATATTAAATTGATGACAAACGTTTTTATTTACTTCTCTTTAAAAATTCCACAATCAGTTTCCATACTTTTTCGGTAGAAGAAATGCTGAGACGCTCCTTCGGTGTATGGATATCAAAGTTATTCGGTCCGAAGGAAACGCAGTCGAGATCTGCGATCTTGCCGGATAAGATACCGCACTCAAGTCCTGCATGGATTGCCTCAAACACTGGCTCCTCGTGGAATAATTCTTCGTATACGGCACTGATTCCCTCACGGATATCAGACTCCGCGCGATACTCCCATGCCGGATAATCCCCGCTTACAGAGATCTCACCGCCTAAAAATTCAGCCAGATACTCTAATTTATCTTTTAATTCTTCTTTTCTTGTGGAGACACTGCTTCGCACAGATGCGGTCAGCTCCAGGCCATCTGTTGTCAGTTTCATGATTCCGGTATTTAAAGAAGTCTCTACCAGTCCAGGCATTACCATGCTCATATGCTGCACGCCGTTTGGCACGTTGCGCAGATAAAAGATCACTTTTGTCATGGAAGAATAAGATAATACATCATACTCCCCTGTTCCATTCTCTTTTATTTCAATGCAGACAGCCGGATCTGAGACAGCATACTCTTTTTTAAAAATCTTTTCCAGTTCTGTAATATAATCGGAAAGTTCTGCTTTTTTCTCTTCCGGAATGACGATCTCTGCCTCACACTCACGCGGGATTGCATTATCTTTTAAGCCGCCTGCAAGTGATACAACCGCCAGTTCCATTCGGTCGGAAAGATATTTTAACACACGTCCCATCAGGATATTGGCATTGGCATGTTCCTTATCGATCTCACTGCCGGAGTGCCCCCCCTCTAAGCCAGTCACAGTCAGTCCTGCGCCATATCCCTGCTGTTTCTGCCATGTGACAGGGATCACAGTATCCACAGTCATACCGCCAGCACAACTTGTCAGGAAATGTCCTTCCACATCGGAATCAATATTTAACATCTTATGGCCTTTTAACATGGAAAGATCTATGACCTCTGCTCCGAGCATGCCGATCTCCTCATCAACCGTGATCACAGCCTCAAGTCTTGGATGCGCAATCTCCGGTGAATCCATAATTGCGAGGATATAAGCAACCGCAACACCATCATCACCGCCTAAAGTCGTGCCTTTTGCTTTTAAGAAATCGCCGTCTACATAAAGCTCCAGACCGTCTTTCTCAAAATCGATCTCCACGCCTTTTTCCTTCTCACAGACCATATCCATATGTCCCTGCATGATGATCGGGTCTGCACTTTCATATCCGGCAGATGCCTCCTGAATGATCACAACATTGTTTGCCTCATCCTGATAGCACTCTAAACCATGTTCTTTTGCAAAAGAAATCAGGTAATCGCTGATCTGTCTGGTATTTCTTGAACCATGCGGAATCGCTGCCAACTCCTCAAAATATGCAAATACTTTTTTGGATTCTAACTCTGGTAAATTTAATTTGTTCTTCATAGATGCCTCCTGTTTCTCATATATTCTAATATGAAAAAGAAATTAATATTCTTGTGTATCCTTATTTTTATCGTTTATATTTTATTTTTCCCGCAGGACGCAGTAACTGCAGCAGCCGACGGGCTGGTTCTCTGGTATGAGCGGGTGCTTCCCTCTCTGCTGCCATTTGCGATTTTATCCAATATCCTGATCTACTCTGGTTTTACCGGATATCTTGTAAAACTTCTCTATCCGCTTCTACGTCTGATCTTACCAGCCAGCAGAAATGGCTCTTTTGTGCTGCTGTCCGGTTTTCTGTTCGGCTTTCCGATGGGAAGCAAAAACTGTGCTGAAATGCTAAAATGCGGGCAGTTAGAATATCAGGAAGCCGAAATACTGTTTATGGTGACAAACAACATCAGTCCTGTATTTATCAGCAGCTATATTCTCTGCCAGGAACTTCATATGCCTTCCCTGATACCACTCAGCTATCTGGTAATATTTTTGCCGCCTCTCATTGCCGGTAGACTGCTCTTTTTCTTTACAGAGAAAAAGCAATCAGTATCAAACCACTCCACCACATACAAAAAGCCAGCATCTGGATCTCAAATAAATTTTAAAATCATAGACGCCGGCATCATGAACGGTTTCGAAACACTAACCAGACTTGGAGGTTATATTATGCTGTTTTCCATGATATCTTCCATGTTCCGGCTGCTTCCACTGCCAGAAACCACAAAACTGATGCTCACCGGATTGACAGAAATCACAAACGGGATCAAAGCTGCCAGCCAGTCACCCCTTACACCTGCCTGCCGTTATTTACTTGCCATGACTTTTACTGCCTTCGGCGGATGTTCCGGTCTGGCACAGACCAGTTCGATGATCAAAGGAACCGGTCTTTCCATCAAAAAATATGGAATCTTTAAACTGCTTATGACCCTAATTACTGCTGTTCTGGCATGGTCTGTTGTAACTCTTGTGTATCCGTCTGCGTTTCTTCCTGTATGTCTGCCGTAGGATTCAATTCGGCACGGTTCGTTGTAACAACATCAAGGAATCCCTGCAGAGTACTCATATATGCATCACTCCTTGCCTTAGAAGAATCCATGGCATGTGAAATTGTACTCTCTAAATTTTTCAAAATATCGTCTGTATACTGCATGGCACCCATACGGATATTATTGGCGTCATTTGTTGCATTGTCTAAGATTTCCTGAGCCTGTTTGGTTGCAATCATAACAACTTCATTTGCCTGTGCATATGCCTGCTGCATAATTTCATGCTCACTGACAAGTTCATCTGTTTTTACCTGTGCCTGTGCAATGATTGCATCCGCTTTCGCCTGCGCATCCGCTAAGATTGCTTCTTTATTGCTGATAATCTTCTGATAACGCTTGATCTCATCCGGTGTCTTGCTGCGGAGTTCATTTAATAGTTCTTCCATAGTTTCGCGGTTTACAATGATCTTAGACGGTGCAAAAGCCTGCGTCTTACAGCCGTCAATATAGTCTTCAATCTCGTCTATTATCTGTTCAATTCTGCTGGCCATAGTAACCACTCCTTATTTTTTAATCTGATACTTATCATATATCCGGTCTATAAAACGTGCCGGCACAAACTTGGATAAATCTCCTCCATAAGATGCAAATTCTTTCACGATTGTAGAGCTTAAATAAGAATACTGGAGACTGGTTGTCAAAAAAATTGTCTCCACTTCCGGATTTTCCACATGATTTGTCTGTGCAATCTGAAGTTCATATTCAAAATCTGTTACAGCGCGCAGTCCTCTTACAATGATCGTCGCATCGATTTCTCTCATATAATCGACTAAAAGACCATTAAAACTTGTCACTGTAACATTTGGCATGGAATCTGTCATCTCCTTAATCATACTAACACGTTCATCTAAAGAAAACAACGAATTTTTTGCACTGTTATTAAGTACTCCGACCACAAGCTCGTCCACAATTCTAGCAGATCGTTCTATAATATCTAAATGTCCTAACGTCAACGGATCAAAACTTCCCGGATAAATTGCTTTTTTCATAGGTTCCTCCCATACAAATGGATCATGTATTTTTTCTATTGATTTTTGATGATAAATGCATGTTCATTTGTCTTATACGTCTTTAATCGTTTCAATGTGAATCCCATATCCGGCAAATAGTCAAACGCTGTATCCAACGATGCTTCGACGATGATGATTCCATTTTCTTTTAAAAGCGAAGAATCTTTCAGGTAAGAAAGTACATCATATTCAAGTTCCTGTTTATAGGGAGGATCCATAAAAATGATATCAAACCGGTATTTTCCTTCCATCGCTCTTAAAGCTGATAAAACATCCGAATTATATAATTTTGTTTCTTTTGTAAACTTGGTAAAGCGGATATTGTCCTCCACGCATGCAGCAGCTTTTTTATTATTTTCGACAAAAACGGCATACTGCGCACCGCGGCTGACTGCCTCAAGTCCCATCTGTCCGCTTCCTGCAAACAGATCCAAAAAATAGCATCCAGGGATCTCATCCTGTATGATATTAAACAATGTCTCTTTGATACGGTCTGTGGTAGGTCTGGTGTCAAGTCCTTCTACCGTTTTTAAAGGAAGGCTTCTCGCTGTTCCTGCAATAATTCTCATACTAATAACCATGCCTTTCTAGTGTAAAATATCTTTCCTATATGGATTTTTCACACTGCATACGTTTCTTCTATACATTTTTTTAACAGGGAAAGTGCGCTTTCTGTGGCGCTCTTTCTTACATCCATGCGGCTGCCGGAAAACATATGACGCTCCGTCACTGTCTTTCCATTCAGATAACAGCCGATAAACACCAGCCCGACCGGGCATTCTTTCGTTCCCCCATCTGGTCCGGCAACACCTGTCACGGATACTGCCGCCATTGTTGCAGCCGTTTTTGCTGCAGAAGCAGCCATATCCGCCGCTGTTTCACTGCTTACCACACCATAGGTATCGATTGTTTCCGGTGCAACATGTATCATTTTAACTTTTGCTTCATTTGAATATGTCACATACCCCTCTGTAAAAAACTCTGAGATTCCCGGAACATTGATCAGCGTGGACGCGATCATCCCACCCGTGGCGGACTCCGCTGTTGTAATTGTAATTTGATATTTTTTTAACAAACCATAAATGGAATATTCCAGCGGTTCCTGTACTGCACTTTTGCCAGTACAGGAATCACTGGAATCATATACATGTTCAGCCAACTGCTATTCTCCTATTTCTGTTCTTTTAAAACATTTTTATTTTTGGCAATATAATCGATCAGTGATACGACTGTCAGCGCCAAAGCAATGTATGTAAGAACCGTGCCAAGCACTGCAAAGAACGAATTCGGAATATTTAAGATCAGCACGATCACCATAAGCATCTGGAAAACCGTTTTAAATTTTCCCCAATAACTTGCAGCAATTACAATTCCATTATCTGCAGTAAAGCTAAAGGGCGTATGCAGAAATGAAAATACAGTCCACCAAGCCCAACTATACATATGATATCCCATAAATTCTCTCGCAATGATAATGATGACAATCCAGGCTGCAAGCTGCCCTTTCTCAATCAGACAGATCATTGCAGAGCAGACAAGCAGCTTGTCTGCCAGAGGATCCATAAATTTTCCAAAATCAGTAACCAGATTGTACTTTCTTGCAATTTTTCCATCCAGCATGTCGGTAAGACTTGCAATGATAAAAATAGCTACTGCAATATAATTGCCATAACCTTCAAAATACGGAGCAAGCATAAAGAAAACAAAAAACGGAATCAATATCATACGCATTACCGTCAGTTTATTTGGTAAATTCATAATTTACACTCTCCATTTCTGCACAATAAATTTTAAATACTGCTAGATCAATTCTCCAATCAGGTCATACTCATAGGCGCCTGTCACACGTACTTTCGCGATATCGCCCGTCATGAGTTCTTCATCTGTATTAATAAAAATATAACCATCTACATCCGGTGCATCACGGTAAGTTCTTCCAACATAAGCATTTTCATCACTCACTTTCCCTTCAATGAAAACGTATAACTCTCTGCCTTTCATGGTCTCATTTTTATCAAAAATAATTTCTTCCTGTAATTCCATGACATCTGCCTGCCAGTCTTTTTTCAGATTTTCATCCACCTGATCGGTAAACTCTGCAGCAGGCGTTCCCTCCTCCGGTGAATAGGTAAAAGCACCAAGACGGTCAAATTCCATGTCATTGATAAACTGCATCAGTTCCTCATGCATTTCCTGTGTTTCACCCGGGAAACCACAGATCAGCGTCGTACGCAGTGTAATATCCGGAATGCGTTCACGCAGATGCGTAATGATCTTTACAAGATCTGCATTACTCGTTCTTCGTCCCATGCGTTTTAATATGGTATCATTTGCATGCTGGATCGGGATATCCAGATAATGACACACTTTCTGATTGCGGATCATGGCATCGATCAGACCTTCGTATATTTCTTCCGGATAACAGTACATGATACGGATCCAGAACAGGTCTTCGATCTTGTTTAACTCATCTAATAAACGGTGCAGTGACTTTTCACCATAGAGATCAACTCCGTAGAGTGTGGTCTCCTGTGCCACCAGGATGAGTTCTTTTGCTCCTGCAGCAACCAGTTCTTTTGCCTGTTCGATCAGATCTTCCATCGGAACACTGCGGTAATTTCCGCGGATATACGGAATAATGCAGTATGTGCAGCGCTTGTTGCATCCCTCTGCGATCTTTAAATAAGCAAAATGTCCGCCTGTTGTCACAGAACGTTTGGTGTGCAGTGTCGGCAATCCCTCTAAGGTCTTGAAATTCTCATAATGTTTGCCCTCTAAGGACTGATGCACTGCGTTTACAATATCCTCATAGGAATTCGTTCCAAGAATTGCATCCACTTCCGGGATTTCTTTTACGATTTCTTCTTTATAACGCTGTGCAAGGCATCCGGTCACGATCAGAGACTTTAATCTGGCTTCTTTTTTCAGTTCTGCCATCTCAAGAATCGTATTGATACTTTCTTCTTTTGCATCATTGATAAAGCAGCAGGTATTGACAATGATAATGTCTGCTTCCTGCTCATCATCTGTCATTTCGATTCCATCATCTCTTAACATGCCAAGCATAAACTCTGTGTCGACCAGATTCTTGTCACATCCAAGTGATACAAATAAAAGTTTTAAATTATTCTTCATCCGATGTCTCCGGTAAAATCTTTACCTTTCCTTCGTAAAGTTCTTCTACTGCGATGGATAATGGTTTCGGGCACACTTTTTTCTCTGCCATCGGCTCATCTCCTGCAATGATCTGGCGTGCTCTTTTTGCACCGACGAAGATCTGTGCTGTTTGTACCGATCCGTCGTTGCTCTTTTTGCAGCTGCAATCACAATGGAATAACGGCTGTTTACAACCGGCTCCTCACCAATTTCCACACCGTCGTTTACTACTTTCATTAATTCTACATAAGATGGATGTATCATGATAATTCCCCTTTCTTTGCGCATTGCGCATATGGCGGTCTCCCGCTCTTAGATTCTTATATTTATGTTACAGATTTTTATCTGTTTCATGGACAGACTATTTTGAAAATGCTTTTAGTTCATTCCGCATTTCCTGTATTGCTGACTCATTACGGTTTACACGGTAATGTTCATTCTGAATGATCTGATGAACTTCTTCCACACAGTCTTCTAACACGTCATTGACTACCAGATAGTCATAGGACTCAATTCCCTCCGCCTCTTCAACGGCTCTTGCAAGTCTTGACTCGATCACGTCCATCGTCTCGGTTCCTCTGCCTATCAGACGGTTTTTTAACTCTTTGGCACTCGGCGGTGTCACAAACAAAAGCAATGTATCCGGGAATTTTTCTTTGACTTTTAATGCTCCCTGGATCTCGATCTCTAAGATGACATCTTTTCCTGCCTCTAACTGTTCTTCCACATATGCCTTCGGCGTGCCATAATAATTGCCGACGAACTGCGCATATTCGATCAGTGCATCGTCTTTTATCATCTGCTCAAACTGTTCTTTTGTACGGAAAAAATATTCCACACCATCCGTTTCACCCGGTCTTGGATTTCTCGTCGTAGCCGAGATGGAAAGTGCATAGCTGTCAGCATATTTTTTCATTAATTCTTTCATGATGGTTCCTTTTCCCGAACCGGAAAATCCAGATACCACGGTAAGGATTCCTCTATTCTTTCGTATCATCATATACCTCTGTGGCATTGCCATTAAATCTGCCGGCAAGCGTCTCCGGCTGCAATGCTGATAAAATGATTTTGTTGTTTTCTGTAAAAATGACGCTTTTGGTCCTGCGTCCCTGTGTCGCATCGATCAGATTTTCCTGTTCTTTGCCTTTTTGCACCATACGCTTTGCCGGTGCGGAGTCTGAAGATACGATGCAGACAATCTTATCGGTATTGACCATATTGCCAAATCCAATATTCATCAGCTTTGCCATATACCACCCGTCCCTATTCTATATTCTGGATCTGTTCCCTGACCTTTTCAATATCCGTCTTTAAACTGATACCGATATCAGAAATTGCAAGATCATTGGTTTTAGAAAGAATGGTATTTGCCTCGCGGTTCATCTCCTGCGCAATAAAGTCAAGTTTTCTTCCCACACTGCCACCAGCTTCCAAGGTATCTTTGGTACTCTTAATGTGGCTGCGCAGTCTGACTGTCTCTTCATCAACACAGATCTTATCTGCAAAGATCGTTACCTCCGTCGCAATTCTTGCATCATCGATCTGACGGTCTCCTAGCAGTTCTGCCACCTTAGCCTCTAACCGTTCTTTGTACTCCTTAATGATTACAGGGGAGCGCTCCTCAATGAAATCCACATAGGATAACATGCCATCAAGTTTCTCGCATAAATCTTTCTTTAAATGCTCGCCTTCCCTGATCCTGCTCTCCACAAACTGCTCTGCCGCACCGCGGATCGCTTTTTCAAGTCCAAGCCACAGAGATTTCTCATCTATGCCCTGTTCCTCCATCGTAAACACGTCCGGGTACTTTGAAAGCGTGCTCACACGGATATCATTATCAAGTCCGAACTTCTCTGCCATACTGTTCAGATAAGTCAGATACTGGGCTGCGAGTGCTTCATTATATTTCAATGAAACATTATCCTGCGTATAATCTTCGCAGTTGATAAAAATATCAACCTTTCCGCGCTCCATATACTCTTTTAACAGCGTACGGATCGCACTCTCGAAGAAGTTCAGCTTTTTCGGCATCTTGATATTGACATCGAGATAACGGTGATTTACCGCTTTTATCTCTACCGTAAACTTGCGGTTTTCGTCCGCAAATTCACACCGGCCAAAACCGGTCATACTTTTTATCATATTTCTCTCCGTTTCTGCAAAATATCCTGTCACGTAAAAATCACTTATGCATCACGGTTTCATCTCTTTCTCGTATGCATAAGTGATTTTATTATAAAGCGAATTTGATTTCAAGTCAATATCCCGGTTTTTTTAATTTCTTACTGTTCATATGGAAGTAATTCCGCAAGATAGCCTTTCTTTTTGAGTGCTTCCTCTATCTCATCTAACACTTCTTCACTCTCAGCGCTGATCTTATGAAAATGATATCCGGACGTCACATTGAGAAGTGGTGTCGATTTTCCTGTCTTTAAATCATCCATAAAGTTCTGCACATCTCGCCTGCTTTTGATATTTAGCGGAGCATCTAATTTCCCATAAACGCGGTGATTGACCATGACATTGACCACACATCCCCCAAGATCAACGATCGTAGTCAGTTCATCCTCCACCTGTTCATTGGTATGGCATACTTTAAATATCCTGACTGCCTGTTTTGGTTCATCCAGCAGATAACCTCTTGCAGTAGAAATAATCGGATACCCCTGTGTGCGGAGAAGTGCAATATCCTGCACTACGACCTGTCTGCTGACACCTGTTTTCCTTCCAATTGCCGTGCCGGATACCGGTGTATCTGTATCACGTATCATAGACAGGATTTCTTTTCTTCTGTCTGCTCCGGTCATTTCTTTTTCCATTTGCGATCCTCTCCTTTTTGACTCTGCATTTATTTTAGCTGAATCTGTCTATTTTTACAAGCGTTACTGAAGGGAATCTGTTACTTTCAAGTGTTTCAGGCTGATATCTAAGATCGGTGCTGAATGTGTCAGGGCACCGCTGGAAACATAATCCACTCCGAGTGCTGTGATCGTTTTGATATTCTCTTTTGTGATATTTCCGGAGCACTCTGTTTTTGCTCTGCCGTCGATCAGCCGGATTGCCTCCGACATCTGTTCCGGTGTCATGTTATCGAGCATGATAATATCCGCACCTGCTTCCACGGCTTCTTTTACCATGTCAAGATTTTCTGTCTCTACTTCGATCTTACGGACAAACGGAGCATATGCTTTTGCAGCAAGAATAGCTTCTTTTACACCGCCTGCCGCATCAATATGATTATCTTTGAGCAGAACACCGTCCGATAAATTGTAACGATGATTCTGTCCGCCTCCCACACATACGGCATATTTCTCGAAAATACGCATGCATGGTGTTGTCTTTCTTGTATCAAGTAATGTTGTGCTGCTGCCCTCTAATAACCGTGCAACCTGATGTGTATATGTTGCAATACCACTTAAACGCTGCAGATAATTAAGAGCTGTACGCTCTCCGGATAAAAGAACCCGCACGTCACCTTTTACCGTCGCAAGGAGCTGTCCTTTTTTTACAGCATCACCGTCTTTTACTTCCCTGCCATCCTGATTTTTCGCCCACTCCACTTTTGTGGACGCATCTAACATGGTAAATACACGTTCAAATACCGGAAGTCCGGCGATCACGCCGTCCTGTTTACAGATCAGGTCCACTTCACCGGCTTTATATTCCGGCATCACGGCATTGGTGGATACGTCCTCACTGTGAATGTCCTCCTCTAAGGCAAAACGGATGTATTTGTCAGCAACAAGCTGCATGGTAATTGGATTCAAATTCATGATCTTCATTTCCTTTCTCTTCATTTTGTATTTTTACTGCTGCACGTTTTGCAAAAACAAGACTCTCTAACAGGCTGTTGCTTGCAAGCCGATTCTTTCCGTGAACTCCGTTGCAGCTCGTCTCCCCGACTGCATATAGATTTGGCATCGTTGTCGCAGAATCGCGGTTCACATGGACACCGCCCATAAAATAATGCTGTGCCGGCACGATAGGCGCCGGTTCTTTTAAAAGATCATACCCTTCTTCGAGACATTTTTCATAAATGTGCGGAAAATGCTTCAAAATGATTTCCTTTGGAACATGTGCAAATGAGATCCATTCATACTCCACACCTTCTTTTTTCATTTCTTCCTGTATTGCTTTTGTCACAACATCACGCGGCAGAAGTTCATTGACAAACCGTTCTCCTTTGTGATTGAGAAGAACTGCGCCTTCTCCCCTTGCTGATTCCGAGATCAGGAAACTCCTTCCAGGCTTTTTACTGTAAAGGCATGTTGGGTGGATCTGTACATAGTCCATATGTTCAAGTTCCACACCGTGTTCTTTTGCGATCCTGCATGCATCACCGGTCAGTATTGGGAAATTGGTGGAATGCTCATAAAGACCCCCGATTCCTCCGGTTGCCATAATTGTATTGTCTGCATGAATATGCAGCGTTTCACCTTCTTTTGTTTCTGCGGCCATACCGGTGCATTTGCCATCATCCACCAAAATATCTGTCATGGTCGTATACTCTAAGATGGTCACATTCGAACATTTTTTTACATGTGATAGTAGTGTCGTTGTGATCTCCTTTCCGGTAATATCCTCATGGAAGCAGATCCTCGGCCGGGAATGAGCTCCCTCCCTGGTATAGGCAAGGCTTCCATCCGGATTTTTTGCAAAACGGACACCAAAATTCAACAGGTCGTTGATCACATCCCGGCTGGAACGTATCATAATATCAACGCTCTCCTTTCGATTTTCATAATGTCCGGCCCGCATGGTATCTTCAAAGTACGAATCGTAATCAGATTCATCCCGCAGTACACAGATTCCTCCCTGTGCCAGCATGGAGTCACAGCTTTCCAAATCTTTTTTTGAAAGCATCAGAATATTCATTTCTTCCGGCAGATTCAAAGCCGCATAAAGTCCTGCCACACCACATCCTGCAATCACTACATCATAATACAGATTTTTCATATTTGACCTCATTTCTGTGCCGCCATCGGAAATGTTTCGAATTCCGTTTTAACACATGTTGCTTTTATTTTCCGGCAAGTTCTAACATTCTTGCCAGCGCATTTTTTGCAGCGCCTTCCGTTTCCGGTTTTGCATGGATCTCATTTTCCCCTGTTTTTAACACATGAAGCACTTTTTCCGGCGTGATTTTTTTCATATTCACACAGGTCGGTGTTGTTTCCGGGAAATAAAACTCTGCATCCGGTCTGCGCTCTTTTAATTTTGTAAGAACACCGCACTCCGTGCCAATGATAAATTCTTTGTCGCTGCTCTCCCCGGCAAAATTGATAATTCCGCTTGTCGATCCGATAAAATCTGCGATTTCAATAATTTTATGATTGCATTCTGGGTGAACCAGTACTTTTGCATCTGGATGTTCTGCCTTTAAATCGAGCAATTCCTCCACCTGCATAAATTCGTGTACAATGCAAAATCCTTCGTTGTAAATAAATTCTTTTTCCGGTACTGCTGCCGCAACAAAATGTGCCAGATTCCGGTCCGGGATAAATAAAATATGTTTATTCGGCAGATTTTTTACGATCTTTACCGCATTTGCAGAAGTTACACAGACATCCGACCACGATTTGATCTCCTGTGTCGAGTTGATATAACACACGACCGCAAGGTCATCGTACTGGTCTCTCGCGGCCTGTACGGTTTCTTTTGTTACCATATGTGCCATCGGGCAGTCCGCAGCAAGATCCGGCATCAGTACTGTTTTATCCGGATTTAACAATTTTGCACTCTCGCCCATAAATGTCACGCCACAGAGTACGATCGTCTTATTTGCAAGCTCTGTTGCCTTTTTACTCAGGAAATAAGAATCTCCGATGTAATCGGCAAGTGCCTGGACTTCCGGTCTTACATAATAATGTGCCAGGATCACGGCATCTCTTTTCTTTTTCCACTCTTCTAATTCTTCCAAACTTATCATACGCCCTCTTAACTCTCTCTCAAATTTTTTGCCCATTCATTTCAGATTTTTAATGAAACTTTTCGTAGTATACCACTTATCATTACATATGACAAGACACATGTTTAAAATCATGTAAAGTTTTCTGCTTTTATTTTTCAAAGAAATGTTTTGTACTTCTGAAACAATACATAATTCATTCTGTTTCAAGACATATTAAACAACAGAATGCATGTTCCGCATTCTATCTATTGCGAATATAAAAATCATGAAAAAGAGGGATTCTATATGTTAAACGGAGATACTGTAAAATTATTGCGGGAATGTAATGCCGGCACAAAAATGGCTGTTTATTTCATGGATGAGATCTGTGATAAAATTTCGGATGCAGATTTCAAAAATGTCATCATGGCATCCAAAGAAAAACACGAGCGTCTTGGAAATGAGATCCATGCACAGTTAGAAAAATGTGATGATCCGGTCAAAGAACCGAATGCGCTTGCAAAGGGAATGTCCTGGCTGAAAACAAATGCCAAGTTAGCAGTTGAGGAAAGTGATGCTGTGTGTGCTGATCTTTTGACCGAAGGCTGCAATATGGGTGTCAAATCACTCTGCCGCTATTATAATCAGTATGCGGCCGCGGACAAACAGGCCCAGGGATTTTGCAAAGAACTGATCCATCTTGAGGAAAATCTTGCCAAAGAAATACGATGTTATCTTTAACAGAAAAACTGCCACAGGCACAAAACAAAAAAGACAGTAACAACTTACTTTCGATTGTTACTGTCTTTTTATTCGGTTATTTACAGTCCCGTGTTTTCCGGTAAATGTGTTATCTTCCTTTTACCACAAATTCACGGATTTCCTCCATCACAGTATCATCTTCCTCATGTATGGTCAGTGTCAGAGGTTTTGACAGATCCATCGTACAGACTCCAATGATTGATTTTCCGTCTACGATATATCTGCCTTTTGCAAGGTCAAACGCTCCTTTATGACCACTTAAGATATGACACAGCTTCTTTGCTTTTTCCGGTGCATCGATCAATACTTCTACCTGTTTCAAAACAAAATCCTCCTGTTTTGTTCTTGTATAGATATAGTATTCCACAATTTTCCACCGGTTATTCATTATTCGGCAAGCAATGCCCCGATTTCATCAAGCACTTCCCCAAATACATCCAGTGCCTCCTGGATTGGCTTTGGTGTTTCAAGGTTGACACCGGCGATCTTAAGCAGCTCAACCGGAGAGGCAGAACAGCCACCGGATAAAAACTTCTTATAACGTTCTACCGCAGGTGCTCCCTCTTTTAAGATTCCATGTGCCAGTGCAACTGCCGAAGAAAATCCCGTTGCATACTGATATACATAGAAATTATAGTAAAAATGAGGGATTCTTGCCCATTCGTAGGCAATCTCAGAATCTGACACCATATCCGGTCCAAAATATTTGCAGTTTAAGTCATAATATAATTTATTTAACGTCTCAGCGGTCAGGCTCTCTCCCTCTTCCACCATCTTATTGCTTAACATTTCATATTCAGCAAACATAGTCTGACGGTAAACAGTTCCCTTAAAGCTGTCAAGATAATGGTTGAGCAGATATGCACGCTCCTTTTTATCAGTTGTATTTTTCAGCAAATACTCCATTAAAAGCACTTCGTTACAGGTAGATGCCACCTCTGCAACAAAGATCTTATACTGGGAGTAAATGTATGGCTGACTGGAATTTGAATAATAGGAATGCATCGCATGTCCCATTTCATGTGCCAGCGTAAACATATTATCAAGGGTATCATTATGATTTAACAGCACATATGGATGTGAACCATAAGCCCCTGCAGAATAAGCTCCGCTTCTCTTTCCCTCGTTCTCATAAACATCGATCCAGCGGCTTTCAAATCCCTCTTTTACCTTTGCGACGTATTCTTCCCCAAGTGGTGCTAATGCCTTTAACACGGTTTCTTTCGCTTCTTCAAAAGAAATCTTCTTTGCGGCATCTGCGATCATTGGTGTGTAAACGTCGTACATATGCAGTTCGTCCACGCCAAGGCATTTTTTGCGGAGACGTACATAACGGTGCATTTTATCCATATTCTTATTGATCGTATCGATCAGATTATGATAAACAGTCGGAGAAACATTGTTAGCATCCACTGCGGCTTCCAGTGTTGAATGATAGTGTCTCGCATTTGCATAGAAAACCTGCTGTTTTACCTGACCATTATATAATGCAGCAAGTGTGTTTGCATACTGTTTGTACACACCATAAAATCCCTCAAATGCATCCTTACGCACACGGCGGTCTGCAGACTCTTCAAATGGTACAAAGTTGCCATGGGACAGTCTCACTGTATCTCCATCTTCATCTTTGATCTCCGGGAATACAAAATCAGCGTTGTTGATGATGGAATATACCTGTCCGGATGTCTCCGCCATATCGCCTGTCATCGCTACCAGTTTTTCCATTTCAGCAGAAAGTGTATGTGCCTTGGTACGCTCGATTTCCTCGATCTGTTTACGGTAAAGTTCTAACTCTGGAAGTTCTTTATAGTATCCTTCCAGAACAGCCTCATCCATTGCAAGGATCTCCGGAACGATAAATGCAGTCTGGCTTGACACCTTCGTCAGCATAGAATACATTTTCTGGGACATTGCCTGATGTGCCGTATTTTTCTGGTCTTCATCAAACAGACGCTCTGCATAATTAAAATCATAATCCAGTTTTTCCTCTGCCTTAGCTGCGCGTTCTAATACAAATAACAGATTTTGCGCACAAGCAGCTACTTTACCTTCCATCTTTCCGATTTCATCCAGGATCTTGTCAATCTCATCCAGATCTTTTTTCCAATCCTCATCGGACGCATACATATCTTTTAAATTCCATGTATATTCTTCTTTTACTTCGCTTCGTTTTAACAATTCTTTTGCCATTGTAAACCTCCATATTTTTACTGCCGGGAAATGATTCCAGCACTCTCTAATTTACGCTCTGCAAAAGAATTTGTAAAGGGAAATATTGATGTTTTATTATCTATTTCCTATTCGGTGCAAGGAACTGATTATAGAAGTTATTCAACGCATCCGGTTCTTTGCTGTTTCCAATTCCGTGAGTTTCCACATATTGTTTCATCTGTTTGATCGTTTCCTTTGAAAATACATAGGTTTCCATCGGAGTATCATGATCCATGTTATTTAATGCGCTTTCCAGTGCTGCCTTGTATTCCGGATCGACTTTCCAGATAGAATTATCTTCAAGTCCGCCTTCTTCAAACGATTTGTTATAATATTTGCTGTTGATGAAACGGGTAACTCCGGTCAGATCCATCTGTGTGAGTTTTTTCGGTGTGGTATCGGTCACATGCACCATGATCTGTTTCACATAAGTGTTTCCCACATGGTCTACCACGGTTAAATTCTCGGATGTGGCAAAGTCATGCTGCAGATTTGTAAATTCTTCTGCCTGGTAGTCCGGGATCGTGAAAGATGTGAACACTTCTGGATCACTCGGTGCCGGATTGGTTCCCGGTAAAATCGGACTTCCATCTTCCCGGTCGGTTGCCGTTGCATGGCTTAAGATTTCTTCTTCCGTGATAAAACCACTCTGTGCCTGCTCTAAGGTATAATAGAGATCCTGTGCCTGAATCCACGGGCAGTCGTCCCAGACAGCATAAAGTGTGATCTCTCCACCATCTTCTGCCACCAGGTTCCGAACGGCATCCCCGGCTTTCCACTGTGGGATAAAGGTGTCTTTGCCATCTTCTAAGGACCAGCCCATAAATACGGATGCGTAGACTTTTTTCTTTGGCTCCTCGGCTTTCTTATTTTCCTCGATGTCTTCTTCCTCTAAGTCATTGAAAGCATCGATATCTTCGGCATCATCTTTATTCTCTTTTGTCACGGCAACTTTTTCATTCTGATCCGTATCGTCTGTTACATCAGGATTGTCTGTATCATCTGATTCATCAGAATTATCTGCCATTTCTGCCTCGTCTGCTTCATCGGAACTGTCTGCCATTTCTGCATCGTCTGCTTCATCAGAGTTGTCTGCAGTTTCCGCATTGCCTGATTCATCCATAGCATCCATGGAATCCTGTGCGTCTGCATCTGAATTACCTGCATCCGAATCATCTCCATTGTTTTCGGAATCCTCATCCTCTGAATTACCGGCACCCTCTGGGTCTTCCGCATTATCCGGATCTTCGGTATTCTCCATATCTTCCGTTTCTTCCTCTTCATATCCATCCATCATTGCCTTTGGAATCACTCCGGCAATCACATCCTCTGTCACGTTTTGTCCATCCAGTGTATATTTCACATAGGCTGCTGTTCCGTCTGCATTCCATACATCCGGCAGTGTCACATCGGTATCATACGTGGTTTCGATATCATCGATATGTCCGGCTCCGCCGTTTGGATCAAAATGGATTGTATATCTATTTGCTTCTGCATTGGCTGTCATTGTAACGTTTCCGGCTGGCATTGTAAATACAAACTTCTTAGCATCCACGGTCTGCTCCCCACCGGATCCGCCTTTATAATTTCCTTTCCAGTTTAACCAGTGATAGCCTTCTTTTACTGCCGCATCGATGGTGACGCTCTGTCCATAGCGGTACGATCCGCCTCCGGTTGTCTTTTCAATGCCGGTTCCGGCATTTAATGTTACATTATATAGATGTCTTTCATAATAATAATCAATGACCATCTTTCCATCCGCAGTGACTGCTTTCGTCTGTGTTTTCGGACTGTCAAATCCGGTATATGTCTTTACTGCAGGCGTTACTTTGCTTCCGATCTGTGCTTTCTTTGTCTCTGTCTCGGCAAGCTCGTAATTTTTATCATCATGTGTGGAAGCAATGCCCGTTGTTTTCTGTTTCCAGTGACGAACGGTATAAACAGCTTCATCTAACACTCCGGTAAGAGTTAAGGTCATGTTATAAGCAGGCATGCTTCTCTCATAGGCATAGGTTTTATCATTCACATAATCAGATGTAACCTTACAGTTTGTCGAAACACCAGTCTTTTCATTGAGATCCGTCCACATGCTGAACACGCAGCCGGTATTAAAGGTCGGTGTGGAAACAATGTTTGCATTACACGGCAATTCATACGATGCCATGTAATAATCACCGGATACCGTGCTGCTACTGTTTACTGTGCCACCGGCACCAGTGATCGCCGTCCCATTATTAAATACCTGTGTTACAGCTTTATTGACCGTGGTTTTGTCGATCTTGACAGTAAGTACATAGATCGGAACTCCAACTGATTCTTTCGTTAATATGTCATCAATGGTAGTACCAGTTGCAACATTTTGTGATCTCAAATCACCGGACAGCCTAGATCCATTCTTAAACTCTTCCACTCCGGAATTTTTCTCATATGTACAGTCGATACTGTAACTGATATAACTGCCTCTGCTTGGGTTTTTAAATTTACTTTTTTCATAGAATGTTCCCTTATCTCCCTGTGTATCAACCGCAAAGGTTACCGTATGATTTTTCGCATTCCATGTTCCTTTTATTGTTGTTTTTGTATCAGCTTCTTTATTATATACTGTCAATTCCGGTTTCGTATTGGTCGGAGTCAGTGCTTCATCTAATGTGACTACCAGTTTTCCATTGTAATAACCTGTTTTTGTCTGCAGGGTTTTATTGGTGATCTTCTGTGAAACGTTAACTGTGGTAGGGCTCTTTACCGTTGTGACCTGATTTCCTTCTGCAAAGTTATCCGAAATATCTACCGCAATACCCGTTACAAACATGGTAACCCATTTGGTAAAATCTCCGGTATTGGTCTGCAAAGTATAATACTGATTTGCATAGGCAGGCTGTGTACTTTCCTTTTTAATTGTAAAATCGACCAGATCTCCTCTTGTTGTCGTTGCTTTACTGTACAGTGCATTTCCATTGATCGATAAATACGGACTTACATCTTTTGACAGTCCGAAAATCTTTTTGTTTTTATCAAACTTTTCAGACGCTTTCTGTGCATACAGGTTCAGTTTGGTCAGATTAACTGCCGTGTTCCCACTATACACAAAAATCGTCAGATATTGTCCAGTTAACGGCTCTTTATCATTTGCCTTATATGCCTTTGACTTTATACTCGTAAGCATTCCGGTCTTGATATCTTTCTCTACCCATTCTCCATCGTGTTTTGAAACATCATCAATATTAAAATCCGCAGACATTCTAAGACGTACTGCTCTCATCGGAACCGTTATATCACAGTTTTCCACAACGATCAGCTGCCATCCTCCGGCGCCCTCACCGCCACCGATATGTTCATAATACGGAATGTTAAATACCGAATACGTTCCGTAGATTTTGTCACTTTTATTAATGATGTCTGTTACATCTGCATACATATTGACAAAAGTGTACTGTTTATTTACTCCATTTTCCTTTTTTTGATCTATATAATCGATCGACCGGTTATCATAAGTTGCATACTGTGCCTTTATCAGTTTTGCCGTTCCATCCGGCATCACAAAAGCGATTTCTGATTTTGCAAGTGCTTTCGCATCTGTGTCCGATCTTTTGATACTTGTTCTTGCCTGCCATACCAAGTATGCTGCACGGATCGTCCCATCCGCACCTTCTGACTTTGTCAGCTTTGCAGATCTGTTATTTTTGATCTTCTTTCCAATCACGGAGTTGTCTGCTTTTTTCAATACCGTTTCTGCAGCTTTATATTGGTCTGCTTTACTGTCATAGGTGTTATAGTTTGTAACAACATCATTAGACCATGTATCATAGTTCGTATTTCCGGTATAGTTGATATTCAACCGTCCATACAGCGGTTGTCCTGCCCCCGCCTGTGAATCCGTCATATAGGCTTCTCCTGCTTCTTCTACCGTGATCGCTTTCACACTCTGCGGAATCATGGTGACCAGAAACATTACTGCACAGAGCAGTAAAAATCTGCTTAATTGTGTTATCCTGTTTCTCATAAATCTCCTTTCGACTTTTTGTCATGTGTAATTTATATTTTCATTTTGAAAATACCGTAATAATAAAAAATGAACTGCAAGGTAATCAGAGATTTCAAGCAGTTCATTTTTCCGACTATCAAAATTAATTTTGATAGTTTTCATACTTATTCAATTTTCCTTGCTGTTTTAAAGTTTGGTTACCCAGCCATCCTTTTCATCAGTTTCATCCATGCCCTTTCCTGTTCTACAACCTGTAACATACTTACTAAAGGAAGTCGGTTTATCGCTTACGGTTACTTTCCAGGAATAACTCCAACGTCCATCGACTGTTTTTAAAGTAATAACAGAAGATCCTTTTCCCTTCACATCAAGATAAACGTCATCCTCTACCTTTAAAACATTTTCATTACTACTGGTCATAATAAATCCTATATCAAGCGAGCTAGACGTTGCAACTTTTTTATCAGAAGAAAACATTTCTCGGTTTACAGGCATTCGTCTGTACTCAATCGTTCCATCCTCATTTTTCTTCACATAGTACTTGATATTATCGTACCTATCAAATCCCACTGCCAGTACCATGTCATTTTTCTTGACAGTTACCTTGTAAGCAGCTTTGACTTTCTTATTGGCTTTGGATGTAACTGTGATCGTTGCGGTTCCTACCTTTTTTGGTGTAACAAAACCGGTAGAAGAAACGGATGCAACACTTGTGTTGCTGGACTTATAGGAAACAGCACTGTTCTTTACGCCGGTGATCCGTTTTACCTTGATCTGTGCCTGTCCGTATTTTTCTTTCTGTACTAAAAGCTGTTCTCCAATAAACTGATCCATGCTCTCGTGATCTTCGGTATAAAATTCAAGGCTGTGTGCATCACCACAATGATCATAAATCTTATGGAAAGATTTTTCCGGATATAAAGTTACGCTGTTTTCCGCAAGTACGATCTTACCTTTTCCTTTTTCGGAATAGTCCGTATCAATCATATCCGCCGTTTTTACGGTTACCTTAAACACAGCTTTTACTTTCTTGTTGATTAGGGAAGTTACGGTGATCGTTGCCTTTCCTGCTTTCTTGCCGGTTACTTTTCCTTTGGATGATACCGTCGCAACTTTTTTGTCACTGGAAGAAAAGGCAATGTTCTTATTGCTGATCCCTTTAAAGGATTTTACTTTGATAGTGGTTGTCTTTCCGACAACGATGGATGCTTTTTTCTCTTTTAAAGTGATCTTTGCTTTCTGCTTTCCCTTGCTTACAGTCAGACTCAATGTTCCTTTTACCTGGGAATCATAGATGGATGTCACAGTGATCTTACATTTTCCTTTTTTCTTTACTGTCACAACACCCTTTGCATTTACTGTTGCAATGCTGGTGTTCGAGGATTTGTATTTCAGTTCACCGGATTTGATACCATCTTTACTGTTTTTTGATCCTACTACCACTCCATTTTTAAACATGGCAACCGGAACAATCGTGAACTTCTCTCCTGCATAAACAGTTTTCTTTTTCATGCAGTGATAATGTCTGTATGTAGAAATATTGCAACAATGTTCCTGCGTTTTATGCCATTTGGCATCATCCGATGTTGCAAACACGATCTGATTCTTTGGCTGATCCTCTCCAAAGTAATCAATGTATGTTGCCTGCTTTGCCGATACTTCCTCCGGCTGTGGTACTACGATGCTGCTGATGCACATGATAAGTGCCAGCATCAGTACGACTGCTTTTTTCCATCCTGCCAGCATTGTGGCACTGGTTCTGTTCTTTCTTCCTCTCTCTCTCATAACTTCTGATTCTCCTTTATCCTTTATTTTTGATTCTTTTACTTACGACGTTGACAAACGAATTGGAAACTTTTATAATATACCTATCAAGACAGCCGGGTGATAAGCAAATACCTATCTGCTCCGGTGAAACAAGTTTATAAGTTACAAAAATAACCGTCAACTTTTCTCAGGAGCTGGACGGTTATTTTTTTGTCTTATCATGGGTATCATTTCTGACACTTCTGACAAGCGTTATGATGGCACATATCATAATAACAAATGTGAACAAGTCACTATATGTAACCATGCTACCACCCCTTTCTCCGAATCTCGGAGCAGATCTAAGTGGTAAAGCCGTCCTTTCGGCTGCCTTGATCAGTATACTATATCTGTTTTCCTTTTCTTTATTATAAACGTCATGTAATGGAAAAGCAACTTTCTCTGATCGAATATCTTCCTATTTATTTGTCAAGGTACAGTTCTTGTATAATGCAGATAAAAGCACAGTTTTCACTTTCATTACCATGGAATATTCTTAAAAGTATCTGTAATGAATAAAAAAGATTGTTTCAGATATGCCGTCTTTACCTATAAAACCGACATATAGAATACCAAGATTGTATTGATGTCTTAATCTTTCATATACGAATTTAGTATAGCAAATTTTTTTTATAAAAAAAGCCCTTTTCATTTATTTAATTTTATTTTTATATTTGTAATTTATTTTTAATATAAAAATGGAAGTTTGATTC
>ERZ772880.862-NODE-862-length-27711-cov-53.056226_pt1 | contig 27711 bp, 24 predicted proteins | sample MGYA00580577_ERZ772880 | MGnify/ENA primary metagenome ERZ772880 (study PRJEB29015, sample SAMEA2737705) | human gut metagenome | biome: human gut; feature: human-associated habitat; material: faeces | place: China | collected 2012 ... | reverse complement strand
AAAGAGCCGTGGAAGCATTTCACGTGCTTCCCCGGCAACATTTTACCCAAACAGCCCCAGCCCTTCGAGCAGAATCTTCAAGCCGATGCCAATCAGCACCAGACCGCCGACCAGCTCCGCCTTGCTCTTGTAGCGCAGCCCGAAGCGGTTGCCGACCAGCAGACCGATGGGCGAAAGCGTGAACGTCGTCAGACCAATCAGGCAGGCGGCAAGGGCAATGTCCGTACCTTCCAGCGCGAAGGTTACGCCGACCGCCAGCGCGTCAATGCTTGTGGCAATCGCCAGCAGCAGCATCGTCTGGAAACCGAAATCGTCATTGGTTTCATCCTCGTCCTTGCTCAGCGCCTCGCGCACCATGTTCACGCCGATAATCGCCAGCAGGATGAACGCCACCCAATGGTCGAACTGGTCAATCAGATTGGAGAACGTCGTGCCGAGGAAGTACCCCAGCGTCGGCATCAGCGCCTGAAAAATGCCGAAATACGCGCCCACGCACAGCAGATGCTGCCATTTGACTTTCTTCACGCTCAAGCCCTTGCAGATGGACACCGCGAACGCATCCATGCTCAATCCGACACCAAGGAGCAGAATCTCCCAAATCGACATGCCGCTCATCCCCCAGTTTCCTGTATGTCATGAGCGATTATTATATGCCTGAAATATTGATTAGTCAAGGAAAACTGTTTCAATTCGCCGCTTCCTTTTTTCCATGGAAGATGATACAATAGCAATAGCAGGGCGAAAGCCGCAGACGAAGGAGGCAATTATCATGAAGCGGATTTTGACGACGCTGATGACAATCATGCTGATGATGGGGATGGCGGGAAGCGCGGAGACGGTCTATCAGGAGATTCCTCTGCCGGTGTCCGCGCAGCCAGCGTTCTACACCTGTACCGATGCATCTGGGAACACCTACGACCTGTTTGAAATCGTCAAGTGGCAGGAGGACGAGAACCACCATGTCACGGCGGTGACGGGGCGCTTCGAGCGGGTTGTGACGGAGGAGGACTGCGAAACGGGCGCATATGCGGATGACGGGCAGACGGTGACGTTCCCGCTGGCGGCGGACTTTTCCGCCATGATGCTGGGCAGCATGACGGACGCGGACATGCAGCTTGTTCCCGTGACGGACTTGCGGGCGTGGTACATCAGCGCGTATCTGGATGACACAGCGCCCGAAAGCGGCGAAATTGTTTTCCAGCATGATGCTTCGCAGGAGAGTGAGACGTTCGACTTCTGGTTCATTACGGTGCAGATTAGGTTAAATGATGCGGGTGAAATAGCATACATGGAATATGTGTATGTTCCGTGGGCGTAATTACAAGTGGGGCAATGACGTAAATGATTCGTCATTGCCGCTTTTGTTAGTTAATCATGCTTTACATACTTGGACCATCCCCAATACTTCCAACGACCAGCCTTCATTTCGGTCAAGTTCGGACCGGAATCATTAGCAACACCATCGTTATATTTAGTCGCAATGTTAGAGTGAGAACTGCAAGACTGGTAAACCGCGTGTTTCAGTTCTCCGCGAAGAAGAACTTTGCCTGCGTATACACCCATGTGCGATTTCTTTGTGGAATCACCTATTATCTTGTTCGCCAGTATTATATGGTATCTCAAAATCTATAAGGGTGGTAAGTATTGCACGTTTCCCCATGCCATTGAGTTTTTGAACCGCCGCTACGAGGATATTTTTCCGATTCTTTCTTCATATCCCGAACTTGAAAACTACCTCTCGCCATTCATGGATGCGTGGCTCGGAGGGGCTGCGGAGCAGTTGATGGGGCAGATTGCAAGTGCGAAAATCCCGCTCTCGCGCATGATTTCCCCACAACTCTATTGGGTCATGTCGGACAGCGAGTTTACGCTGGACATCAATAATCCCGAAGAGCCGAAAATCCTGTGCGTGGGTAATAATCCCGACCGTCAGAATATTTACGGTGCGGCACTCGGTCTGTATAACTCCCGTATTGTGAAGCTCATTAACAAGAAAGGTATGCTGAAGTCGTCGGTCATTATAGATGAACTACCGACGATATATTTCAAGGGGCTGGACAACCTTATCGCCACCGCACGAAGTAACAAGGTTGCCGTGTGTCTGGGCTTTCAGGATTTCAGCCAGTTGGTGCGCGACTATGGCGATAAGGAAGCCAAAGTCGTGATGAACACTGTCGGCAATATCTTCTCCGGGCAGGTCGTAGGTGAAACCGCCAAGACACTGTCCGAACGCTTCGGGAAGGTGTTACAGAAACGGCAGTCCATTTCCATCAACCGGCAGGACGTTTCCACCTCCATCAATACGCAAATGGATGCGCTTATCCCACCGAGCAAGATTTCCGGCTTGACGCAGGGAATGTTTGTCGGTTCGGTGTCCGACAACTTCAACGAGCGTATTGAACAGAAGATTTTTCACTGCGAGATTGTCGTGGATGCCGAGAAGGTGAAACGTGAGGAGAAAGCCTACAAGAAGATACCCGTCATTACCGACTTCACTGACGAGGACGGCAACGACCGCATGAAGGAAACGGTGCAGGCGAATTACAGGCGCATCAAGGAGGAAGTCAAGCAGATTGTTCAGGAGGAACTGGAGCGGATTGCCAACGATGAAAACCTGAAACACCTGTTGCAGCAGAAATAGCCGGATGAAAAATCCGTAACTCAACAGCAATGTGGGTTACGGATTTTTCTTTATCAGTTTCCAGTTTTCAATTCATATATAAGGTGTGGCATTTCTTTTTCGTTGTATATGACGGTATGACTGCCGCACAGGGTCATTCCCAGCCGTTCCGCCACCCGGATGGATGCCCCGTTTTCCGGTCGGATACTGCAACAAACGGTTTTCTGTGCCAGCTCCCCAAAGGCGTATTCCAGACAAGCACGGGCGGCTTCTGTACCGTAACCGTTATGCCAATATGCATTATCAAGTATATATCCAAGCTCGACAGCCTCGTTTCCGTTTATGGTACTTTTCATCAGGCCGACTTGCCCTATCAACGTACCGTTTTCTTTCAGTATGACGGCAAAATATCCAAATCCGTCCTTGCGGTATCGGGTGAGTTGCCTGTTTATCCACTTGCGCACATCCTTTTTGGTAAAGCCGTGTTCCCAAGCGTACATGACTTCCGGCTTTCCCATTATGGCAAGGAGCGCATCTATATCTTTCCGGGTTATCTTGCGGATAAGCAGTCGTTCCGTTTCCATGACGACCAGCGATGCGGAATAGGTCTTTATCTCGAAACCCTCCTCTTCCCATTCCTTCACAAGGCTGTTTATTGTTTCTTCCACCAGACTGTCATAAGCGACATCGGGAATGACCTTTATGAAAAAGGTGTCACGAGTTTCTTTAAGGACCCATTCGTTGATGTTTTTCAGTTCCTTACCTTCGGGAATGTAATCCTTGTGTATCATGAACTCATTGATGTTGTCCGCCAGCAGTTCCTCCAGTTGATAGCGGATGTCATCCTCCAATTCGGCGAAAGGAACGGTTGTCTCTTCGCAAGTTCCAGCAAATGGAGCGTTCTCTTCAAAATCTTCATCCGGTGCGTGATTGTCCCGTTTCATGTCCAGCATATCCTGCGCGAACCGCCCGGATTCTTTGTCCTTGTACTTCGAGGCATATTTTTCCAGCAGTTCCCAGTCCTGACGGGTCATAGGGTATTTGAAAGCGGCACGTTCCACTTCATTGCAGCGTATCATGTCCGTTTTCACCTCTTCGGGGAGCGACTGGCATTTCTTGCAGATATGCCGTGCGTGTCCCTTGCCGCTGAACTTCTCGTTGGCTTTGTACTCGCCGCAAATCCGGCAGTAATGCCCCTGCTGTTTCTTCTTTTTTGCCATGCCTATTGCTGTTTCAACAATTCCAAGCCTTTTTCCGTAAGGCGGTATTTCTGTTTCGGATGGCTCGGTTGTTCCGGATACAATGGAATAATATACCCTTCATTCAATGCCGGATGCAGGTAGTTTGTTCTGAATGTCGGACGATGGTTCAACTCCAATGCCTCCATTATTTCTTTTACGGACAACTCACGTTCATTCAATACTTTCACCAATGCAAATACTTGGTCGGTGCTTGGTCGGTGCTTGGTCGGTGCTTGGTAGGTACTTGGTCGGTTCGACACCTCACATCTGAATATCAGCGTTACACTGTCTGCCCATATCTTGTATTCCGGTTCAGGTAATCCGGCTTTGCGGCATTCGGACATCATCAGTCCGATGCCGCGTCCCCAGCTTTCCAAAACCTTTCGTTTGTACAGGACATTTGCCAATAATGGATTTTGTGGTTTCGATTCATGCTCTGACTTCATTTTCTCTGCATCCCAGTTGGGTGGAAATGTTCCGGAGTTTTCAATTTCTACGCGGTCATCATAAATGGCAATGCCCACTGAACCACCGGCTTCTTTGTACGACCTGTGTGTAAGACTGTTCACGACCCCTTCTCTTATTGCCTTATACGGAATGGTCAAATGTTCCTCCCGTTCCAAAGTGTCTGTTGTACCGGATAAGGAAAGGTGCTTGAATATAAATGCCATCGCTGCGTTGAGTAATTGGAAAAAATTGCCATGAATGCGCTGGCTGTCCATGAAAACAGTCTTGTCCGTGCCTTTGAAGCGCGCTAACCGAAGCAGGCATTGGGGATATTCCATACGCTCGTGTTTTCCAAACAGCACGGCTGCCGCATTGTTCAACACCCCGTTTTTCTGTAATCCGAACTTTTCCAATATGACAGGGACATCAGTACCTGTATCCTCCGGCAGACGACCGCATTCTATACCTAACCTTACGGTCTTCAACACCTCATTGACATCCAAGTCCTGCAAAGTCAGGTCTCTGTTTTCTAAAAGTTCCCAGCGGTATTGGTTGCCGTCACGTTGCAACAGCAAGTCATTATATGTAGCCTGCGGCATCGTTGTGGTTGCACTTTCCACCCGCATATATGGTCTTCCTTTATAAGAGAACGGACGGTTGTTCTTTGAATTTTCAACGCGAAAAGCAATTACCTTCTTCTCACTGTTTGGTATCGGAGCATAGGATATTTGTACCGCAGCCACCGGTTCCAGACGATTGATGGCATCGGCTATGTCCCGCTTTGTTTTGTCGCTCACTTCCTGACCGATGATTTTTCCCTTGTCATTCACGCCGAACAATACCGTTCCGCCTTCTCCGTTCAGAAAGGCGCAAAGCGTTTCCATGCCACGCTCCAACTGACCGGTGGTTTCCTTGAACTCCACCCGTCCGCTTTCCTTCTCGGCTATAAGTACCTCTACTATATTTAGATTGTCAATGCCCATATTCATATCAATAACAATATGCAAAGGTAACGTTTTTGCCTGACATTCGGGGCTATAACTCCGATAAAGTGTTGGTATTATACAAATCAAAGGATAGCATATCACCATCCCTTGATTCATATATGACACGGTTTATCTTCTCATACGCTCCATCTCTTCATCACGGAGCATCTTCTCGTTCAGTTTTTCCTGCATTTTGTCAAGGAAATAGGTGCGGCTCTCGTTCTTCCGGCGTTTGATGTCGATGTAGAAACGGTAACAGTCTTTTGATTCCACACCGAATATCTTGTACAGGAGTGGGGCGAGCTGTTTGAGCGGCATATTGCCGTTGTTGATACAGCCCATCTCGTTGATGCCGTAGATCAGTTCCACGAGATCGATGGCGTTGCCCGTCCATTGCAAGGGTGAGGCGGTATTTTCGTTTGTGTTGTCGGTGGATGTTTGGATGGGGATTAGTGGCGGCACTTGGGGAGCGGCAAGAAACTTCTGCATCTTCCTTACGAAAGAGAGAGCCTTGCTGACATAGTTGGCTATTTCCTTCTTTTCTTCGGGAAGGTTACGCACGGGATGATGCTGTAATTCGATTTCGATGTAAGCCAACGCGATGATGGTCCGGTTCGTGTCCGGGCTGCCGATACACAGTTCGATCACTTGGGTGGCGAAAGCCGTGTATGCTTTTTCCATATTGCAGTCCCCGGCTTCGTTTATCCGGTGGAAGAAATCGGTTTCCGCCAATAAAAAATAATTCATGTCCTGTCAATTTTGAAATTTTACACTCTGTTTTCGGTATGCGCACATGAATAATATTGGCAAAAATCGCGACCAAAAAGCAAAAAATCCGGCACGGTCTTTACAACGTACTGGATTTCAGCGCAATAATAATTGATATTTTTTATCCGGCATGAATTATGGCAGTCTTAAAATGTTCTTTTTCAAAACATTGCTTTATTAAACGGATTATAAAAGTGTTCTCCTATGGAACATTCCGGCTATTTCATGGTTTCCATGCGTGTGTAGATGCTCCGGTACACTCCGTTGGAATAACTCTTTTGTGAGGAGAGTGTCCAGCGTGCTTCAGGTAGTGCCGACTTGAAGAAATGCCGTCCTGTTCCCGATATGAAAGGCACGGTATATAGGATAATCTCATCCACCACCTGCATACGCAACAGCCCGTTGATATAGTCCGAATTGTCGGGAGTGGCTTCTGCGAGATAGCAGATGTTGGTATTGTCTTTACGCCATTCGTCCAGCATGGAGATGGAGTAGTCCGGCGTGACATGGTAAAGCGCGTTTTCCCTTATTTTGTCAATATCGCAGCGGTCAAGGCGTAAATCCGCATACGCTTTGCCATATAATTCTGAAGAATGACACCCGTCCATCGTGAGGACGGCAAGAATCTGAACTTTACCCATAGTCTTTTCCTTTCGTTGGGCAAGGTGCAAAAAAGTAGCGTGCAATCCACACTACTTCTAATGGAGGCTCTGGAATGCCCTAACAGGAATAGGTGAATGCACGCTATGCGTAGGCATAGCATAAGCAATCACGCAATAGTTCCTGTTAATGTCAATTTTCCAGATTTCCATTAGAAACACCTTGCGGTCTTATGTTATATATCGGCGGCGAAAGGCTCCCCAATCGCCGTTTACCTTCAAATGTTCATGCAAAGATAGCTAAATTCAGTGAATTACCGGCTATGATTGCCTGAATTTGTATTTCAACCCATACTCTTCCAGCTTGCTGTACAGCGTAGTACGTCCTATTCCGAGCAGTTCGGCGGCAACCTTTCGGTTTCCGTTCGCCTGTTTCAACGCACGCAAAATCCGCTCCTTGTCTTCCGCGTCGTTTCGCAGGGCGAAACTGACAGGTGAGGTTGGTTTCGTCACGGCAAGTTCCAGATGCTCTTTCGTGACAAGTCCGGTCTGCGCCTGCAACACCGCACCCATGATTTTCTGCCGAAGTTCACGGACATTGCCCGGCCAAACATGGGTCAGCAATGTCTTACGGGCTTCCCCGTCAAATCCGATAACATCGCATTCCAGTTCTTTGTTTGCTGCCTCACGGAAGAACTCAGCCAACGGCATGATATCCTCCTGACAATCACGCAATGGCGGGACGGTTATCTCGAAGTCATGCAGACGATATAACAGGTCTTGCCGAAATCGCTTTTCATTCACAGCCGCCTCCAGATCTTCGTTGGTGGCGGCGATGATACGGACATTGAAACTTTTATCCGTCTTATCACCTATCGGGCGGTATCTCCGTTCCTGTATGGCTCGGAGTAACATCTGCTGGGTTTCCATTGCAAGATTGCCAACCTCATCCAAGAACAGCGTACCGCCTTCCGCCTCGTGAAAATAGCCTTTCTTGCTATTGTCCGCACCCGTAAACGCTCCTTTGACGTGTCCGAAGAATGCCGACGGCGCAAGTTCTTTGGTGAGTGAACCGCAGTCCACCGCGACGAACGGTTTTCCCACCCGTTTGCTCTTATCGTGCAGAAGATGGGCAATATGCTCCTTGCCTGTACCGTTCTCCCCGAATATCAGCACGCTCATGTCAGTAGGAGCCACCAGCCTTATTCGTTTCATGATAGCTTGAAATGCCGAGCCGTCACGGGAAAATACCGGCATACGGTTTCTCCCGATACTCCTTTCTTTTAATATGGTACGGAGCAGAGGGACAAGTTTGTCTTCCACAAGCTGCTTAGGTATGTAGTCCAGCGAGCCGAGTTTCATGCTTTCGACTGCCGTATGTACTTCGGCATAGTCGGTCATGATGATGAAAGGCTGCATCATACCTTCCTTGCGCATCCAGCGCAACAAGTCGATACCGTCGCCGTCGGGAAGACGCAAGTCTGAAACTATTATGTCGTTTTCTTTTGCTTGTTGCACAAGTTTCTTTGCAGTCGAGAGGTGGAAAGCCTGCACGGTGCGGAATCCCTCACGCGTCAGCAGGTTACAGACAAACTCGCAATACACGATGTTGTCCTCCACCACGATGATTCTTGTTTTATCCATTATTATATTTTCTCCTTTCTTCTTTTGCCAGCCGGATGATCTCTGAACCCATGTCCAACACGGCTGTCACTGCATTGCTCAATGCTTCATGATCAGGAACGGTACTCCCATGAAGCAGTTTATAAAGTTCCCTTAATGGCTGGTCGGCACGGAGTATCTCCCACGAGCTGCGCAAGTGATGTGTCAGGGCGTCCAGTTCCTGAAGGTCTTTCCGTTGTTCCGCCTCCCTGACCGCCTGCATTTCCTTTTCTGTTTCCGCTATCAGTTTCTCCAGCATGACGGCTTCATTACCGTATGACAGCAGGGAGGTGAAATCCGGCTTTTCATTCCGGTTGCCTTTCATGGCGCATTTGTCTGAAACCTCCATCAGTTCCGATATGGAGAACGGTTTGAGCAGACAACCGGAAAAACCACGATCCATAAGTTCTTCCTTGCTGCAACTGCCCGAAGCGGTTGTCACCACCACCGGGATATCCCTTGAATTGCCAACGTTGGATGTGCGCAACAGTTCCAACAACTCGAAACCGTTTATATCCGGCATATTCAGATCCGTCAGAAGAAGGCTGTATTCCTTTTTTCGTATCAGTTCTATCAGCTCCGCAGCATTGGTGCAGGTGTCACAATGTATTCCTTCCTGTGCATACATTTCTTTCAGCATCAGGAGCAGCACCTCGTCATTGTCGATGGCGACGACATCATGGTACCTGTCATCACGACGGGCATAGCCGTGAACCGCCTGTTCCGGCAATTCTCCGGCTGGATGCATGGGGATTTCCACCGTGAAGCGGCTGCCTTTGCCCCTCTCGCTCTCCAAACGGATGCTGCCGCCCAGCATGGACACGATATGCCGCACGATGGAAAGCCCCAGACCGAAACCGTCTTTGGTTGCTGCGTTCGCCAGACGCTCGAATGCGCCGAACACACGCCCTTGTTCGGCTTCGGTCATACCCGTACCCGTATCTTCGACGACGAGCGTCAGGATTCCGTTTCCATAATCCGCCGTCAGGGAAACGCTGCCGCTCTCCGTGAACTTGACGGCATTTGACAGCAGGTTGTTACCGATTTGCAGGATGCGTTCCCTGTCGGTCAGCACGACGGCATCCGCAAGGCTTCTCACCGTCAGAACCAGCCCCTTGCCCATGGCGGCGGGCATAAATTCGGTTTCGAGGGTGCGCGTGATTGCAGAAATCCTGCACGGGAAGAACTTGGGCTGCTCCTTGCCATTATCCAGCCGGAAGAAACTCAGCAGGGCGTTGAGCATTTCACGCATCCGGGCGGAAGACTGCCGGATGTTTTGGACGTACAATCCGATTTTGCCCGCGTCATGCTCCTTTTCCATCAGCTCCGCATAACCGGTTATTGCCGCCAACGGTGTACGCAGTTCATGGGTGACGGTGTGCATGGCTTTCTTGCGAGAGGCGATCAGCTCCTCGTTTCTTTGGACCGAGAGGCAGAGTTCCTTTATCAGTTTCTCCATATTCATCTTGCCACGCGCTTTCTGCTTGAGGTCGCGCTGTATTATCAGGTAGGAAAAGGCAAGCAGCATGACCGCTGACAAGACTAGCCATGTGACGACGAATAAGGATTGCTCATGGGAGGCTTTGAGTTGCCGCTCCTTGGTTTCGAGTACCTGTTCCGTCCGGTCATTCATTGCGTTTATCAGCGATAGCAATCTTCGGTTGAGGTTCTTGTTGTGGTTGCGCAGGCTGTCGGCATAAACGTCCATGTTTCTCCGACGTTCCTGCTGCATGGAGTAAAGCCGGGTGTTCAAGGATTGGAGAGTGGCTGATGCGGAGGTCGGAACTTGTACCGTTTCTTTTGCCCCGAACAGTCCGGCGATGCCTTTTTTCTTGCGGGTGACGGTATGGGGACGGGCTTCCGAAGACAGGCGGCTGAACAGCAGGTCTTCGGATTCCTCTTGCTTCGATACCAGTTGCATGATTTGGCACAAATGTTCCTCTTTGCTTGCCAAGAGGCAGCGGAGCGTGTCTATCTGCTCCCGGCTGACGAATTCATTGCTCCCACCGTGCATGGCTTGCAGCATGGAATCGACATGCAGGCGGAGCAAGTGATAGCGGTCAAGGTCTTCCTTGTCCCAAGCGAGGGCAGTTTCACCATAAGTGCCAAGAATCGTGATGTGCCGCTGGACTGTGCTTATATCGTGCTGCACCTGCCATACTTCCATCGCCTCCTTTTCTATTTCCTGTACCCGCCTGCGTTCATGAAACAAAACGGCGACCATGCTTCCGATGACCGCCGCTGATATGAAATATCCGAAAAGTATTTTATATTGGATCGACATGCCTTCCTCATTTTTCAAGTTATTGCCGCACTGCGTCGGTTCAATGGTACAGGGAGAGCGTCCATTCCTGTCCATTGGCTTACAACATATTGTGCGAAGCGCAAAGTTACGAAAGGCCGGCGGTTTTCTTGTTCCGGTTTCTGTCGTATTACTTCATGTTTCTGTCAGGTGTGTGCCTTTTCCGTATTTCCGAAGGGGCTGAACCGAAGTTCCTGCGGCAGTATTCCGAGAATGTGGAATCGTTCCGGAACCCGCTATGCTCGCTTATCTTCGATATGGGCAAGTCTGTGTGAAGCAGAAAGTGCATGATCCGTTCCTTTTTCCGCTCACGCAGCCAACCGGATACCGGCATCCCGAACGTGTCCTTGAAATGTGCTCGGAAAGCGGTGTTCGACATGTGGCACCGCTTGGCAAGTTCCTCACCCGTAATTTGTCCGGTAGCCCTTGCCAGTACCATCTCCCTGAATCCTGAAGCCTTGAAGTCTGGCAGATACCGTTCTGCCTCACGGAAGTCATCCCCGGTCATGAAGCTGCCACCTTGCCATTCAGGACCGAGAAAACGGGCAAATTCTTTCAGGAAGAAGCCCATCATTATGTTGTATAGTCCGTTCAGGTGTGGATATTCCTCATTCTTGTTCACAACCGAATGTATCCGGGCACACATCAGCATCCCCTTACTGTCGCTTGTCCGGTAACAGAGCATCAGGGTATCCACGACATAACCCAGTACGCGGTTGTCGGGACAGTAGCAAGCAAGGACATACAAGGTAGCCTTCGCCGGAGATACAGGTGATGGATTTATGCCATAGCTTCCCAACCTGCCCACGAGCCATCGCATGGCGGGGATATTCTTCGAGAGCCTTTCAAGTTCCGCCCAAGTCCCAAACCGGTGGATGTCCGTATGGCGCAGTGCTTGTGCCGTATCGACCATCCATGATTGCCACTCCGTTTTCATGGCATCGTATTCAAGCCTGTCATATAATTCATTGTTGCCCATACTATTGTCTTATTCTCTTTTTGATTTCTAAGTCTTGCAGAAACCTTTCAAGAGGTAGGCGTTCCAGCTTCTTTCTTCCTTCCAGTTTCACATCCAGAATGACGGGGCATCCCAGAATGCCGTCACGGAAAGTTACCGTGCAGGTGTCTTCCAGTAGCAGACGGTCATACTCTTTCTGCTTGGCATCATAATAAAAGCGGACGCCATTGTCCAGAAAGCGGAAGCCAATGTAATTGTGCGCCATTTGCCGGTAATGATTTTCCTCCTTCTTGGAACAGACTACAGCCTTACGCTGGTAAGGTTCTGAACTCGGAATCAGGTAGTTGGCACCCAAGAGCACAGTGATAAGAAAAAGAATAAGCACATAGCAGGCAATCCATCCGATGATGACATGGAGCAGCAATCCGCTCCAACCTTCCACCCTGTCCGTTATCCATGCCCATCCTAAATACAAGACCATACAGATTACTACCACCATCCATTCTGTCCCCGGCGGAATGCCACCGACAAGGGTACATCCCGTCAGGTAGTTCCCCGGCAGATATACGGCGAGGAAAGCCAAAGCCCACAGCAGGTCTTTGCCCCATTCACGCAAACGGCTGTACCATTTCTGCCGTGTGGTTTGCTTCTTCTTGTTTGCACCCTTTTTTCTTGTCACGTCTTCTTTTGATTTGGCTTATAACTGGTTGAGAATCGAGGGATCCTTGATTTTGGAGTCCTCAGCAAAAAGCAGTATCTTGGATATGATTTCAGCAGTTTTGGGATCTTCGTCAAGGAACGGCAGGAAGATACGCCCCCGACCCTGTGAATGGACGGGAAGCACAGCGATTTGTGCACCGCCCTCCTTGTGGATGACACCACTACCAAGATGGATGTTGTAGTTGCCGAGCGAGCCTTTGATTTTGGCAAAGTTGCCGACAACCTCTACATTGTCGAGGCCGAACAGAGGCATGGAGTGCTCCACGATGACGCGGCGCATCTCTATGGTGGAGTGGCTCGTCTCGGGATCGACTCCTCCGGCATGGGCCACGCTCACAGCAAGGTCAACATCGCGCATAATCTCGGAGAACACCACCGGGCGCACATCACTTATTCTCTTTTCCTTGAAGCTGCGGCGGTCGTAGAAGGCTACATATTCCAGCGTCGGAGCCTCTATGTCGGCCGGAGAGAACCAATCGGCCATCGCATACATGACAGCCGTGACATCGCCATTGAAGCACACCTTCTGCAAGCCGTTCTCGTAATCAACCACCCATTGGCGTTTTTTCAGGACGCCGACAGTCCGCGCCGGCATAATCTGGTTGCCTGCATAGCGCATCGACTTCGACTGCTCCTTCTCCTCTTCCAACGGCAGATACAGCTCGCGGAACACCTGCTTGAAGGATTGCCGCCACTGGCGGTCGAACAGGGCCGACTGATAGTCGCTCCAGACACCGGCGGTCATCAGGTCGTATGGATGGGCTATGCGCAGCCTGTCGTCTGAAGAGAAAGGTATGGTTTCACCTGATGCCGACACCAGTGAACTTCCGTCTTCGCCGGGGAAGCCTGACATTCCGCTGTCGCCGACCAGGACGAGGCGGGAGAACAGCGCCCATATAATCGGGTTCTCGCGCAGCCCGGCAATCTCTTCGCCGGTAAACTCCGAACCGTCATTCATGGCTGCCTCAAGCAGGGCACGGCCACGTACATGCTGGTCCTTCAACTGACCGTACACCTCGCGCATCTTTACCACATATTTCTCTTTTTTGAGCCGGGCCGGGATGCTCTGGAGTCGTTTCCCTTTGCTCTCCGCGATAAGTTCTGGCAATCCCTCACCAAGCTCTATCCAAAGCATAACGCCGTCAATCTCCTTGGGAGACAGATATTCGGCTACCTCTTTTACGAGGTCTGCCTCCATGCTCCATGTCAGTCTGACGGAGTCACCGAAACCGGCGGTGCGGGCAAGGTTGTCGAGCGCGAGCTTCACGGCACGGCTCTCGCTGGCCTGACGCTGTGCACCGAACTGTTTGCTCTCTTTCAGAAAGCGGCTGAGCGCTGCATAACGCTGACGCAGGTCTTTCAGCTTGTTGCGGCCGAGGGGGATAAGACCGTATGCCACCACAAGGTCTTTGTTGCGCTTCTCCGCAATCTCCTTCTGCACATCCTTGGCTTTCAGTATGCCAAGGGCTGCATCGGAGAGCTTGCGGGCACGGGTGTGGCGGTTACCTTCCGAGATATACTTGGCTCCATCATACACCGCTTCAAAACGTTTCTTACCGAGCTGGCCGTAAACCTCTTTGAACCATACGGGATCGAACGCGCCATCGGCAAAGTCTTCGGGAGGCACCGACGTATAGCGGGCAATGTGCGATTTCATGTTGTCGGAGAGGCGGTCGCCTGTATGTGCAAGGAAATAGTAGGCGGCACTCTCCAGCCCTTTCCATCCCACAGCCTTTTCGGTCAGTTCCAGCCAGCGCGAAGAGAAGATGGCGGCCTCGACAAGGCGTTCGTCGGATATGCCCGCTTCGGCAGCCCTGCGCTTAAGTTCTTCGGCGGTGTCACCTTCGGCAGGACAGCTCACAAGAAGCAGATGCGAGAACATATCACGCTTGCTCTTGCCGTCTCCGCAGTAGCAGGTGGGTTTATCCTTGTCCATGCCGGTAAGAATACGGATGAAGTAATCTATTCCGGTGACAACCTGAATGTGGCAGGCGAGAGGGGTGACTATTGTGGGAGTGTCTCCGCGCTGAAGTTCTATTTCCAGAATGCGGTCAACGGCTTTTCTGACTACGGTGCTCTGTTCGGGAGTGAGGGCATCAAGCTCTTTTTGCCACTGATAATGCTTGGGGGCTTCGGACAGGCGGGCCGTGAAGTTTTCTACCGCCCGGGGCGAATCCTCACGCCCCATCATCTCATGCCACAGTTCACTGTCGGTCATTTTGCCCAGGTTCCACAAACGAAGGTATTCTCCGTGATTCACGGGATGAAAGTCTTTCTTGAAACCGAGCTTGCGGTAATATCCGTATCGGGCGGCCAGGGAATCTAAGAAGAGGGAATCGTCGCAACGGAGGGCATTCTCCATCAGTATCTTCGTAAGCAGGCCGAATGGCCATACATGGAAGATATCATGTTCCCTCACTCCGCGATAAGTGCCATCATCGTATGTAAGCACCATCTCGTCAGGGCTTACAGTCGATACCACAACAGACAGTATGTCGGTAGCTGTACGCAGGTTTTCAGGCGCTCCGGCATATTCATCTTCAAGGCAGCGGCACACATCGAATGCCGGTCCGTAATACGGCAGATCCTTCAGCTCGTCCATCAGTGATTCGCGATGGAACGCCTTGCCAAGAATCCGCTCACACAGCGGGAAGAACGGCTCATCGTATTCGCCCCAGTCATTGACAGCAAGCGAAAGCCGGAGCAAATCTTCCGGGGAGTTCATCTCGCGTTCGTAAAACTCGCGCCACATCTCGGGCTTTGCCAGTGCTTTCAGACCGCGGCCATATCGTTCGATTTTCACCGAGTTGCCCAGACGAACGGTCTCGCCCCAGGAGTCCTTGAACTCGTAATCGGCGTTCTCCTCGATGATTTTCATAACCTTGCACATGATTTCCTTGGGACGGTTCGCGTCATCGAAGGTCAGCGCTTTCTCTATGTCGAAGTTCTCCGGAACCCGGATATCAAGTTTCAGTTCATCGGCGGGATTGTAGAGGCCGAAGCCGTTGGCGGCATTATAGGTGTCTGAGCCGCCGGTTGCCGACTCGATGATATGGCTTATGAGGACCTTCTCTTTGGACGAAGGCTTGCGTATGCCCTCTACCTCCGGCAACAGGGATTGGACGATGTCAGTCCGTTCTCCCTTGTCAATCCAATGCTTGATGATGTCAAGGGCGGCAAGACGGCGGTCGGCAGTCTTGTCAGCAAGAAGACGGCTGACCGACGCGGTGGCTTCCGTATCAGTCAGTGACGAGAGTATGTCAATAATCGCTATGCGCATATTGGCAGCCTTGAGCCTCAGGAAGTCCTCCATGGTGCGGTAATCGCTGTCGGTCAGTCGCCCTTCCTTATGCAGCCGCATGGCTATCTCGCAGCAGGCTTCGCGGACTTCTGTGGCTCGGTCGGCCATGCCCTTGACGGCAAATTCAATCAGCGGTCGGCTCTCGGCCTTGTGCATCATCAGCCTTATCCGCCCGGCACGAGGGTATGAGTCGATGAATCCCAGGCAGTCGAGCGACCGTTCGATATATTCCGGAGTGTCGAGCATCAAGGCTATGTCGGCTACTCTTTCTGCCAGATTGCTCCGACGGAGAACCATCGAGTTCCATGGAAAGACGTATGGCGAGAAAGTCTCATCTTCTTTCATCGAATTGAGGATGCCGATGAGCATGTTGAAATCGGCTTCAGCCTCGTCGCGCGAGGAGAAAAATTCGTTTAACGATGGCTGATTGTCATTCCACCTGTAGGTATTCCTCCTTAGATATTGGGACAGTGCCCCGGCAATGATGGCATGGTCATCATGGCGGGCACGTAAAGCTGCGGAAGCGAGTTCTGTGCACAACTGGGGATATTGCAAGGTCTCTAATGAAAGCATCGCCGCCTGCACCCGGTAAGAGGGAGCAGAGACTATCAGCTCCTTTATAGGCTCTTTCACGTCATCGGCATTGAAAAACGCCAGTGCCCACAGTCCGAGATAAATCTCCATTGCGTCATGGCTCCCTACGGCGCGACGTGCCTCGTCGCGGTCGTTGACGTATTTGTGGACAAGGGTAACGTATTTGTCGTTGATACGTTCCGATGCCTCACTCTCGTCAAGGCCTGTAGTCACGGCCAGCCCGCGTTTCACCGCCGCATAGCGCTGAAGGCCGTTATCTATAATCACTTGTAGCAGATGAATGTAGCTTTCAGTCCGGCCTTCGTCCATTGTCTCTACGATGGCCTGCCGCAACCCTTCCTGCAACCGTGCGGCAAGCAGCAGTTTCCCTTCGAGTTCAAGCAGTCCGGGGTGTCCGCTTTTGGCTATGGCCCTGAAGAAAGGATGCGTCATGCGGTTGGCGTTGTTCTCCGAGGTCATGGCCTCGCTGAGCCAGTCTATGCATTCCCGATCTTCTTTCAGGAGCATGGCTGTGAGCCATACCGTGCAACTGATTTCCGATTCCAGCTCCTTTATCTCCTCCTTGGTGCGTCCGCCGCGCAGAATATCTGCCTTCGATAAACCGGTAGCCCTTAGTCTAAAGAAATTTTCCAGTTCCCGTGCGATGTTCCAGGCATGACGTTCCACTCTCCGGGAACGCACCGACCGACGGTAGCCGCCGCCGGTAAATGCTGACTCGGCTTCGGCTTTCATGAAGAGACTCCAATATTCCGCCCATTCCTTGCCAAAAAGGAATTGCGACAACTGATGGAGTTCGCCGTCAAAGAGCACGGCGGTGTCATCTATGCCGTGCCGTGCAGCGTATGACACGAGCTTGTCTGTGAAGTGGTTCTGTCCGCGGCCATAGCCGACGTAATTGAGGAAATCATCGGCCAGCTCTCGAATTTCATTCGGGAGGAAGTCAGCAGTGCGCAGCTTATCCTCTACTGAGTTAACATACTCGCCACAAAGTTTGTTGATGGATTCTCTCCATGATATTTTCATGTCCGGTAGTATTTTAAAGTTAATGATTATCTTACCAAAGCCGTCCTGACAGAAGGGTGAGTCTCACCACTGTCAGGCAGTCTCCTTCGTTCAATTCAATGGCCGAATCGGTGCTTCCGAGTGCCTTGCCATTGAGAAACATCCTGAAAAGGCCATCCTCATAGCACTGGAGCGCATGGGCGACCGCCTCCCCGGAGTCTTCTTCCTTGCTGTTATAGACTATGCCGAAAGCCACGCGGCCTGTCTCAGCCAGATTCCCGATAGTTTCGTTGGAAAGAACATTGTGCGCAAGGTCAGCATCCATATGCTCGCGGTCAGGCGCGGAAGCAGCTTTAAGATTGAAAGCCGCGACACAGGCGCGTACCGTGGCCTCAATGAGAGTGCCTACCGTCGTTGGCCTCCCCTCAATCTCCATCTCAACAGGTTGAACGGATTGCCGCGTTCTGCCTGGCTTTTTTTGTTCAAACATTATTCTCATGCCATGTTATTTTAGCGGTTTATTCGTTTACGCGCCACCTTCACCGTGCCATGTGCAAGTTTCAGTGTTGGTGTCATAGTTACGTTCTACCCATCGGCCCGACTTCTTGCCGGAGGTGTATTCGCCCTCGATAAGATAGAAAGGAGTACCGTCGTAGTGTGTCAGTTCATTACGGTAAGGTCCGTGGAGCTGTCCGTTCTTGTAGTGCCTCACGACCCGCGAGCGGGTTCCGTTGCCGTTATCAGCCGTTTCCCATTCCTCGCCCTCTTTCTTGCCATCGGCATAATGGGTTTCAAACACCTGTTCACCGGTGGTATTGTCGTAACGCCGTTCCACGCCGTTCTCCACGCTCATGCGATATTCCTTTTCAGTATCAATTTTCCCATTGCTGAAATAGATTCTGACCGTGCCGTCTATGTTACCGTTATTCATCGGCGTTTCCTTCTGGACTACCTTGCCGCCTACATGGTATTCAGTGAACAAGCCGTCACGTTTCCCTTTGACGTATCTGCCTGCTTCGCGCAATTCATCGTAGCGATAACGGCGATATTCCCCGTCAACGACACCATCCTTCAGCTTCACCGCCTCTACATCAAGCCCCCGTTTGATGTGGTAACTACCTTTCAGCGGCTTATGCGAATCACGGTCATAATACACCGTGCGCTTGTTCTCGTCGATAACGGTCAGCAACTCATTCCATTCCACGACCTTCTGTGCCGATGCCGAAGCCACCGACAGCATAACAGCCCATATCGTGATTAAATGTTTCATTATTTTCTCGTTTGAATTTTGACATCCGAAATCATAGGTTATCTATGAATTTAACCCTAAGTCTGTTCTTGTTGCATATTGATTTAAAATCATCACTCACAAACCACCGAAATGGTTCGTTGATATCCCGGGCTATGAGAAATGGAGCTATATTTTCTTGAAAAACGATGGGAGAACTAAACATGATGCCATTTTCTCTGTCTTTATCTTCAGCTTTGGCTGTCTGCTCATCATCAATAAGTTCCATGTACTTTATAATCTTTGTAGCAAAAAATGTAGTATGGGTATTGTCATTGATGATGTCTATTGGATAAAACAAGACTTCATCTTTTAGTATTGGACCCATAAGATTGACAAAGCGCTCTGAAAACATTGGAATACATATATTGCCTTTAAGATAATCACATACATCCAACACATCTTGTTTGATTTTTCTTTGAGGAACTCCTGTCAATGCTATATACTGCAAAAAACTCCCATCATTATCATTGAATACGAAATATTCCATTAGTCTGTCATTGTTGTTTTGATAGACTATTAAATTTCTCCAGTTACTACTATGTGGAACTATGCTGTATATATTCATTTTTATTATAGACCCTTTATGCCTATGGTTAAACATAAGCTACCGTAATGGTATTGTCGGTTGCAAATTTAATAAAATTCCGGCACATAAGGCTGGCATTGAAGTGGTTTTATTACGTATAATAGCCCGAATGTCAGCGAAAATCGTTAAATTTGCATCTTAAATTGGCAATCTTTGGCAACATGAGCGGAATTACCGAAATATGGGAAGCGATGAACAGCAAGGCTGAATCTTTTTTCGAGTGGGTGCAGGCTCACCCGAAATACGGGCTGTTGTTTGCTGTCGGGCTGCTTGTCCTGTGGCTCATCGGGTTGCTGCGTCGCTGGCGGTGGGCGTGTCACTGGCAGTTTCACGGCAAGTTGTGGATGTTCGACGGTTGCTCGCCCGAAACACGCCGCAGGGTTCAGATCGTGCTGGTCAGCATAGCGATAATCGGTTGCCTGACGATGTTCTTTGTATGGAGGTAATGGTATGGAAAAGGGCAAGCGCGATTACCGGATTTGCTTCATAGACTATATGTGGTATGTAGCCGAGAAGTGGAGCGAGAGGGAGCATAACAATCTCAACGGACGGATGCTGCTGTTCCTGTGTTGGCTGTTTGCCATCCTCCTGCCGCTTGCCATACCGTTGCTGTTTCGCATTTTCAGTTGGATGCTCGCTTTTGCCGTAGGGGTGCTCCTTTGCTTTCTTCCCGGCGTGTTTTGCAAGTTCCGCTATACACCCGGACGGTGCGAAGCACTCCGTGAGCATTACAAGGGTTTAAGGCAACCCGGCAGGCAACTTGGCATAATCGTTCTTGTCGCCATTGCCCTGACTGTGGTTGATTTCGCGCTGATGTCTTACTTCGGATTTATACATGGAGCATGATGAAACGGCAGGGGAAGAAATATCGGTTTTATCTCTGGGATTACCTTTGGTGGCAGGGAGAGAGATTGCAGCAGTCAAGGCGGCAAGGTAGGGTTAATGGTTCCTTTTTGTTGTATGGCTACATTATGGCACTAATCATTCTGCCATTGATGTGCTTGTCTTCTTGGCTTTTCCCTGACTTGTCTTCCTCTGACAATGTGATGATACACCTTATCGTATGGGTTGTTGTCGTCTTGACCGGATATAGCTGGATTGAATGGATATACCGCCGACGCGGGAAAGCCGTGCTGAAACATTATTCCAAGCATAGTTTCCACGAAGCCGTTGCCGTGATATTGGTCATCCTCTCGACTGCTATTCTGATTTTTCTGATGTGGCTTTGGGACAAAAAAGTAACAAATTTTAAGCACAATGAAAATATATCAACTCAGAACAATCAGCAATCCTCAATATGCACACATTCATGCACAAATGGGGCAAGACATTACCAATGGAGGTAAATTGCAGGTTTGTTGGGACAATTATTTGGCAAAAGGAAACATCTTATCTGATTGGTGCTATTCCTCGTATCTTATTTGTGTTCGTCGTGTAGCAGAGTTGTTAATGGATACGTATTCAGGTTTGGACTTTGCAGAACTTGAATGGCGAAAAAATCCAATCGAGGAATGTACGAAAAATATCAAACGTTTAAAATGGCTTCCGAAAGAAACGGTAGATATGGTTCATATATTTTCTACCACAGAGATTCCCACTTAAAAAAAGTACGATAGAATATGGTAAATCAGTAATTAATGGTAAATCATGTATTCAGCAAATACAAGGTGGTGCAGAATGGTCATTAGTGACTAAAAGCATAACACCACGCAGCATGGGCATGGGATTATTCATTTCTGAAAATGATATAGTCGATTTTGATTTCTTTCGGCCAGACAACACTCCGATTTTACTCTGTAAGGAGCATGTGAAATACGAACTTGAACAAATCGGTTATGAAAATTTGATTTTTCTTGAGGTCGGGGAAACCATTTTATAGTGTCGGTAAGGATAATCGACCGATTAAGGGAGATTAATCCTTATATGCGTTGTTTTCATTGGATTTTTTGTAATGAATATACAACTCTCCAGAGGAAGTTAATAATCCATGATTTATGGCATTGACTAACGTTTCAAAATTCTCAATGCAATCCAAATCATCACATTCTGTTCCATACCACATATATATTTCTTCATTTTGAATCCATTGAAGAACTTTGAATAATTCTGTTTGGGTGATGGATGTGCCATTGCCTATACTTTTCTGCGCACAAACACACAGGCTATCAAAATCAGGAATAGTATATATTCCATCAGTACAATTTGTATGAAAAAGAACCTTTGCATATTCTTCTAAATACAAACACTTTTCTATTCCAAAGAATAGTCTATCAGGCTTTTTATATGTAAATAATATCATTTGGCTCATAATGTCTGGCGGATAATCGACCTTTAAGGAGATTAATCCGCTTGTTATAAATCTATTTGAAATTTGTCAATATATCGTTCTGTTCATTAGAAGACAACATTTCCAATAAATGATTGAAGCCATCGCAAACAAATTCCGCCGATTCTTCAAATTCAGGTTCAATCCCATAATAGATTTTACCGTAATTCTCAGGTGATAAAAACTGTTTAGGATAATCAAATATTATCTCTTTCCCGAGTGTAATCCAGTACCGAGGAAGCGCAGTATTTCCGTATCGGCTTCTCATTGGATAAGCGACACAGTGAATCTGAAAATCAATCGTTGGATCAATTATCAGATATAGTTCCTTTTGCAATTTACTCCATTTCTTCATTTGTTCTTTCTTCAGCAGATAATGTCCGGCAGTGTCCCGCTTTAAGCGATAGTGCTGTTTTGTTTGTTATCTGACATTTTATTTGTTTACATAATTGTTGTTAACATCTATTCCGAAATGCTCTAATCGATATTTATTTCGGGCATCTTTATCTAATAATATAACTCTTTGGGGACGCTCTACACCTTTTAGTAACATCTCATCATAATATGTGTCTTTATACATTACGTTCCACGGCTCTAAACCGTAGTAAGCATTACATAAACATAATAAATTACCGTCTCCGGTCGATTTGCTTTTATTTGCTTGCTTTATATCAGCAAGAAGCTCCGCATTGAAAAGAACTTTGAAGGTTTTATCATTCAAACATTCACCGCTGGTGTTTTGAACAGAAATAACTCGGCTCCCTTTCAATTCGTCAAACGAAACAGCCTCTGTCGATTGTCTGATTTCAAAAATAGCACAAGTCGGAGATTTGGGTGTTAAATGCGTCCCGATAATTTGTCCGAACATAAAGGTGCTGTCTTTCAGTTTTAAGCTAAAGACATCCCCTACATTCCATTTTCCAGGACGTGGACGCTTCCATTCTTTTAATCTTTTTAAGACCTCTTGCCTGGCTGTATCGGAAACTTCTATTTTTTCTTCCTGTTGCACCAATTCGTTTATAATGCCTGCCACCAGAAAGATTGTATTTGCACTTCGGCTTGTGATGTCTGCATAGTCAGATTCGAAATCTATACAAGGTTTAGGTTTCAAGTCTGTATGGCTTTTCAATTCGCTTTTCAATAAGGCTATAGCCTCCGATTGAAAATCAACACCGAAAAGTTTTGTCAGGTCTTGAAATATACTAAAGCTTGCAAGATTTTCATCTGGCAGATGAATCTCTACATTTCCATATTTTACACATTCATCCATACTTCTATATTTTTCTATTGGCAGATAATGTCCGGCGGATAATCGGCCTTCGGGGAGATTAATCCGCTTGTTATTCACCTATTTATTTTTCCAAAGTATATTTCATTCTCAAATGATATATAAATAATTTTTATGCCATCCATAAATAACAAATAATGGTGCTGGGGAATTTCATTTACTATAAAAGAAATAATAATTGGCAAATCGTTCAAATAAAACTCATAACAATTATTCGTTAAACCATCTCCAATATAAATAACAACTTCATCCTTGTTGCATATCCTATCGTCCATTAATCCTTTAATAAATCTGGCTACGTCACAAGAAATACTCTTTTGAACTGAATCTACAAATATGGTGTTATTTAACTTACTAAAGTCAATGCGTTCCCCTAAGAATGGGAAGCACTTGTTTATATACTCCACATAGTAGGATTGGTCTGAAATTATAGTATATTTTATTTTCAGTTCATCTAAATATTCAATCAAGGAATCATCGTAATAACTATTCATCTATTAAGGCTGTATATTCTTTGATTTTACTTGTTCTCTTTTTTATTTTTTTCAGGTGAATAATGGTTTGCAGCTTGCCGCCGTTAGGCGGAACAGGTGCATGTTATAAGCTAAATTTCGTATTCAATCTTGTAATCTTCATATACATTGAATACCGTTTCACAATCAGATAAAATACTTTCAAGTAAAGGTTTGACTTCACTATTCCAATCCAACTTACCCAAACCTGCACCTATTTTCGGGAGCGACACAGTTTTGATACCTTTGCTTTCGCACACTTTTTTCAAGCGTTTCAAGCCTTTATTCAGATATGTAAGTTCTGCATGATACATATCGGGTTGTGTGGCTATGTAGATTATACCCGGAGAGAAACCTTTGATTTCTCCTATAAACACATCGCCAGCCTGAAACTTAGTGTTTCGTGTGTACTTCTTAAAGAGTTTTTGGATTTCGGGGAATTGACTTGATAGCTTAAAGGCAAGCCCAGTTCCTAATCCTTCTTGTGAGCCAATAGCTACACCTTGTGCTATGTACTCATCTTTACTCTGTAATATATCTCCCGAAATGTATTTTATCATATTGTTTCCGTTTTTCAGTTGCTTATAATGTTATGCTAACAGCGGATTTGGCTGTTATTTTCTTTAAGTATATTCATTTCCCGTCCTCCTCCAAAATGTCGTCCAACGGGCTTTTTACATGGCTCATGTAAGTGTCGGCTATGTGGACATACATCTCGGTAGTCTTGATGTTGTTATGCCCCATAAGTTCCTTCACTATCTTCAGGTCGGTGCCCTGCTCGATAAGGTGCGTGGCAAAGGAGTGGCGCAGCAGGTGGGGATAAATCCGCTTGGTTATGCCGGCTTCACGCGCCGCCGCCTTCAACCGCTTCGACACGATGCTCTCGGTGAATTGCTCGCCGGGATTGCGCTCAAAGAGCCACACCTGCGGTTTGTACAGCCCACGGTATTCCGTCAGTTTCTTTACCAGCGGTCTGGAAAGCAGCGTGAAGCGGTCTTTGCGTCCTTTGCCCTGCCGGACGCGGATCAGCGAGCGCGACACGTTGATGTCGTCGGGACGCAACGCCAGAAGCTCGCTTATGCGAAGCCCCGCCGAATAGAGGACGGAAAACATGCAGAAAAAGCGCAGATCGACCGCTACGGCATCCAGACACGCCTTGACCTCTTCCTTGCTCAGCACATCGGGCAGCACCTTCTCGCGCTTTGCCCGGCTCACCTTGTAGCAATGGCGCTCGCGCCCCAACACCTTCTCGTAATAGAACTTGATGGCGTTGATGCGCTGGTTCTGCTGGCAGGTGGAGATGCCCTTCTCGTTGATGAGGTACAACAGGTAGGCGTTAATCTCGTCGGCAGTGACGCCCTCAAGGTCGCGCCCGGAGAAATAAGCCTGAAAATCGCCGAAGTAGGCGGTATATACGCGCACGGTATGGCTGCTGTAGCGCACCTGCTGCAACTTCTCCAGATAGCCTTCCGGCAAGGGTGCCCGTTTCTCCTCTTTCGCCGGGGGCGCATACCCCTTCATCGCCGAATAGTCGATGAATGCCATCTTTACATAGCGCTCGAAGAAATCGGCAAGCACGAAACCCTCCGTCGGCAGGTAGGCTTTGCCGCCGATGAACCGCGCACCCTTCTCCTTCGACAACGGCAGGCGCAACCCCTCATTGTCGAAAGCGACTTCCACGAACCTCCTCCCGTACCTGACCGCATGAGAAAGCGTTATTCTCGGTTTAGACTTGTATATCTCCATAAATGCTTCATTGTATCCGATTCGTCCATCTGCAAAAAGACGATATGCGGGCATGGCATGTCCATGTTCCGCATATCGCCGAAAAATATGATTACCTCTCCCTACCGGTGAATGAGGCGGGGAATCAACGCACACACGGACAACCTCCGCCAAAGGCGAAGCGTCGCCGCAACAAAATCCTTTTGCCACATCCGGACGACATATCGAGGTATATCCATTGTCATACAACATATCAGTTCTACAGGGCAGCTATCGCCCCAAATGCAAATTTACACAAAAGTTTTTATCCGCAGGCATAAAGAAGGCTGTTTTTTCGTTGGTTACGAGTTTTTTATGGGGTTTTATGGGGGTTGCTGGAATATGGGCAGGATATGAATGACACATCCTGCCCATTTCACTGTTTTACAGTCTGAAGCCCATGCCTGACACACTCCTTTCTGCGGAGTCCGGTCTTACAATCCGTGCTGCCACGTTGTTGTCCGGAACATCCGGTGTGTTGCGCACCGCCTCGTTCTTCTCCTTTTCGGTGGTTTCCGAAGCAGGCGGAGCAAGTTCCAGCTGAATCTTGCGGTCAAGAGCGGCAAGTTCGGACTTCAGCTGTTTCAGCTCGTCCTCTTTCTTCCACACCTTGCCCGCTATCTCCTGCAACTGCGGAATCTCCTTTTCCAGCACTTCGTTCTTAGACTTGTACTGGTCGATGATGGTCGGAATCCTCTCCAATGCGTTCAGAAAGTTTCGTGCGGCAGCAATCGGGTCTGCCATCGCCAGATGCCCGTTGTTGTAGGTGTACTTGTAGTTGCCCTCCACCACGAAGCGGTTGTCGGTGAACTCCAGACCTTCTTTGAGTGTCCTCTCGCTGACCACCTTTATCGGAAAGCCGTAAAGTTCCCCGACAGCCTTGTACAGTCCACCAGTCGTGGCGTTCTTGGCGATTTCCTGCAAACGCTTACCGATGACCTTCTCATCCGTTGAATCCGCGCCGTCCACCTTGACAAGATTAAGGCGGCTGCCTTCCTTATCAGTCTGCACAACGGAAAGAAAACGGTTCCAGTCTTCCGTCATGGCTTCGATGAAAGCCGTGTTGTTGCGCAGTTCTCCCGTCTTGGATTCCAGTTTGAACTCCGAATCTCGCTTGCCCTTGTTGAACGACTTGCGTTCCCCTTCGAGTGAGGCGATACGCTTCTCTAATTTCGCTTTGTCGAGAAGGTCGGTATTGCCGGAGAGCAACGCCATATACTCTGAGAAGTTCATACCCGATTTTTCGTCCATCGCTCCCTCGTCGATGGTACGTGCGCCCATCGCCCCGCTTTTGAGCTGCGATATGAACGTCTGTTTACAGTGCAGCAGGTTGAACTTGTAGCTGTCTAACGATTTCTCCACGGCATAGATGATGACATCCACGTTGTTCCCGGCAAAATGCTTGGCAATCTCGTTCCCGGCTCTAACTCCACGTCCGTCACGCTGTTGCAGGTCGGACGGTCGCCACGGCGTATCGAGGTGATGGATAGCCACACACCTTTTCTGTGCATTCACACCCGTTCCGAGCATAGAGGTGGAACCGAACAATACACGCACCGTCCCGGCGTTCATGGCGTCTATTACTGCCTTGCGTGCCTTGTCAGTCTTGCATTCCTGAATGAAGCGCACTTCGCTTGCCGGTATGCCGTAGTCCTCCGTCAGCTTCCGCTTTATCTCGCTGTACACGTTCCACCCGTCGCCCGGCTGGTACGTCCCCAAATCAGAGAATACGAACTGCGTTCCCTTGTGCGCGTCGTATTTATGGTAATACTCCGCTATCATCTTGGCGCAGTGGCTCGCCTTGTTGTCGGGATGGTCTTCGTAATTGGGGTCTATCATACGCATATCCAAAGCCATCTTCCGCGCGTAGTCAGTGGCGATGAGCATTTTCGCCTTTTCCTCCGTTTCCGACAAAGGCAACCTGCCCAACAGTGTGGCGTCACCCGTCTTGGCAAATTCCATCAGTTGTTTGATGAAATACTCTTGGTCGGGCGTAGGCGGTATATTGTGCAGTATCTCGTTTTTGCTCGGACGGTCCACACCCACATCCTCCGCCGTGCGGTAATCGGTGATTTCGTTGTAGAAGGCGGCAAGCTCTGGTACTTTGATGAAGTAGCGGAAACGCTCTTTTTGCACCACATTGTTCGTTACATTGAACTCAAAGTCGGTCGTCTTCTTTGCAAAAATCGCCGCCCATGCGTCGAAGCACCGAATATCCTGCCGTTCCAGTTCCTTCGGGCGCAGATACTTGAAGAGCAGGTACAATTCCGTCAGGCTGTTGGAAATGGTTGTGCCGGACAGGAACGTAGCCCCCAAGTCCTTGCCCGTGCGCTCCTGTATGGTGCGTATGGCAAAGAGCATATTCAGGGCTTTCTGGCTTCCCTCCGAGTTTCCCAACCCCGCCACACGGTCATGTCGGGTGTTGAAAGTCAAGTTCTTAAATTGGTGGCTCTCGTCTATGAAAATGTGGTCGATGCCCATCTGCTTGAAGTCCACCACGTCATCCGTGCGCGACTTGATGGCGTGTTCCACTTTCTCTAACTTTGCCACAAGGTTGTGCTTGCGCTTCTCCAATCCTTTCAGCATCGCCCGCGACACGTTCTTTCCCTGCTGCCGTAGCACTTCGAGGTTTTCCTCCACCGTGTCAAGCTCTGCTTGCAGGATGCGCTGCTGCAATTCCGGCGACTGCGGTATCTTGCCGAACTGGTCGTGCGACATGATGACGCAATCGTAGTCGTTGTTCT